>Ga0233425_10002758_pt1 | contig 33626 bp, 34 predicted proteins | sample Watercolumn_Towu_2_FD_181712 | JGI IMG/M metagenome (GOLD analysis project Ga0233425, IMG submission 181712) | Freshwater microbial communities from Lake Towuti, South Sulawesi, Indonesia - Watercolumn_Towuti2014_140_MG | ecosystem: Environmental > Aquatic > Freshwater > Lake | place...
CGCGGCGTTCACAAACGTTACCTGAGCCAGTATGTGGCGGTGTGCGAGTTCAGCATCAATCAGAAACGCATCACGCCCAAGTTCATTTCATCAATTGTTGCCTTGCACTAATTCTACACATGAGCGGTGCGCTTTAGCGCGCTAAAGCGCACACTACAAACGACGGAGGTGCGTATGTCGGAAAAACCTAGCGGACCTAGCATTTCGATTGGCGGCAATGTTGGGAGATCAGCCACCATCGTCACCAACACCGGGGATAATCTCTCCGGGTTGAACATTGGCTCAGTTGGACGGATGGTCATTGGCTCCGGGTCATTCAACGATATTTTCCAGGAAACTAGTACGCTCACGCGATTCGCGACGCCGGAAGAATTGACCGCGTTCGCAAATTTATTTCGTACGATCGATCAAGAAATCGCCGCGACGGTGCCGCCGAATGATCAAGCTAAAGCGCGCGAACAAGTTGAAGAGATCAAAACTCAGGTTACCAGCGCAAAACCGGACCTCTCGAAACTTGAGCAGGCAAAAAAATGGTTTGTGGATCATTTGCCTGCGTTGGTCGGCGGTGTTACCGGCATCCTCACGCATCCCATTGTTGGGAAAATAGTCGAATCTGCAGGAGAGTTTACCTTAAAACAATTTCGCGCAAGACTCGGTTTGCCGCAAGACAAATGACATCGCGTCTCGCGCGTGATTACGGGAGGCAGAGATGGCTCAAGCTCCTGTGTCTGCCCAAAACGCTCCTTCCATCCAAGTTCACGGCAACGTTCAGGGCGATTTTCAAGGCACAATTGTTTGCGGCGACGGTAACCTGGTTATCAACACGCTGAACGGAACTCTGTATTATAACGCGCCCAAACCCCAGGTTGCCAAACGCACCGTCGCGCCGCCGCCCCCGCGCGCGCCCATCGGTTTTCTTGATCGCACCGACCCGGTTTCGGAAATTTCGAACGCGCTCCGCGCGAACGAGCCGGTCGCCCTAGCCGGTCCCGATGGCATCGGTAAAACCTCCGTCCTGAAACAAGTTGCGGCGCATCTCCCGCGCGATCAATATCCCGACGGATTTATTTTGCTCAACGGCGCGCGCGAAACCGGCGTGCCGCAAACGTTGGACGATCTCGCACAGATCGCGTTCGACGCATTGTTCGAAAGTCATCCGCAACTCAAAGTTACCGCGACGACCGCGCGCACGTATCTCGGCAATGTGCGCGCGTGTTTTTTGCTCGATCATCTCGCGCTCGCGCCGGACACGCTCGACCAAATTCCCGATTTATTTTCGAACGGCGGCATCTTGTACGCCGGGCTTGAGCCGCCGCGCGGACAGACCGCGCGCGTGATCGCGATGAGCGGTTTACCGCGCGCGGACGCGATCGCGTTGTTCGCGCACATCGCGCAGATCACGCCGACGCCGAACGATCAACGCGCGCTCGATCAAATTTGTCACCGGCTCGAGGATGTGCCGCTCGCGATTGTAACGCTCGCGCGATGGGTGCACGCAAAAAATGTTTCGCTCGCCGACGCGTTGAGCGCGGTGCAACCCGCGCAACCGAACGGGCTCGCGCGCGCGTTCGCCGCGGTGATCGCGTCGTTGTCGAATCACGCGCGGACGCTACTCGAACTCGCGGCGCACATTCGCGGAGCGATGCTGGATCGCGCCGCGTTGATCAATGCGTCGGGATTGGAAACGCGCGCGGCGAGCGCGGCGGTGGATGAATTGCTCGCGCTCGGCTTGATTCAAGCGCACAGTCCCGAAGTGAGCGTACACCCGGCGTTGCGCGATTGGGCGCGGCAAAATATCCCGGCGGACGCGCCGCGCGTCGCGCGCTTGAACGAAATTATTTTGAGCGAGGCACAACGCCACGCGCGCGATCTCAATTATCTGCGCGCGCAATTTGGAAATTTGATCGGCGGTTTGATCGCGAGTGCGGAAGCCGGGAATATCGCGCAGGTCGCCGCGTTCGCGCGCGCGCTTGTGCCGGTGTTGGTGTTGAGCGGCGCGTGGGATGTGTGGCAATTCGTGTTCGAGCGCGTCTTTACGATCGCGACACAACGCGAGGATCGCGCGTTGCTCGGTTGGGCATCGCACGAGCTTGGCACGCGCGCGCTCGCACTGAAAGATTTGACGACCGCGCGCGAATTGTTGACGCAAGCGTTGGGCATCCGGCAAGGCATCGGCGACCAGGTCGGCGCGGCGTACACACAACACAATTTGAATTTTCTGTTTCCCCCACCGCCGCCGCACGAGCCCACACCTAAATCACCCGCACCGGTTGCGCCGGTCGCACTCGTCGCGACGATTGTCGGCGGATTGGGAATGTTGATCCTCGCGGCGATTGTGCTGGCAGTCATTATTTTTCCGCCGCCGCGCCCGGCACCGCGCGAAGAAATCGTCATCATCGTTCCTGGTGCGACGCCGACCACCGTACCGTCAACAGCAACGCCGCGTCCATCGCCATCTGTGATTCCAAGTGGCACGCCATCGTTATTGCCAACATTTACACCGAGCATCGTGCCATCATCATCGCCCACGTCAAGCACAACGCGAACGCCATCGCAAACCGCAAGCGTTACACCATTCATCACTCCAAGCGTTACGCCGGATTTGCCGCCGAGCGCTCCGTTGTTGGTTTCTCCGGTCAACGACAAGCTCGAACCGTGTAGCGCAAGCCCAACCACGATTTTATTGCGTTGGCTTCCCGCCGCGAGTGCGAGCGGTGTCGCGTATTACGAATGGACAGTCGAGCGCGCGGTGCGCGGAGTTTACTCTCCTTTTTACGAAGACACGATTGACAGCGCGTCGGTCTTTATGATTCTGGCGTGTGGATATTCGTATCGGTGGCGTGTGCGCGCGGTTGACCTCAATCAAAATATCGGCGCGTGGTCAGTATATGGACAATTTGTCATCGCGGGCGAACCGACACCGGTGCCGAGCATTACGCCGGATCGCGCGGGTCCCGGTGCGCCGGGATTGATCGCGCCGGTGAGCGATGATAAACGCGCGTGCGCGCCCATCACATTTAGTTGGAGTGCGGTGAGCGATCCCAGCGGAATCGCTTTTTACGAATGGGCGGTGGAACAATGGGTGAACGGCACATACACCGGCTATACCGGCGGCACACCATCAGGCAACAGCACAACTCACTCAATCGCTTGCGGCAATTGGTATCGTTGGCGCGTCCGCGCGTGGGACACTCGGCGCAATCAGGGCGCGTGGTCGGCGTGGGGACAATTTTACGTTGCGGCACCACCCACTCCAACGCCTGATTTGCCGCCACCGGCGTTGACCGTGATCACACCGACCAACTATGTGAAACTGCCGTCAACTATTCCGTCGCTTCAACTGCGTTGGAATCCATCCCCTGTCACCGATCTGTCCCGGTACGAATGGGAACTGCAGAACGAAAAAAATCAAAAGATTAACGGCAACACAACGACCACCCCATCCGTTACGATTTTTCCAGTGCCCAGCTGTGGGTTTGTTGACTATTATCGCTGGCGTGTCCGCGCGATTGATCGCACCAATCACGTCGGCGATTGGTCAACCTTTGCTTACTTTATGATCCAATGTCCGGGACCTGACTAAACGCTCAGAGGAGAAGCAATGAGTTTCAACATTTCCGTCATCGGTCTCGGTTTGATGGGACGCCCCATCGCGCGCGGGTTGATGCGCGCGGGTTATCGTGTGCGCGGGTGGAATCGTTCCGCTTTATCGCGCGATTTGATCGGCGACATTCCGCTCTGCCGCGATCTGTGCGATGCGGCAGACGCGGACGTGTGTTTGTTGATGCTCGCGGATTCGAACGCGGTGGATGCGGTGATCGCGGAACTCGAACTGCATCTCGCGCCGGGCAAACTCGTTCTCGATATGGGTTCGTCCGATCCGATTCGCTCCGAACAGCACGCGCAACGACTCGCGGCAAAAGGAATCGGTTGGGTGGATGCGCCGGTTTCCGGCGGTCCCGAAGGCGCGGCGAACGGCACGCTAACGATCATGGTCGGCGCGCGCGAAAAAGATTTCGCGCGCGCTAAACCGATCCTCGCAAAACTTGGAAGCACTGTCGCGCGCGTCGGCGATCCCGGCGCAGGACACAAGATGAAGGTCATCAATCAACTGATCGTGGGCATCACGATTGAAGCGGTTGCGGAAGCGTTGACGCTCGCGGAGCGAATCGGAATTGATCCGCGTTTGGTGCAGGAAGTTTTGAAAGGGGGCTTTGCCGATTCAAAGATTTTACAAATTCACGGCTCGCGAATGATCGCGCGCACGTACACGCCGGGAGCCAAAGTCAGCACACAATTGAAGGATTTGCGAATGGCAAAGGCATTGGCGGATGCGTCTGGCGCACACTTGCCGCACCTCGAAAAAACACTCGAAATTTACGCCCGGTTGGTCGCAGAGGGCGCTGGCGATTTAGACCACTCCGCACCGCACAAATTGCTGTGATTTTATGTAATTTCCGTTTGCCCCAAAAATGTGGATAAGTGCCAATTATTTGGGGATAAACAAGCCGATATGGGGATAACCCTAATCTTACCGAACAAAGTTGTGCTACAAATTGTGTCCATTTGGAAACCTACCACAATTTGTAGCACAACCCAAAAGAGCCACTTTATGTATGTGGAAAACCGCATTTTTTTCTCACAACTGATGCCCAACCACTTCGCGCCGATTTTTCCGACAATGCCTAAATGTCGCGAAGCATTCCTGGATCGAACGCGACGGCTCGTGTAGATTCGCACACTTGTTCGTGCTCTCCACTTTTCCACAGCCCCTACTAATACTATATTATTATTTATTGAAGATACGCAGAATAAGATTGAGTACGATCGTCAGCACAATGCTCAAAACGATTGAGGATGCGAGCGGAACAAAACAGGAAAAACCATCGCGCTGAATCGTGATGTCGCCGGGCAACTGCCCTACGCCGGGAACTTTACTCACCGCAAAAATTATTCCGCCGATGATCGCGAGAACGACGCCGAACAGAAAAAGCGATTTGCCCAAATCTTCCATTCGAACCTCTATTGCCCGCGTCGCCGATACAACGTCAAAAATTTTTGCAGTGCTGGATCATCCGTCCACACTTGCGGTGCGCGCGCATACTCGCGAATGCTATCGAACAGCGTGCCGTAAATAATCACGTATTCTGGTTGCCGCGTCAGCACGTAGATCAAATCCATTTTTTCGTGACCAGGTGTGCCTTGCCCAAGCGTCGGCACAGCGAGGCGTCCGATGTGAAAATCATTGATGCCGAACATATCAATCGCGGGCAAATCGGAAAAATACGGCACCTGCCCCGCCGCGTCTACTGCGATTAAAGTGCCGCGCGGCACGTTCGATTTCAACCACCGCCCCATCGTTTCGCGCGCGCGCGTTGCCTGCCCCGCGTCAAAGCCGCGAATGTAAATGCCGTACTCGCCTATCCACGACGAAACCAGGAATATCCCCAGAACGAGTGCGGTTATCCCCGCGTGAACTAACCATTTTGCGTCGAGTTGTCCCCATCTATCCACAATAAATCGCCACATATCCACAATCCCTGTGGAAAAGAGCAAGTAGAAAAAAGGTAAGAGCGGCGCAAAGAATCGTCCGACCGACCAATCGCCGCCGACGTAAACGATGTACGCGCAGTACGGGACGACAATCGCGATAAAATAAGAAATCCAGAAAATCGCCGCGCGCGATTTTTTTTCGCTCCCGCAAGTCTTATGTAACGACTGTGCGATTGCCGCGAGTGGCGGCAACGTGATGAGCCAGCCCCAATGCACGCCGACGAATTGCGCGAGATGTTTCCAACCGCGTTCGATTTGCGCCGCGGGACCGGACGCGGACACTTTGGCGTGGAACGAGTTTGGCAAAAACGATTTGTAGTAATACCAGCGTCCCATCCAGTACGGCGCGAAAATCGCGATGAATGCGACCACGCGCAACACATCGCGCAGGGTGAACAATCGTCGTTCCGCGATGATGCGCCACGCGGCTTGGTGCGCGACGGTGAGCGCGAACACGAGCGCGCCTTCGGGACGTGTCATCGCGGCGAGCGCAAAGAAAATTCCGCTGAATGGAAAATTGGAAGTTGGAAATTGAAAGTTGGAAGTTGGACGTGGCATTTCCAACGTCCCATTTCCAACTTTCAATTTATTTTCGCGAATGTACAGCAATGCGCCGGCGAAAATCAAAAACGCAAAGAGCGGTGTTTCGAGTCCGCTGACTGACCACAACACGAACGAGCCATCAGCGGCGAGTAACAACGCAGTGATGATCGCGACGCCGCGCGGCGCGTCAACGATTTTCGCAAAGCGCATCGCGAGCCACATCGTCGCGAGCGCGAACAATGCGCCGAGCAACATACTCGCGCGACCCACATCCGCGCGTGCGCCTTCGAGTGGAATCATCGCAATCGTCCACAAAAAATTCGTGAACCCTTCGACGCGTTCGCCGGGATTGAACACAAGCCCGTACCCGCGAATCGCGCTTTGCGCGTATCGAAACGAAATGAACGCGTCGTCCACCGCAGCGTAACCCAGGACGACAAAATAGAAAAGAGAGTGAGAGAGAAAGAGAATTAAGAGAAGTAGGACAAGGGGTGCGATTCGAGTTTTCATCGAGCGCATTATAACGCGGTTTGAAGAGAAAACAAAAAAGAGATTGAGCGAATCAATCTCTCAATCTCTTTATCTCTCTTTCCAACTCAGCCCTGACTGAACGAAGCGCAAGTCAACTCGATTTCGAGTGTTGCGACACGCTCCGCGCCGGTTCGGGACGCTTTTCGAGTGCGGGCATCAATTTGAGGAGTGGCTCTTTGACGCGCGCGGTCGTGTGCTTGATGAGCAGACTGCGCGTTTGCAAATGTTGAAAGCCGAGCATATCGAGCGCACCGCGCAAGCCGCTTTCGTAATCGCGCACGTTGCAGTACACCGGGCGATGCGGTGCGGAATGTAACAACGACAACGCGCCCAGCACGAGATTGTCGCCCTGGTCTTCGGCTTGCGGATGCAACCAAAAACGCAACCAGTACGCCGCGCGTCCGCGCCGCACGCGCACCGCGCCGGCGATTTCGCCGTCCACTTCGAGAATGTAACCCGCGCCGGACGACTGGTCCCACCAATCGCCCAACTTGCCGCCTTGCCCTTGCGGTGATAACATTCCCTCCGCGATCTGCACCGAGCGCGGCGCAAATTCCGCATAGAGCCGCAATAAATTCCAACCATCGCGCGCGCGTTGATGGCGCAAAATTTTTGTCTTGATTAAATTTTGCGGAAGCGCATCGAGCCGGTACACATCGTCGTGCGCGAACGCGTTGAACCCGGCTTGGCGAAACACATCTTCGATGCCGTTGCCTGCGGCGACCTGCGCGAACAAACGTTGTCCGCCGCGCGCGCCGATTTCTTTCGCGCTTGCGGCAAGCAAGCGATACCAAATCGCGACCGCGGCACTATCGTTTTCGAGCGCGGGCGCGAGGAACACGACATCCGCTTCGGGACGCCCGCGCCGCGCGCGCATTTGCAAAAATCCAAGCGCGCGCGTACTCGCCGAGTACGCGACAATCGTTTCCGCGCCAATCGCGTTGAGCGGAATCGGCGCGGACAGCGCGGCTTGAATCGGCGTGTGGGGCCACAACACCGCGCGTTCCAAATCGAGTTGGATGCCGCGCGCGTGCAATTGGTGTAGCGCGATCAAATCATTCAACGAAATCCAACGAGCCATCGTGGAACATTTTACCGCAAGACGCGGGGAGAGACAAGTGGCGTGGGTGTGAAACGTAAAACGTAAAGCGTGATACGTGATGTGTGATGCGTGAAAAATCGAGAGGGAAGATGAGCAAAAAACCGGAACGACCATTCAACTCGCGCAAGTATCAGGGACAACTCGAAACGGAATTGATCGTCGGCGGAATTTTAATTACGATCATCGTCGGCGGTGGATTGATCGCGCTGATTTGGGGCGGAAGCGCGTTCGTTACCGCGCTCGCGTGTTTCGCTCTCGCGTTCGGCTTGATCGGCGTGTTGTGGATTTTCTTTAAGGTGATCGAAATCGCGGCGCGCTGAGGTAACGCAAATTTCTAAATTTGCGCTACGCGTTCGTCACGCGCCGCGCTTCGATCACGTTCGGCACGCGATCAATTTTTGCGAGGATGCGCGTCAATTGATCCGCGCTCGAAATTTCGAGCGTCGCGTTGATCAGCGCGGTGTGATCCTTGCTCGTTACGACGTTCGCCGCGCTCATACTCACGCCGTTCTCCGCGACGACGCCGGAAATATCGTGCAATAATCCCGCGCGATCAAACGCGCGAATTTGCACGAGCACCGGATACGCGGCTTGATCCGATTTGCGCCAATCTACGTTGATGATGCGCTCGCGCTCGAGATCCATATTCAACATATTCCGGCAATCGCGGCGATGAATCGTGATGCCGCGTCCGCGCGTGATGAACCCGATCACCTCGTCGCCCGGCAACGGGTTGCAACAATGTGCGAGATTGTGCAACAGATTGCCGACGCCATCGAACGCGATTTTCGTTTCGGGCGGTTTGAGCGGCGGACGCACGGTCGGCAATTCGAGCGGCGGCAATTCGTGTTTCGCGCGTTCGGCTTCGAGCAATTTCACGCTGACGGTCGTCGCGCTCAAATCCTCGTGCCCCAACGCTTCGAGAAAATCGTCCACGCTTTTGTAATTGAAAAATTTCGCGAGCTCTTCGAAATTCGTGTCGCGCAAATCGAAACCGATGCGGCGCAATTCGCGTTCGAGCACCGCGCGCCCATCGGCAATCGCCTCGGCGCGTTCCTGGTGTTTGAACCAGTTGCGAATTTTTTCGCGCGCGCGCGCAGTTCGCACCAAACCCAAACTCGGATTCAACCAATCGCGACTCGGACCGCCTTTTTTCGCGGTGAGAATTTCGATGCGCTCGCCGGTTTTCAAACGATAGTCCAACGGCACGATCTTGCCGTTGATTTTCGCGCCGCGACAACGATTGCCGACTTCGGTGTGAACGTGGTACGCAAAATCAATCGGCGTCGCGCCCGCCGCCATTTCGATAATGTCGCCGCGCGGCGTGAACACATAGACCTGGTCTTGAAAAATATCGGTCTTGACCGAATCGAGAAAGACGCGCGCGTCCACAATGTCGTGCTTCCATTCGACGAGCTGGCGCATCCAATTGATTTTTTGTTCGAACTCGGCGCTGTGCTTCGAACCAGGTTCTTTGTACCGCCAATGCGCGGCGACGCCGAACTCGGCGATCTCGTGCATTTCGAGCGTGCGAATTTGCACTTCGAGCGGTTTGCCGGCGGGACCGATCACGGCGGTATGCAGGGATTGATACAGATTGTCTTTTGGTTTCGCGATGAAATCGTCAAACTCGCCGGGGATGGGTGTCCACAAACTATGCACGATGCCAAGCGCGACGTAACACTCGCGCACATCGTTCACGATCACGCGCACCGCGCGAATATCATAGATTTGCGCGAAATCGCGTTTCTTGCGAACCATCTTGTTGTAAATGCTGTAAATGTGTTTGGGGCGACCGCTCAAATCGAGCGGCGCGATATTTTCTTCCGCGAGCCGCTCGCGCAAAATCGTGATCGCCTGCGCGATGTACGCTTGCTGATCGTCCTTGTCGTCCGCGAGGAGCGTTTCGATTTCGTTGAATTTGGGCGTATCGAGGTAGCGGAGCGAGAGGTCTTCGAGCTCGCGCCGAATGTGATAGATGCCGAGCCGGTTCGCGAGCGGCGCGAAAATTTCCATCGTCTCGCGCGCGATTTTGCGTTGCTTGTCCGGCGGGCGCGCGTAGAGCGTTCGCATATTGTGCAGGCGATCCGCGAGTTTGATGATGACGACGCGAATTTCTTCCGCCATCGCCAAAAACATTTTTCGCAAAGATTCGGCTTGCGTCTGCTCCATGCCCAAACGCAATTCGGAAAGTTTCGTTACACCGTCCACGCGTTTCGCGACCGCGTCGCCGAAATCTTTGCGAATCGTGTCGAGCGTAACCGCCGTGTCTTCGGGCACATCGTGCAAGAGCGCGGCGATGATCGTGTCCTCGTCAAAGTACATTTCGGCGAGGATGTTCGCGACTTCGAGACAGTGCGTTACGTACGGATCGCCGGTCGAGCGCATTTGTCCCGAGTGCGCGCTCGCGGCGAGATCGTACGCGCGTTGGATTCGCGCGAGATCGGCAGACGGATTATAATTTTGGATTTTCGCGATCAGCGTTTGCATATCCATCGGGCGTCATTCTACCCCAAGCGAAATGATTTGGCAATAGCAAAGGTGGAGCGGACTTTTAGTCCGCCGATGCGGCAAGAATACCCGCGCCACGTTACTCGACTACCTGACTAACCGATGCTATAATGCGCGCGATGAACAATAGCACGCGATTGATTTTATTCGGATTAATTTTTGGTATCGGTGCGATTTTTTTCGTGCCACCCCGCGCGAACGCGGAACCGTCGCGCGACGCGCCGGTCTATATCGTGCAGAGCGGCGATACGCTCGTTTCGATTGCCGCGCGCTTTAACACGACGGTCGCCATCCTCAAAAAATTAAACAACCTGGTCAACGACGATTTGATCCAGGTCGGACAAAAACTAATTCTCCCGGCAAACGAAAATTCTTCCGCCGCGATAAATGCGACCGCGTACATCGTTCAACCCGGCGATACATTGCAACGCATCGCTTTGCGCTATGGCACAACTCTGCGCGCGCTCCAGCAATTGAACGATCTCCCGAATCCGAATTTGCTTACGCCCGGTTTTGCCATCGCGATTCCGCGCACACCCGCGCTCGTGAAACCGGGTTTGCAAATTGACGCGCTCGACGCGCGGCAAGGTGGCACGACTGTCGTCAAAATCGCGCGCCCGGAATTGACGACAGTGACCGGAATGTTGAACGGCAAACCGCTCAAGTTTACGCGCGCGGGCGGTTACGCGTTCGCCCTGCTCGGCGCATCGCGTTGCGCGAAAATCGGCGCACAACCGTTGACGATTGTCGCGAGCGACGCGCGCGGGCAACCCACAACAGACAACGTAACGATCAACATCACGACGACCGCGTATCTGGTCAACGCGATCACCTTGCCACCAACCGGTGTGAGCATTTTGCAAGACAGTGCGTTGATCAAACGCGAATCAGACGAACTCGCGTCCATTGTCGCAAAGTTTTCGCCGACGCGTTTGTGGCGCGGCGCGTTTCGTCAACCGGTCTACACTGCGATCACCGAAAATTTTGGCACGCGCCGATCCTACAACGGTGGACCGGTCGGCGTGTGCGGACACGAAGGTACTGATTTCAGTATGAAGTTGGGCGACCCAGTTTTCGCCGCCGCGCGCGGGCGCGTGGTGTTTTCCGCGTTGACCCAAGTGCGCGGCAACCTGGTTGTGATTGATCACGGGCTTGGTGTGTTCACCGGCTATTATCATTTGTCCGCGCTCAGCGTTCAAGCCGGACAAATGGTCAATCCCGGCGATGTGATTGGCAAAGCCGGCAGTACCGGGCTTTCGACCGGCCCGCATTTGCATTGGAGTATGTGGATCAACGGCGAGTACGTGGATCCGATGGAATGGACGCGGCGCGTGATACCGTAGTCGTCAGTGAACAGTGAACAGTGAACAGTGAGACGAGTTACTGTTGACTGACGACTGTTGACTGTTGACTGAATGGGGGGAGTGATGGAACTGAAAACTATCCGCATCGAAAATCCCGACAGTTTGAATTTGGTGCTGGGACAATCGCATTTTATCAAAACGGTCGAGGACGTTCACGAGGCGTTGGTCAACGCGGTGCCGGGGATCAAATTCGGGCTCGCGTTTTGCGAAGCGTCCGGGCAGACGCTCGTGCGCGCGAGCGGCACGGATGCCGCGCTCGTCGAACTCGCGAAGCAAAACGCGTTCGCGCTGAGCGCGGGACATTCGTTCATCGTGTTTCTCGGCGCGGGATTTTTTCCGATCAATGTTCTGTGCGCGATCAAAAATGTGCCGGAGGTCGTCAACATTTTTTGCGCGACTGCGAACCCGGTCGAGGTGATTATCGCGGAGACCGAACAGGGGCGCGGGATTCTCGGCGTGATTGACGGCGCGAAATCCCAAGGGATCGAAGACGAAGCAGGAGTGCAATGGCGCAAGGATTTGTTGAGAAAGTTCGGCTACAAACTCTAGCGCGTCCCGCGCGCGCGATTGCAATCGCCGCGTTCGCGCTGTACGCGCTCGGCATCGCGTACACGATTCTTTGTCACGCGTTGCGCGTGCCGCCGCCGCACTGGCTCGTGCAATTCGATACGTTCGCGTTTTTCGCGTTCGCGGTCGCGCACGCGACGGAACAACTCGGCGCGCGCGCGATGCTTGTTTTTCTCGCGCTCACATTCGCGATCAGTTTCGCGTTCGAGACGATTGGCGTGTTGACCGGCGCGATTTACGGCGCGTACTATTACACGCATCGGCTCGGTTTGAAATTGGGCGTCGTGCCGATTATCATTCCGCTCGCGTGGTTTATGATGATGTACGCGTCGCACACGATTGTCGCAATCATCGCAACTGGTGCGCGGCGCGTGTCGCGCGCGTGGCGCGCGTGGCTCGGCGCGCTCGCGATGAGCGCGTGGGATTTGGGAATGGACCCGCAAATGGCGGCGGCGCAAATGTGGGTGTGGGTGGACGGCGGCGCGTACTTTGGCGTGCCGATTCAAAATTTTGTCGGCTGGATCGCGACGACATTTTGCGTGTTCGGGCTGTTTGAAATTTTCGCGCAACGCCAGTCGCCGCGCGCAATCAAATTCGACAGCGCGTTTGCGTTGTTGCCGGTCGCGGCGTACGCGATTCAAGGCGCGAGCACGATCGCGATTGGAATGATGAACAATCAACAGGGACCGGCGCTGGTCGCGTTTTTCGCGATGGGCGCGTTTCTGTTCAGCGCGATGACGCGCGTGATCGCGACGCGTTGATCTGTCATTCTGAGCGAAGCGAGGAATCTCATTCTATCGCGCGAGACCCTTCGCTTTGCTCAGGGGGACGCGCGCACAAAAAAAATCGAGCCGCATCAAGCGGCTCGATTTTTTTTGTGCGATTTTCTTAGAACGGCAAATCTTCTCCGACTGGGGGTTCCTCGACGGCGGTTACACCGGTTGCGGCAGGTGCGCCTTCGCGTTTGCCGCCGCCCAAAAAGCGAACGGTTTCTGCGATTACTTCGAACGACGCGCGGGGTTTGCCATCTTGCCCGCTCCAAACGCGCGGACTACCGTTTTCATCCGCCGTCAATCTGCCCTCGACCAGCACTGTGCGTCCTTTGGCAAGGTACTGATTGCATGCCTCGGCTTGCTTGCCGAACACGGAAACGCGAAACCAAGCGGTTTCATCTTTCTGTTGTCCGTCGGCAGTTGTATATCGCCGATTCGTCGCGACGGACAAGCGGGTAACGGGTGTGCCCTGAGGTGTATAGCGCATTTCAGGGTCATTCCCCAGGTTCCCGACCAGAACAAGTTTCTGATACATTTTTTCCTCCTTCGGAATTTGAAAAACTGACCGGGTTCAACGTACTTTACTGCGCCGGATTTTATCACACATTTGTTCTAATTGCAAATTTGCGCGCGCCGCAAATTTTTTCTGCCATTTCACCGCGCGCAACTCGCAAGATAATTTGTCTCGATTTTCCGTTTGTGCTACAATGCGCGCCGTTCGTCTCCCGCGTGAAGGAAATGCGCGCGGGAGAATGTTTTTAGGAGGATTTAACTCGATGGCAGGAAAGTTCATTTCAATTTTCGCGCTCGCGCTCATCGCGCTTGGTGCGAGCGCGTGCGGATTGCCGACCGCGCCCGTGGTGCCGACCGTCGCGCTTCCACCGACCCAGGTTCCGCCAACCGCGTTGCCAACCGTGCCGCCCGCGACCGCGATTCCGACGGCAACGTTTACTCCCACGTTGACGCGTATTCCACCGACCGCGACAACAACCCCGACGCGCACAATCACCCCGACGCCCAATCCCAAAACGACCTTGCTCAACACGCTCAACGCCGCGATTCCTTCGGTCAAAACGTATCGCGTGCGCGTTGTTGAAGAAGGGCGTTTTATCGGCGTGGTTTTGCCGGATCGTTTTCAAGAACTCGAAAATGATTTTCTGATGAAGATCGGTCCGACGTTGTATCGTTATGGCGTTACCGGCGAATTGCAAACGCTGAATGTACCGACGCCATATTTTGATCGGACGAATTTGTTGTGGTGGCGCGACCGGCTAAACCAGGTTACGCAAGTTACGACTCTGCCGCCGACGACGATTGATAAAGTGCCGTGCATTGGCTTTGCCACGAATTTTGTCGTCACGCAAATCATTCCACCCAAGACGCCCGGGCCTACGCCGCAAACCGCGCAGATCAATCAGCCGATCAAAGTGTGGCTGGCGAGCGATGGTTTGCCGCGCCGCATCGAAATGGGTGCGCCCACGCCGTTGACGATCAATTTTATGGACTATAACGACGCGATCGAAATCAATCCGCCGTAGGAAGAACTTGTCCCACATTTTCAAGGAGGCGTATGCCAAACCCGAATAAGATTCATCCCGGTCTCGCTGAACAATTGCGCGCGCGCGCGCGGACTGCCGCCGCGCAAACGATCCCGGTGATCGTCAAACATCGCGCGGACGCGCGCACCGCCGCGATAGCGATGCCCGGTCTCTCCGCGCCGCACCGGCAATTTCGATTGATTCCCGCGAGCGCGTTCGACGCGACGCGCGAAGCGATTGACGCGTTGAGTGATCGCGATGATGTTGAAATGATTTGGCACGATGGCATCGCGCACGCGATTCTCAACGACTCGGTGCCGCTGATCAACGCACCGCAACTCTGGCAAAGCAATCTCACCGGCAAAGGCATTCGCGTCGCGGTTGTGGATACCGGGATTGATACGAATCATCCCGACCTGGTCAATCGCGTCGCGGCGTTCGCCGATTTTACCGGCGAAGGCACGTTTGATCGAAATGGGCACGGCACGCACGTCGCCGGGATTATCGGCGGCAATGGCGCGGCGAGCGGCGGATTGTACAAAGGCGTCGCGCCGGAGTGCACACTCTACGCGTCCAAAGTTTTAAATTCATCCGGCTCGGGTAGTTTTAGTGGAGTCGTTGCCGGCATCGAGTGGGCGGTGCAACAAAATGTTCAAGTGATGAATTTGTCGTTGGGCGCGGATGGCTCGTGTGATGGTACGGACGCAATGTCCGAAGCGTGCGATGCCGCGGTCGCCGCGGGCGTGGTTGTGTGCGTCGCCGCCGGCAATGCCGGGCCGAACGCGTACACGGTCGGCTCGCCGGGTTGCGCGAAAAAAGTGATCACGATTGGCGCGACCGACAAGGCGGATCAAATCGCGTACTTTTCATCGCGCGGTCCGACGAGCGATGGGCGCATCAAACCGGATTTGTGTTTTCCGGGCGTGGACATTGTGTCGCCGCGCGCGGCGGGTACATCGCTGGGACAGCTGATCGGCGAAAATTATATGCGGCTGTCCGGCACTTCGATGGCAACGCCGCACGCGTGCGGCGCGGCGGCATTGCTTCTGCAAGCGAATTCCGGCGCGTCGCCGCAGAATATCAAAGACTGGTTGATGAACGGCGCGCGCAACCTGGGTTACGATTCGAACACGCAAGGGCGCGGGCGCGCGGATGTGTTCGCTTCATACAAACTGAGTTTGGTTTCGATCACGAGCGTCAATCTCGAACCCGCGTCGCTCGGCTCGGGCAAATTGCTCAACGTCAGCATCACGGTTCGCAACAACAGCGATCAGGTTTTGCCGACCCAGGGTCCCGAACCCGGTTTCATTTACGAAGAAGGCGATACGTTCATCTCGCGCGGATTCGCGGATCAAAAAGGCGCGTTCCGCGTCGCGCTCGATTTCGATGGACGCACCGGGCTCGATCATCCGTATCGGTGGGGTTTGGGCGCGCCCTTGCAACCCGGCGAAACGCGCACGATCACCGGCGCGATCAAACTCAAATCGGTGGGCGCGCGCAATTACTGGGGCGCGCTCGTCGAAGAACAAACCGTGTGGGTGCAAGATCGCGTTGGCGTGCAAACCATCACGGTAACACCGGCGATTTCACTCATCGGCGCGACGTTCGCCCCGGCGACGATTGAAACGGGACAATTGTTGAGCGTGTTCATCACGATTCGCAACGATGGCGATGCGCCAGTGCCGACCCAGGGTCCCGATCCGAATTTCGCGTACGAGGAGGGCGAGACATTTTACACGCGCGGCTTCCCGGATGTCGCGGGCAGTTATCGCGTCGCGGTAGATTTCGATGGACGCTCTGGCGTGGATCATCCGTATCGCTGGGGCTTGGGCGCGCCGCTTCAAGCCGGCGAAACGCGCACGATCACCGGCACGATTCGATTGAAAACGACCGGCGCAAAAAGTTATTGGGCTGGGTTAGTGCAAGAACAAAAAGCGTGGATTCAAGATCGCGTTGGTTTGACCGGCATCACCGTGACTGCGCCGAAACCCGGACCGCGCATCACGAATGTTACGCTCGCGCCCGCGTCGTTGAGCGTGGGCAATTATCTCACGGTCAGTATCACGGTGCTGAACGATTCGAGCACACTGCTCGAAACGCAAGGACCCGAACCAGGTTTCATTTACGAAGAAGGCGACACATTCGACGCGCGTGGATTCGCGGCGCAGAGTGGCAAACATCGCGTCGGAATTGATTTCGATGGACGCGTCGGACTCGATCATCCGTATCGCTGGGGATTCGGAACACCGATGCAACCCGGCGAAACGCGCGTCATCGCCGGCGCGATTCATTTGAAGAACGCGCAGACGCGCAATTACTGGGCGGGCTTGGTGCGCGAGTACGTCGCGTGGATCCAAGATCGGCAAGGCGTTCAACTGATTGACGTGAAACCCGGCATCACGATCACCGCGGTCACTTTATCGCCGACGACGATTGGCGCGGGGCAGTTGTTGAACGTGAGCATCGCGGTTCGCAACGACAGCACGGCGACGTTGGCGACGCAAGGACCCGAACCAGGTTTCGTGTACGACGAAGGCGATACGTTCGCGACGCGCGGTTTTCCGGCGGCGGCGGGCAACTATCGCGTCGGGATTGATTTCGACAATCGCACTGGGATTGACCATCCGTATCGCTGGGGATTCGGAACGCCGATGCAACCCGGCGAAACGCGCACGATCACCGGCGCGATTCGTTTGCAAAACGCGCAAGCGCAAAATTACTGGGCGGGCTTGGTGCAAGAATTTATCGCGTGGCTCCAGGACCGGCAAGGCGCGCAAAAAATCAGTGTGGGTTAGATGTTGGAAATTGGAAATTAGATGTTGGAATCGCGCAATTCCAACATCCAACATCCAATTTCCAACTTCCAGCATTTGATTTGACGCGCGTCATTTCTTGTGCTATATTTGCGCCAACTTTTTAAGAGAGGGGCGACACTAATCAGCGACAAGGATTTTCGAATCAATCGTCAAATTCGCGCGAAAGAGGTTCGGGTCATTGACGATGCCGGTAAACAAGCCGGTGTGATGCCGACGTACGAGGCGCTCCGCCTCGCGCAGGATCGTGATCTCGACCTCGTTGAAGTCGCGCCGAACGCGCAACCGCCGGTCTGCCGCATCATTGACTTTGGCAAGTTTATGTACGAGCGCACGAAAAAAGAGCGCGAAGCCAAAAAAGGTCAAAAGCAGATCGAGATCAAGGAATTGCGAATCCGTCCGAAAACGAATTGGTATCACACCGGATTCAAACTCAAACGGGTGCGCGAATTTCTGAAAGATGGAAGCAAGATTCGAGTGCGTGTGGTCTTTCGCGCGCGTGAAGTCTCGCACCTTGGCATCGGACGCGAAATTCTCGAAAAGGTCGCGGCGGAACTCGCGGACGCCGCGAGCATCGAGCAAGCGCCGATGATGGACGGCAAAAGTATGATGATGCTTTTGTCGCCGGGCGCAATGAAAGGCGGACCCGATGCGGCGCGCGCGATTGTCAAAGGCGCACGCGTCGCGTTTGTGCCGCCGGATGAAGCGGTTCCACCTCCTGCCGCCTAACCGATTCCGGGAAGGCGGTATTTTTACGCCAATGGAGCGCGAATGAATTGGCACGAACTTTCGGCAACGTCGCACTATCAAACTGCCGTCGCGATAGAAGAGGAACTCAAGCAGGGGCATATTGACGAAGCCACTGCGGGCATCGAGGAGTTGATCGACGCGTTGAGCCGGGCAGAAAAGCGCGCGTTAAGGAGTCAGCTAACTCGACTTATGGCGCACATCATCAAATGGAAAATACAACCGCGCGCGCGTTCGCGCAGTTGGGCGCGCACGATTGTTGATGCGCGTATCGAGATCGAGGAAATTCAAGAAGAAACCCCGAGCTTGAACGCCGCGGTGATCAAACAATTGTGGGACAAGTGTTTTCAATCCGCCAGACGCAACGCGGAAGCAGAAATGAATCAACCCGCCGACGTAACCGAATTGGCGTGGGATGAAGTGTTCGATAAAGATTACCAGGTCAATTAAATTAGAGAGGATACCGTGCCAAAACTAAAAACTCACAAAGCGACAGCCAAGCGGTTTAAAATTACCGCGACCGGCAAAGTGATGCGGACGCACATCGGCAAATCGCACTTGCGCCGCCGCAAAGCCAAACGCAACAAACGTACCTTCGACCGCCGCGTCGAGGTTACCAGCGCCCCGCGTGCGAAAAAAATCAAACACCTCGCGCCCACGCTCGATCAAAAATAATTTCAAATTTCAGATTGCAAATTGATGATCTTGAAATCTGCAATCTGAAATTTGCAATCCGAAATTCAGGAGTTTTCGATGGCTAGAGTAAAACGCGGCGTAACTTCTCACGCCCGCCACAAAAAAGTATTGAAGCAGACCAAAGGTCAAGTGCATTCGCGGCGCACGCTTTTTCGCCGCGCGAACGAAGGTCTGTTGCATAGCAAGTACTATGCGACGGTCGGACGCAAAAAACGCAAAGACGATTTTCGCCGCCTGTGGATCGCGCGCATCAATGCCGCGGCGCGACCGCTCGGCATCACGTACAGCAAATTGATGGCGGGCTTGAAAAAAGCCGGGATCGAATTGGATCGCAAAGCGCTCGCCGATCTCGCGGTGAACGACGACAAGGCATTCGCCAAATTGGTCGCGACCGCGCAAGCGTAATTCCATTTGCGAATTGACCCCAGAGCCAATGAGCCAACTGCGGACTCGTTGGCTCTTTGATTTTTCCCAGTCCGTCATTCTGAGCGTAGCGAAGAATCTTTGAAATGATGATTACAAGTTTAGCCAACCCCAAAGTCAAACACATTCGCGCACTCGCGCGGCGCAAAGAGCGGTACGCCGCGCGTCAATTTGTGATTGAAGGCGTGCGCGTGATTGAAGAAGCGTTGAACGCGGGCATCATCCCGGTGTTCGCGTTGTTCACCGCGCAAACCGATCCGCGCGCGCGCGGGTTGATCGAACGTTTGCACGCGATTGTCCCGGACACGCTTGAAGTGAACGACGCGGTGATGCGCGATATCGCGCAGACCGAAACGCCGCAAGGCATCGTTGCAGTGTTGCCGTTCATCGAACTCGCGTCGCCCACGCAACCGCAATTCGTTTTGATTCTCGATTCTGTCCGCGATCCCGGCAACGTCGGCACGATTTTGCGTTCGGCGCGCGCCGCCGGTGTGGACGCGATTTTTTTCGCGCCAGGCACGGCGGATCCGTACAACGACAAAGTGGTGCGCGCGGCGATGGGCGCGCATTTTGCGGTGCCGATCCGGGTGATGGCTTGGCAGGACATTAATGAAATGGTGGAAATGATTCCGCGCGTTTATCTCGCGGATGCGCGCGGCGAAATTGCGTACACGCACGCGGATTGGGCGCGCCCGGTCGCGCTAATCGTCGGCGGCGAGGCGGCGGGCGCGAGCGATGCCGCGCAACACATCGCGACCGCGCGCGTCGCGATCCCGATGCGCGGCGGTGCGGAATCGCTCAACGCGGCAATGGCGACGACGGTGTTGTTGTTTCATGCCGCGCAGAGTTAGAGAAAAACCAGGTTTCCGCGAAGCGAGAAACCCGGTTTTTCTTTTTTGAATCATTTCACAAAAAACGGCGCGAGCGCGCCGGCTAATCCTCCGAACACGCCGCAGACAGAACAGATCAACGGCACGACAATCGAGACGATCATTAGAATCGCAAATGCCCAAATCGCGATTTTGATGCCACGTTTCGTCGAAGGCGAAACCTCGACACGCGTTTCGCGCAAGTGTTCCGGAAGGATGACCTGGTTTCCGCAATACGGACACTTGACCTGGTTTTGATTCGGTTGCGGCGTGAGCGATCCGCCGCACGATGGACAGTTGAATAAATTTCCTTCGGGCATATTTTTCTACCTCGCCCCTACATTACGGTTTTCTTTCGCGCGCGTCAAGCCCCCGCGATTAGGGTTTTTCTCCCCAGATTTGCCGCGCAAAAACTTGTGGTATAATCACGCTGCGCCACAATATCCCACTTGCGGAGATTACTATGGACGATTCGTTCGCGCGCTATCGCCCGTATCTCGCGATGATGCTCCTCTTTATCATCGTACTCGCGGGCACGATTTTTTTACTGCGCCGCCCGGAACAACCGGTCATCGCGATCACCACCGCGACTCCTCGCGCGACCGCGACGCCGGTTTCGGTCGTCGTTGAGGTGCGTGGCGCGATTGCAAAACCCGGCGTGTACACTTTGCCTGCCGGCAGTCGCGTGCAAGATGTGATCGCGCTCGCCGGTGATCTGACAAGCAACGCGGAAACGCGCGCGCTCAACCTCGCGCGCAAAGTGAACGACGGAGAGCAATTGTACATTCCGGCAATCGGCGAAGCGACGCCGACGACCGTGCCGGTCGCGAGCAAGGCGACGCCGGGCGCGAGCAAAGCGCCGACCGGCAAAATCAACATCAACACCGCGACCATCGCGGAACTCGACACGCTTCCCGGCATCGGTCCCGCGATCGCGCAACGCATCATCGAGTATCGCGCGCAAAATGGCGCGTTTCAGAAAATCGAAGACCTGAAAAAAGTGCGCGGCATTGGCGACGTGCTATTCGACCAGATCAAAGACCTGGTTACGGTCGAGTAGAGATACGTCATACTGAGCGAAGCGAAGCATCTCGCCTGATCGCGCACGAGACCCTTCGCTTCGCTCAGGGTGACGCGCGAATTAATTGAGGAGGCATTATGAAAAATATCTACGCGCTCATTTTGCTCGCGCTCGCGCTTGCCGCGTGCGATGGGCCTGCGACCGCGACGCGCGCGCCCACGCCGAGCGGGCCGCTGGCGAAACCAACCCAGGTACCCGCCGCGCCGACGAAAGCATTGCCCGCAAATTCCGGTATCACGGTTACGAATGTGCAAACCGCGAAACAACCGAGCGGCGACATTCAAGTCACCGGCAATCTCGCGACACAAGACAACCTGGGATTGGGACAAATTGATTTAGCGTATCCCGAAACGATGACGCTCGGCGACTCGCGCCGAATTGTTTTACGCTTGACTCCGGCGAAACAACTCGTCGCGCTGACGCCGGTGCCCGCGCCGACCAACGTCGCCGGCGGATCAACAACGGTGTGGAGTTTCGGCGGCAACTTGCAATTGTATCCAGTGATGAACGCGCAACTGCGCGCACTCGCGTTCGAACTGACGCCGAAAGAAATGATGACGCGCGCGCTCGACGGCACGAAAGAGGTCGCGTGGGATTGGCTCATTCGCGCGAACTCCGCCGGTCGCCACGATTTGTTTATCGAAATTTCGATCCCGGTCGTTCGCAACGGCGTCGTCTCCGAAATCACGACGGACGTTTTGCAAAATGTTCCGCTCACGATCCAGGTCGCCGCCGCGCCGGTACCGACACCGACGCCCGCGCCGATTTTATCGCGCATCGGCGATTCGATTATCAACAATGCCGGCGCGATCATCGTCGCGTTGATCGGCTTGATCGGCACGCTGATCGGCATTTGGCTCAAGGCGCGTTCCGATCAAGCCAAAGCCGCGGGCGATGCCGGGACGAAAAAATCGTAACGCGCGTGTGGGGGAGGGATCGGTATGCAAAAAATTTTTGCCGCGTTCCTCGTTTTGATTTTCGCGATTGCGTGTGCGCCGCCGCGCGCCGCGCCACAACCAACGACTGTGCCCGCCGCCGCGCCAACGCGCGCGCCTGCCGCGACGAGCGCATCGAGCGCGCGCACCGCGACCGCGCCGCCTGGGTCGCCGCAACCGACGCGCGCCGGCATCGCGGTAAAAGACGTAACGCAAAAAAAGAATCCCGATGGCACGACGAACACGAGTGCGAATGTTACCGCAGAAAATTTGGGCATCGGGCAAATCGAACTCGCGTCGCCGGACGCGATGCTGTTCGATGAAACGCGTTCGATTCGATTGCGGCTTTCGCCCGCGCAACAACTCGTCGCGTTGCCGACGATTTCTGCGCCGGCAAAAACGCCGGACTTGCCAAGCTTTACGTATCGCTTTGGCGGTAACGTTCAACTGTATCCGGTGATGTTCGCGGAATTGCGCGCACTGAATTTTACAATGGATCAAAAAGGCGCATTGCGCCGGAATCTCGAATCGAACAAAGCGGTTGAATGGGTCTGGGTCATCAAGCCGCTCGCCGCGGGACGCCAGGAGCTCGCGCTCGAACTTGCGATTCCTACCATCGTCAACGGCGCCGCGTCGGAAATGACGACGAACGTGATTCAAAATTTACCCATCGTGATCCAGGTCGCCGCGCCGCCGACGCCGCAAGTGATCGCGACGCAACCCGCGCCGTCGCTCGCGGATCGTTTGTGGGATTCGGTGATTGGCGAATTTGGCGCGATGGTTATCGCGGCGGTGGGCGCACTCGGCACATTCATTGGTTGGCTTTTCAAAAGGCGCGCGAAAAAATAAATGGAACTCGTCATCGGGATTGACGCGGGCGGCACGCACACGCGCGCACACATCGCGAACGCGCGTGGCGAAACGCGCGGCACCGGCGAAGCCGGCGCGGGCAATCCGCATGTCGCCGGGCGCGAATCCGCGCAACGCGAAATTCTCAACGCGATTCAACGCGCGCGCGATGACGCGCACATCACGCGCGATCAAATCGCGGCGGTATGCCTGGGAATGAGTGGCGTAGATCGCGCGGACGAACGCGCGGAATGGACGACCTGGTCGCGCGCACACATCGCGCCGCGCGCGCGCGTGATCAACGACGGCGAAATTGTTTTGGCGGCGGGTACGCCGGACAATTGGGGTATCGCGGTGATTGCCGGGACTGGGTCGCTCGCGTGGGGCAAAACATGCGAAGGCAAAATTGCGCGCGCGGGCGGTTGGGGTTATTTGATCGGCGATGATGGAAGCGCGTTCGAACTCGCGCGCGGCGGATTGCACGCGGCGGCGCAAGCCGCGGATGGGCGCGGCGCGTCGACGCGCTTACTGCGCGACATTCTCGCGTTTTGGAATTTGCGCGAGCCGCAGGAATTGATCGCGCGCGTTTATCGCTCCGGTTTGAAACCGGCAGACCTCGCGCAATTGGCGAGCATCGTCGTGCGCGCCGCCGAGCAGGGCGACCCGATCGCGTTCGCGCTCGTGATGAACGCGGGCGAAGCGTTGGCGATTACGATTCACGCGGTCGCACATAAATTGGACATCGCGCACAAAACAATTCCGCTCGCGCTCACCGGCGGCTTGGCGTTGAGCGCGCCGATGATTCGCGCGCATCTGCTCGCGGCGGCGAATGTGCGCGATCTGAACCTCGCGCCGGTTACGCTCGTGGATGAGCCGGTCACCGGCGCGGTGCGAATCGCGTTGGAATTATTGAAAAATGATGGGACGCGGACAAACGTGGATGAACGCGGATTTTAATTTTATCCGCGTTCATCTGCGTTTGTCCGCGTCCAATTTTGGGGGATGGGATGACCAGCATTTTGCTCAACGAAATTCAAGAACAAGGCGACGCGCTCGCGCGTTTTCTCGCGAACGAATCCGCGAACGTCGAGCGCATCGCCGAAAAAATTCGCGCGCGCGATATTCAATACATCACGATTGCCGCGCGCGGCGCGTCCGATAATGCCGCGACGTACGGCAAGTACGTGTTCGCGTCGTTCAATCGGTTGCCGGTCGCGCTCGCAACGCCGTCGCTTTACACCTTGTATCAAACGCCGCCGCGCCTCGCCGGTTCGCTCGTGATCGGCATTTCGCAATCCGGCGAATCGCCGGACATTCTCGCGGTTCTGCAAGAAGCGAAACGCCAAAACGTGCCGACGCTCGCGATCACGAATTTCGCGGATTCGCCGTTCGCGCAAACCGCCGACGATGTGATTTTGCAGAACGCGGGCGCGGAGAAAACGATTGCCGCGACCAAAACGTACACGACGCAATTGCTCGCGCTCGCGCTCTTGTCCGCATCGCTCGCGCAAGATCGCGAACGCCGCCGCGAAATTGACGCGGTGCCAAACGCGGTTACGCGCGCGTGCGCGGTGGATTTCGCGGCGGAGCACATCGCGGCGCGGTGGCGCGAGGCGCGCGCCGCACTCGTGATCGGGCGCGGCTTCAATTACGCGACCGCGTTCGAAGTCGCGCTCAAATTCAAAGAACTCGCGTACGTCCTTGCCGAACCATTTTCCTCCGCGGATTTTTTGCACGGACCGATCGCGGTGGTGCAAGACGGTTTTCCGGTGATCGTGGTCGCGCCGCGCGGATTAGTGTGCGACGATCTTGTGAACACCGCGCGGCAATTGCAAAGCAAGGGCGCGGACGTGGTGATGATTTCGGACGCGGCGCACGCGCTCGCGTTCGGCGATTCGTCGCTCGCGCTCGCCGAATCGCTTCCCGAATGGCTCTCGCCGATTCACGCGGTCGTGCCGGGACAATTGCTTGCGTACCACTTGACGCGCGCGAAAGGATACGATCCCGATCATCCGCGCGGGTTGACGAAGGTGACGCGGACGTTGTAAATATCCCAGCTCTTTTTGCATATCCTTGACGTACTCGATTGTGTGTGATACAATCAAGTCGAGATCTTACATTGGACCAAATGGATGCCGCATCCGGTTTTTGATTTTGAGTGGAATGGCGTCAAAGCCGCCGCGAATCTAAAAAAGCACGGTGTTAGTTTTGCAGAGGGCGCGACGGCATTCGAGGATGAGTACGCGTACATTCAAGATGATGAACTTCATTCGGACGAGGAATCCCGCCAAATTTTGTTGGGGTACTCGGCGAGCAATCGTTTGGTGATCGTTTCATTTACGGCACTCACGCCGAACCTGATTCGGATCATTAGCGTCCGCAAGGCAACGCCCAAAGAGCGAGGATGGTATGAAGAAACAAGTGTTATCTAAAATCAATCCCAATGCGCCATATAATCCAAAGTTGGATGATTATGAATTGCCAGCAGAGTTTGCGTTTGATCGAAAAAAAATGAAACGCAATCCGTACGCCGGTCGCGTCAAGTTTACACACGGCGGCGCGCGCCCTGGTGCGGGACGCAAACGGCTCGCGGAACCGGTAGAGCGACACACCATCACGCTCTTCAAATCGCACACCAAGTTTTTGCGCGGGCTGGATCGTAACTTATCGTTGGCGATTCGCAAATTAATCGCGCAAGCCAAGTAGAGGCGAAGCATCCATCCGGTTTGTTCAGGATGCTTCGTCCCTACTTGCGCCTCAAATTAAAAAAGCGTATAATCCGCGCCACAATCGTTTCCGCGAATTTATTTTGGAGTCGGAGTGACGCCGCTCTATTTTCTCGCTGATCTGACGTGGCGCGAGGTCGCCGCCCTCGCCCACCGCACGAATCTCGTGCTGGTGCCGTGCGGCGCGACCGAAGCGCACGGTCCGCATCTCCCCTTGCAGACCGATGTGATTATCGCGCAAGGCGCGTGCCGCCGCGCCGCGCTCCAACTCGCGCGTGAAGAAATTTTTTGCGCGATTGCCCCCCCGTTCGCGTACGCCGTTACAAATTTTGGAATGCCATTCGCCGGTACCGTTTCGATCCCCGAAGTCACGCTCACGCAATTGGTCGTCTCCGTTTGTGAATCGCTCGCCACGCATGGTTTCACGCGCATTGTGTTTTCGAATCATCATCTCGAACCGGCAAATATCAACGCGATCAAAACCGGCGCGCGCCAGGTGACCGAATCCGGCATCGCGCGCGTTGCGGTGCCCGATGTGCGCGAGGCGCGCTGGGCGGCGACGCTGACCGCAGAATTTCGCGCCGGGTCGCGCCACGCCGGGTCGTACGAAACGTCGCTCGTGATGGCGGAACGGCTCGACCTGGTGCGCGAAGATCAACGCCGCGACTTGAAACCGGTGTGGATTGATCTGCCGCAAAAAATTCGCGACGGCGCGCGCACGTTCAAAGACGCCGGGAGTGAACTCGCGTATTTTGGCGATCCCGCGCGCGCCTCAATTGCAGAAGGCGAAAAAATTTTCGACGCGCTCGCGCTGATGCTGGTAACGACGGTCAAAGAATTGATGCGCGAATAAAAATCGCGCGCGCGAAAGGAGGAATGTAAAAAATTTCGACGAGTGTAGCGCGTGGAGACGCTGTGCGTCGCTTCGCTTGAAATGACAATTCGTTCATCATCCAAATTTTTTTCCAACTGAAGGAGGAGGAGAAAATGAGTCAGCCCAATCAACTTACCCGCCGTGAATTTTTGAAACTCGCGGGTGTTACTGCCGCCGCCGCGACCATCGGGATGCCGTTGCTCAGCAGTTGCGCGACCGCGCCGAGCGCGCCGGTCAAGATCGGCGTTTTGCTTCCGTACTCGGACATTTACGCCGGGCTGGGCGAAAGCATCACCGCCGCGATGGAAATGGCGATTGAAGAAGCCGGCGGTTCCGCCGGTGGTCGCAAGATCACGTTGATCAAAGAAGACGAAGGCGCGACGGTTGATCCCGCCGTGCAAAAAGCGAAAAAGTTGGTCGAGCAAGACGAGGTCGCGTTCGTGACCGGCATTGTCAGTTCCGGCGTGCTGGCGGCTCTGCGCGATTATTTCCACAACAATAAAAAATTGTTGATCTGCTCGAACGCCGGCGCGAACGCGTTGAGCCGCGCCGCGAAAACGCCGTACATCTGGCGCACCTCGTTCACGAACTGGATGCCGAATTGGCCCGTCGGCACCTGGGCGGCGAAGACCGTCGGCAAAAAAGCGTTCCTCAGCGTGCCCGATTACGGCGCGGGCAACGACACGATCTCTTCGTTCAAAAATTCATTCGAAGCCGCGGGCGGCACGATCATCCAAACGCAAAAAACGCCATTCCCGAATATGGGCGATCCCGCGCCGTTCATCACCGAAATTCAAAAAGCCGCGCCCGATTTTCTCTACTGCTTTTATTCCGGCGGCGCGGCGGTAACGTTCCTCAAAGCGTGGGGGCAATTCGGTCTCGCCGGCAAAATTCCACTCCTTGGTTCCGGCTTTATGGTCGAAGAAGATGTGATGCCCGCGCTCGGCGAAACCGCGCTCGGCGTCAAGACCGGTTTGCACTGGGCGTACGGTCTCGAAAATGACGAAAACAAAAAGTTCAAAGACGCGTACAAGAAAAAGACCGGCAAAGACGCGAATGTGTTCGCGGTGGCGGGATACGACACCGGCAAACTCATCGTCGAGATGTTGAACAAACTCAACGGCGACACGAGCAACGTGGACAAGCTGATCGAAACGATGAGCGCGATTTCGTTCAAGAGTCCGCGCGGCGCGTTCGCGCTCGACAAAAATTCTCAAGCGCCCAAGCAAAAAATTTATCTGCGCGAAGTGAAAAAAGGCGCGGATGGAATTCACAACGTCGTCGTCGCCGACCTGGGCGACATTGTTGACCCGGGCGATAATTCGAAAGGGTAGAGTTTAGAGATCAGGAGATTGAGAGATTGGAGACAATCTCTCAATCTCTCAATCTCTCAATCTCCAACTTGCCACATGGAAAACCTGCTCATCCAATTGCTCAACGGTCTCGTCTCGGGAATGTTGTTGTTCATTCTCGCCGCTGGGCTATCGCTCATTTTCGGTTTGATGGATGTGATCGCGCTGACCCACGGCGCGTTTTATTTGCTCGGCGGGTACATCGGCTTGTCGCTCGTGCGAACGCTTGATAATTTCTGGCTCGCGCTGATCCTCGCGCCTATCGTCGTCGGCGCGATCGGTCTTTTCCTCGAATACTTTTTCATTCGCCGCTTGTACGGCAGGGCGCGCCATCTCGACCAGGTCTTGTTCACGTTCGGCGTCGCGCTGATCACGATTGATTTGACGCGCGCGCAGTGGGGCGCGTACGTCGAAAGCGTTTCACCGCCCACGCAACTCGCCGGACAGTTTCGGATTTTCGCGACCGAGTTTCCGATTTATCGTTTGGGCTTGCTCGCGTTCGGCGTTCTGCTCGCGATTGTGTTGTGGTTGCTGATCAATCGCACGCGGCTCGGCGCGATGGTGCGCGCCGGGGTTTCCGATTCGGAAATGGTGAGCGGACTCGGCATCAACATTCACGCGGTTTTCGCGAGCGTGTTCGCGTTCGGATGCGCGCTCGCCGGTCTCGCCGGCGTTGTCGGCGCGCCGATTCTCAGTTTGTATCCGGGTCTCGACTCGGACATTTTGATTCTCGCGCTCGTCGTCGTCGTCGTCGGCGGACTCGGCACATTGGAAGGCGCGTTCTTCGGAAGTATTTTGATCGGACTCGCGGACACCTTCGGCAAAGCGTTCGTTCCCGAGTTTGCGCGCTTTTTTATTTTTGCCGTGATGGCGGCGGTGTTGTTGATTCGTCCCGCCGGATTATTCGGCCTCAAGGGGGCGGATTAAATGGCAACGCTCCTCGCACGCTGGGCAAGCGCGCGCGCGTTCTTCGCGCGACATCCGCGCGTCTTGCCGATCCTCTTGTTGCTCCTCGCGATGATTTATCCGTTCGTCGTGCGTATCTTTTTTATTTCACTCGCGATTGAAGTGCTTATCTTTGCAATGTTCGCGATGAGTCTCGATGTGCTCCTGGGTTACACCGGCTTGACCTCGTTCGGACACGCGGCGTATTTTGGTTTGGGCGCGTACACGCTCGCGTACATCAGTAGCACGCGCGACATCGCGTTAAAGTTGACGAACAATTTGCTCGTTACGATGCCCGCCGTCATTATCGTGTGCGCGCTCGCGGCGTTGGCGATTGGATTTCTCGCGCTCCGCACGCGCGGGATTTATTATTTGATGGTTACGCTCGCGTTCGGACAAATGTTGCACAGCGTCGCGATCAGTTTCAGCCGCGTGACCGGCGGATCGGATGGACTCGCCGGTGTGCCGCGTCCGTCCATCGGCATCGGTCCGCTCGTGTACAATTTCGATTCGCGCGAGAGTATGTATTTTCTCGTGCTCGCGTTTTTCGTGTTGACGTTTTGGTTTTTGCAACGCATCGTTTCAAGCCCGTTCGGGTTGACTCTGCGCGGTATTCGCGAAAACGAAGCGCGCCTGCGCGCGCTCGGTTACAATACGTTTCGTTACAAAATGGCGGCGTCGGTCGTCGCCGGAATTTTTGCCGGGATCGCGGGCGCGTTGTTGGCGGCGTACTTGAGCATCGCATCGCCGGATAATTTGTACTGGACGACGTCCGGCTTTGCGATGATTATGCTGATCGTCGGCGGCTCAGGCACATTGACCGGTCCGATTTACGGCGCGGCGACCGTGCGCTTGTTGCGAAATTTCATCAGCACGGCGACCGAACGTTGGGAAACGATGCTCGGTTTGGTGTTTATCCTGGTCGTGATTTTCGCGCCGCGCGGCATTATGGGTTTGATTAATCGCGCGAACAATGTTCGCGAGTAGCACAGAAAAATTTTACGACAGAGTCGTGGAGCGCGCAGACGCTTTGCGCGCAGAGAAAATTATTTGAAAACTCTGCGCTCTCCGCGTCCTCGGCGTCTGACTTGAAAATAGTCCGTCACCCTGAGCAAAGCGAAGGGTCTTCAACGCGCAAACAGGAGATTCCTCGCTTCGCTCGGAATGACATTTTCATCGTCGGTGGTGAACATCATTCATGACGACTCTGTGGTAAATTCCCAATTCGCGGATAACCAAGCGCAAGGTAATTTTTCAATGAGCAAATTACACGTCGAAAAAATTCGCAAGAACTGGGGCGGACTCGCCGCGCTCGCGGGCGTGTCGCTTCAAGTCGAATCCGGCGCGCGGCAGGCGATCATCGGTCCGAACGGCGCGGGCAAAAGCACGCTGTTCAACATCATCGCCGGTGAAATCGCGCCGACCGCCGGAAAAATTTTTTTGAACGATCAAGACGTTACCGCGTTGCCGGTGCACGCACGCGCGAACCTGGGATTGGGCCACACGTTCCAGCGCAATAATTTATTTATGGGCTTGACCGTTTTGGAAAATGTTTTGCTCGCGGTGCAACATCATCGCAAAACCGCGACGCAATGGTTCCAGCCCGCGCGCGCGTTCGCGCCCACCGTCGCCGAAAGCGCGCAACTGCTCGAACGCGTCGGCCTCGCGGACGTGCGCGATAAAAATGTGAACGTGCTGGCATACGGACAACAACGCGCGCTCGAAATCGCGCTCGCGCTCGCCGGCGAACCGAGTGTCCTCCTGCTCGACGAGCCGACCGCCGGAATGTCGCCCGCCGAAACGCACGAGATCACGCGCTTGATCGAAACGCTTCCGCGCACGCTGACGATTTTGATCGTCGAGCACGATATGGATGTCGTGTTCACGCTGGCGGAGCGCATCACGGTTTTGCATTACGGGCAGGTGATCGCGGAAGGCGCGGCGGAACAAGTGAAAACAGATCCGCGTGTGTTGGAAGTGTACCTCGGCGTCGCCGACGCGGAACGGAGCAAGAAAATTTTTGTTCGTGAGTGACGCGAATAAAAATTCCCACTGACAGAAAAGAACACGGATAAAAAATGGGGACTGTAGCAACATCACCGACAACGTGTCATCAACCACAGATTTCACAGATTACACAGATTAAAAATTAAAATCTGTGGTAAAAAAATCGGTAACCGTGCTACAGTGTCAAAAAATGTCCGTGTTCCCGCGTAGCGTGTCGGTGGAAAACTAATCCAATTGTTCGGAGAAACCCGTGAAAATAAAATTTACAATTCTGGGCGCACTCGTGCTGTTGCTTGTCGCGTGCGGTGGACGCGATGAACGACCGAATCGCACAGAGCCGCCGACCGCGACGGCAGTCGCGATTGCGCCGACCCTCGCGCCGACCCTCGCGCCGCCGACAAATACCCGCGTCCCCGCGACCGCGACCGTCAGCGCGGCAACATCAACCCCCGCACCAACTGCGACCGCGACGCGCGCGCCCGCGACCACTACCGCGATCGTTCCAATCACGAACGAATACAAAACACCGAACACCTACCAGGTTAAAATTTTCGACAACTATACCGTGCGCGACGCGAAACGCAATCGCAGTTTTCAAATTCGCGTGCGCTATCCCGATGGCGCGCCGACTCCATTGCCATTGATCGTGTGGTCGCACGGCGGCGGTCCGAACAACAACGGGCATCGCAGTTACGATGAGTGGGGCGGCGTGCTGGCGCGCGCGGGTTACGCGGTCATCCACATCGCGCACGCGGAAAATAAAGCGGACGCGCACTGTGCGCCGTTGAAGATTCCGGCGAACGAGTGCGAGCCAGAGGATTTCCGAAAAGAAGTTTCCGAAGGCGGCACGCTCTTTGTGTTGTGGTACGATCGTCCGCGCGATGCGAGCGCGGTGCTGGACGATCTGGATAACATCGAGCGCGCGGCGAATTTGAAATTTGATCGCGCGCGCATCGGCGTCGCCGGACATTCGGGCGGCACAAGCACCGTGATGAGTTTGGCGGGCGCGCTCTTGGATGTGTCGCCGAGCGTACACAACCTCAATTCGGCGGACCCGCGTTTCAAAGCGTTTCTCGCGAACTCGCCGCAAGGCATCGGGCGCTTGGGGATGACGAAAAATTCCTGGGACAAGATTTCCGCGCCGGTGATGATTACGACCGGCGCGCGCGATAATTCGGAAGGCGAACAAGCACGCGACCGGCTCGACCCGGCGAAAGCGATGCCGCCGCCGGATAAATATCTGCTTTACGTGGATTCGCCCGGCGCGACGCACAATCTCTTTGGCTTGAACGCGGATAACGCGCGCGAACTGGAAACGTACGTCGCGACGAGCGGCATTGCGTTTTTCGACGCGTACTTGCGCGGCTCGGCGGAAGCGCGCGCGTGGCTCAACTCGAACGCGATGAGTGTGTGGAGCAACGGTATCGCCAAAATTACGGCAAAATGAAATGGGACGCGGACAAACACGGACAAAATAAAAATCCGCGTTCCTCCGCGTCCAATAAAAATTTTTCGATTGATCCGGGTTAGGAAAATAGCGTGAGTGTAAAATCCATCAGCGCGCGTGTGCATTACGCGTGGATCATCGTCGGCATCGCCTTCCTGGTTTTGCTCGTCGCCGCGGGCGTGCGAACCGCGCCCCAGGTTTTGATCAAACCGCTCGAACAAGAATTTGGTTGGACGCGTTCGAACATTTCGTTCGCGATCGCGGTGAGCATTTTGTGGTTCGGGCTGGGCGGTCCGCTCGCGGGGTCGCTCGTCGAGCGATTCGGTTTGCGCCGCGCGATGATCGGCGGACTCGGACTGATCGCGCTTGGGCTCGGCGCGATGCTGGGCATCAACGCGCTGTGGCAATTGCATTTGTTTTGGGGCGTCCTGGTCGGCATCGGCACCGGCGCGCTCGCGAATGTGTTGGGCGCAGTCGTCGCGCAACGCTGGTTCGTTACGCATCGCGGACTCGTCGTGGGAATGTTAGGCGCGGCGTCCGCGACCGGGCAATTGATTTTTTTGCCCGCGATGATCGCGTTCACAACCTGGGGCGGCTGGCGCGGCGCGATTCAAATTGCCGCGCTCGCGTCTATCGCGATTGTGATCCCGGTCGCGTGGCTGATGCGCGAATTTCCGTGCGATAAAAATTTGCGCGCGTACGGTGATGACGGCGCGCGCGTCGCACAAACCGAAAACGCGGACGCATCGCGGCGCACCTCGCTCGCGGATGCCGCGCGCACGTTGGATTTCTGGTTGCTCGCCGCGAGTTTTTTCGTGTGCGGTTACACGACGAACGGATTGATCGGCACGCATTTGTTACCGCACGCGATTGAACACGGTTTCGATAGCGCAATCGCCGCGAACGCGATTGTGTTGATGGGGCTGATGAACATTGTCGGCACGCTGACATCCGGGTGGTTGAGCGATCGCTACGACAATCGGATGTTGCTCGCGGTGTACTATTCGTTCCGCGCGGCTTCGATTGCGTTTCTGCCGTTCATCTCGGATATGTCCGGCTTGTTCATTTTCGCGTTCGTCTACGGACTCGATTGGATCGCGACCGTGCCGCCGACGATCAATTTGACCGCGCAGAGATTTGGACGCGCATCGGTTGGCGTGTTGTACGGTTGGATTTTCTTTTCGCACATGGTCGGCGCGGCAGTCGCGGCGTACATCGGCGGCGTCGTGCGCGATACGTTCGGCGATTACACCGTCGCGTTCTTTTCCGCCGCCGCGCTCGGCTTCATCGCCGCCGGATTTTCGATGACGATTCGGCGCGTGAGGGCGGTGACAGTGGTGGAGGGGTGAGGAGAAAAACAACTTCTGCATAGGAGTATTT
>Ga0233425_10002759_pt1 | contig 33626 bp, 29 predicted proteins | sample Watercolumn_Towu_2_FD_181712 | JGI IMG/M metagenome (GOLD analysis project Ga0233425, IMG submission 181712) | Freshwater microbial communities from Lake Towuti, South Sulawesi, Indonesia - Watercolumn_Towuti2014_140_MG | ecosystem: Environmental > Aquatic > Freshwater > Lake | place...
GCGTCCTCCGGTGTCGGGCGCCTGAGGAAATCGGGCAGGTCGCCCGGGAAGATCTTGGCCCCCTTCGCCACCACCACGGCGCGCTCGATGGCGTTCCTGAGCTCTCGGACGTTGCCCGGCCAGTGGTAGGCCATGAGCTCCTGCATGGCTTCCGGAGAGATCCGGGAGATGCTCTTCTTGGTCTCTGCGGAGAACTCCGCGAGGAACTTCTCGGCCAGCACCGGGACGTCCTCTTTCCGGTCGCGCAGGGGCGGAATGAGGATGCGGATCACGTTGAGCCTGTAGTAGAGGTCCTGCCTGAACTTCCCCTCCTCGACTGCCTTCTCGATGTCGCGGTTGGTCGCGGCCACGATCCGGACATCGACCTCGATGGTCTGGGTTCCGCCGATCCTGAGGAAGGTCTTCTCCTGGAGGAAGCGCAGGAGGTCCACCTGGGTCTTCTGGGATGCCTCGCCGATCTCGTCCAGGAACAGGGTGCCCTGGTGAGCCAGCTCGACAAGGCCCCTCTTCATGGCGGCCGCGCCCGTGAATGCGCCCTTCTCGTGGCCGAACAGCTCGGACTCGGCCAGCCCCTCGGGCAGCGCGCCGAAGTTGACTGCGACGAAGGGGCCGTCCTTGCGCTGGCTGCGGCGGTGTATCTCCCGGGCGACCATCTCCTTGCCCGTCCCGGACTCGCCGCACACGAGCACGTTGGCTTCCGTGGCGGACACGTCCGCGATGAGGTCGAAGACATCGGCCATGGCCCTGGAGACGGCCAGCATCTCGAAGGGAGACTCCAGCCGCTTGAGCTGGAGCCTGCACCTCCTGTTCTCCTCGAGCAGCGTCTGCCGGTCCCACACCTGCTTGAGCTTCATCCGGAGCTGCTCGGGGTCGAACGGTTTCTGCAGGTAGTCGGAAGCTCCCTTCTGCATGGCTTCCACTGCGGAATCGACCGATCCGTGAGCCGTCATCATGACGATGGGGACGTCCGGGTCCTCGCGGCGCATCTCCTCCAGGAGCTTGATTCCCCCCATCACGGGCATCACGATGTCGGACAGCAGCATGTCGAAGGAGCTGGACCGGGCCTTGTCGAGCGCCTCGGCTCCGTTGGTGGCGACGTCTACCGCGTAGCCGTCCTTCTGGAGCCAGTCCATGAGGCAGAACCGCACCAGTTCCTCATCGTCTACGACGAGTACCCTGACCTTCTTGCGCATTCGTGCCCCCCGCGTCAAGATGCTCCGAGCAGAAGCGTACAACGAGATCGGCCGCCGCGTCCACGGCCGCGAGGATCTCCGGGGACATGCCCTCCTGCACGAAGTCCGGGATCGACCTGGCCTGAGCCGCGACGATGCGCACGTCCACGCCTGCCAGCTCCCGCGCCTCGTGCAGCAGGTTCGAGGTGGGGAACTGGTGGAACGAGAAGTCGGCCATCTTCACCTTCGGCATCTGGCTGACATCGATTTCGAAGACCTCGCCGGGCGTGCGCCCCGCGACATCCACCGCGTCCACCACGATGACCAGCTCGACCTTCCGGCCGGGCAGGGTGACGATGTTGAACAGGACGTCGCGCACGCTGGTGCCGACGTCCTCTGCATGGGCGCGGTCGGGGAGCCTGCCGGACGCGAGCAGCCTGTGGACCACCTCGGGCCCGAAGGCATCATCTCCGAAGAGCACGTTGCCGCACCCGAGGACGATGATCTCCTTGGATAGGATCTCGTTGAACATGCCGGCGACCCCGAAAGGCAAACGGGAGGAAGCTAGAAGTTCCGGAGCGTCTCCACGACCCTGCCGTTGCTGTCCTCAACCGTGGCCTCGAGAGCAAGACCGCCATCCAGGCGGTGCGTGGCGCAGGACAGTCAGGGGTCGTAGGCGCGTATCGCCATCTCCACCAGGTTGAGGACCCCCTGGTCGACCACACCTCCCTTGATGACCGCCTTGGCGGCCTTCTTGACGGAGATGTTGATCGGGGCCTGGTTGTGGGTGGAGCCGACGATGAGGTTCACGTCGGTGATGAAGCCCTGGGCATCGCCCGTGTAGTCGTGGATGAGCGTGCCGCGGGGAGCTTCGACGCACCCCACTCCGCGGCCGGCCTTCACGGTCACGTCGGCCCGGACGTCCTTGCTGAGGATGTCCGGGTCCTGGGCGAGCTGGAGCGCCATCTCGCAGTTGGCCACGAGCTCGATGAGCCGTGCCCAGTGGTACAGGAGCGTGAGCTGCGCCGGGCGTCCGAACGCTGCCCTGAACTCCTCGAGCTCCTTCTGTGCCAGGGGGGTGGGCATCCGGTCGCACACGTTGATGCGTGCGAGGCAGTTGGCCCGGTAGATCCCCTTGGGAGCCGCATCGTCCAGGGAGAAGCCGTCTCCCCACTTCTTGGCGTACGGCATCTTGACGTACGACCACCCTTCGACGGCTTCCGCGATGTGGTCGCTGTACTGCTCGTATGCGAAGTCCTCGTACGAGCCGTCGATCTTCATCATGCGCAGCTTGCCGTCGTAGATGTCCCACGTCCCGTCGTTGGTCACGGTGCCAAGGAAGCCGGAGTCGAACACACCCAGCGTCTTGACCGCGTCCAGGTACTTGGGGAACACGTTCTCCTTGGCGAACTTGATCGTGAAGAGAGCGAACTCGAGCTGCTCCTTGGTCTCCGCGACGATGCGGTCCCTGTACGCGGCGGACAGCGGCGTGGAGAACCCGCCCACGGCCGCGGCCACGGGGTGGATCACCTTGCCGAGCCAGTCCTCGAGCAGCATGGAGCCCTTCTGCCGCAGCATCACGACCTTCTTGGCCAGGTCCGGCGCGGCCTGGATGATGCCGACGACGTTCCTGACGGACGGGTCTGCGGTGGGCCCGATGACGAAGTCGGGGGCAGCAAGGAAGTAGAAGTTGAGCAGCTTGTCCGGGATCCACGCCAGGTGCTGTGCCAGCCTCCTGAGCTTGACCGCGGTCGGGGGCAGAGTGACCCCGAACACCGCGTCGGCTGCCTTGGCCGATGCGAGGTGGTGGTTCCACGGGCAGATGCCGCAGATCCGGTTGACGATGCGGGGCATCTCCTCGACCGGGCGCCCGTGGCAGAACTTCTCGAACCCTCGAAGCGCCATCACGTGCACCTTCGTATCGCTGACCTCCCCGGCATCATTCAGCTGAATGACGACCCGGGCATGGCCCTCGATCCTGGTGACGGGCTGAATCTGAATCGTCTTGGCCATCTGTTCCTCCTTTCCTACGCGCCTGGTTTCTGGGGAAGAGGTCGAAGCTTGTTGTGCGCACCGATAAATCTATTAAGGATCATTCTGCGGTCGGGAACGCTCTGAGCGTTGATCCCCACCGAGGAGAGCGCACCCATCATCTCGACCAGCGGGTTGGCGGACTTCCGGATCGGTCCGAAGCAGCCGCGGCACGGCATGCGCGCGTCCACGCACCTCGGGTTGCCATCCTTGCCCGCGCACCCCGCCAGCGTCACCGGCCCCTGGCACAGGAAGCCCTGCTCCATGAGGCAGCGCATCTTCTGGATCGGCTCGCCGACCTCGAACACCGGGTTCGTGAGCGACCGCTTGATGTCCGCGCCGCCGGCTGCCTTCTTCTCACGAATGACCTGGCACGTGTCGCACACCGAGCGCTCGGGGAGCTTCCAGTCGGTCTTGCCTGCCAGCAGGGCCAGGATCGCGTCAGCGATCCAGTCCGGATGCGGGGGGCAGCCCGGGATGGAGATGTCGACCTTGATGACCTCGTCGAGCGCGTACACCCTGTCGGTCATCTTCGGCACGACCTGCGTCGGCACCGGTGCGGGCGGGGTCGTGAGGCACTTGTTGAACACCTTGTCGGTGACTTCCTGGTTGGTGAAAGCGTTCACCTGTGCCGGGATGCCGCCGTTGGTGGCGCACGTTCCGAGCGCGATGATGAACTTGCACTTCTTGCGCGCCTCGAGTGCGACTTCCTTGTGCTCCTCGTTGCGGATCCCACCCGACAGGATCCCCACCTCGGCTTCCGGCAGGGACAGGTGCGGCTGGTCTCCGCCGGGGCCGAAGTACTTGCTGTCGACCAGCGCAGGAATGTGGACCAGGCTCAGCTTCTCCGGAACCAGGTCCAGGAGCGTCCCACCGAGGTTGAGAATCGAGATCTCGCACCCGGAGCAGGAGTTGAGCCATTCAGAGACTACCCGAACCGCCATGCAGCACCTCCTTGGTTGAAGGAACCAACCGTACCACGGAGAGTGATAGTTGCTTTCGCCGCACTGTGTCAAGCAAAAAAGTCGACATAATTGCGGACAATGCGAATCCGAACATCTTTAGTTGTGTCCGACGGAAGCAACCCTTGGAATTATGGCGGGCACGGTGGTAGACTCGCCGCAATGAGGTAGCAATGAACCGACCCGGGGTGACGCTGGACAACGTGGTGGCAGGATGCGCGCTGCAGGTTCTCACGGGGCCTGCCGACATGTCCCGGCGCATCGACACGGTGTTTGCATCGGACTTGATGAGCGACGTCCTGGCGTTCTCGACGCCCGGTGCGCTGCTGGTGACGGGGCTGACCAACGTGCAGACCGTGGTCACCGCGGACATCGCGGACGTCTCGGGAGTCGTGTTCACGCGGGGCAAGCGGCCGGATGCGGAGTGCGTGGAGCGTGCTGCCGCGGCCGGGATCCCGCTGCTGTCGACGCGGCTGGACACGTTCACGCTGTGCGGCGAGCTCTACCGGCTGGGCCTGCGCGGCGCCCGGCCGCAGGACGGGGAGTGAGGGCATGTCCGAGACCCAGCCCCGCTACACGCGCAGCTTCCACGTCCGCGGAAAAGACTTCCGGGGAGCGGGCAGCGTGTCGACCGCGATCAAGGCGGTGCTGCGGGGGCTTGGGTTTGCGCCCGACGTGGTGCGGCGTGCGGCCATCGCATCCTACGAGGCGGAGATGAACGTGGTCATCTACGCGTTCGAGGCAGAGGTCACGTTCGCCGTGGAGTCGGATCGCGTCGAGATCGTCTTCCAGGACCGCGGGCCGGGGATCGCGGACGTGAACCAGGCGATGCAGGAGGGCTTCTCGACAGCGCCGCGGGAGGTCCGCGAGATGGGCTTCGGGGCAGGCATGGGTCTGCCCAACATCCGCAGGAACAGCGACAGCCTGGACATCACGACGACGGTCGGGGAAGGGACACGGGTGGCCTTCGAGATTCTGACGGCCGGGAGGGGTGCGGGTGGCAAGTGACGTCTACAGGAGCCTGCGGGTGTTCGAGCAGGAGTGCAACGGGTGCATGACGTGCATGCGCTCCTGCACCGCCAGCGCCATCCGGATGCGGAAGGACAAGCCCGTGGTGCTCGAAGACCGGTGCATCGACTGCGGGGAGTGCATCCGCGTCTGCGCCCGCAAGGCGATACGACCCAAGACGCCGCCCCTTTCCGACCTCGCGCGGTTCGAGTATCTCATCGCGTCGCCGTGTGCGCCGCTGCTCGTGCAGTTCCAGCAGGACGTGGGGCCTGCGGACGTGCTCGAGGCGCTGTTGCGCATCGGGTTTGACGAGGTCGTGCTGCTGGACGAGGCGTGCGAGGCATACATGGTGGCGCTGGGCCGGCTCATCCTGACACGGGAGCACGCCGCGCCCTTCATCACGTCGCACTGTCCCGCGATCGTGCGCGTGGTGCAGACGCTGCATCCCGACCTCGTCGAGAACCTGGTGCCGCTCCTGTCCGCCCGCGAGGTGGCGGCCCGGCAGGCTCGGGCAGCGGCAGCGCGGAAGACGGGGCTGCCCCAGGAGAAGATCGGGCTGGTCTACATCACCCCGTGCCCGTCCAAGATGGTCGACTTCCAGGCCCACCGGCTGGTGGGAGGCTCGAGCGTGGACGTGCTGATGCCGCTGTCCGACATCTACCACGAGGTGTTCACCGCGCTGGCCGCGATGCGCCGCGAGGGGGAGCTGACCCGCGAGGGGGTCACCTCGTCTGCGCTCGCCTGGGCGATTCTCGGCGGGATGTCCCGGAACCTGCGGCGCATCGTGATGGGCCTGGACTCGCGGCTTCCGGCAAAGGGCCGGCGCAGGGCCGACGCGGTGGACTTCCTCCCGGTGGCCCGCATACCCGAGATCCGCCGGCTGTTCGACGAGATGGAGAAGGGGCGGCTGCACAACGTGGACCTGATCGAGTGCATGGCCTGCCCCGAAGGTTGCGTGGGCGGCTCGCTGACCGTGGACAACCCGTATGTCGCCCGCAGCAAGGCCATCACGCTGCTCAGGAAGCTGCCTCCGCCCGAGGCGTCCATCGACTGGGAGCGGGCGGAAGCGCTCGTCCGGCAGGGCGCGCTCGACCCGGGGGAGGGGTTCATGGCCACTCCGCTCGAGCCCCTGGACGAGGACTTCGGCCGCTCGGTCATGAAGATGCAGCGCAAGGAAGAGCTGGTCGGGTCGCTTCCCGGGATAGACTGCGGAGCGTGCGGCTCTCCGACGTGCAGCTCGCTGGCCGAGGACATCGTGAAGGGGACGGCGCGCCTTGGCGACTGCGTGGTTCTCAGGGCGCGAAGCCATCCGGCACTGGAGCAGTTCTGAAAGAGGTGGTGCAGCTGATATAAACGTGAGAACTGGCGACATCTTGTAATTTCAGTCATCATGGCGTCGCCGGAGTGGCATCGGAGGTTTCATGACGGTAGGCGATCTGTGCAAGCGAGGCGAGCTGGAGCTGGCGCCCGTGGCCGCGGCCGGGCACCTGGAGAAGGAGGTCAGGGGCTGCTACGTGTGCGACCTGCTCAGCGACGTCGTCGCGCATGCTGCCGAGGGACAGGTCTGGGTGACCCTCCAGACCCACGTCAACGTGGTCGCGGTGGCAGCGCTCAAGGACGTCGCGGCCATCATCCTGGTCAACGGGAGGAGCCCCGGTCCGGAGGCCGCTGCCAAGGCGGAGGAGGAGCGCATCCCGATCCTCTCGACGCCGCTGTCCGCGTTCGCGGTGGCAGGCGGGCTGTACGCTCTCGGGTTGGGGAGGTGACCGCCGGCAGCGGCCCTTTGAAGGCCGACCTCCACGTGCACACGTGCCTGTCGCCGTGTGCCGAGCTGGAGATGAACCCGCGCGAGATCGTCGAGCGGGCCCTCGGCTGCAAGCTCGACCTGCTGGCGGTCTGCGATCACAACAGCGCGTTGAACGTGCCGGGGGTGGTGGAGGCTGCGCGGGGCAGCGGGCTGACCGTGCTTCCCGGCATCGAGATCTGCTCCGCGGAGGAGGTTCACGTGGTGGCGCTGTTCCCGGACTGCGAGGCAGCGCAGCGCGTCGGACAGGCCTGCCGCGACACCCTGCGCACGGCCAACGACCCCGCCCGGTTCGGGCCGCAGGTGGTGGTGGACGCGTCGGGCAGCGTGCTTGCGTTCGAAGACCGCCTCCTGGCCGCGGCAACGACGTTCTCCGTCGAGGAGGCGTGCCGGCTGGCCGCGCGGCATTCGGGGCTGGTGATCCTGGCCCACGCGGACCGTGAGTCCTACGGGATCCTGGGGCAGCTGGGCTTCATCCCGCCGGGGCTGCCGTTCGATGGCGTCGAGGTCACGTCGCGGGCGGCGATGGAGGCGATTACGGCGCAGGTTCAGGGTCCGGTCCGCTTCACCGCGTCTTCCGATGCCCACTTCCTGCACGAGCTGGGGAAGCGCTACTCCTGGATTCGCTGCGCGGATCGCACGTTGGCCGGCGTGGCCGACGCGCTGCGGCGCGGCCTCGTGGAACCGGTGTTCGCATGATGGAAGACCTGTCCCTGCACATCCTGGACATCGCGGAGAACTCGATCAAGGCGGGTGCGGGAAGCCTCTGCATCCTGCTTCGGGTGGACCGTGAAGCAGACCTCCTGACCATCGAGGTCGAGGACGACGGACCCGGCATTCCGGACGCGATGCGACACGCGGTGTTCGACCCCTTTGTCACGACCCGCACGACCCGCCGCGTCGGGCTCGGGCTTCCCTTCCTGCGGCAGGCCTGCCGCCAGTGCGAGGGGGACGCCGACGTGGGCCCCGCTTCCGGCCGCGGCACACGGGTCACCGCGACGTTCCGCCTTTCGCACACGGACCTCCAGCCGCTGGGCGACCTTGGGGCAACGGTCGTGGCCCTGCTGGCCGCCACAGGAGCCCCGCACCTGACCCTCACGGTGGCAAGCGGAAGGCGGCGCTACGTGTTCTCGTCCGCGGATCTCGAAGCCGAGCTGGGATCCGGGTGCTTCACAGACCCCGCGGTCCAGCAGTTCGTGGCCCGGACCGTCAGGGACGAGACCCAGGAGATCGCCGGACTCAGATAATCCTGATAAGCCGATCGGTGGTTAAGAATTCGGATTCCTCAAAATCTGTTTGACAATGCCGCGCAGGCTGTGTATCCGATGACGCGACGTGGCAACGCGTCATGACATCCAGGATGGGCGGACACGGGAGGTTTCTATGGGCCTTCAAGTCGCAGGCAGGCAGGCGAGCCCGGGATTCAGGGACTCGGTGGAGCGCATGGCAGGCAGCAGCCCGCTGGCGTGCTTCCAGTGTGGCAAATGCGGTGCAGGCTGTCCGCTCAAGGAGAACCTGGATCTCACCCCGTCCCAGATCATGCACCTCGTGCGGCTGGACCAGGAGGAAGCGGTCCTCGGCTGCAAGTCGATCTGGCTGTGCGCCTCGTGCGAGACCTGCACGACCCGCTGTCCTCAGGACGTGGACATCGCCCGTGTGATGGATGCCTGCCGCGGCCTTGCGTTCCACCGGGGGGTCAAGCCGGGCGTTCCGAGCGTGGCTTCGTTCTACAAGGCGACCTACGGGAACCTGAAGAAGTTCGGCCGCATGTTCGAGGCGATGCTGCTGGCGAGCCTGAAGATGCGGACCGGCGAGTACACCAAGGACATGGAGCTGGGCATGGACATGCTCAAGAAGGGAAAGCTCTCCATGCTCCCGTCGTTTGCGCGGGTCTTCCAGACTCGGGCGATATTCAAGAAGGCGATGAAGATCGAACGTGAGAGGGCGAAGAAATGAGGACATCCTATTTCCCGGGCTGCTCCCTCCATTCCACTTCGGGAGAGTACGACAAGTCCTTCCGGGCCGTGAGCGCCCTGCTCGACGTGGACCTGGTCGAGCCGAAGAAGTGGATCTGCTGCGGCACGACCCCGGCGCATGCCACGTCGCGGTTGCTGGGGGCCGCTCTCCCGTTGAAGAACCTGTCCATCGTGGAGGAGGAGGGGTTCAAGGAGGTCGTGGTCCCGTGCGCTGCGTGCTTCTCGCGGTTCAAGAGCGCGGACCACGAGGCGCGGCACGACCCCGAGCTGGCAAACCAGGTCGAGGAGGTCATCGGAAGCCGCTACGGGCACTCGGTGAAGGTGATGCACCCTCTCGAGATCTTCGGCGACGGGGCCGGCCAGGTGCCGTTTGCGCACAAGGTCACGCGACCGCTTGCGGGGCTCAAGGTGGCCTGCTACTACGGCTGCCTTCTGACCCGGCCTCCGAAGGTGATGCAGTTCGACAATGCGGAGTACCCGATGTCGATGGACCGCCTCGTGGCAGCGCTGGGTGCGACCCCCATCGACTGGGCGTACAAGGTCGAGTGCTGCGGCGCGTCGCTGGCGTTGACCATCAGCGACGTCGTGGTGGGCCTGGTCCACAAGATCATTGAGGATGCGAGGGCCCGGGGGGCGGACGCGATCGCGGTGGCATGCCCCCTGTGCCACGTGAACCTGGACTCGAGGCAGAAGGACGTGGAGAAGAAGTTCGGGACCAAGCCGGACATGCCGGTGCTGTTCTTCACCCAGCTCATGGGGCTTGCCATGGGGATCGAGCCGGCTGCTCTGGGGCTGGCCAGGCACCTGGTCGACGTGTCCCGGCTCATCGCGACGGTTGCATAGGAGACGACATGCCCAAGCTCACCATCGAAGACCTGAAGAAGCTGCGTGACGAGACCCAGCGCCAGCGCAGGCAGAGGGACGGGACAGCCCGGGCAACGGTCAACATGCACATGGGCACGTGCGGCATCAGCGCGGGGGCCAGGCAGGTGATGACCGCGCTCATCGAGGCGCTGGAGAAGAAGGGGATCTCCGACGTCATCGTGCTGACCTCGGGGTGCGCGGGGTTGTGCGCACGGGAGCCGATGGCTACCGTGACGCTGTCCGGGGGCACGCCGGTCAAGTATGCGGACCTCACCGCGGAGAAGATCACGCGGATCCTGGACGAGCACATCGTCCACGGCAAGGTGGTCACCGAATATGCGATCGGGCAGGGAAGCGAGAAAACCGCCTAGGCAGGAGGCGCACGGCTCATGGAAAAGGTAATCGAGATCATCGAGAGCTGGGGAGGCAGGAAGGACTGCCTCATCGAGATGCTCCAGGACGTGCAGGGCCACTACAACTACCTCCCGGAGGAAGCGTTGGGGGTCATCTCGTCCCGGCTCAACATCCCGCTGACGCAGGTGACCCACGTGGCCACCTTCTACTCCGCGTTTTCGCTGAAGCCGCAGGGCAAGTACCGGGTGGCCGTGTGCACCGGGACCTCCTGCTACGTCAAGGGAGCGACCCAGATCGTGGAGGCGTTCGAGCGCGAGCTCAAGGTCCAGGCGGGCGAGACCTCCCCGGACGGGCTGTTCAGCCTCCAGACGTTCGGCTGCAAGGGCTGCTGCGGTATCGCACCCGTGGTCACGGTCAACGACGACGAGGTGCTGGGCCGCGTCAAGTCCACCAAGGCAGCCAAGATCGTGAAGGAACTCAGGGATCGGGAAGGCCACTAGTGGCCGGAGGACTCGCATGGATGCCAGACTGCACGTGATGGTTTGTAGCGGCACGGGCTGTGTTTCGAACAACTCCCTGCCCGTGCGGGACGCGCTCATCGAAGAGGTGGCAAAGCGCGGGTTGCAGCAGGAGGTGCGCGTGGTGCTCACGGGCTGCCACGGCTTCTGCGCGGCAGGGCCGGTGGTGCTGGTGCAGCCCGACGGCGTGTTCTACCAGCAGATGGGTCCCAAGGACGTGCCGAAGCTCGTGGAGGAGCACTTCGTCAAGGGGCGCCCGTACACGGCCAAGCTGTATGTCCCGCCTGCCGGCGGCCAGCCCATCCCCAAGCTGATGGACATCGCGTTCTTCAAGGACCAGTTGCTCATCGCGCTGCGCAACCGCGGGATGATCGACGCGGAGAGCATCGAGGACTACATCTCGAGGGGCGGCTACCAGGCCCTGGCCAAGGTGCTGACCTCGATGACGCCCGACGAGGTGGTCACCGAGATCACGAAGTCGGGGCTGCGCGGACGCGGGGGTGGAGGATTCCCGACCGGCGTGAAGTGGGCCAGCTGCCGCAAGGCGAAGGGCGACCTCAAGTACGTGCTGTGCAACGGCGACGAGGGCGACCCCGGCGCCTTCATGGACCGCAGCATCATGGAGGGCGACCCGCACTCGGTGCTGGAGGGGATGTGCATCGCGGCGTATGCCATCGGCTCGACCGAGGGCTACGTGTACGTTCGCAAGGAGTACCCGCTGGCCGTTCAGCGAATCCAGATCGCCATCAAGCAGGCCACTGAATACGGCCTGCTTGGCGACAACATCCTGGGCAAGCCGTTCTCGTTCGGCATCAAGGTGCGCCGCGGCGGCGGCGCGTTCGTGTGCGGCGAGTCCACCGCGCTCATGGCTTCCATCGAGGGGAAGCCGGGCGAGCCCAGGGCCAAGTATATCCACACGGTCGAGCAGGGGCTGTGGGAGCGCCCGTCCTGCCTGAACAACGTCGAGACGTTTGCCAACGTGCCGGTCATCATCGACCGGGGAGCGGAGTGGTTCGCGTCCATCGGCACGGGCGACGTGAGCACCGACCCGTGGGGGGGAAGCAAGGGGACCAAGGTGTTCTCCCTGGCCGGCTCGGTTGCGAACACCGGGCTGGTCGAGGTCCCGATGGGAATCTCCCTGCGCAGCATCATCTACAACGTTGGCGGCGGGATTCCGGACGACAAGAAGTTCAAGGCCGTGCAGACGGGCGGGCCCTCGGGCGGGTTCCTTCCCGAGAGCCTGCTGGACCTGCCGGTGGACTTCGACCGGCTGGTGGAAGCCGGGTCGATGATGGGGTCCGGCGGCATGGTGGTGCTGGACGAGGACTCGTGCATCGTGGACGTGGCCAAGTACTTCCTGAGGTTCACCGCGGACGAGTCGTGCGGCAAGTGCACGCCGTGCCGCATCGGGAACGTGATCCTGCTGGACACGCTCGAGAAGATCGCCAAGGGCACCGCGACGCTGGAGGAGATCAACCGGCTGGAGCAGGTGGCCACGGACGTGAAGCAGCTGTCGCTGTGCGGCCTGGGCAAGTCTGCGCCCAACCCGGTGCTGACCGCGCTGCGCTACTTCCGGGAGGAGGTGGAGGAGCACGTCAGGGAGCACAAGTGCCGCGCAGGCGTGTGCCGTGACCTCATTACATTCTCCATCGACCCGAAGACCTGCACCGGGTGCACCCTGTGTGCCAAGAGCTGCCCGGTCAACTGCATCACGGGAGAGAGGAAGCAGCCGCACGTCATAGACGATGAGAAATGTACCCGTTGCGGCTCGTGCCGCACGGTCTGCAACTTCAAGTCGGTGGTGGTGCAATGAGCGAGGAAAACGTTGGCGGGATGGTCACGATGACCATTGACGGCAGGAGCGGGGAGTTCCCTGCCGACATGACGATCCTGGAAGCGGCGCGCAGCATGGGCGTCGAGATTCCGACGTTGTGTTACAGCGAGGCGGTCTCGCAGTACGGGGCGTGCCGCTTGTGCACGGTGGAGATCGTGCGCCGCGGGAGGTCGCGCTACGTGATCTCCTGCATGCACCCGGTGGGGCCGTTCGAGGTTCGGACCGACTCTGCCGGCATACGGGATGCGCGACGCACCCTGGTGGAGTTCTTCCTGGCGCGCAACCCGAAGAGCCCGGAGCTGAACGCGCTGTATGCGAAGTTCGGCGGGACGGGCAAGCCGCCGTACACGCTGGCCTCGCAGTTTGGCGAGACGAAGTGCATCCTGTGCGGACTGTGCGTGCGTGTGTGTGCGGAAGTGATCGGAGCTTCCGCGGTCGGGTTTGCGAGGCGCGGCATGGCCAAGAAGGTGGCCGCGGGCATGATGCGATGGTCAGAGACGTGCATAGGGTGCGGCTCCTGCGTCTACGTCTGCCCGACCAACGCGATTGCGGTCGCGGACATCAACTCGGTTCCCACCGGCCACGTATGGAAGCACGAGCAGGACCACCGCCAGTGCCGGACCTGCGCCAGCATCCATGCACAGCCGGAGTACTTTCCTGACATGCAGGCTCTGACTCTCAGGCCAGAGGGGGAATGACGTGAGCGGCAAGATTGGAGTGCTTCTGTGCAACTGCGGTCTGGCCCTTGACAAGGCTGTGTCCTTTCCCCGACTCCAGGAGCTTGCCGCTTCCCTGGACGGGGTGGGATTCGCCGCGACGGTGCCGGACCTGTGCATGAAGACCGGTGAGATTGCGGTCTTGAAGGCGGTAGCGGCCCACGGGCTGGACCGGCTCGTGATGGCTTCCTGCTCGGTGAGGACCCACGGCCCGATGCTCAGGGCCATGGCGGCCCGGTGCGGGGTCAACCCGTTCCTCGTGGAGCTGGTTGACTTGAAGGGCGTGGCGGCGTCCACGGCCGCCCAGGCCGTGGACGACATGCTCGCGGACCTGCTCAGGATGGCGACGGCCAGGGTGGGGGAGCTCGAGCCGCTGACCCGCCTGGCGCAGGTTCCCGAGCGATCCTTCCTGGTCATCGGCGGCGGCGTGGCGGGCGTGGCTGCCGCGGCCGCTACAGCCGCGGCGGGCATTCCGACCACCGTCGTGGAGAAGACCGGAGCACTGGGAGGCCGGGCCGGCCGCGTCACCGTGGAGCTGCCCGGAGCGGGGCTGTCGGCCGCGGAGGTCAAGCGGCAGGTGGAAGCGCTGAAAGCCGCTTCCTGCGTCACGCTCCTGCTCAACAGCACGGTCACCGGGGTGTCCGGCGGGGTAGGCAGGTACGTTGCCAGCGTCGCGACGCCGGCAGGCCCGGTGGAGGTCATGGCCGGGGCCGTCCTGCTTGCGACCGGCAACCCCACCCTGCCTCCCGCGGGCCTCTACGGGGCTTCGGCCGCGGTGATCTCGCAGGACGAATTCGAGTCGCGGCTTTCCAAGCCGCTGTCCGGCGTCTCGTCCGTGGCGTTCATCCAGTGCGCCGGTGCGCGGTGCGACAGTGTCCCGTACTGCTCCAGGTCGTGCTGCATGGTGGCGCTCAAGCAGGCGATCTTCGTCAAGCGCACCTACCCTGCCACGGACGTGCGCTTCCTCTTCCGCGACATCCAGGTGGGGGGCAGCGAACTGACCAAGCTGGTGTACCACGCTCCCAAGTGGGGCGTGAAGTTCCACCGGTTCGACCCGGCAAGCCCTCCCATCGTGGCGGGCGGCAAGGTGCAGGTCAAGGATTCGCTGACGAATTCCCTGGCGAATTTCCCCGCGGACCTCGTGGTCCTGGCGACTCCCACGACGGCCGGAGCGGAGACACGCAAGCTCGGAGAGCAGCTCGGGCTCGCAGTCGATGCCAACGGGTTCGTGGCCGAGCCGCTGATGCGTGCGCGGCCGGTGGACCACCCGGACCGCGGCGTGCTGGTGGCTGGCAACGCTCACTGGCCCTGCAACATGAAGGAAGCGGTCAAGCAGGGACAGATGGCGGCCAGCCGCGTGATGCAGTGCATGGAGAAGCCGGTAGCGAACCACCCGGCGGTAGCATTCGTGGACAAGGCGAAGTGCATCGCGTGCGGCCTGTGCGAGCGCACCTGCGGGTCCGAGGCGATCCGGGTCGTGACCACGCGCGACGGGATGAAGGCCCAGGTGGACTACGGGGCCTGCAAGGGATGTGGCACCTGCGTGGGCGGCTGCCCGGTCTTCGCAATCACTGCGAAGCACTACACGGACAAGCAGGTCCGTGCCCAGGTCGCTGCCGGGATCGGTCCGGCCCGGCTTCCGGCTCAGGCCGCCGCGGCCGAGCAGGCAGCGGCTTCGGGTTCCGGGGCCGTGCAGGCAGGCGGCAAGCATTCCAAGCTGCTGGCCTTCTGCTGCCAGTGGGGCGGGTATGCCTCGGCCGAGATGGCCGCAGCGGAGGGGAAGAAGCTGCCTTCCGGGCTGCGCATCGTGCGCCTGACGTGCACGGGCCGCGTGGACCCGACGCACGTCATCGACGCCTTGTCCGACGGGTACGCGGGGGTGGCGGTCGTCGGCTGCGATCGGAAGATCTGCCGCTACGAGACGGGCAACTGGTTTGCCGCGTCGCGCATCGAGTGGCTCCAGGCGCTTCTTTCGGAGTTCGGCTTCTCTCCGGACCGGCTGGTGATGGGGTTTGCGGATTCCGAGAAGGCGGAGGGAATCCTGTCTGTGGTGGAGCCGTTTTCCGCGAAGGTCGTCCCGATGGGGTCCATCGGCACTGCGGAGGGGATTCCGGCCACGGACGTGCAGCACCGCCTGGCGTTGCTGCGACGGCTGTTCGAGTCCAAGGAGCTTCGGTGGCTCGTCGGCCAGGAGACGTCGCTGTCTCGGGCGGGAGCCGACTGCTTCGGGCGGCCGTTCGACCGGGCGGCATTCCGCGGGAAGGTGTCCGCGGTGACCCGGAGGGTGCTGTCGCAAGCGAGGGTGCTCGAGGCGTTGAAGAGCGGCCCGCTGGTGCTTGCAGAGGTAAGCCGTGCGGCAGGGGAGCTGCCCAGGGACGTTCTGGCCCACGCGGTGGACCTGATCGCCACGGGGCTCCTGGAGCTGGGCGGCACGAAGGATCGGTTCCCCGTGTTCCGCTCCCTGGAGCAGCAGCAGCAGCAGTAGCGGGCAGGGGGGAGGCGACCTGTTGGTCTTTGGAGGTAGAACGTGAGCAACGAGAAAGTCGGCGCCGTATGCATCATCGGTGGTGGCATAGGGGGCATGCAGGCAGCACTGGACCTGGCCAATGCGGACATCAAGGTGTTCCTGGTCGAGTCCAAGCCGTCCATCGGCGGAGTGATGGCCCAGCTTGACAAGACGTTCCCGACCAACGACTGCGCCATGTGCACCGAGGCGCCGCGGCTGGTCGAGGTGGCGCGGCACCCGAACATCACGCTGATGACCTTCTCGGAGATCGAGGAGGTGACCGGCTCTGCCGGCGACTTCAGCGTCAAGGTCCGCCGGAAGGTGGGCTACGTGGATCCGAGCCGGTGCACGGGATGTGGCATCTGTGCGCAGCATTGCCCGGCCGGGGCCATCGACGAGTACAACGAGCGGCTGGCGCGCAAGAAGGCCATCTACCTGTCGTTCCCGCAGTCGATCCCCCGGGTGTTCACGCTCGACAAGGAGCTGTGTATCGGCTGCGGCATGTGCAAGAACGTGTGCGGCCCGGCTGCGATCGACTACCAGCTCGAGGACCGGGTCGAGACGGTGCGGGTGGGAGCCATCATCATGGCGCCCGGGTTCGAGCTGTTCGACGCGGCCAACGCCGCGGAGTTCGGGTACGGGCGGTATCCGAACGTGGTCACGAGCATCGAGTACGAGCGGATCATGTCTGCCAGCGGGCCGTTTCGCGGGCACGTGATGCGGCCCCTGGACGGGAAGGAGCCCAAGCGCATCGCGTTCATCCAGTGCGTGGGGTCTCGCGACACCGAGAACGCGCACTGCTCCAGCGTGTGCTGCATGTATGCGACCAAGCACTCGCTGATGACGAGGGAGCACATCCACGACGCGGAGTGCACGGTGTTCTACATCGACCTGCGCGCGTTCTCCAAGGGGTTCGAGGCCTACTACGAGCGGGCCAAGCAGGCGGGCGTCGAGTACATCCGCTGCCGTCCCTCCTCGCTCAAGGACGTGCCCGGGACCGGGGACATCGTGGTGGACTACAACATCACGGGCAAGCCCGAGCAGCGGGTGTTCGACCTGGTGGTGCTCTCCTGCGGGCTCTGCCCGAACGCGAAGATCCGGGAATTGGCATCCAAGGTCGGCGTGGATCTGGACGAGCGCGGGTTTGCGAAGTGGGCCGCGTTTACTCCCACGGAGAGCAGCCGTCCCGGCGTGTTCATGTGCGGGCCGTTTGCCGAGCCCAAGGACATCCCGGAGACGGTCATGCAGGCCAGCGCCGCGGCCGGCAGGGTGGGCGCGCTGCTGGCCGACAAGAGGGGCCAGTTCGTGACAGAGGCGGTGTTCCCGCCGGAGAAGGACGTCCGGGGCCAGGAGCCCCGCATCGGCGTGTTCGTGTGCCATTGCGGGACCAACATCGCGGGCTTCCTCGATGTCAAGGCCGTGGTGGAGTATGCGCGCACGCTTCCCAACGTGGTCTACGCGGGCAACTACCTGTACACGTGCTCGACAGACACACAGGAGACGATGAAGGCGCTCATCAAGGAACACGATCTGAACCGCGTGATCGTGTCCGCGTGCACCCCGCGCACGCACGAACCGCTGTTCCAGAACACGCTCAAGGAGGGGGGCCTCAACCCCTACCTCTTCGAGATGGCCAACATCCGCGACCAGTGCTCGTGGGTGCACATGAACGAGCCGGAGATGGGCACCCAGAAGGCCAGGGACCTCGTCCGCATCGCGGTGGCCAAGGCCAGGATGCTCGAGGCGCTGTCGTCCGGGTCCAAAGCCATCTCGCGCAATGCGCTCGTCATAGGGGGCGGCCTGGCAGGCATCACCGCGGCCCTGGGCCTCGGAGACCAGGGGTTCCAGACCTACCTCGTGGAGCGAAGCGACCGGCTGGGCGGCAAGCTGCTCAAGATCCCGGAGCTGCTGGACGGAACCACGACCGGCGGGCAGCTGGAGGAGCTGGTTGCGCGCGTGACCTCGCACCCGAAGGTCAAGGTCTTCATGAACGCGCAGCTCACGGAGGTCAAGGGTGCGCTCGGGACCTTCCTGTCCACCATCCGCGTCAACGGCCGGACCGAGACCGTGGACCACGCTACCATCATCGTGGCTACCGGAGCCCAGGAGTGGAGCCCGGACCAGTTCCTCCACGGCTCCAATCCCGCGGTGATGACGCAGCTGGAAGCGACGGGCAGGGTCGACTCGGGGCAGTTCGACGGCAAGGACGTGGTGATGATCCAGTGCGTCGGCTCCCGCAATGAGCAGCGTCCGTACTGCAGCAGGATCTGCTGCCAGGTCGCGGTGAAGAACGCGTTGCGACTCAAGAAGCGCAACCCGAATACCAACGTCTACGTGCTGTACCGGGAGCTGCGCGCATACGGGCTCAGGGAGAAGTACTACAGGCTGGCCCGTGAGAAGGGCGTGATCTTCATCCGGTTCCCGGACGCGGCCTACCCCAAGGTGACGGCAAAAGAGGGGGGCGGGTTGACCATCGAGGCACGGGACGAGTTCCTGGGAATGGACGTGTCCATCGACGCGGACTTCCTTTTCCTGTCGTCCGCGATCGAGGCCGAGCCAGGCAACACGGAGCTGGGCAAGCTGCTCAAGGTCGCGCTCAACCAGGACAAGTTCTTCTTGGAAGCGCACATGAAGCTGCGGCCCATCGATTTCGCGACGGACGGCATCTTCGTCGCGGGGCTTGCCCACTATCCGAAGACGGCCGACGAGTCCATCGCCCAGGCGCAGGGCGCGGTTGCCAGGGCATCCACCATCCTGTCCAAGGAGGCCCTGCCGCTTTCGCCCGTGGTCAGCCGCATCGTGGACCAGAACTGCGACGGCTGCGCGTACTGCGTGGACCCGTGCCCGTACAAGGCCGTGGCCCTGATGGAGTATGTCTGGCAGGGAGCGGTCAAGAAGACGGTGGAGGTAGACGAGACGGTCTGCAAGGGCTGCGGCACGTGCCAGGCGACCTGCCCCAAGGGCGGGTGCGTGGTGTCGGGATTCAAGCTGGAGCAGCTCAGGTCCATGCTGGAAGCTGCGCTGGAGGCATAGTCGGTGATTTTCGGAGCAACGTTGGAGGCGTCGTATGTCTGATTACCTGCCCAAGCTCATTGCGTTCTGCTGCAACTGGTGCGCGTATGCCGGGGCCGACCTTGCGGGCACGTCCCGCATCCAGTATCCGCCCAGCATCCGGATCATCCGGGTGATGTGCTCCGGGATGGTGCACCCGAACCTGGTGATCGATGCGCTGACCAAGGGGGCAGACGGCGTCCTCGTGTGTGGGTGACACCTCGGCGACTGTCATTACCTGGATGGTAATGAGAAAGCCAAGACAAGATCCGAGGCCATCTACCTGATGCTGCAGGACTTCGGCCTGGAAGCCGAGCGCTTCCGCCTGGAGTTCGTCTCCTCCGCGGAGGGGGTGAAGTTCGCGGAGGTCGTGACCTCGATGACCGAACAACTCAAGCAGCTCGGGCCCAGCCCCTACCGCGTGGGCTAGAGGAGGGATCCCCAATGGCCGACATCCCCCAGATGCAGCTTATCGATGCCAAGAAGTTCATGTGGGACGGGGTCACGTACGATACCCGGGCAGCGGCCGACGAAGCTGCTGCGAAGTACAAGGCGGACAGGTTCGAGACTCGCGTGGTTCCCGTCGAGTCAGCGTTTGCCGTCTACTCCCGCCGGCCCGTATCCGCTTCCTGAGAAAGTGTTGACAGACCGGGGCGAAGGTGGTGAAGTGACCCGGCAAGGTCCTTCAGACGAGGTTCCGGCAGGCATGGACTTCGTGGGCAACGTGTCTGGGCAGGGGCGGCTGGTCCTCGCGGCAGTTGAGGACCCTGACGTCCGCGCGCTGCTTTCCACGGGGCTCGTGCAGGAGAACTTCGCGGTCCGCTTCGTCGAGGGGTCGGCCCTGCGAGGCATCCAGTCGCTTCCGGGGGAGGTGGAGTGCCTGGTCCTGGACATGGAGGTCACCGGGGACCACACGTCCGTCCTGACGCGCACGTTGCGTGACCGTGGGTGCACGGTCCCAATCCTGCTGTTGGCGGGCGACCCGGCGTGCGACGATGTCTTTGCCGCGATCCGGGAAGGTGCCGACGACTTCATCCGCAAGCCGATACAGGGCGCTGAGCACGTGGCGCTTGCCATGCGCCGCCTCTCCGCGTTCCGCTCGTGCATCCTCGACAACTCCAAGCTGCGTGCGCAGCAGGAGAAGGCGCGGCAGCAGGAGCTGCTGGACCGCGATCGGCTCAAGTTCTTCCGGTTCGCGTCCCACGAGCTGAAGTCCCCGGTGGTAGCCATCCGCTCGAGCCTCCACGCGGTCCTGGAGGGCAAGGACGTGACCTTGCAGGAGCGGTATCGCGCTCTGCTCGGCCGTGCGGCCGTCCGGGCGGACCAGCTCATCGACATGATCAACGACCTGACTGCACTGAGCGCGGACAGGTCGGACCTGCGGAACAACTACCAGGAAGTGGACCTTGCGCACCTGCTGGTCGAGTGCGTTTCCAACCAGTCTCCGGTGATCGAGGCCAAGAAGCTGGTGCTGTGCATGGACCTGCCCAACGAGCCGTTCCCCGCCACGTGCAACCGCTACGGCGTCGAGAAGGTCGTGGCCAACCTGCTGTCCAACGCTTGCCGCTACAACGTGCCCGGAGGGCAGCTTTCCGTGAGCCTTGCGCTGGACGAGGGGAGCGCGAGGATCCGTGTGACCGACACGGGGATCGGCATCCCGGAGGCGGAGCGGGAGCGCGTGTTCGACGAGTTCTACAGGGCCAGCAACGCCAGGAGCGCGGTCAGCTTCGGCTCCGGGCTGGGGCTGGCGCTGGTGAAGAAGGTGGTGCTCGAGCACGGGGGCCGCATCGACGTGCAGAGCGCGGTGGGAGCGGGAACGACGTTCACGGTCTGGATCCCGCTGCGCCGTGGCAAGGAGTGATGGGACTCGGTCCTTCCATCCCGGGACAGACTGGCGTATAGTAGTGGGCCTTGTCTGGGAGGGGCGCCATGCGGAGATTGGTATCGACGGGGGTGCTGGTAGCAGCCGGGTTGCTGGTGTCGACGGGGCTTTCGGCCGACAAGCCGGCGCCTGCGTCAAAGAGCGTGAAGCTTGCCGCGGACGACGGCGTGGTGGCTACCTCCGGTGCAGTGGTCAAGGACGGGTCCGCTCTCAAGGTCGACGTGATCGCGTACAAGCACGGAGACGGGCTGGACCTCAAGGGCGGCCGGACCGGGACGACGCACCAGCCGCTGCACAAGTTCGGGCTGAGCCAGAAGTTCGCCGCGCTCAAAGACGTGCCGTGCACCGCACCCGAAGACAAGGAGAAGAACGCGTTCCTCTCCAAGGCCAAGGCAGGACAGGGCTTCACGGTCAAGGGCAACAAGTCCGCGGGCGTCTACAAGGTGTGGGTCAAGAGCGTCAAGGACGGCAAGGCCACCCTCGAATACCAGAAGTGCCCGTAGTTCCCCCCGGGGGGAAGCAGGGCGGCAGGCTCAGCCTGCTTAGAACTCGTAGGCGGCGTCGAGCCACACCTGGAAATCCCAGCCGGTGCGATAGAGGCCGTACTCGGGGCCGGGAGCGCCCTTTTCGAGGCCGAATTCCGCGACCTCCCGGTTGAGGCTCCAGAGGCGGCTGACCTGGCCGTTCAGGAAAAGGATGGGAAGCAGCTTCAGGCGGGCCATGGCCGAGAGCCACTCGTTGTCCTCGTTGAAATCGAAGAGCTTGCCGAAATCGCCGAAGTGGCGCTTCTGGTAGGTGCCCTGGAGGCGCAGGTAGTCGCTCCACGGGATGGAGAGGTGGAGCAGCATGTTGTAGGACTCGAGGGGGGACTGGGACTCGAGCGCGGCGCCCACGGACACGTAGCCGAGGACGGAGTATGCGGCCTCGACGAAGTAGCCGAACTGCCGCTCGTCGTTCCGGGTGGTGATGGCCTGGTACTTGGTCATCATGCCCGAGGTCGTGTCCAGCCCCTTGCCGTACTGGTTGGGGCCGATGAGGAACTGCCACTTGTCGATTTCATAGAAGCTGTCGAAGTACGACGGCTCGTAGTTTCCGGAGAAGGAACGGGCTTCCGCACGCACGCGGAACGCGTGGACGGGATCCTTGGCCGCGTTGAAGCGCCCGAGCACGCCCACGGTGGTGCCGTTGCCTGCATCCACCATCTTGGAGAAGTCCAGGTAGACCTTGATGTCTGCCGCGGCGTTCTTGAACACCTTGAGCTCGGAGTCGATGCCCCAGATGGACGCGGCCACGGTCTCGGAAGCCAACGGCAGGGTTTCGTCCGCGTCGGGGTCGAGCACGAACCTGCGGTTCTCGACCGCGAGGTAGCGTGGCGCGTTGGCATCGGTCACGAAGGTGAATCCGATGGAGAAGCTGCGGGTGAGATACCCGGGCATGAAGGGGGCCAGCGGCTTGATGAACCCGAGGAGTCCGAGCATGGACCAGCGGGTGACGTCATTGGTGTAGAACTCGAATCCGCCGTGGTAGTCGGAGTAGGCGTCGAGCTCTGCCGCGACGCGCACGGTGTCGACGTCGATCTGGGGCATGTAGCGCTTCATGATGAGGCCATGGCCGATGCTGGCCGCCCCGTCCTGGGAGAGGTTGACGTAGAGGAAGTCCTCCTTGCGGCCGTAGCCCACGTGGCGCAGGACCCGGGCGTAGTCGTGCCAGGTGTCCCAGTCCTGTTCACGGATTCGGCCCGAGTTTTCGAAGCCGCGCACGCCGACCTCGGCCTGGGTCGTATCGACGGACACGAGCCCGCTGGTGCCGTCCCACACCTCGATGTTGAGGGGAGCGGACATGCCGAGGTGGAAATCGTCGAACCGGAGGTCGAAGCCGGGGTCGACGGTGCCGTAGTGGACGTGGTTGATGGCGCGGTATCCGAGGCGGGCGCCTGCACGGCTCCGGTTTCCGAGGAGATTGGTGTCTCCCACGGTCAGCAGCTCGCCCTTGACGAAGTCCACGTAGTTGTCGCAGTCCTTGCCGCCGAGTGCGCAGTCTTCGACGTGTATCTGCTCCCGGTCGCCGGTGGGTCCCCTGTCCTCCTTGCCTGCGTCGAGCGGGTTCGGCTCCTCGGGCGGCACGCCTGCGCCGGGCTGACCGGGCTCATCGGTCCGCGTCCCGACCTCAGGCGTCCCGGGCTCTGCACCGGGCATGTCCGGCTGGGCCGTGGCGGGCGCTGCAGCGGGATCCGGCGCTTCTACCGGCTGACCCGGGACCCCGGTTGGCGCAACCTCCGGCGTCGGCTCGGGCGTGGGAGCAGGGTCCACCTGCGCCTGGGCCGGAAGCCGGGCAGCCAGGACGACAACGAGAAAGGTCGCTGCGGCAAGCAAACGGGCGGTCGTGAACCGGGACATGGGCAGCATCTCCTTGCAGTTTCTCATTCCAATCGCACTATGAAGACGGATGATAACACCGGGTTTCGCTCGACGCAACAGACAATGATTCGAGGGTGCATGTAGTCCGGATCGGTGAAGCCACGGCCGAGACAGCCGCACGCGGCCCGTCCCGCCTCCGCCAAGGCTACGGCGTGGCAGGCTGCTCACGCTCCGGGCAATGTGGCGAGTGTGGGCGGGCAGGGCGACGGGGTCAGCTCTTGGAGCGGAGCTTGACGCTGGTGAGCTGGCCCGCGGACCGCAAGCGCCGGATGAGGACCGCGATGAGGCCGTGAGCGACCTCGACGCGCTCGGTCATGAGGTCGGAGAAATCGTGGGGCTCGATGCGCAGGAGGTCCACTTCGGTGGTGGAGGTCACGGTGCCGCTGACCGGCTCCGCGTCGAACAGGGACATCTCGCCGAAGAACTGCTTGTCCGCCAGGGTCGCCACCTCGACGCCGTCCACCTTGATGCTGAGCCGGCCCTGCATCACGACGTAGAGCCCGGAGCCCGCGTCGCCCTGGCGCAGGAGGACGGTGCCTTCCGGGACCCGCTCCTCCCGGGCGATCTCCGCGATACGGGAGAGCACGTTTCCCGGGATCTGGCTGAACAGGTCCACGCTCTTGAGGAACAGCACGCGCTCCACGATAGTGGCCATCTTCCCCCCCCTGAGTGCGGCCGCGGCGGTTTCGGCCACAAGGGGCCGAGCGCTGCCTGCGCACTCGAGAACCAGCTTTTCGAACTCGTCTTGTCGGCCGAGCTTCCTGAGGACGCCCAGGGCCGTCTGAGCCAGGAACGGCGTTCCTTCCCGTGCGATGCGCAGCGCGTGCGGGACCAGCTCCGAGACTCCGCGGTCAGCGGCCTCGTGCAGTGCGCACGCGGCCAGCCAGCGGTCCGGGCCCTGGACCATCTCGACGAGGCGTTCCGGCAGCGGAAGCGGCGCGGCCCTGGGGAGGAACCGGGCTGCTGCATCGGCCTGGGCCTGAGCGTCCTTGGCATCGAAGATGGCCATGACCATGTTGCGGTCGTCGCCGGTCAGCGTGTAGTCGAGCAGCTCCAGTGCGTCGGAGCGGACCGCGGCATTGGCGCTGGAGATGCCCTGGGCCACGAGGGGGAAGCGGTCGTCCGGGTGAGCGAGGTAGAGCAGGTGGAGGATGGTGCGCGAGGAGGTGAGCTGGACCGAATCGAGCGCGTCCAGCAGCAGGCTTCCCTTGTCGAGCCTGCATTCCGCCTTGTGAACCGCTGCCTGGAAGTAGGCTTCCGCCTCCTTGCGCACGAGGGCATGCACCGCGTCGTGGCCCAGCGACGGGAGGATCTTCCTGCGCCGCAGGGACGCTGCCTGCTGGGCGAGGCTGGAGCGGAGGGGCGGATCGGGTGCGTCCAGGGAAGACTCGACCACGGCCATGGCGGCCGGGGAGCCGATGTCGGACAGGAGACGCGGGAGGCGCATGCGCAGGGCGAACGAGCGGTTTCTGTCACGCAGCGCGGCAGCGACGAACGGGACGGCACGGTCTGAAAGGCGCACCAGGACCGAGGATGCGGAACGGAAGGTGCGCGGGGAAGCCAGGAGCGCCACCAGGGCGTCGACCACCGCGTCCGACGCCCGGTTTGGGGAGACGCTTGCGGCCGCGGCGTCCGCTACCAGGGGGTCGGGGTCCTTGAGGAGGGCCAGGGTGACGGCTGCGTCCATGAGTCCGTCGGTGGTGGCGATGGCACGGGCGGCCGCGGCCCTGCGGCCGGGCTCCGGTGCGGTAGCCAGGGCGTGGAGGAACTTCAGGCCCTGCTCCCGGTCCTCCTGGTCGCAGTGGCGGACGATGGTTGCGGCGGCCGCGGCCCGAACCGCGATATCGGGGTCTCTCAGGACCGGGGCGAGGCTGGACGCACACTCGTGGCGGAGGATGGCGCCCACGGCCCTGGCAGCGGCTGCGCGCATGAGCGGATCCTTGTCCTGGAGGCGGGACCGGGGCGCGAGGTGGTGGGGTCCGCCCTTCTCTTCGATGTAAGCCAGCGCCAGGTGCCGCACCTGGGGGCTCGGGGAGTCGAGCAGCACTGCGACCTCGTGGCACCAGTCGCGCTCGGGCAGGGCGCGGACCAGGTCGAGGGCGCCGATGACCGCGGACTCGTCCGCGCCGGCCATGGCCTTGCGCACCGCGGACACGGTGGCATCGTCCAGAGGGATGTGGGACCCTTCCAGGTCGAGGCGGCGGCTGCGGATGCGCTCGCCCAGAGCCTCGACGTAGTGCTTGCGTGCGGAGAAGTTGAGAAGGATCCACACCGTAATGAGGCCCACGGCCACCCAGGACAGATCCCGGGGGCAGAGCCAGGCAGCGGTGGCAGCAATCAGCAGGCCGGTCGCCACGGTGGTAAGCGGCTTGAGCACGCCCTCGACCAGGGCTTCGGCACGGGGGCGGAACTGGGCCGGGACGGGCCGGAAGAGCAGCTGGACCGAGGTGGTCTGCACCGTGAAGCGCAGCAGGCTGTTGGCCCCGGCCGCCGCGGTGCCGGAAGCCAGCGTGATGGCGGTGGCGCTGGCCAGCAGGACGCCGGCGGAGGTTCCCAGCAGGGACAGGGGCAGCATCATGAGAGCCGGCAGGACTCCGAGATCGCCCAGCACGCGGCCGGTGACGAAGAGTTGGACCAGGAGCGAGAGGAAGCCGACCACGAGGTTGAACAGGCCGAAGTAGCTGGCCAGCCCTGCCTCGTCGCCCGAAAAGGCGTCCCGTGCGGAGACCTTCCACTGGAAGTCGATGATGGTGATGACACCGGCCATCAGGATGGTGATGCAAGCGACCACGGCCAGGTTGCGGGACTTGAAGAGACGGACGAGGTCCGCGGCAAGCCCGCCCCTCACCTGCTCGGGCCGCTCGGTGCCCTGCCAGCGATTCAGGCCGCCCACGCTGTCGGCCGCTGCCTGCCGGGCCTGGATGCGCCGGACCGCGGCCAGCAGTGCGACTCCCGCGGCCAGCAGCAGGGACATGACGACCAGCAGGTTCTCGGTGCCGAGCAGGCCGACGGTCCAGTGGGTGAACGCTCCCAGGGTGAGCATACCGACGGTGGACCCGGCCCCGACGAGGGAAAAGACGCGGCGCGCCTCGCGGCTGGTGAACAGCTCGCAGGCCAGCGTCCAGAACTGGGTCACTGCGAGCACGGAGAACGCGTCCACCAGCACGTAGAGGGAGCCGACCACGACCAGCGACGAGGGGGCCACCTCCACCAGCGCACGGAACCCCAGCAGGAGGAGGGCAAACAGGCCCAGCGTCAGCTGGAAGAAGCGGATTCGGGGCAACCTGGAAGCCACCGCGGCGTAGAGGAGCGACACGACACACACGCCCGCGGCAGCGGATGCGTAGGCGAAGGGAAGCCACTCCGGGGCCAGCCGGTTCAGGAAGAGGGTGGAGGAGACGGTCCTTCCGACCACGAACCCGGCCGCCACGACCACGAGGTAGAGCAGGAACATGACAAGGACGCGGCTCTTCTCCCGCTCTTCCAGCGCCAGCAGTCTGTTGAGGATTCCGGCCATGGACCTCCGTCGTCGCTTGGACCGAATATACCCCAGACCGGATGCACGCTGTCAAGGAACGCAGGGAAACCGCGGGTCGGTCCTTGCGTTTTTCGGAGTGGCAGGGTACAAAGGGGCATCTGAGCTGGTAGAGGAAGATGGCAAGTCCGGGTCTTGCGAGAAGGAGGTAGTCACCATGAGAAGGGCCGCCCGTTCGTCGCTGGTCGTCCTGTCGTTGGTTGCGCTGGTGGGGGCGTTGTCTGCGTGCGAGGACCTCAGCAAGGTGTCGTTCCTCGTGGACTACCAGAGTCCCGACTTCGTGATGGATCTGGACGCGATGTTTGCGCAGGCGGTGACAGCGGGGCAGGTGCAGGGGTGGGACCTGATTCCCGAGGGGACATGCGTCAAGCTCCAGCCTGCGGTTGCGAATTCGCTGTTCGCGCTGCCGCCGGTCAACGTGGACCTGGAAGCGGATCCGCAGGGGGCGCAGCTCACGCAGTACAAGGACCACATCGAGACGGTGGACATTGCGGAAGTAGGGTTCACGGTATCGGAGAACACTCTGCCCTTCTCCATCCCGGCGGTGGAGCTGTTTGCGGGCCCGTTCCAGGCCAAAGCGTCGGAGATGACGTGGGTAGCGACGACCGAGGAGATCCCGAAGGCGACCAAGGGGGAGTACCCGGTTGGCCTGACGCCGGAGCTCTACACGGAGCTGGCGTACCGGGTGGAATCCGACCCCAAGTTTACGATCAACACCCGCGTTGGGGACACTCCGGTGGAAGCCTGCAAGGGGAAGAAGCTCGGCAAGATCGTCATCAGGGCGCACATGAAGTTCATGGTATTCGCCACGACGTTCTAGGCGGCCTGTCCCGGCCGGGGTCTACGGCCACGAAAGCACGACCTTTCCGTTTCCTGAGTTGACGCCCTGCTGGTGCGTTCCGTTGGTCACGCCGCCGAGGTAGGACGAGCCGCCGCCGCCGCCGGAACCGCCGGAGCCGCAGCTTCCGCCGCCGCCGCCGCCATACCACCCGCCGCCGCCGCCGCCGCCGCCGCCTGCGCCGCAGCCGCCCGAGCCGCCGCCGCCGCCCACGCCGAAGGATCCGGGTGACGAGGTTGCGGTCATGCAGCTGTCCGTGCCGTTGGCGCCGCCCGAGGACTGGGTCCCCCCCTGTCCGGGGCAGTCGCCGAGGCCTGCGCCGCCGGTTGCGCCGCCGCCCGGCCCGCCCAGCAGCCAGGTCTGGTGCATGCCGCCGCCGCCGCCACCGCCGCCTGCGACGATCTTGCGGTCGTTGAGGCCGGTGCCGCCCTGGCGCACGTCGGAAGCCCCGCCTCCGCCGCCGCCCTCGCTGTGGCCGGCGACGTCCCCGGTGCCGCCGCCGTTCCAGCCCGGCGAGGTTCCGACGCCCGGGAACTGGCCGACGAAGACATAGAGCGTCTGGCCGGACTGTGTCGCCAGGGTTCCCTTGACATAGCCGCCCTTTCCGCCCGCGGAGTAGCTGGCGCGGTTGCCACCCTGGGCTCCCCACGCCTCGACCTGCACGGTGATGCAGCCCTGCGGCACGGTAAACGTCTGCTGGCCGCCGGTGTAGTTGAAGGTCTGGGTTCCGGGCGGACAGTTGGAGAGGCAGGAGCCTGCCACGCACTTCATGTCCTGTCCGCACGGGGTGTTGTCCGCGACCGGAGCATGCACGCAGCCGGCTGCCGGGGAGCAGGAGTCGTCGGTGCAGACGTTGCCATCGTCGCAGTTGAGCTTGGGTCCGGGCACGCAGGCCGAGTCCTTGCAGGTGTCGGAGGTGGTGCATGCGTCGTTGTCGGTGCAGCCGACGGTATTGGACGTGAAGAGGCAACCGACGTTGGGTGCGCAGGAGTCGTCGGTGCAGACGTTGTTGTCCTTGCAGACGAGGGGACCGCCGGGCTTGCAGGCTCCTGCGGCGCACGCGTCGTTCACGGTGCACTGGTTGCCGTCCTCGCACGCGGCCGTGTTGGGGGAGTGGACGCAGCCGGACTTCAGGTCGCACGCGTCGTCGGTGCAGGGGTTGCCGTCGTCGCAGTCCAGCATCGGGCCCGGAGCGCACGCGCCGTTGCTGCACGCGTCGTCCTGGGTGCAGAGGCTGCCGTCGCTGCAGGGCGCGGTGTTGTCGGAGTGCTGGCATCCGAGGTCCGGGTCGCACCAGTCGTCGGTGCAGAGGTTGCCGTCCGTGCAGGAGACAGGCAGCTTGCCCTTGCATGCCGCGTTGACGCAGGTGTCGGACGCGGTGCACGCGTTGCCGTCGTCACAGGATGCGGTGTTGGGGACGAACTTGCAGCCCGCGGCCGGGTCGCAGGAGTCGTCGGTGCAGGGGTTGAGGTCGTCGCACGTCAGCGTGGACTTCCCTTTGCAGACCCCCGCGGCGCACGTGTCGTTGAGGGTGCAGACGTTGCCGTCGTCGCAGGCTGCGGTGTTGAGGGAATGGACGCAGCCCTTGGCCGGGTCGCAGGAGTCGGTGGTGCACGGGGTGTCGTCTTCGCACGACAGGACCGATGCGTAGGAGCACGCGCCGTTCTTGCACACGTCGTTCAGGGTGCAGGCGTTGCCGTCGTTGCAGGCTGCGGTGTTGTTCTTGTGCAGGCAGATGCCTGCGGGCCCGCAGGTGTCGTCGGTGCAGGGGTTGAGGTCGTTGCAGTCGACCTCCGGCCCGGGCTGACAGGTGCCGTTCGCGCAGGTGTCGTTGAGGGTGCACGGGTCGTCGTCGCTGCACGGCGCGTCGTTGATCGTGTAGGAGCAGCCGAGCGCTGGGTCGCAGGAGTCGTTGGTACAGGGGTTGCCGTCAGTGCACTGCGTGGGGCCGAGGGTGACGCAGGAGCCGTCCTGGCAGTGATCGCCGTCGGTGCACGCGTTGCCGTCGCTGCACGGGGCCTGGTTGGGGGCAAACACGCACCCGGTCTGGGGGCTGCAGGAGTCGTCGGTGCACCCGTTGCCGTCGTTGCAGACAAGCCCTGGCCCGCCGAAGCAGGAGCCGGCAGCGCACTGGTCTGCAGTGGTGCAGGCGTTGCCGTCGTTGCAGGCCGCGGTGTTGGGGGAGTGGGTACAGCCGGCCAGGGGGTCGCACGCGTCGTCGGTGCAGGGGTTGCCGTCATTGCAGTTCGCGGGCTTGCCCGGCGCGCAGGCGCCGGAGGCGCACGTGTCGTTGATGGTGCATGCGTCCGCGTCGTCGCAGGGCACGCCGTCCTTTCCCGGGGCAAACGAGCACTCGCCGGTGTCGGGGTCGCAGGCGGGTGCGAGGCAGACCGCGTCCTTGCCGGTGGGAGCGGGGCATTTCACCACGGTGCCGGCGGCCACCGCACACTGGTACGGCAGCTTGGCCGTATCGCAGACCAGGGTGCCGTTGCAGAGGTTTCCGTCTTCGAGCTTGCCGCAGTCCGCGTCGGACTGGCAGTCGCAGGAGACCGCGAATCCCACGCACTGGGCGTCGCCGCACGTGTCGTTCACGGTGCAGGGGTCACCGTCGTCGCAGTCCGAGGCGTTGGGGGTGAACACGCAGCCGCCGAGGTCGTCGCAGGAGTCGTCCGTGCACGGGTTGTAGTCGTCGCACTGCACCGGAGTGCCGACGCAGAGGCCCGCGTCGCAGGTGTCCGCGATGGTGCAGGGATTCCCGTCCTTGCACTCGACGTCGTCGAGCGCGGCGTAGTCGCACCCTGCTTCTCCCAGGCAGGTATCCTGCGTGCAGTCGTTGCCGTCGTCGCACAGGCCGACGAACTGGCCGCGGACATTGGTGGGCTCGTCCACTTCGCCGTCACAGTCCTCGTCCAGCCCGTTGCAGGCTTCTTCCGCGGGCACGGCCGCGTCGCACGGGGCGAGCCCCTCTGCCGTGCAGACCCTCTTTCCCTGGCAGGTCCCGAACTCGTTGCCAGCCTGGCACGGCGTGTGCAGCCCGAGAGTGATGGAGGTGACGGTGCAGGGGCAGACTCCCGCGTCCGCAGTACACTGCTTGGTGTCGGCGCCTGCGACGGTCTTCGCATCCTTGCACGAGAATCCCCACGGGCAGTCGGTGTCGCCCTGGCAGGTGCCGCCGCAGAAGCTTCCCTGGTCGCCGTATGCGACACAGGCGTCCTCGGCTCCCTGCGACATGCAGTCCGCATTGGCCGTGCACGGCTTGCAGAGCACGGGATAGTCGGAGATGCAGAGGAACACGACGTCGGGGCCGGAGCCGACCTGGCGGCAGGTCCAGCCTGCGGGGCATTCCTCTGTGCAGGTCTGGGAGCAGACGCGGTCGCCCAGGTGCTCGACGCAGTAGCCGGACAGACACTCGTCGTTGGCGCCGCACGGGTCGCCGAAGCATCCCTGGCCGGGCTCGCAGCCGGGCTCGACGTCCTCCGGAGGGGAGAAGTCGAACGTCTCCTCGGGGGTGGTCTCCGGAGGAGCGACCTCGGGGACCGTTTCTTCGGGCGGCGTGGTCTCCGGGGCCGTGTCCGCGGCAGCGGTCTCTCCGGTGACCTCCGTGTCGGCGAAAAGCGAGATCCCGGCGTTGGCGCCGCAGGCGCCGAGAGCCAGGGACGACAGAAGCAAGAGGCAGGATCGTGCGTTCATACGCTCCTCCACAAGAATGCGGCCAGTAGTATAGCGGTCGGAAGACAGAACGTCTTGCAGAAAGCGTCAGGGCGCTAGTTGTAGGTGATGGTGCCCATGACGCCGAAGGTCATGCCGGTGACGTCGGCCGACTCTCCCAAGTAGCTCAGGGAGGTGCTGGTGTAGAGGTTGGCGAAGGCGGGAGCATGGGGGCGCAGCCCCGGGCGTGCGTGCGGCCGCAGGCTGCTTGACATAAGTTGCTTCCGGCTGCTAGATTCCCTGCATCATCGAGCGCCAGGAGGCCGCATGAGATTCCTTTCGATACTGGCAGCCGTAGCAGCGACCGCGGTGTTTGCTGTCGGGTGCGCTACCGAGCTGCGGTACAGCCTTCCCGTGGGACCGGAGCAGAAGGCCCAGCAGGATCCCATCCGCCGGGTGGACTTCGACTCCCGGCAGGAAATGTTCCGGGCGGAGGTCTCCGGCAGTGCGGAGAAGGCGTATTCGAAACAGAAGGAAATCCGCTTCCGCTACGTGTGCGCGCCCGACAACCAGTGGAAGGCTGAGCGCATCGAGGACTCGGAGGACTACCGGGCGATCCTCACCATTCCGGGCCACATGAGTCCGCCCGAGGGGAGCGACGTGGAGAGCGTGTTCGACCTGTACAACGACTTCTTCAGGGAAGCGGAGAAGGCGTACGCCCGGTTCCAGGACTACCGGGCGCTGCAGTCCGAGATTCCCCACGACCGGACCGCGCTGCGGCTCGCTGTCCAGCAGGGGCTGGTCGTGCTGTACTACGTGCGCGCCCTCTCCGATATCCACGAGGGGATCACGAAGCTGGGCTGCTCGGTGCACTACATGAAGAAGCCGATAAAGACCCTGGATGGCGTGCTGGAAGACGTGAGCCAGGGGCAGCTGCCGGGGTTGATGTCCGTGCTGCGGCAGTCGGTGGACCAGTGGACGTACAACCTGGTCCAGTTGGAGTTCGACATCCTGCTGGGCCGGGACGTGGGCCCGCAGTGCAAGCAGTGGTGGGACCCGCTCACCACGGGCGACAACGTGTACGACACGCCGATCCTCACCTGGTGCGGGTACGGGTTCGCGCGCCTGGGGCAGAGGGAGGATGCGCTGAACTACTGGCGCAAGGCGGGCCAGACGGTGCACGACCCGCAGATGGCCAACTATGCGCTCATGGCGGTGCGTGACATCGAGAAGCTGGGCCGGGACGCGACCAAGGTCCGCAAGTCCAAGCGGGACGAATAGGGAGAGGTGCCACACATGAGAAAACTGTTCACGCTTGCGATTTCCGGCATGCTCCTTGCGTCGTCTCTCTGCCTGGGCCTGCTCGTCGTGCCCGGCTGCGAGAAGGCGCCGGTGATGCGCATCTCGGTCTCTCCGCAGCCTCCGCTGTTCTCCGCGTGGAGGGTGACGCAGACCTTCGTGCCGAGGTCGCAGAAGTTCAAGATCGCGGTGCTGTCGTTCATCGACCAGACCGACAAGGCCAAGCTGGTGACCGATGCGATGGCCGACATGCTCACCACCGAGCTGTTCCGCGTCGGCCGGTTCGAACTGTTCGACCGCCGCGACCTGTCCCAGCAGCGGGTCGTCGAGACCGCGGTGGAGGACAAGGAGAGGAAGGTCACGAACAAGCAGGAGATCGTGGGAGCCACCGCGACCACCGAGAACCAGTACGAGTGGGTGCAGGCCTCTGTGGACGGCATCCTTCTGGGCTACATCACCTCGTACGAAATAGATGGGGCCAACGGCTTCTTCCAGTGCGACCTGCGCATCGTCAACGCGATGCTGAAGGACGACAAGGTGGCGGAAGCCATCGGCACGGACCTCGGCACGCGGGAGTTGGTGATCTACGGCACCAGCGGCAAGGTGCGGTTCACCACCAATGCGGACAAGACGTCGGTGTCGCTCAACCGCGACGACGTGGAGACCATCGCGAACAAGGTCAAGGCCGAGTTCAAGGACTTCTCCACACAGCAGTTCAAGATCACGGGCATCGACCGGTACATGATCACCCTGGGCGTTGGGCAGAAGGACGGCATCAAGCAGGGGTTCTCGGGATACGTCATCAACCGGGAGCCGACCACGGGCGTGTACAAGTACCTGGCCGAGTTCGTGGTCATCAACGTGTTCCCGGGCGCGTCCACCGCGATGCTGGTTGCCAACTCCCGTGAGGGATACGAGGCTTACTCCGCGAACGTGCACATCGGCTCAGAGGCTGTGATCAAGTAGGCACTCGCCGGCGGCCTGCGGGGCAGACCCCCTGGCTGCGCCTGGCCGTCGCCCCAAGGGCGAGTCAGGGCCATTGCAGTGCAGTCGGGCTCAGCCGGTCCAGGGGGCTCCCCTCCGGTCCGGCTCGTGCTCCCAGGCGCATTGCGGGTCAGACCACTGGCTGCTGCGCCGTCGCATCGGGGGTGCGGGGGACGGGGGTGACTCCTTACTTGCCGCTGCGGACCACGCGGAAGCCCGTGTCGGGG
>Ga0233425_10002760_pt1 | contig 33611 bp, 26 predicted proteins | sample Watercolumn_Towu_2_FD_181712 | JGI IMG/M metagenome (GOLD analysis project Ga0233425, IMG submission 181712) | Freshwater microbial communities from Lake Towuti, South Sulawesi, Indonesia - Watercolumn_Towuti2014_140_MG | ecosystem: Environmental > Aquatic > Freshwater > Lake | place...
CTACGGATTCGTAGTCCGGCACTCTATCCACTGAGCTATGGGCGCGCAATTTTGTTATAAACCGAAAGCCGAAACCTGTCAACCCCAATCAGTTATTGAGTTTTTCCCTAAAATGGGGTATCAAAAGTGATCTTCGGTAAATCAACTATCTAAATATAGTGAGGTTTTAAACATGGATTGCCTCTTCTGTAAGATTGTCGCCGGTGTCTTGCCTAGTGTTAAGGTATATGAAGATGATCAAACCATAGCTTTTATGGACATCAATCCCCGTTCGGACGGGCATTGTTTAATCGTTCCCAAGACCCACTACCCCACCTTCTTTGACATTGCGGAAAGGGACTTGACGGCGGTTATGGCCACGGCCAAAAAGGTGGCTATGGCCATCAAGGCCTCTCTGGACCCGGACGGCATGATTGTCTATCAACTGAATGGCCGGGTGGCTATGCAGATCGTTGATCACTATCATCTTCACCTGGTTCCCCGCTGGGAAGACGACGGAGTGGATTTAACCCATGGTCTTCAATCTGGGGATATGGAAAAAATCAAGGCCGCTGGGGAAAAGATAGCAGCGGCCTTAAAGTCACGGTCCCCGGACAGGACCTAGGACTTGAGTTTTTCCCCGGGCATTTCGCTCCTTGGGCTTTAATCCGTTTTTATTACTATCTAACGAAGGCCTGGCGGCCGGCATAGACGGCGGATCCGGCCAGTTCTTCTTCTATGCGCAATAGTTGATTATATTTTTCAACCCGCTCTCCCCGGCAGGGAGCGCCGGTCTTAAGATGTCCGGTGCCCATGGCCACGGTAAAATCGGCGATAAAACTATCCACGGTCTCACCGCTGCGGTGTGAAACCATGGCCCCCCAGCCGGCCCGTCGGGCCATTTCTATAGCTGAAATCGTTTCGCTTAAGGTCCCTATTTGATTAAGTTTGATCAAAACGGCATTGGCGGCGTTTTCGGCAATGCCCCGCTTGATGCGTTGAACATTGGTTACAAACAGATCATCACCGATCAATTCGATCTTTTGACCCAGGATTTGATTGAGCAATTTCCAACCCTTCCAATCATCTTCGGCCAAACCGTCTTCAATGGATAGGATAGGATATTTTTTTACCCAATCGGCATAGAGCTCGACCATCTGGGCTGAAGTGATCTTGCGGTTTTCAGTACGAAGATGGTAATATCCCTTTTCAAAAATGCTGCTGGAGGCCGGATCGAGGCAGATCCCGATCTGGGCACCCGGTTTATAACCCGCCTTTTCCACGGCTTGAATAATGAGTTCAATTGCTTCGGCATTGCTTTTCAAAGCCGGAGCAAATCCCCCTTCATCCCCAACCCCCGTAGAATACCCCTTACTTTTGAGAATCCCTTTTAAAATCTGATAAATCTCGGCTCCCCAGCGCAGGGCCTCCCGAAAATTGGGGGCACCCACCGGGGCAATCATAAATTCTTGAAAATCCGTTCCCTGCCAATTAGCATGGGCTCCGCCATTCAAAATATTAAAGCAAGGGACCGGCAACACTCGGGCTGAAACACCTCCCAGATAGCGATAAAGGGGAAGGCCAAGGGTCTCAGCCGCTGCCCGGGCTGTTGCCAGACTGACCCCTAAAAGAGCGTTGGCCCCCAGTTTGCTCTTATTCGGGGTGCCATCCAGTTGGAGCATCTGGTTATCCAGGCCCGACTGATCCAGGGCATCCCAACCCGCGAGGGCCTGAGCAATCTTTTGGTTGACATTTTCCACCGCCTTAAGAACCCCCTTGGTCCCATAGCGGGCTTTCTTTACATCCCGAAGTTCCAGGGCTTCATGAATACCGGTGGAGGCCCCGGAAGGCACGGCCGCTCGGCCCCACGCCCCACATTCCAAGAAGACGTCTACTTCGACCGTGGGATTGCCTCGGGAGTCCAAAATCTCCCGGGCCCAGATTCTGCTGATAGAAGTTTCCATGCACAAACCTCCTCTACGATCTATTGGCCATTTTTTCTAAAGCAATCATAAACAAAAAAACGAGGCAAAGGCAATAGAACATTTTATTTTAAGAGTTTTTTTAAGAAAGGAACCGATTTGGATCTAGAGGGATGCCCAGAAAACAAAAGCCAACCTTTTCAGGTTGGCTTTATGAGGAAAGGAGATAAAGAGATTATTGGCTGATATTTGTCCTTGCAACCTTAATGCCAAAGCTAAAATAATGGCTTTTAATTTTATAATATATTGATATTGTTTGTCTTGTTTTTGTTGACCTTTACACTCTACTCTTCCTCCAGATCCCATTAAGTAAAAAAATTTTTACCCTGAAGCCGGCCAGGTTTGTCTCTATAATTATAACTAGCTTAAATAACATGGGAAAAATGGTAAAAATTTTTTTACCTTTTTTGTTAAACCAAGGCGTATTTTTTCATTTTATATTTTAGAAGGTTTTTTTCAATACCTAAAAGCTCTGCAGCCCGGGCTTGGACATGACCCGAATTGATCAACGCCTGGGTGATCATTTTTTTTTCGATTAACTCCAAGACTTCGGTAAGCTTGGCCCCTGAAGGAATAATACTATGGAAAGGTAAGTCTTCCAGATGGATAATCGATCCGGAGCTCAAAATGATCGCTCTTTCAAGCATATTCTCCAATTCCCTTATATTACCTGGCCAATCATAGGCCAACAAAGCTCCGATGACTTCCGGAGCCAGCGAAGGCACCTCTTTCCTATTCATCTCCCGACAAAAACGTTCCAGGAAATATCGTATTAATAAGGGAATATCCTCCTTTCGGCTTCTCAAAGGAGGGACTTCGATGTGGACCACATTAAGGCGATAAAAAAGATCTTCGCGAAAATTCCCTTTAGACACTTCCTCAGCCAACTCTTTATTGGAAGCGGCAATGACCCGGACATCCACTTTTATGGTCTTATTTCCGCCGACCCGTTCAAATTCCCGATTCTGTAAAACCCGAAGAAGAGTGACTTGGACCGACGGAGACATTTCTCCGACCTCATCTAAAAAAAGGGTTCCTCCATCGGCCGCTTCAAACCGGCCTTTTCGTTGAACAACCGCACCGGTAAAGGATCCCTTCTCATGGCCGAAGAGTTCACTTTCCAGGAGAGTTTCGGTCAAGGCTGAACAGTTCACCGAAATGATGGGCTTATCTTTTCGGGGACTATTAAAATGGATGGCCCGGGCCACCAGTTCTTTGCCTGTTCCGGATTCCCCACTAATTAAGACCGTGGCCTTTGTACCGGCCACCTTGGCAATCAATTCTCTCACTTGCCTCATAGGGAAACTGTTGCCGACCAAATCGGTAGGGCCGAATTTTTCTTTTAATTCCTGAGAAAGCAGTCGATTTTCTTTAAGGACCTTTCCCATGGCCGAGGCCTTAGCGACGGTTTTTCGTAAGACCTCGTTATCAAAGGGTTTGATGATATAATCATAAGCCCCTTTTTTCATAGCCTCCACCGCCTTTTCCACGGTCCCAAAGGCGGTCATCATAATCACCGGCAGATGAAGGTCTTTTTCTTTTAAAATACGGAGCAATTCCATGCCGCTCATCCCGGGCATTTTCATATCCGTGATCACCAGATCTAATTCGGTCTCCTGAAATATGGTCAGGGCTTCTGCCGCCGATTGAGCGGTAACCACTTCGTACCCTTCTTCACCCAGCAATTCTTTCAAGACTAAAAGATAATTTTTTTCATCATCAACGATAAGTATCGTTTCCATTCTTTTACCTTTATGAGGAGAGGCGGGGTCGGGTTTAGAATAAAAGTAATTTTCCACTCCGGCCCGAAGGACCATTCCCCCTTGAAGACTGTTTTATTTTCCTCTTTCCTCCGGTGGGATGGCAATAATAACCGAGGTGCCATCGGTTTCAGAACTGACAATGCGCAGGGTTCCGTTATGGGCCTCAATGATATTTTTAACAATAGCCAATCCTAAGCCGCTTCCCTTTTCTTTGGTGGTAAAAAATGGCTTGAAGGCCTTAGTTAACTCATCCGGAGATAAGCCGGTCCCGGAGTCTTTGATTTCTATTTCGGCACCGCGACCATCATAGCGAACGCTTACCCCGATAGTCCCGCCATTAGGCATAGCTTGAACGGCGTTTAACAATATATTTAAAAAGGCCCGATAGAGAAGATCCTGGTCCAACCAAAAAGGCTTAGAATCCTGGTTGAAATCTTTTTGAACCGTTATCTTCCGCTGAGCCAATTCCGGTTCCAGGAAATGAAGATTTTTTTCCAGAATCGATTCTAGTCGAACCGGTTGAACCCTAGGAATCTGCGGCCGGGCAAAGTCTAAAAATTCAGTGACTATCCGATTCAAACGGTCGGCTTCTTCCCGGATTACCGAGGCCAGTTGATTTTGTGGTTCGATTTGGATTACTTTTTTTTCCAATAAATCAGCGGTACTACGAATGATACCCAGGGGATTTTTGATCTCATGGGAGACCGAGGCAATCATCTCGCCTAAGGTCGCCATCCGCTCCGCCAGGTTCAACTTGTCCACTAATCGTCTTTGTTCCTCGGCTCTTCGTTCAATAATCACCTCGCCCCGCTTGACAATAAACAAGATGATCAGATACATCAGGGCCATCAGGCCGATGGAGGTTAGAACCATCAGATATTGATCCCTAATGATTCCTTCATAATCGTGAGAGATATCCTGGGTGATCTCAAAGACTCCCAAAATCTGGCTGGAGGGTTTGGAAATAGGCTCAACCCGAAAAGGAATAGTTGTGATCAACTTCCGACTGGGGGCTTCTCTCCCGGGAATAATTTTCAGGAAAACATCTGCCGAGATAAATCGGGAAGTGTATTTCCCGACCATGGCTTTTTTATAATCCGTTCCCCCTAGGCCCTTCTTACCGACTAAGGATTGGTCGGTACTATAGGCGATAACATTCGACGGGTCATACATATTCACTTTTTCGATCTTGAAACTGTAAATCGTATTGCGGATGATAAGATCCAATTGTTTAAATTGTTTGGGATCTCTTAAGCGGACCTCTTTACCCTGCAGGGCAATAGGTAAAACAAAGTTAAAAAAGGCTTGGTGGTTGAGGTTTTCGGCCAAAAGAATGGCAAAGTCCTCAGTTTTTTTCAGCAGGGCCTCCTTAGAACGTTGGGTAATCAGCAGGGACAAAGAAAGGGCGAAAAGTAACATCACAATGAAACTAGTCAAAAAAAAGTATTTGACCAGCTTAAAGGGCTTAACGGCTTCCGGTAGGCTGATTTTTGTTTTTTTAAAGGATAAAATGGTCATCTCGTGTTTTTAAGGTGGTTTCCCCTTGGTTGGCCCGGTCTTCAAAGCCCTTACGGCCCAAGAGGGCATAAGCCAAAATTTTCCCTTCTTCCACCCCGGGCTGATTCAAGGGATTAATCCCCATCAATTGGCCGCAGACGTAGGTCTCCATTTCCCACAAAAAAATCAACTGACCAATGGTAAAAGGATTAATTTTCGGCAGGGTAAGGGTTAAACTGGGCCGTCCATTACGGGCCAGGGTCAACCGGGTGGCCTCCATTTCAGTATGGATCAACTTGTTTAGGGAATGGCCCCCCAGGTAAGCCAGTTCTTCCAGTTTAGGATACATTTTCGGCAGGGGCATCAAACTGGTGTAATGTTTGACTCCCAAAAAAGAAAAGACCTTGTCTCCCGGACCTTCCATATATAACTGTAACTGGGAATGCTGATCGGTAGCCCCCAGAGCGGTAACCGGTGTCTGGCCGTTCCAGACTTCACGCCCTTTCTCGGTATACCGTTTGCCTAGACTTTCGGCCCATAACTGACCAAACCAATCCCCCATTCCTTTCAGGGCATCAACATAAGGCATGATGACTCTAATATTTTTTTTCTTCTGTTTGGTACTCAAATAAGACAAACAGGCCGACAGATAAGCCGGATTCTCCCAGAGGGACTGAGCGGTACAACGGCGGGCCATTTCTCTGGCCCCGGCCTGCAATTCCTCGATGTCGATTCCAATCATAGCTGCCGGCAGTAACCCTACAGCGGAAAGAACCGAAAACCGCCCGCCTAACAAAGAGGGAATCTCAAAACTCGGAAATTGCTCACTTTGGACTATTTTGCGCAAAACCCCCTGTTGCGGATCGGTCGTAATCACCAGGTGATCTTTTTCTTTTCGGCCCCCTAATTTCTTCTTAAGTAAATCCCGGATAATCAAAAACTGACTCATCGTTTCGGCTGTTCCACCTGATTTACTGATCACATTAAAAAGGGTTCGGCGCACCTCCAAGAGGTCCAGAAGAGCCTTAAAACCGTCAGGGTCCACATTGTCGGCTACAAAGAGTCGCGGATATCCCTTGCGCATGGTTTTAGACAAGAGATTATAATGAGGGTGAGCCAGAGCGGTCTGGAGGGCCTTGGCCCCAAGGGCTGACCCACCGATTCCCAGGACCACAAAATTTTCGGCCCAGCTTTTTGTTTTTTGAACATATTTTTTTATTTGGGCGGTCAAAGAAGACTCAAAGGGGATAGAGAGAAAGGGAAGCCGGCCTTGTTCCCTTTCTTCCTCCAAATTCCTATGAATGGTCTGGATCTGGGGACCCAATTTTTCCAAATCTTCCTGACTAATCCCTTCTTTCTCGCCAACCCCTGCCTTCATCATCAAAGTGAAATCGATCTGCAGACGCATCTCCTGGGACCAGGCTGAATCAAGCCATCTTTTCATTAGGTTTCTCTCCCTTTTTTATCTCTCAAGACGTTTTCCTTTCGGATCAACGAGTGATCTCTTTGGAACATTCTTGTTCCGAATGGTTATCCGGAGAATATCATTTCTTTTTTTCTGTTTTCCCTGTTGAAGGCTGCACATTTCGGTCTGAGCCGGCCGGATTCAATCTAAGCTTTTTTCGCCACATTTCCAAGCGGATTTTGATATTTTTTTCATATCCCCGTTCCGTAGGATAGTAATAGTAACGATCTTTCATTCCTTCCGGAAGATTTTCCTGGAAGATAAGGGCATCCGGGTAATCATGGGCATATCGATATCCTTGCCCATATCCCAACCCTTTCATTAAGGCAGTCGGAGCATTCCGGAGGTGAAGGGGGACCGGCAAGGATCCTGTTTTCTCAATGGCCTTTCGAACCTGTCCATAGGCCTGATAGAGACTATTACTTTTAGGAGCAGTAGCCAGATACACGGCCGCCTGAACCAAAGCCAATTCCCCCTCCGGGGTACCCAAAAAATGATAGGCTTCTTTGGCCGCCAAGGCCTGGACCAGGGCTTGAGGATCAGCCAGACCAATATCTTCCGAGGCAAACCGGACCATACGCCTAGCCAGATAAAGGGGGTCCTCTCCACTTTCCAGCATCCTGGCTAACCAGTACAAAGCCCCATCAGGATCACTTCCCCGCAGACTTTTATGGAGGGCCGAGATCAAATTATAATGTTCTTCTCCAGCCTTGTCGTATTGCAAGGCCTTTTTCTGCTGGGCCTCTTCCACTTCGAACCGGGTAATCGTGACCTGACTTTCCCCTGCGGATCGACTTATCATTAAAGCCTGCTCTAAGACGTTTAAAGCGATCCGGGCATCTCCATCAGCCATTTGGGTGATAAGTTTCAGGGCATCGGAAGTAAGGTTAATTGGAAATTGCCCGAGCCCTTTGTCCCGGTCTTGGAGGGCCCGCTGAATAATTCTCCCCAGGGCATCTTCGCTTAACCTTTTCAACACTACCACTTTACATCTGGAGAGCAAAGGGGAAATAACTTCAAAAGAAGGATTTTCCGTAGTGGCCCCGATCAGGATAATGGTTCCCTTTTCCACATGAGGTAAAAATGCATCTTGCTGGGCCTTATTAAAACGATGAATCTCGTCAACAAATAAAATAGTTTTTTGGTTTTGTACCCTTAGTCGTTCCTCCGCCTCACGGACCACCTCCCGTATCTCTTTGACCCCGGAGAGAACGGCGGAGAATTGGACAAAATAGGCCTGGGTATACCGGGCCATCATTTGAGCCAAGGTGGTTTTCCCGGAACCCGGGGGGCCCCAAAAAATTAAAGGGAAAATCCTTCCGGACTCCAGCATCCTCCCCAGAAATTTATGGGGCCCCAAGAGGTGCTCTTGCCCGACAAATTCTTCCAGGTTTACGGGGCGCAACCTCTCTGCCAAAGGAGGCAAGGTGGAACCTTCAGGAGAAACATTAGAGGAGTAGGCCAAGGACATCGAATCAATGCTTTCTTCTTCTCTGGAGCCAGAGGATTTCTCCTCCCAGGACGAAGATGAGACTGGAATAATAAATCCAGAAGATAAAAACAACCAATAACCCAAAAGAGCCGTAGATGGCCGTAAAATTATTAAGCAGATTCACGTACAGTCTAAAAAGATATTTGGCTCCATCCCACAACCCGGCTATCAGCATGGCCGCTAGAAGGGCCTCCCGATTGGTGGGACGCTGGCTGGGCAGAAACCGGTACATAAAGAAAAAAAGTAAAAGGGAAAACAGATATCCACCCCCGAGACCGACTAATTTCCCGGTCCATTCGGTTTGCATAAATCCGGGGAAACCTAATCCCATCCGTGCGGGAAGAGACCTGATCAGATCGACCATTCCAGAAAAAATAATGGAAATCAAGAAAAGAAAACCGGAAACAAGGACCATGAGCAGATCGGCCAGTTTTTCTTTAATGAAACCGTGGGGCCAGGTGATATCCAAGGTTTTGTCCAGGACAGTCCGAATGGAACCGAAAAATCGGGTGGAAGCCCACAACAAACCCAGAAAGCCGATTAATCCCACCAGTTTCCGGTCTTTGACCAGATTCAAGATATTGGCCGTTAATTTGGGGGAGGCCTGAGGAAGCATTTTTTCGATATAGACCCTCACATAACCCATAAATTCTTGAGAAGAATGGAGGAAATATCCGAGTATGGATAAACCGACCAGGAGCAAGGGGATAAAACAGATCAGAAAATTAAAGGCCAGTCCTGAAGCCAGGAAAAAAATGTCATCGGCCACAATTTTCTTAAAGAAACCCGGTGAACTCCCCCGGGGTCGTCGATGACGCTTCATGGCTTGTCTTTTTGGCCGATGTTTTCGATTTTCTCTTGAGCCTTTTCTATTCGTTCGGCCGACTCTTCAGTGGTCTGAGAAGCCTTTTCTATTTTTTTCAAGGCTTCTTCCGTCTTGCGCTGGGTTTCCAGTAACCGTTGCTCGGTCTCCTCCAATTGTTGAATCAGTTGTTCCATCCTCTTTTGGTCTTCAAGCGAAAGTTTTTCCTGAGATGCTGTTTCCGGAGGGCCCGGCTGCTGCGGAGGCTCCAGAGGGGCGACAATGGTCTTAGGCGGTAAACAGCCTCCGCAGAGGAGGCAGCCGGTCAGGATCAGGAGAAGGATAATTTTTCTTAAAGATCTCCTTAAATTCATGATGGTCGCCTCTCTACAGAAAGTCCCCTCAACAAGTAGTCTAAAATGGGTTTAAGCGAAAGGGTCATTTATTCAAGGCTCCCTCCTTTGGGGATTTCCAACGGGCATTCTTGGCACCGAGGGTTCTTTTTCCGGCAAAACGTTTTCCCTAGGCGGACAAGCAGGGCATGGTATTCATTATAAAGGTGAGGGTCTTGAGGCAGCCGATCCATGAAGTAGCTTTGGAGATCCTCGTAGCTGATCTCTTCTTCAATGTAATGATGACGGGAAAAAATACGCTGGGTATAGGCATCCACAACAAAGATGGGCTTCCCCAGGGCATAGAGCAGGATGCTATCGGCCGTCTCCGGCCCTATCCCGTTGACATGGAGTAACTGGGGGCGAAGAACCTCCAGGGGTTGGTTCGCCATTTTTTTTATTCGGCCCTCATATTCCTTTATAAAAAAATTTAAAAAATGTTTCAGCCTCTTGGCCTTTATTCGATAATATCCGGCCGGACGGATCCAGTCCGCTAAAATCCTTTCGTCCACTTGGTGCAACAAGGAGACGGAAAGGGCCCTTTCGGCTTTTAAGCGATTGATGGCCCGTTCCACATTGTTCCAAGAGGTGTTCTGGGTTAAGATAGCCCCGATCATGACCTCCAGGGGCGTATCCCCGGGCCACCAATGACTGGGACCAAAATGGCTGAATAGGCGCTGATAGATGTCCAATAACGGGGAATGGGGCCTTGGGGTCATAAAAAAATTATAACAAACCCCTCTTAATTAAACAATCCCTTTTCCCCACTTGACGAAGTCAGCAAAATAGCCTAAAGTTCAATAAATTTTTTTGAAACGTGAGACAGTATGGCGGGAGAATCAAGGCTGCGTAAAACTAGAAATATAGGCATCATGGCCCATATTGATGCCGGAAAAACCACTTTGACCGAACGGATTCTCTATTATACCGGCCGATCCCACAAAATGGGAGAGGTCCATGATGGAGAGGCGGTCATGGATTTTCTGCCGGAAGAACAGGAAAGAGGGATTACCATCACTTCGGCCGTAACGACCTGTCAATGGCTCCAGCATACCATTAATCTCATTGATACACCCGGTCATGTGGATTTCACCATCGAAGTGGAGCGTTCCTTGCGTGTCCTAGATGGGGTTATCGCCGTGTTTTGCGCGGTCGGCGGGGTGGAACCTCAATCGGAAACCGTCTGGCATCAGGCCGATAAATACCATGTTCCCAAGATCGCCTTTATCAACAAGATGGATCGGATCGGAGCGGATTTTAACCAGACTATCGAGCAGATTAAAGAAAAATTGGGGGCTCACCCCCTGATCCTTCACCTGCCCTGGGGCCGAGAAGATGGGTTCCAGGGGGTCATCGATCTATTGAACATGCGGGGTATATACTGGCGCGAAGAGACCTTGGGGATGGAGTTTGACTTAGTCGACCTTCCGGAAGCCCTTAAGGATGAGGCCCATCTTTATCGGGAACAGTTATTGGAGACCTTGGCCGATTTGGATGATCAGGTCATGGAGATGTATTTGGGAGGGCAGGAAATCCCCACGGCCGACCTTCTGGCGGTGATTCGAAAAGGCACGATTGATTTAAAAATCGTTCCGGTATATTGCGGAGCGGCCCTAAGGAATAAAGGGGTTCAGCCTTTATTGGACGGCATTGTGCATTTCCTGCCTAACCCCATGGATATTCCTCCGGTGAGCGGTCAAAATCCCTTAAGTAAATTAAAGGAAAGCCGTTCGGCCTCGGATAGTGACCCTTTGGCCGCACTGGCTTTCAAAATTGTTATGGATCAAGGCCGAAAATTGACCTATCTGCGGATCTATTCGGGAACCTTGAACATAGGCCAAGAGATACTCAATCCGACAAAAGGCGTCCGGGAACGAGTGGCCCGCATACTGCGCATTCATGCCAATAAACGAGAACGGATTGAGCAGGCCCGAGCCGGAGAAATCATCGGTCTGATGGGACTAAAAAGCACCACTACCGGAGACAGCCTCAGTGATCTGGAACACCCGATTATCCTGGAGGCGATCGATATCTATCAGCCGGTTATCTCCCTGGCCATAGAGCCCAAAACCGTGGGCCAGCAAGAGAAAATTATCAATGTCCTGGAAAAAATTTCCGAAGAAGACCCTACTTTCCACTTCAGATATGATGACGATTCCGGGCAGACGATCATCTCCGGTATGGGGGAATTACATCTCGATGTTTTACTGCATCGCCTGGAACGGGAATATAATCTATCGGTGAATACCGGCAAACCCCAGGTGGTCTATCAGGAAACGATTGAAGAGCCTGTGGAGGTGGAAGAAACCTTTGACCGAGAGTTGGGCGGGGTCCGTCATCAGGCCAAAGTACGATTAAGACTGATGCCTAATGCCCGAGGGGAGGGGAATGCCTTCCTTAATCTGATTCCTGAAGATACTTTTCCCAGACCCCCGGTTGAAGCGATCCAATCGGCCATTCAGGAAGCCGTTACCTCCGGGGTTCTGGCCGGTTTTCAGGCTACCGACATCAAGGTTATCCTGGAATCCGCTCAGACTTCCGAAAGCCAACCTTCTGAGATGGCTTTTCGGGTGGCCGCCTCTATGGCTTTTCGACAAGGGTGTCTGAAAGCCCGTCCGGTCCTCTTGGAACCGGTGATGAAATTAGAAATTATTGTTCCCGATGAATTCCTTGGCGAAATTATCGGAGATATCAACGCCCGTAAGGGAAAAATTGAGCAGATCTTTCCCAGGAAAAAGGTTCAACAGGTTCAAGCGGTGGCCCCTCTTTCTCAATTGTTCGGATTCTCAACGATCCTTCGCTCAGCCAGCCAAGGGCGAGCCACCTTCTCCATGCAATTCTCTCACTACAATAAAGTGGCTGTTTCTCCGGATCAGGGGCTATTAAGATAGTTTCAGGTTGGTCAAACCGGGCTCGGTCCCGAAGGGGTCAAAACAAGCCCTGATGATGGGCGAATAAAAAGAACTCCCCTCTCCCACCCCGAACAGGCTTACCTTTATTCCCTATTCAGCGGCCTTTAAAAATCCCTTTGGTGAATATATGGTGAATAATTTCGGAAAGTTGTTCGGGTGAGATTTTCCCTTGGGGGTCATACCAGCGGTAAGCCCAACTGACCATGCCAAAAAAAGCAAAGGCACAGACTTTGGTATCGAGATCGACCAGCTCGCCTTCCCGTTTCAATTCATTCAAGATATCGACCAGTTTTTTAACATATTTGCTCTGTTTTTTCTCCAGGGCCTGTTGATGTTGCCAGGATAAAGATTTTTGGTTTTCCACCAAGAGTTTCATTTTATTATAATCCACCGCCGAAGTGGCATGCATGCGTAGGTAGGCAGAAAGTTTCTTTTTGCGGCTCAGATTGCTTTTTTCAATTAAGTGAATCTGTTCCAACCCTTTGCCCATAGCCTCGTCCAGAATTTGGTAAAGCAATTCTTCTTTACTGTCAAAATAATAATAAAGGGCGGCGTTACTGATTTTGGCTGTGCTGGAAATGTTGCGGGTGGTGACATTTTCAAACCCTTTTTCGGCAAAAAGTTTCGTGGCGGCTTCACGAATGGCTGTTCTTTTCTGATCCTTTGGAGAGGAGATCATGGACTTACCTTTCCTTGTTCCGGAAATTTAAAGAATTCTTATACAATAAATTGTTTGCCAAGTCAAAAATTTCTGGCGGGGAAAAGGGTAAAAACCCTAAAAGAGGGTGACGGAAAAAAAACTTGACAAACCATTAAGTTTGAAGGCATGTTAGCAATAGCCTTGAGCGTGCGCCCAGTCAATACTGTTAGAAGGCTAATTCCGGATAGAAACCTAACCATAAAGATGAGGTTGTTCCGGTCCGCCTACTCCTTCCGGGAATTGGGTTTTCCGGGATAAACAGGCCGTAATAATTCTTGACAGATCCGCTTAAAAGTATCTATATTTTTGATATTAGGAGGCTTTTATGGATCCCCTGCGAAAAGTAACTGTCCTTTCTTTAGAACAAGCCACTGTTCTGCCTTATCTGACTTACCGTCTGGCTCAGGATGGCGTTCAGGTTATCCGCCTGGAACATCCGGTCTTCGGAGACCCCAATCGCTCGGTGGGTGATAACGTTTTGCAAGAAGAACGGATGTTCAGTTATTTTATGGCCATTAATGCCGGCAAAAAAGCCCTGACCTTAAACTTGGCCGAAGCGGAAGGACAGGGAATTTTAAAAGATTTGTTAATAAAATGTCAGGTCGATGTCTTTGCCACCAATCAACTTCCTAAAAATTATCTTAAATTAGGGATTGATTATGAAACGCTACGGGCCGTTAAGCCGGATTTGATCTGGCTGGGCATTACCGGATTCGGACCGGAGAGCAATGAGGCGGCTTATGACCCGATCCTTCAAGCCCGCGGGGGCTTGATGGAATTGACCGGGGAACCGGATGGAGAACCCCAGGTTTTAGGTATTCCCTTGCCAGACATGGGGGCCAGCGAACATGCCTATGGATTAATCATGAAAGCCTTATTCCGCCGGGCCGCCACAGGTCAAGGGGCCCGCCTCGACCTGTCCATGTTTGAAAGTACGGTTTCCTGGTTGACCGTCCCAATCACCCTCAATCAATCTTTCGGAAAAGAAATCACCCGCCGGGGCAACACCCATGAATTTTTCGCCCCTGTTTCCGTCTTTCCGACAGCCGACGGATATGTCTATATGGCCATGGGCAATGACAAACAATGGGCCAATCTGACCCAGTTGCCGGAATTCGCCTCTCTAGCTCAGGAGCGGTATCAAAAGAACGCCGGGCGGATTGCTGATGTGAAAAATTTAAATAAAGAGTTGACTAGGATTCTCCAAAAGTTTAAAACCAATGAAATTGTGGCCATATTTAACCAAATCGGCATACCCATCTCTGAAATAAACCCGGTACCTCAGGTAGCTAAGGACCCCCTGGTGGCCAAAAATCTATTAAAGGCGAAAGATCCCAGGACCGGGTTGACCATCACCTTGGCCCCCCCCCCTAATATGACCGACTTTTTGTCCTCCCAGAACCAAGAGCTTACTTTTCCACCGCGGTTTGGGGAGCATAATAGGGAGATTTACGGCCGGATTCTCGGATACGGGGAAGATCAAATTAACCATCTTAAATCCAAAGGAATCATTTAAGGATTCCCTTCTTAGGTTGGGGGAGGGCATGAACCAAGACAAGAAAAAAGCGATAATTCGGGTCCTGATCGCCAAACCGGGTTTGGACGGCCATGACCGGGGGGCAAAGGTAGTGGCTCATGCCCTGAGAGACGCCGGCATGGAAGTGGTTTATACCGGCCTTCACCAAAGTATCGAAAGTATCGTCCAGGCTGCCTTACAGGAGGCGGTGGATGCCATTGGCCTTTCCATAATGTCCGGTGCCCACCTGCCCATCTGCAAAAAACTAAAAAAATTGATGGCCGAAAAAGGGTTAGAGGACAAACTGGTCTTGGTCGGGGGGGTTATCCCCAAGCGGGATATTCCGGCCTTGAAGGCCCTGGGCATCGACGGGGTTTTCCCGGGAGGAACCCCCTTTTCCGTTCCGATTGAGTTTATCAAAACCAACGTAAAATAAAGGTGTAAGGTATCTGGTTTAAGGTCACCGACTCTCGTGAAGGACAACCGGGTTTTCGATCTTAAACTTTGAGTCTTGGACCTTGTACCCGTTTTTTGGAGGAGGTCGCATGGGGGTCGCCAAGTATATCAAAGACAAAAAAGACGGTATTCAAGAGGTCATCCTGCAATCCGGAATATCCGTCAAATCCGTTTATACCCCAAAGGATTTGGAAGAGATCGGTTTTGACTATACCAAAGACCTCGGTGATCCGGGAACGTATCCCTTTACTAGGGGAATCCATCCCAAGGGATACCGCAGCCGGGCCTGGACAACCCGACAGTATACCGGTTTCGGGACCCCGGCTGAAACCAACGAACGGTTTAAGCTGATGATCTCCCACGGCCAAACCGGATTGAATGTGGCCTTTGATCTTCCCTCGCAAATGGGTTTGGATTCCGATAACCCCATGGCCGAAGGGGAAGTGGGTCGGGTGGGCATGGCCGTCGACTCCCTCCGGGATTTCGAAATCGCCTTCAGCGGCATTGCCTTAGATAAGATCGGCGTCGGTTTAACCATCAACGCTGTAGCCTCCATCATGCTGGCCATGTTTCAGGCCATGGCGTCTAAATACGGCTATTCCCATGATCAGATCAGTGCCACCCCCCAAAATGATATTCTCAAGGAAATGATTGGGAGGGGGGCCTGGATTTTTCCTATTGAACCGGCCATCTCCTTGATCGGGGATACGATCGAGTATTCCATGAAGAAGCTGCCCAAATGCAATCCGGTCAGCGTCTGCGGTTATCATATCCGGGAATCGGGAGCCACGTCAGCCCAGGAAATCGCCTATGCCATTTTAATCGCCAATGCCTATATTGACGAAGTCGTCCTACGAGGATACGAAGCGGAAGATTTCGTCGGACGTTTTTCTTTCAACATTAATATCTTTGGGAACCTCTGGGAACAGGTGGCCAAATTTCGAGTGGCCCGAAAACTCTGGGCTGTTAATTTAAAAGAGAAATATGGAATAAAGAACGATAAAAATATGTATTTCAGAGGCCTTTTCGGAGGAGGAGGATACGGCTTGACGAAGGCTCAGCCGGAAAACAATATTATTCGGGGGGCCTACTATGCCCTGGCCGCCGCCCTCGGCGGGGCCCAAACCACGGCCCTTTGCTCTTTTGATGAGGCCTATACCATCCCCACACCCCGAGCCGCCTTGCTCTCCTTGAGGACTCTGGAGATCTTGATGGAAGAAGTAGGGCTAAGAGATACGGTTGATCCTCTGGCCGGATCCTATTTTATCGAAACCCTGACCAAACAGATGGAAGAAAAGATCGGGGCGGAGATGAAAGAAGTGGAAGATTTCGGTGGGATTGTCAAGGCCGTAGCCCAGGGATATATCCAAAAGAAGGTTTCCCGCCAGGCCTATGAATTCGAAAAGGCCGTCCAGGATGGGGAGTTGATCAAAGTAGGAGTCAATAAATACGTGGAAGGGGAGGAAGAGGATGTGGCCCTCCATGAGTACCGGGAAGAATCGGCGGAAGAAAAAATCCAGGCCTTGAAGGAACTCCGTCGGGAACGGTCTTCCCTGGAGGTCACCCGAACCCTCAAGGCCTTGGAATCGGCTGTCGAAAAAAAGAAAAATGTTATGCCTTTATTAGTAGATTGCTGCCAAGCCTATTGTACAGTAGGAGAGATGACCCAGGTCTTCAAAAATGCCTTCGGAGAATTCGAGGAGCCGAATATTTTTTAATAAAGGGGTTGAGGATTCAAGTGGTTTTCATTCCATGCTGTTCACATGAACCCTCGAACCCTTGAGTCTTTCTTTGGGCGATAAGGTTTACCTATGACCGAAAAATATTTCCGTTTAGGCTGTGATATCGGCGGCACCTTTACTGATTTTGTTTTGCTGGATGATCGGACGGGGGAGATCAAAACCGGCAAATGCCTGACCACCCCTCAGGACCCTTCGGATGCGGTGGAAGAAGGGATGAGAATGTTGGAAACCGCCATACCCGACTTTGTAGGCAAACTGGACGAACTGATTCATGGAACAACCCTGGTCATAAACGCCATTATCGAGCGCAAAGGGGCTAAAACAGGTCTGATCACCACTAAGGGTTTTCGGGATGTTCTGGAAATCGGCCGGGAGATCCGTTATGCCCCTTATGATATTTTTGCCGAATTCCCCAGGCCCCTGATTCCCCGCAGTTTTCGTTTGGAAGTGGATGAACGGGTCCGCAGTGACGGGACCATCCTCAAGCCTCTGGATGAAGAAGAAGCTAGAGAGGTAGTCCGTCGACTTCTGGGAATGGGTGTGGAATCGATAGCCGTTTGTCTGCTGAACTCTTTTGAAAACCCGGCCCATGAGCTGATGATCAAGGAGATCATCCGGAAACTAGCCCCCAATCTTTCCGTCTCCATCTCGTATCATGTTTTACCCCAGATTAAAGAATATGAGCGCACCAGTACGACCGTAACCAACGCCTATGTCAAACCCCTGACCGGTCGTTATCTTTCCAAACTGGCCGGACGTCTGGAAGGGATCGGCTTCCGGGGCAAACTGTTTATTATGCTTTCCAGCGGCGGGGTGACTTCTTTGGAAACAGCCGCTGAGTTTCCCGTACGGATTATCGAATCAGGGCCAACGGCGGCGGTCATTGCCGGACAATACTACGGCAGGCATTACCATATTTCGGAAATGTTCTGCTTCGACATGGGCGGGACAACGGCCAAGTCCTGCCTGATTCAGAAAGGGGTGGCCGGGGTTGTCCCCACCTTCGAGGTGGGACGGGTCCAACGATTCATGAAAGGCAGCGGTCTGACCATCCAGGTGCCGGTGGTCGATTTGATGGAGATTGGCGCCGGCGGCGGCAGTATTGCCAAAGTGAGCAAGCTGGGGACCCTGCAGGTTGGGCCGGAAAGCTCCAGTGCAGACCCCGGGCCGATTTGTTACGGCAGGGGTGGCCTTGATCCCTGTGTGACCGATGCCGATCTGCTCTTGGGTTATCTGGATGCGGATTATTTTCTCGGCGGGACAATGAAGTTAGACCAAGAAGGGGCCCGCCGGGGTGTGGAAGAAAAAATCGCCAAGCCCCTAGGGGTCTCTTTTATCCAGGCCATTTGGGGGATCCATGATCTGATCAATGAAACCATGGCTGCTGCCGCTAAAACCCATATCGCCGAAAAAGGCGGGAATCCCAAGTTAGTGACCATCGTGGCCTTTGGAGGAGCAGGACCGGTGCATGCTTATGGATTGGCCAAGAAGCTGGGAGCCCCTCGTTTGATGATCCCGCCGAATGCCGGAGTGGGATCGGCCATGGGTTTTTTTACTGCCCCCCGAGCCTTTGATCTGCTCCGGAGCCATAAAATTTCTTTAACCGAAGTGGTCTTCGAGGATATAGAAACCATTTTTAAAGGCTTGGAAGCCGAATCGGCCAAGATCCTCCAAAAAGAGGCCGAAGAGGATCAGCTGTTATTTGAGCGATCTCTGGATATGCGTTTTGTTGGCCAGGGATCGGAAATCAATGTGCCGGTTTCATCCGGAGATTTTAGTAAATCGGGAAAGCAACAGGTACGGAAACGTTTTGATGAAGCCTATGAAAAACTGTATGGCCGAACCTATCCGGACTCGGAAGTGGAATTTATCAACTTCAAGGTCAGGGCCAGTCTGCCTGAACGGCTTTTGCAGCTGCCCAAAATGCATAGGAGGGAAGGACAAACCCTGGAGCAGGCCATAAAGGGCCAACGGCCGGCCTACTCAAGCCTGGCTGGTGAGTTTATTCCCTACACCGTTTACGACCGCTATCAATTGTTCCCTGGGGCTCAATTCAAGGGTCCGGCTATTATCGAGGAAAAAGAATCAACCCTCATCGTTGGAGAAGACGGACTTGTCTCCATTGATGATTATGGGTTTCTCTGGATTAATCTAAGGGAGAGTGTTTGATGGGTCGCACGTTTGATCCGATCACCTTGGAAATTTTGTGGCGGAGATTGATTGCCATAGTAGACGAGGCCGACAGCAGTGTGGCCCGAACGGCCTTCTCCAGTTTGCTGCGTGATGCCCATGATTATACCTGTATGTTCACCGACCGGCAGGGACGGGAACTGGCCCAGGGCTCCTTTGCCACTCCCGGCCAATCCGGGGCCATGGCCTTAGGGGTCAAGGCCATGGTCAATAAGTATCCTTTGGAGTATTATCAACCTGGTGACGTCTTTATCACCAATGATCCCTGGGCCCTGGCCGGACACTTGAATGACGTTTGCGTCCTGAGCCCGATTTTTTTCCAGAATCAATTGGTGGCCTTTACGGCCTGTGTTTTTCATCACTCCGACATAGGTGGTCGGGTGGCCTCCGATAACCATGATGTCTTTGAGGAAGGGCTTTTTATACCCCTGGTCAAACTGTATGATCGAGGGGTGCTAAATCAGCCGGTCCTGGATCTGATCCGCTGGAATGTGCGGACCCCCGATGAGGTGACCGGGGACATCCGCTCCCAGATCTCGGCCAATTATGTCTGTGCCGAAAAGGTCGTCCAGATGCTTCAAGAGAGCGGGCTAGAGAATTTGGATGATCTGGCCGATCAAATTATTCGGCTCACTGAAAAGAGTATGCGGGAAGAGATTGAAAAAATTCCCGACGGGATCTACCGGGCTCAAGGAATCATCGAGCAAACCAAAGGCAAAGAGGATATTATCATCCAAGCCAAGGTGGAGATCAAGGGAAGCGATATCCTGGTGGACCTCGAGGGGTCTTCCGGACAAGTAAACTGGGGCGGGAATGTGGTTTATAATTTTACCTTTGCCTATGTTTTCATGGCCATCAAAAGTATGTTCGCCCCGGATATCCCCAATAATGACGGCTGTGCCCTGCCAATAAAGTTAACCGCACCGGAAGGAACCGTGGTCAACTGCCGCTTCCCGGCAGCTGTAGCCGCAAGGATGGGAGTGGGGCATTTCATGACGGAGGTCATCTACCGGGCCCTGTCCGAAGTCCTGCCGAGGAAGGTCATTGCCGGATCGGGCGGTACCCCGGCGGCCATGAATGTTTTTTATGGAAGAAGAAAGGATGGGAAACCCTGGCATTCCGTTATCATCCGGGGAGGCGGAATGGGGGCCGGGGCGGCCAATGACGGCAATTATGTGTACATCTTTCCGGCCAACGGGGCCAATACACCGGTGGAAATATTCGAAAGCGACACCCCTCTCATTGTGGAAAAACGGGAACTCTTGATGGACTCCGGAGGGCCGGGAAAGATGAAAGGCGGTCTAGGTAAACGGGAGGTCTTCCGGGTTCCTGATGACCAGTATGCCCCTAGCCCACCGGTCAATCTAGGCATCCAGGCAGGCCGGTTTAGTTATCCGGCGGAGGGGCTTTTTGAGGGCAAGTCCGGCACAAGAGCCCAGTTCCTGATTAACGAAGTACCGGGAAATCCCTATGGTTTAACCCAATTGAAACCCGGAGAGCGGGTGACCATCGATGCCCCGGGGGGAGGCGGATATGGTCATCCCTTCGATCGTGATCCGGAGCTGGTGGCTGCCGATGTGCGGGAAGGATATGTAAGCATCGAAAGTGCCCGAAACGAATATGGGGTTGCCTTGAATTCCGCAAGCCAGGCCATTGACCTGGAGGAGACCAATAAACTTCGGAGACGATAACTTCAACCAACAGAAAACCAGCCTAAAGATGCGAGATAAATATGCCGAATACTTTCATGCCTTCATTTAAAACAGCTCAAGAATTGGCCGCCCATCAACTGAAGGGTTTGCAATGGACTATCAGCCATGCTTATAACGGCTCTCCTTTCTATCGAAAAAAATTCGATGAAGCCGGCGTCAGACCTGAAGCAATAAAGAGCCTTGAAGATATTAAGCGCTTGCCCTTTGTGACCGCCCAGGATCTGCGTGACGGCTATCCCTTCCCTTTGCTGTCGGTCCCTCTGGAACAGGTTGTCCGCATCCATGCCTCGACTGGAACGACCGGAAAGCGAAAAATTTTAGCCTATACGCAGAAAGACATCGACGACTGGGGCAACTTTTTCGCTCGCTGTTATGAGATAGCCGAACTGTCGCGGGAGGACCGGGTCCAGATTGCCGTAGGGTATGGGGTTTGGACGGCTGGTGTTGGATTCCAGTTAGGGTGCGAACGGTTTGGCGCCATGGCCATACCGGTGGGACCGGGCAATGTTGATCTCCAATGTCAATTCCTGGAGGATCTGCAATCCACGGTCATGTGTTGTACCGCCTCTATGGGTCTGCTTATGGCTGAAGAAGTTGAAAAAAGAGACCTCCGGGAGCGCATCGCCTTGAAGAAAATGATCTTTGGCTCCGAACGAAGCAGTGACGCCCAAAGGAAAAAAATTAAAGAAATGCTGGGTCTGGAAGAGATGTTTGATATTCCAGGCTTGACCGAATTGTATGGACCCGGCACAGGACTGGATTGTACCCATCATGAAGGGATTCATTATTGGGCCGATTATTATCTTCTGGAAATATTGGATCCTATCACCCTGGAACCGGTTGAACCGGGCCAGGTAGGGGAAATGGTGGTAACCACTTTATGCAAGGAGGCCGCTCCCCTGATTCGCTATCGGACCCGTGACCTGACCCGATTGATCGATCACCCCTGCTCCTGCGGCAACATCCTGCCGATGCACGACCGCATCTTGGGTCGATCAGACGACATGATCATCATACGGGGTGTTAATTTATATCCCGGTCATATTGATGAAATACTTTCTAAAATAGAGGGGGCAGGAAGCGAATATCAGATTCATCTGTTTTCCAAGGAAGATGGGAAGGACTATATGACTTTAAAAGTAGAACGAGGCGGAGCATCCAAATCCGAAGATGATCCCAAATGGATAAAGATAATCAAGGATTCCGTTAAGAAACAAGTTATGGTGAGTTGTGAGGTGGAAATGGTCGATTATCGATCTTTGCCTCGATCGGAGAGGAAAAGCAAAAGAGTTTTTGATATGCGGGGTTAGGACAAAGAAGAATGATTGGAGGTGATGGGCTGTCTGGCAAAAAGGCATGAAGAACCGGTTGGTTAAAGAGGAAAGTAATTTCCCAATCACATGATTCTTTGGAGGAAAAAATGAAAAATAAAGTAAAATGGTTTGGTTTAGTCTTTTCGGCCCTATTGGTCTTCGTTTATGGTTTGGCTTTCATTCCTTCAGCCCAGGCAGCGGCTATTAAATTAACCTATGCCAATTTCCCACCCGCTTCAACCTTTCCCTGTGTTCAGATGGAACGGTGGAAAACGGAAGTGGAAAAAAGGACCCAGGGAAAGGTCACGGTTCAGACCTTTCCCGGAGGCACCTTGCTTCCGGCCAAAAACATCTTTGATGGCGTTATTACCGGGACAGCGGATATTGGCAATTTTGCCATGAGCTATCAGCCCGGGCGTTTCCCGGTTTCTGAAGCCATTGATATGCCCCTGGGCTTTTCCAGTGCCCGAGCTGCCAGTCTGGCCCTTTATGACCTAGTAGAGAAATACCAGCCCAAAGAGTTCGAAAAAGTAAAAATCCTGACCCTCTTTACCTGTCCACCGGCCGATATTATGTCTTCCAAGCCGGTCAAGTCTCTGAAAGACATGTCCGGAATAGAATTGCGCGTATCCGGTACGGGCGCTGATGTCATTAAACGTTTAGGCGGTATACCGATTGCCATGCCCCAATCGGAGACACCCGAAGCCATTCAAAAAGGCGTAGTCAAAGGGATGGTTTCCTCCATGGAAATCCTCAAAGACTTTAATTTTGCCGCCTACACACCCTTTGCCACCGAAACAAATCTTTTCGTGGTGTCCTTCGCCGTCGTTATGAATAAAGACAAGTGGAACTCCCTACCGGACGACGTCAAAAAGGTCCTGGATGATTTGCGGCGGGATCAGGCCCTTTGGACCGGAAATTATGTGGATAACCATGTTAAAGAAGCCCTAGCCTGGTCCAAAGAAAAATATAAACATCAGCTTTTCAACCTCTCTGCAGCGGACAAAGCTGAAATCAATAAACTCTTAAAACCCATGCTGGATGAATATGTCAAACGGGTAACGGCCGCTGGATTGCCCGGAGATCAAATTTTGAAAGACGCCATAGCCTTAAAGGATAAATACGAAAAGCAATTTAAAAAATAATCCCCTCTCCTTTCCACCCTTTTCGCTTTTCAACAGGGAAAGGGTGGAAAGGAGAACCCGTAGAGAGAGGCCTTTATGGATGCCCTGAAAAAAATAGAAGAATTTTTAAATAATCTAATGGTGATTCTTGGGGGGGTTGCCGTTCTGGCCTTAATGGTCTTGGCCACAGGCAATGTGACCTTGCGCATTTTTCAGGCCCCCTTCAGGGGCACCTATGAAATCGTCGGATTCTTGGGGGCCATCGTCATTGCCTTCGCCCTGGGATATACCCAACAAAAAAAGAATCATATCGTCGTGGATATCCTGACGGAACGTTTCTCCAAACAAACCAACCGAATTCTGGATGCGATCAATTATTTTGTGACCATGATTTTTTTTGCCATCATTGCCTGGCAGATCGCCGTCTGGGGAAATAAACTGGTCGCCGGAGGAGAAGTTTCCGAAACCTTAAAAATCATTTTTTACCCTTTTGTCTATGCGGTTGCCCTAGGGTTCGCCGTTTTTTCTTTTACACTTCTGGTTGATTTTTTACAGACGATTATTAATCGAAAGGAATAGCCCAGCTATGGATGGTCCAATTGTCGGTGTTTACGGCATTATCGTTATGTTCCTGGTCCTTTTTTTCCTGAGGATTCCCGCCGGCTTTACTATGGCCCTGGTCGGTTTTTTGGGGGTGGCCTTTGTTACCTCTTTTAAAGCCGCTTTAGGCATGATCGGTACGGACATGTGGAACATCTTTTCTAATTACGGATTAACGGTTATTCCCATGTTCATCCTGGTGGGAGAATTTGTGCATTACGGCGGGTATAATGACGGATTATACTACGCCACCTACCGCTGGTTCGGCCATTACAAGGGAGGATTGGCCATAACGACCATCATGGCCTGTGCGGCCTTTTCGGCCATCAGCGGGTCCAATACCGCTACGGCTGCCACCATGAGTACCGTGGCAATTCCGGCCATGAAGAAATACAAATATCATCCCATGCTCAATGCCGGATCGGTGGTGGCTGGATCCACCTTGGGGGTTATGATCCCGCCGAGCATTGTTCTGGTGGTTTATGGAATCTATACCGGACAGTCAATCGGTAAATTATTTTTTGGAAATATTATTCCCAGTGTCATCTTGACGGTGTTGATCGCCGCTACAGTTATTTTTATCTGTTCCCGCCATCCGGATTGGGGACCCAAAGGGCCGAAAAGCACTTGGAAAGAGCGCTTTTCAGCACTTCCTGAAGCCATAGACATTCTGATCTTATTCGCCATAATCATGTATGCCCTGTTTACCGGGGTGGTGACGGCCACGGAAGCGGCCGCCGCCAGTTGTACCCTCGGTCTAATTATTTGTCTGGTCCGCCGAAAAATGTCCTGGGAGGGATTTAAAAAATCTATCATCGACACCTTGCGTATTTCCTGCCTGGTATTTATGATTGTAGCCGGAGCAACCATCTTTGGACGCTTCCTGGCCCTAACCCGTCTTCCTTTTGAGGCGGCCAACTGGATCAGCTCCCTGGCCTTTCCGACCTGGGTTTTACTCTGGATCATCCTGGGTTGTTATATCATCGGCGGGTGTGTCATGGATGCCCTGGCTTTTTTGCTGGTTTCTCTGCCCATTTTCTATCCCCTGGTCATGCACATGGGTTATGATCCCATTTGGTTTGGGCAGGTCATCACTATCGTTACGACCATGGGGGCCATCATGCCGCCTATCGGGATTTGCTGCTACGTGGTCGCCGGAATGGCCAAGGATATTCCCTTGGCAACTGTATTTAAAGGAGGGGCCTATTACCTACCCTCGTATATTTTGGCGATTATTTTATTGATGCTATCTCCCTATTGGACCGTCTTGGTCTTTTCTGATCTGGTCCGATAAAAGCCGTATATTGCATATCGTATTTCGTACTTCGAAAAAATCCTTAGAAACGATATACGACATACGATATACGAAAGATGAATTCGCATTTTTGAACCTGTCTGGAGGTAATTTTGAAACGATTTGAATATTTGCAACCCAAATCAATCGATGAGGCCATTTCTTTGCTGGAATCACATGGCGATTCGGCCAAGTATATCGCTGGTGGGACGGATGTGATCGTCAAAGTTAAGGAAAAGAAAATTACACCTCAATACCTGGTTTCTTTGCGGCGCTTGATGGAACTGTCTTATATCCAGAGGGATAATGAAGGAATTTTACGTATTGGGGCCTTGACGACTCACCGGATGTTGGAATCATCCCCTTTAATTAAAAAGCACTACCCGGCTATTCATGATGCCGTTAAAAATATCGGTTCGATCCAGGTGCGTAATGTGGCCACGATCGGGGGCAATATCTGTAATGCCGTACCCTCGGCTGATGGAATTATTCCTTTGCTGACCCTAGGGACACATCTGACCCTTGTGGGTCCAAAAGGGAAACGGTCCTTACCTTTAAAAAGTTTTTTTCTTGGTCCGGGACAAACCCTTATGACACATGGGGAGATCCTGACCGAATTTTTCATCCCTCCTCTGCTTCCCCGGACCAGCGGAGCCTATATTAAACATACCCGTCGAGAGGCCATGGAGTTGCCGATTTTAGGGGTGGGAATGGGATTGTCTCTGGATGAAAACAAAAAAACCTGTGCAAAGGTGCGCATCGCCTTAGGTGTGGCCGCACCAACGCCAATCCGGGCGGTGCTGGCCGAAGAATACCTGACCGGGAAAGAAGTCAACGAACAGACATTGGCCGAGACCGGAAAGAAAGCAGCCCAAGAAACCAAAATGCGGGATAGCATTCGAGGACAGGCCTGGTATCGAAAAGAAATGGTCAGTGTGCTAATTAACCGATTGGGTTTTAAATGTCTGGAGCGGATTGATTAGATTAAAGATGCGCTCAAAGCGTAAGGTCCATGACGCAGAGGGAAAGTCCATTCACTTATACATTGAACCGGGCGCCCGGTGCCGTTTATTTAATATGGAGGTTTAGAACATAATGCCGAAAATTGTTATGCATTTAAATGGTCATTTCCTGGAAGCCCAGGTGGAGCCCCATTGGACTCTTCTGGAATTATTAAGAGATCACCTGGGAATGACGGGCACCAAAGAGGGTTGCGGTGTCGGTGAATGTGGGGCTTGTACGATCCTGATTGATGGGAAGGCCGTCAACTCTTGTCTTTTTCCCGTGTTGGAAGCCCATGGAACGAGCATTGTGACGGTGGAAGGATTAATGAATCCCGAAGGAACGCTTCATCCCCTGCAAGAGGCTTTCATCAATCACGGGGCCGTGCAGTGCGGTTTTTGCACACCGGGCATGCTCCTTTCGGCTAAGGCCCTCTTGGATGACAATCCCCATCCCACGGAAGAAGAGATCCGTTCGGCCCTGGCCGGTAATTTTTGCCGCTGCACTGGGTATACCCAAATCGTTCAGGCTATTCAATCGCTGGGGGCTTATGAAGAAAAGACGGTTTCGGTTATGCCCCGGGGCGAGGAGGAATAATATGGAAGCATTGCAGATCGTCGGCCAACGGGTTCCTAAAGTCGATGCCATCGATAAGGTCACCGGCCGGGCCAAATATATCCAGGATGTCAAGATCCCCGGCATGCTTTATGGAAAAATATTATACAGCAAATATGCCCATGCCCAGATTACTCACATCGACACCTCCAAGGCGGAAAAGCTGACCGGTGTGCGGGCGGTCTTGACCGGTGAGCAAATCCCACCGGTAAAATTTGGGTTTTTTAAGGACAATTCACCTTTGAAATCCGGAAAGGTCCGTTCTTATCGGGATGAAGTGGCTGTCGTAGCAGCCATCGATCCGGAGATTGCCCAGGAAGCTTTAGATTTAATTGAAGTCACCTACAGCCCTTTGACGGGGATTTTTGATCCGGAGGAAGCGATGAAAGAGGGAGCGCCTCTGGTCCATGAAGGGAATAAATCCAATATCCTGAAGCTGCCCTGGAAGCTGATCTGCGGCGATGTGGAAGAGGCCCGCAAGGCCTCCGATTTTGTGGCCCAGGATCGTTTCAAGGTGACCTGGGTAACCCATTGTTGTTTGGGGACCAGCGGCTGTATTGCCGATTTTGACTTGCGGAACAATCTGACCTTGTATAGCACTACCCAGATTCCTTCTCTGGCCCAGAAGGATTTCCTCGAATTTCTGAAAGGTCTCGGACTGCCCAATTCCAAAGTACGGATCATTCAGACTAGTATCGGCGGCGGCTTCGGCAGCAAGCTGGATACCTATGCCTTTGAATATTTGGCCATCCTTTTGGCCCAGAAGACCCGCCAGCCGGTAAAAATCCTTTTCGACCGTAAAGAGGAATTTACGGCTACCTCTACCCGTCAACCGGCCATTATCGACATCGCTCAGGGCTGCACCAAAGAGGGAAAACTCACCTTCAGGGATATCACCATGATCCTGGATAATGGGGCCTACACCTCCTGGGGAGCCACAACTCCGTCGGTCATGATGATGCCCATCTCTTCCCTCTATAAAGTGCCTAATGTGCGGTATATAGCCAAATGTGTCTACACCAATAATACTTACAGCCAAGCCATGAGGGGGTATGGAAATCCCCAGGCCACCTTTGCTATTGAAAGTCAGATCGATGGTCTGGCCGAGCAGACGGGGATTGATCCGTATGACTTCAGGCTGATCAACTGTAATGAGCCCGGTGAGGTCAGCCCCCAGGGGTATAAGATCGGCACTTGCGGGTTGAAAGAGTGCCTGCAAGCCGTTTCCAAAGAATTAGGTTGGAAAAAGAAAAAAGGCCTAGGGAAAAAACGCGGCATCGGATTAGCTTCCTTAATTCATGTGGGCGGCGGTGCCAGGGTCTATAAGTCGGATGGTTGCGGGACCATCATCAAGATGGATGACTTCGGCTGGGTGGATGTGATCACCGGTGCTACGGAGATCGGGCAAGGGTCGGATACCGTCATTGCCCAGATCGTCGCCGAGGAATTAGGGGTGCGGATTGAGGATATCAATATCGTCAATAACGATACCGATGTCTGTCCTTGGGACGTGGGCGTTCATGCCAGCCGGACAACTTTTGTGGCCGGTAACGCCGCTCGGGGAGCTGCCCAAAAGATTAAAGAGCAGCTTTTTGCCTTAGCCGCCCCAGCCTTAGATGCCTCGACCAAAGAATTGGAACTGAAAGACCGTAAGGTTTTTGTCAAGGAAAGCCCGGATCGTTTCCTGCCCTTGGATAAGGTCTTGCGCAAGGCCCACTACAGCAATCAGGGGCAAATGCTCATGGCCGAGTACTTTTATGATCCGGAGAATGAAAATCTGGACAAGGACTTTAAGGGCAATCTTTCCATGGCTTATGCTTATGGAGCCCACGGGGTGGAAGTGGAAGTGGACGAGGAAACCGGAAAGGTCAAAATTCTCAATTACGTAGCCGCCCATGATGTAGGCCGGGCCATCAATCCCATGCTCCTGGAAGGTCAGGTCTATGGGGGAGTGACCATGGGTGTCGGCTATGCTTTGACCGAACAGCTCATCCTCCATAAAGGGGAGATCATGAATCCCAATTTCCGTGATTATAAGATGCTGACTTGCAAAGACCGCATCCCCATTAAGACGATCGTCGTGGAGACCGATGAGCCGAGCGGCCCTTTCGGAGCTAAAGGAATTGGAGAACCCGGCTGCGTGCCCACGGCCCCGGCTATTGCCAATGCTATCTATGATGCCATCGGTGTGCGGATAAAAGATTTACCGATTACCCCGGAAAAGATCGTAGCCGCTTTAAAACAAAAAAAGAATTGAAAGGAGTTTCTTTTTCCTCATAATTTCAAAAAAAGGGGGCTCTTCTTCACCGAATTTGACTCAAAGACTGATAGTTTCCCTATTTAAAAGGCTTAATCCCTCTACAGGAAATGATCGGCGTGTAAATAAATCTTCGGGGATTCCGGAAATAGGCCAAAAAATCTCTTAAAAAATCATCATGCGATCCATCATATTGCTGAAAGTCATATTGTATCTTTCGGGGAGCCACCTCCACTTTCTTTAACCAGTTAAAAGTATCCGTTTCCGTAGGCGAGCCATAAATCAGGTGATGAGCCGAAACATCGACGGATACTTCTTCGAATCCCAGATCATAAATAAACGAATATAATTTTCTTCCGACATAGGGGTCAAAATTGGCCTTGGTCTGGGTCAAAGAGGCTAGCTCAAGGAAGGTTTTCTCCAATTTTTCCGATAGGCCAAAATGATTCAAACAGTTGTGATCCAGATCGATCAGGCAAAGGATGCCTCCGGGTCTAACGATGCGGGATATGTGTTTGACGATTTCAAAGCTGCTATCCAAATAATATTCCAAAAGAAAACGGACCCAGACCAAATCAAACAAACCCAGATCGTCTAAAGGGTCACGCACGTCCCGACAAACAAACTGAACCCCTGTAGAGCTGTAGTGGGCCTTGGCGAATTCATAGCGGTTTCGAGCAAAATCCACCCCAATAGCCTCACCTCCCGGTTTAACCATTTCAAACAAGGCCGCGGTTGTTTTTCCGGAGCCACAACCTAGATCAGCTACCCGCATCCCCGGTTGTATTCCGGCCCATTCAGCCTGTCTTTTAACCACATCCGGATCGGTTTTTTGATCTAGACGCAGAGCCTCTTCCAAATCTTCCATTAGGTAGTTGTTTTGTTGCATCGTCCTCGAGGAAAAAAATTAAATTTCTTTCTCCGCTTCCTCCAATCTCTCCATAATCACTTCCCATTCCTTCATCAACTCTCTCTCCATATTTTGAATCCGATTGTATTCCTGGATGGACTTCTCAATCTCGGTCCCGCCCTGTAAAGATTTGGGATCGGCTAAACGCTTTTCAATCTCTTCCTTTTCTTCAAAGGTCCTGGCCAGACTTTCCTCCAATTCCTTCATTTGTTTTTTTAAAGGGGCTTGGCGGCGATAAAGGGCATTTCTTCGTTCAGCCTCTTGCCGCTTTTCTTCGAGGTTCTTTCGAATTCCTACTTTAGGAATTCCATTCTTTTCTTCTTCAGTCCGTACTCCCGTCATAGATCCAGACAGAGAGAGACGGCTTTTCCAGATATCTTCAAAGTCCTGGTAATTTCCCGGGAACAATTCGAATAGGCCATCCCGCACATAGAGCACCTTATTAGCCAGGGCATTGATTAAATGACGATCATGGGTGATCAAACATAAGGTACCGGTGAAGGCCTGCAGGGCCTCCTCGAGTACTTCTCTGGAAGGGATATCCAGGTGATTAGTCGGTTCGTCAAAAAGCAAAAAATTGGCCCCCGACAAAAGCATCTTGAGGATAACCAGACGGCTCTTCTCTCCACCGGAAAGGACGGAAACCTTCTTTTCAATGTCCCCTTCTCCAAACAGAAAAGCAGCCAACAGCCCTCGCAGGGTCCCATACGTCCGATCCCCGGCCACGCTGGAGGCCTCCTGCCAGACTGTTTGGGAACCTTCCAATTGATCTAATTGATGCTGGGCAAAATAACCTATTTGGACTTTATGGCCCAGTCGGCATAGCCCGGTATCAGGGGAAACGATCCCGGCCATAATCTTTAGAATCGTGCTTTTGCCTGCACCGTTCGGGCCCAGGATGGCAATCCGATCCTCCCGGCTTATCGTCAAATTTAGATCTTGATAAAGCAAAGTAGGCCCAAAGGATTTAGAAATACCAGTCAATTCCAGGATGATCTTTCCCGCTCTTTCCGGTTCAGGGAAGTGGAAGGAAATCCGCCTCTCAGCCGAAGGAGATTGGATGCGTTCCATTTGTTCCAGCGTTTTAATTCGGGATTGGACCTGTCTGGCTCGATCTTTCCGGGATCGATTGCGGGCAATGAAATCTTCCAACTGGAAAATTTTTTCTTGCTGGTTGGCATAGGCCGCCTCCTGGAGCTGAATCCGTTTTTGTTTTTCCACCAAATACTGGCTGTAATTTCCGGGAAAGGAGGAGAGATGCCCTTTTTCCAATTCAAAGGTCTTTTGGGCGACCCGATCCAAAAAGGCCCGGTCATGAGAGATCAGCAGGAGAGCCGAAGTGGTGTTTTGTAGAAAATTTTCCAGCCAGAGCAGGGAATCCAAGTCCAAGTGGTTGGTTGGTTCATCCAATAGCATCAAATCGGGCTGACTGAAAAGGAGGCGGGCCAGGGCCACCCGCATCATCCAGCCCCCGCTGAGGGTTTCCACCGGATTTAGGACTTCCTTTTCCCTGAATCCTAACCCGGCCAAGACCTGTTTGGCCCGGGATTCCAAGTCATAGGCTCCCAGACGGTCCATCTCGGCTAGGAGATGGCTTTGGCGGGCCGCTAATTGTTGACTTTGTAAAGGATCGGCTGTGTTTTCCAAACTCCGAGTGACTGTTTTAAATTCAGCGAGGACCTCTTGGACATTGGAATCCACTTCCAAGACCTGTTGCAGGATGGTCTTCCCTTTAAACTGGACCACTTCTTGGGGAAGATCTCCGATACGAAGTCCCTTTTTTCGATGAACCTGGCCCTTATCCGGATCGATCACTCCCAGGAGAATTTTTAAAAGGGTGGATTTCCCTGCCCCGTTTACTCCCACCAGGGCGATTCGTTCACCAGGGTGGATGGAGAGGGAAACATCCTTCAACAGGTCCTGGCGACCGTAAAATTTGGAAACGCGGTCAAGGGAAATCATCGTTTGTCAAGATAATCTCCCAACAGTTCCCGGCTATGGATGTCTTCATGACAATAGCTGCAGAGGTTCTCCCAGTTACTACCGTCCGGAGGGTTATTCAGGTGATTGCCATCTTTGTGATGAACGGTCAAGAGTTGCCGTTGGGCCGGAGTGAATTCCCGGCCGCATCGGGCACAGATTAACCCATGAATAGCCAAAGACCGTTCCCGATAATTCTCCTTGGAAGGGAGACCGGCCTTTATCTCTTCAACAATTTCTCGAATGCTTTTATTACTGGGTTGAGTCGGCTTGATATTCCGACGAGAACCTCTGCCGGGTCCAAAGGACATACGGCCCATAATGGTATCTCCTCCTTCATATTCCGGGGTCTTGAAAATATCCGATTGATATCTTTTCTCAAATCGCCCTTGGAGTGCCGCAAAAACAACTTACAGTTTGCTGAAAAACTCGTTTTGTACAGGTTGCTCAAAAAGGGCCAGATACAAGGCGCCCCCGAAATCTTGAGGAGTGAGTCGTACATAGAAGTACGCCGCAATGACGAAAGATGAGGGCAGCGCCGTAAATGGTCATTTTTCAACAACCTGCTAATTAACGAGACGTCAATGTATCATAAACCTATCAAAGCTGCAATCGTTATGACTTGGAATTGTCATTTAGGAAGTGTTATAATAAATTATAAACCAGCTATCATAAATTCACCCTTTCTTTTAAAGGAGCTTCTATGCTTAAGCGAGGAAAGACCTATAATGATGTCTATGGTTCATTTCAATGGAAGGTTCCCAAATTCTATAATATTGGAGTAGATGTCTGCGACAAATGGGCCGGTGAGCGCTACCGGCTGGCCCTTATATACGAGGATGAAAAAGGAACGGTATCCCAATACACCTTTTGGGATCTGCAGCAACTATCTAATCGTTTAGCCAATGCCCTGACCGCTTTCGGTCTGAAAAAGGGAAATCGGGTCGGCATCTTGCTTCCCCAATGTCCGGAAACCGCCCTTTCCCATATTGCTTTGTATAAAATGGGGGCGGTGGCCATTCCCTTGTTCACCCTCTTTGGGCCGGAAGCCTTGGAATACCGTCTGAACAACAGCGGGGCTAAAGCGATTATTACCGACGGGGCGAACATGGAAAAAATTCTGGAGATAAAAGACCGCCTCCCGGAATTAGAAACCATGATCCTGACCCGGGGCCAGGGCCCGGAAGGAATTTTTGATTTTTGGCAATCCCTCGAAAAAGGGTCTTCTTATTTCAAGCCGGTCAAGACCAAGGCCGATGACCCGGCCTTGATTATTTATACCTCGGGAACGACCGGTCCGCCCAAAGGGGCCTTGCATGCTCACCGGGTCCTCCTAGGACATGTGCCGGGCGTGGAATTTTTCCATAACTTTTTCCCCCGGAAAGAAGACCTTTATTGGACCCCGGCGGACTGGGCCTGGATCGGAGGGCTGATTGATGTCTTGCTGCCCAGTTGGCACCATGGCGTGCCGGTGGTGGCTTATCGGGCCAAGAAATTTGATCCGGAAAAGGCCTTTTACTTTATTGCCAAGTATGGAATTAGAAACGCCTTTATGCCGCCCACGGCCTTGAAACTGATGCGTCAGGTCAAAGATCCCCGGGCTCGCTATGATTACCGCATGCGGACCATCGGCTGCGGTGGTGAAACGTTGGGAGAGGAACTGCTGACCTGGGGGAAAGAGGTTATGGACTTGACCATTAATGAATTTTACGGCCAGACCGAAGTCAATCTGGTGCTAGGCAACTGTTCGGAGATTATGGAGAATAAACGGGGTTCCATGGGGCGTCCGATTCCCGGGCATCGGGTGGAAGTGATTAATGAATCCGGAGAGGTCCTTTCTCCGGGGGAAGTGGGGGAGGTGGCCATCCAAAGACCGGACCCGGTCATGTTCCTGGAGTATTGGGGCAATCCCAAGG
>Ga0233425_10002761_pt1 | contig 33603 bp, 22 predicted proteins | sample Watercolumn_Towu_2_FD_181712 | JGI IMG/M metagenome (GOLD analysis project Ga0233425, IMG submission 181712) | Freshwater microbial communities from Lake Towuti, South Sulawesi, Indonesia - Watercolumn_Towuti2014_140_MG | ecosystem: Environmental > Aquatic > Freshwater > Lake | place...
AGGCTTCGGGCCAGAGTTGGTGGTAGGCGAAATTCGCGGCCGCGCCGTTCATGGTTCCGCCGTGCCCGTGGAAGGCGAAGACAAGTGGACAGGGCGACGTCTTGGCGGCCGGTGGTACGTAGACCAACGCCTCTCGCGTGTCACCGGCAATGTTCCATTCCATGCGCGTCAGGTCATCGGCGGACGACACGCCTGAGTCGCGGGACATACCCGCTGCCGCAACCAGAGTGCAGCATCCCACCATCGCCGTAGAAAGGACTGACCGTCGCATCACCGCCCCTTATCTATGGTTGCTGACCAGTCATGGCTTGGCCCACCGCCTGCAGTTGTTCGACAAACGGCCGTGCGATCAGGCCGCTCTTGTGGATAGGCACATCGAAGGTGACCACGCCGTCCTTCACGGCAAGCTGCCGAGTGCAAGCGATGATCTGTTCGTTGGGCAGTTCCGGATGGCCGCCTTGGCACCACGTCTTGCCCAGGTAGGTCAAGACTTGGAATTGCACACGGCGACCGTCGCACTCCAACCAGCGGCCGGGACAGGCCTCGCTGGCCTGAGCGAGTTGCGGAAGGTTCACCTCGCCTGCCGTGTAGTCATCATACTTGGTATGCGCGACAACAGGGACCTTCACGCCCGGATTGAAGGCGATGATCGACTCGGGATTGCCCGCTTTCAAAGCGCGGGCGAAGCTGGCGAAGTTCGGTTCATCGTCAAAACGGTACATCTCATCCGCGAAGTAACAGCCATCAATCCACCAGCCGGACACGCGCTTGCCCCAGCGGAGCGACCATTCACGGATAACCGCCTCCCAGTTCCGCTGAAACTCCGGCAATCGTCCGCCGACTGGTTCGCCTGGCAGCTGCCAATCGCCGGGACGACCCCAGCGCCAGCCGAGCGCCTTGCGCGCGACTGGATCGGCCGCCGGGGCACCGCTCGGCAGATATACCATCAATCGGATCTTGCGGACCGCAAGAGCCTGAGCCAGATCGGCGATGAGGTCCCGCCGGGAACATTTGCTGGGCTCGATCCCCACAATCCGGTCGTAGGTAGCGTTTGGGGCACAGAAGTGCCCTGAGTTTTGGCCGATGGTGAAGAGGAGGTACTTCGCGCGCGTTGACGCCAACTGGGCGGCCAACCCATTAACGTCGAACGCGTCAACCTGTTCGTTCCACATTTCGGCCGTCAATTCGGCTCCGCCTCGGGAGCTGGGAGGTGCGCCCAGATAGTGCGTCATCACGCCCCATCGGGCCTCGTGGAGCCAATCGGTTGACTCGGCTGCGAACGCGTCCGGTAGAACTGCAGCGAAAACCCACATGGCGACGCGAGGTATTGTTCTCATGCGGCACAGCTCCCTCCAGTGTTTCCCTTGATGGGCACGTCTATGTTACCGCTGTCTCCTGCCAGACACGAGATGGGCAGCTTAACAGTCTGTCTTCCATGTTTGTTACAATGAGCGACCGCACATGCGCCACAAGAGAAGCGAAACACGTGGAGGGCATTGCGTGTTACCGTGCTGTCGTTGTCGCTGATCGTCCCGCTTGTCTCGCAGAAGCGTGGAGCCGATGCGGGCAAGGCCAAACGACGGACGGTGTACACTTGGTTTCCCAGGCGATTTGACGATCTGAACCATCCATCTGGGAGCATTCTAATGAACCAACGACCTCGAACACTCGCACAACGTGTGGTGTTGCTCCTGCTGCTGACGGGAGCGTGCTGCGCCCAACCTGCTCGTGGAGTTGAAGACGGCTCCTTGTCGCAGGCGGTTCTCCAACAGCTCGATTCGCTTCACGGAATCTGTGTCTTGGCCGGCGACCGCGAAGCGCGTCTGGCAATCGACCTGGCACGGGTCAGCGAGTTGACCTTGTACGTACAACTCCACAGCGCTGACGATGTCGTTTCCGCCCGCGGCGCGGCTGACGCGGCTGGATTTCTGAATCGACGAATCTTTGTGGGGCAGGGGAGCTCCAATCGACTGCATCTGGCGGACAACCTCGCCGATGTGATCGTCCTCCCAAAGGACGATCTGGGACGTTTCTCGCAGGCCGAAGTTCTGCGGGTCCTGCGACCCGGCGGAAAGGGTTTGCTGGACCGGCAAATCATCACCAAGCCGATACCCCAGGGCGTGGATCAATGGAGCCATCCCTATCATGGTCCGGACAATAACCCGCAATCCACGGATCAGATCGCTCGGGCGCCGTATCTGACGCAGTTCCTGGCCGAGCCATTCTACGGCCCCATGCCCGAGGTGACCGTCATCGCCGGTGGGCGGATGTTCAAAGCGTTCGGCAGTCGGGCCTTCTTGCGGCCACAATGGCCCGTGGTCAACACGCTGATGGCCTTCAATGCCTACAACGGTACGCTGCTCTGGCAACGGCCGCTCGACCCGGATTTCATGATCCATCGCAACACGATCATCGCCACGCCGGACACACTGTATCTGGGCGATGCGAACTCGTGCAAACGGATCAATGCTGCGACCGGTGAGTTGCAGGACGAGATCAAGGTGCCGGAAGACCTGAGCGACGGTCCCGTCTGGAAATGGATGGCACTGGAAGGCGGCGTATTGTATGCGTTGGTGGGTGAAAAGGAACCACCAGGCGATGCCCTGAAAGGTCCGGGCTTCCGCGGCGCCGGCTGGCCATGGTGGAAGATCGACCAGTACGCCTGGGGTTTCGGGAGAACGATCTTGGCCATCGATCCGACCACCAAGAAGATCTTGTGGCATCATCGCGAGAATGAACCACTGGATACCCGCGCGATGTGCATGAAAGGGGAGCGGATCTTCTTCTACAGCAATCGCAAGTTCCTCGGTTGCCTCAGTACCAAGACCGGCGCGACTGTCTGGAAGACGGACGACGCAGCCGTCTTGGACGCCATTGGCGAACATCATCCGGCCCAATTTCCCGCCACTGGATTCGCCACAAGTGCCTACGCGAAGTGCAGTGACGATGCGATTTATTTCGCAGGTCCCACGCGAACGAAGCTGGTCGCAGTATCGACCAAGGACGGGAAGCTGCTGTGGCAGTACCCTCACGGAGCGTTCCAGTTGCTGCTGCGTGACAGCGCCTTGTACGCCTGGGGTGCCAGCCAGCCCAGCCAGAAGTTCGATTGTCTGACCGGCGAGGTGTTGGGCGCGCTCCCACATCGGGCCGGTTGTACGCGCGCCACCGGCAGTGTCGATCGCATGTTCGTCCGCGGCGGCGGAGATGGCACGTTTTCGTGGGATCTGACCGCGGACAAACTGTTGCCGATTTCGCCGATGCGTCCAGCATGCCATGACGGGGTGGTCGTTGCCGGAGGTCAGCTCTATTGGGGACCATGGATGTGCGGCTGCAATTTGTCGCTGATCGGTATCGTCTGCCTGGGGCCGGCGGGTGACTTCGACTACTCAATGCGTGCTGACGCAGCGGAGAGACTCCAGGTGGTCGCTCCAGACTCGGCGCCCGTGGTCCCGCTGGAACAGACGGCCGATGATTGGCCGACCTATCGACGCGACAACACACGAGGTGCTCGCTCCACCAGGACCATCCCTCTGTCGGTGACCGAGCGTTGGCAATACACGCCCGAAACGGCACACGCCTGCTCAGCGCCCGTCGCGGTTGGCAGCCTCGTCTTCGTCGGCGGCTCGGATGGCATCATCCGCGCCCTGAACGCCGCGGACGGGAAGCTCACCTGGAGAGCATACACCGGTGGTGCCGTCCGCATACCGCCCGCGTTAGCAGGGGGACGGGCACTCGCGGGTTCGGCCGACGGCTGGGTGTATGCGCTCGAAGCCGTCAGCGGGCGATTGTTGTGGCGATTTCGCGCGGCACCGGTCGAGCGAACGATCCCCGTTTACGGGACCTTGAGCTCGACGTGGCCCGTGGCCAGCGGTGTACTGGTCGAGGACGGTGTGGCCTATGCCGCAGCCGGCATCGCCAACTACGATGGCACGCATGTTTATGCCTTGGAGACGGCCGCGGGAAAGGTCCGTTGGCAGAATAGTACGTCGGGTAACACGGCTGGTGGGCAAGGCGCCGGAGCCAGCGTTCAAGGAGACCTGTTATCAATCGGTGGCCAGCTGTATCTCGCGGGAGGAAATCGAACACCGCTAGTGTCGTACGACTTGAAGGATGGCAGTTCTCAAACGCACCGTCCGGCAGTCGCGGGCACGGACCGCCGGGGCCCACGCGGCCACGACCTGTTTGCGCGCAACGATGGTTCCGTGCTGGTCTCGAATTGGACGCCACTCTATACCCGCGCAGAGGATAAGCACTACATCGAATACGCGGAACTACCTGCTGGCCCCGGCGTATGCATGGTCATACAGAATGCGCTGGGGATAGCACTTCCCGGCCAAAGCGATGGCAATACTCCGAAACCGATTTGGGCAGCCAAACCATTTCAGGAGAACGTCGCCGTCGCTCTCGCCGAGAACGCGGTCGTGGTCGCAGGTACCAATCGTGAATTCACGCGACCTGACGATGCGGCGAAAGAAACGTATGGCATTGCCGCCTTTGACATCCGCAACGGCCAGCAGTTCTGGCGGCACTCGTTATCCGCCGGCGCCGTCGCCTGGGGTCTGGCTATCGATCGGCAAGGCCAGATCCTGGTCGCGCTGCGCGATGGGCGCGTGATCTGCTTGGGAGCAGTACCATAGGACGACACGGGGAGTCAAAGCGTCGAGGAGTGAATTGCATGTTCCGCGGTTGCTTCAGACTGGGAGCTTGGCTCTCGTCAGCGCTGACACTGGTCGCCGCGAGTGTCACCATGGCGGATGCGCCCATCGGTCCCGTTCATGTGAAAGTCCGCGCCCAAGTGCTGCACCGGATCGACTCCCGGTTGTTCGGTCAGTTCATGGAGAAGGCGAGTTGGGGGAGCGAAATCGGCTCGGAAACTGCCGTGATCCCCGGTACACATGAACTCCGTCCTCAGGCCAAGGAACTCATCCGCCAGATGCAGATTCCAGTCGTGCGGTTTCCGGGCGGGACCGATGCGGACTATATCGATTGGCTCGACATGATCGACCGCGTACCGGGAAGATCCGGCGGTCGGCCGCTGACGACCGGGCACACGGGAAACCAGGTCACGAACTACTTCGGATATGACGAGTTCCTGCGATTCTGCGAGGAGTTGAAGATGGAACCCGTCATTGTGGTGAATTTCCGCGACGGGTTGTTTGCTGCAGATGGTGCCCGCCGCGCCGCGCATCATGCGGCACAACTGGTCGCCTACTGCAACGCGGAAGCAGATGCCGCGCTGCCGGATGACTTGGCCACCTGGCCACGACTGCGGGCGGCTAATGGCCATCCCCGGCCGTATGGTGTGAATTACCTTCAAATCGGCAACGAGACTTGGGCCTTTGCCAACAAGGTGAGCGAGGAGCAGTACCTGATCGCGCTGGAAGCCTACCTCGACGCGATCCGTCGGGTGGATCCAGGACTTTGCGTGATCGTCGATGGCCAGCCTCCGGAGCGCGCGCTGCGCGTACAGCAACGTCTCGGCGACCGCATCAACTACTACGCCGTCCACCATTACCAGCCGTGGCAGATTCGAGAAATCCGTCGGGGCGACGCACAGGTGGATGCTGCTACTCTGAGCGACAAGGACCTGTGGTATGCGTGGGTGACATTGCCGCAAATCGCACCGGACGGCCAGTCGTGCCTGCAGCGGTCCGAACTCGATCAGGCCCGCAATCGGCACTACAAAGTCGCCATGACGGAATGGAACTGGAACGGCTGGTGGGGACCGGAGATTCGCGAACAGGTGACATTCGATTCCCTGTTCGCCAAAGGGATTGGAGCCGCTGGAATTCTCCATGCAATCATGCGACAAGGTGACGTGGTGGAACTGGCGACGCAATCCATGTTGATTGGCGACGGATGGAAGATCCACGCCATCTGGTGTGATCGCACCGGCCAGACCCCACCGCAGATGCTTCCCAGCGGCCAGGTCACCATGCTTTACTCACAACACCATGGCACTCGGCGGCTGCAAGTTGACGTTGCCGACATGCCGCGGTATGACCAGCCCTTTCGCTTGGCGGGGATTGGTCCGGCACATCAGGTTGCGTATCTTGACGTCCTGGCGACACGAGATGACGAGAAACTGTACTTGCACGTGATCAACCGGCACTTTGACCAAACGGTGACGATGCAGGTTGACCTCTCGGCTCTCGACGGGCGCGCTGGCACGAAGGGAACGCTTCACATTCTGGAGGGCCGTCTGAACAACCCGCCGCCGAACTCGGAAACGCTGGCATCAGCCCAGATCCGCAAGGCGACGTTCGACATCGCGGGCGAAGAGTTCACCGTCCATTTGCCGCATCGCTCCGTCGTTGTCGTGGAAGTTCCTCATTAGGAGCGGAGAACATGACGCGCGTCATCGAACACCCCTCCGGAGGCACTGCCCCATGAGATTCGTTGTGCGACCGGTGCACGGTCTTTCGTCGCTGACAGTTGTGCTTCTGTTGTGCTTTCTGTTTGGTAACAGTTCGTCAGCGGCCGATTGGCCAGCCTGGCGCGGGCCACTCGGCACGGGAGTATCCGAAGAAAAGCAGCTTCCGCTCCGATGGAGCCCCACCGACAACATCAAATGGCGAATCCGGTTGCCGGAACGCGGGAACTCGACTCCCATCGTGTGGGACGATTGCGTCTTTCTCACGCAGGCAGTGGGCCGACAGCGCACTCTCATGTGTCTGGACCGTGGAGACGGCAGTCTGCGCTGGCAACAAGAGGTGACCACTCGGTTCGATGATGATGCGACGCACGCGACAAATCCGTACTGCTCCGCTTCTCCCGTGACGGACGGCCAACGCGTGATTGCCTGGTATGGCTCGGACGGTTTGCACTGCTACGATCTGCAGGGCAAGAAACTCTGGAGCCGCGATCTTGGACGCCAGCGGCATATCTGGGGATATGGTTCCTCGCCCGTCATTTTCGGCGGACTCTGTTACGTCAACTTCGGTCCCGGCGAGCCATCGTTCCTCATTGCGGTGGACAAACAGACCGGCGACACTGCGTGGCAACAAGACGAAGCCAGCGGTTATGGCCAGCCGGCCACTGAGGACGTGCCCGGCAACAAACCTGGCGCGCCGGCTACCTACATCGGCTCCTGGTCCACGCCGGTCGTGATGGAGGTTGCAGGCCGACCGCAGTTGCTCGTGAGCTGGCCGCGCAGGCTCGTCGCGTATGATCCCAAGACCGGTCATCCACTGTGGACATGCGGCGGTTTGAACGCGCTCGTCTACACATCCCCCGTCTACAGCGGCGACACGGCAGTCGTAATGGGGGGCTTCGGCGGCATGAGCCTCGCCGTGCGCGCCGGCGGGAGCGGTGACGTGACAGACTCGCGGCGGTTGTGGCATCATCCTCGAACGAAACAGCGGATCGGTTCCGGTGTCGTCCACGACGGCCACGTCTACGTCCACAATGACCCCGGTGTGGCGGAGTGCTACGAACTATCCACGGGAAAGCTCGTCTGGGAAAAACGCCTCCAAGGACCGGGCAAATCAGGTCAGAACTGGTCCTCGATCATGCTTGCCGACGGTAACTGCTACAGCATTACCCAAGGGGGCGATTGCTTTGTGTTTCGAGCCAGCCCGAAGTTCGAACTGACTTCCGTGAACTCACTCGGCGAATGCAGCAATTCTTCCGTTGTGCCGTCGCACGGCGAACTGTTCATCCGCACGCACGCCGCCCTGTGGTGCGTGCGATCAAAGAATTGAACTGCGTTCCTGTATCGCGCCGCATCCGTGCGATGTTGGCGCGCGTGCTCCCTTTCTATCTTCTATTGCGAGATCGCGCCGCGTGGCGCGTCGATGAACAGTCCGTTTTGTTGAAACCCAAAGCGATTGCCCTGTTTGACGAATTCTCTTCCCTTCCGAACTTGTCGCACCGGCGTGCCCTGATCGAAATACCAGTGGTCGGTTTCCGGGCCGGATGTCGCATAGTCAATCTGTTCGGTAATGAAGCCATCCTTGTCGAACAATTCGCGGCTCAGACAGGTTCCGCTTCGATTGAAATACTCGCGCGTCAGTAGCCTTCCATCCAGGTATTTCTGGCGACGGATGGCGGAGCCGGCCAGCCCCAGATCATGGCGAGCGGTCATTACGCCTTGCTGATACCATTCCTGATGAATCACGCCGTCATACGCATGCAGTACCTCGCGGACCGCATCCGGTGCGCGCCGGGCGACTTCCACGGAGGTTTCTTCCCTTTCTACCAACCAGCGATCTCGAGTCCAGGAAAAGTCGGGCGGCGGCTTCGTCAGCACGCGCAGCGTCGTCTCCTCGCGCACGTCTAATGGCGCACTAGGTTCGCTGGTGACGCCGCTGTATTCTTCGGCAACGGCTCGATATGTCCCCGGCCGCAGCACGACAACGGCACCTAATCCCAGCGGTTCCGTTGTGATCTGCTCGTCGCCACGCAACAAATGATAACCGCGGATTTCGTAGTGCTCCTCCCCAGGGATAAGTTCGACCTCGGCTCCGCCGGCGCGCAACAACGGACGGTCCGGCTTTCGAATGAGCACCACATACACATCGGTCTGACGCTGGCGGAGCAGTGGCGAATTCGCATCGGGGATCGAGCGGCGCATAATGATGGATGGGCCTGGCATGGCGGTCCATTGCGAATCGGTCAGGCACCGTGCCTCAAACGACGTGACCGCTCGACCTTCCCCCAGGCTGGCCTCCCGCGTCTCGTAGAGTCCGCGCGTGAGTCCTTCGAAGCTCTTAGCCGTCTTGTGCTGGTACCCAATGACTTCTCGCTCCACGACGATCGCTCCCGATTCCGGAAAGCCTGCCGTGGAAACCACGCACAGCGAATTCGACTTCCGAGGCGTGCTCCGTCGGACGTGGGTGAGCGGATCGTGCTGAAGGTCGTAATTGGACACAAAGCAGACCTTTGTCCCATCGGGACTGCCCTTGGGGTCTGCATCGTATACTCCTGAGTTGTCCCCAATGGCTTTGGGGAAACAGATGATGGACAGAGGATCGATGAAGAACCAGCCGTCACCGCTGCGTAAATCGGCAACGTGACTATCGCCGCAGGCATAGCGGCCGCTGCGCCCGCAGGGACTCACGTCACCGACCGCGACCGCGGCCAGAACGTGCAAATTGCTCGGAAACGGCTCATTCCAACGGCGGCCGCGAATCAGACCGTTACCCAACAACAAGTACTCGCCGCTGCCCAACCAAGACATGTGACATTGCTGTATGGTGGGCACGAACACGCGTCGGTTCTCACCTTCCAGATCGAACCACCACCGAGTGGCGTTGAAGGGTTCCAGGCGGTGGTCCTGCCGTGTGAAGAATGCCGTATAACCGGGGCTGGGCAATAACTGCGATCCCGAAACACTGGACAGCAGTTGAGGCTGCGCGTCCTGCGACACCGGAATGCGATGGACACGGAACTCGGGTTGCTCGCCACGGTAGCGCGCGGCTCCATAGAGCCAGCGGTCCTGAAAATCAGTCTCGCCTAGTTGCTCGATTCCATAGCAGACGCGCCTTTGCGTGCCTGTATCGGCGTCCAGCCACCGGACTTCCGTGCCTCGTTCATAGGAGGGCCCGTCAGCAGGATTTGCCCGCACGTAGAAAAGCCAATTGCGTCGATGCGCCCAACGCGGCGAGTCGCCTTCGCCGACGAGTCGCGTCTCGCCTTTCGCCAGGTCGTGGAGGTGTACCGTATTGTGTTCGCGGTACCGGTTGCGTTCCAACTTCGCACCGTAACGCACAAAGCAGATGTACCGTCCGTCTGGACTCCAGCATTGTGTATTGTGATAGTTTGCCCAACTCCGGACGGTAGGGTCGTTGGTGATCCGCCAGACACCCAGATTGGGTCCGTTATTGGGCGTCTGGAAGCGATCACTCGCGCCCAACACGATCCCGGAAAGTGCCAGCCAATTAATGATTGTCGCCAACATACTCACGGACTCCAGACACTCGCCTCCACCTTGGCCGCGCACCTCCTGGTCCTCAGACGTTCACGGGTCGGTGTCATCCGCCGCGAAACACATCAGAACACGGTACCCTCAGCGCGGCAAGGACTCGCACAAGTCGACCGCTGGTGATCGAGTAGTTGCTTCGCGGTTGACGTTCTCTTCTACTGTCGGTTATCTCCTGTCTGTGATCGAGGGACAGGACTGTTGGCCGTGATCTTCAACTCACGAAACGCGCGAGAGGCCACTATGAAACAGCGCATGCTCGCCTTGGTGTTGATGTGTTTCGCCATGCAGGTTGTGGCTCAGGAAGCGGCACAATCACCAACGAGTCCGGATGCGGTCAAAAATGCGGAAGAAGGGTACAGGCCGTTGTTTGATGGCAAGTCATTTGCCGGTTGGCGCACCACTCCGCAGACGCAGGAAAGCTGGAAGATCGAAGATGGACTGTTGAAGCTGACGGGCGGTACGAACCACCTCTTCGCCGAGGAGGAATTCGCGGACTTCATCGTCCGCGTTGAATGGCGTGCGGCCAACAAGGGGTACAACAGTGGATTCTTTGTCCGTGGTCGTCAGATCCAGTTGGCGCAATCGAGCGCCGGAATGCTCTTCGGCACGGAGGCAGCTCCCAAGGTGCCTCATCTGCACAAACCGCCCGGCGAGTGGAACCAATGGGAGGTGACCTGCGTGGGCTCAAGACTCGCCTTGAAAGTCAATGGCGAATTGGCTTGGGAAATCGCGGACTTCAAACCCGCAAGTGGCCGCCTCGGTATCGAGGCGGAAGGACACGCGATCGATTTCCGCAACATCCGGATCAAGGCAGTCGAGTCCAAACCGTCCAACACTCCGAACCCCTAACGTGGAAGGGAAAGACATGCATGTCCAGGTCCATCGACGTGGGTTCCTCAAGAGCGCCGCCTCGGCCGGGGTCGGCTGGCTCATCCTTGGCTCGAGTCGCTCAGCGCGATCCTATCAGGCGAACGAGAAGCTGAATGTGGCCGTGGTGGGCATCGGCAAACGCGGCAGCTGGCACGTCAGCGTCGTCCCCAGAGTGGGACAGAACCTGGTGGCGCTGTGCGACGCGGATCATCAACAGGCGGCCGACGTATTCAAACAACATCCCGCCGTGCCGAAGTATCGTGACTTCCGCAAAATGCTGGACGAAATGGACCGGCAGATTGACGCGCTGGTCATCGCCACGCCGGATCACACCCATGGCGTGATTGCCGCCAGAGCGATGGAATGCGGCAAGCATGTCTACGTGGAGAAGCCTATCGCACACGATGTGAACGAGGCGCGCACACTTCGCCGTATCGCCAGCGAACGTAGGGTGGCCACGCAGCAAGGCAACCAAGGGATGGCTACCGATTCGTTTCGGCGGACCGTCGAATTGGTTCGCGAAGGAGTGATCGGAGAGATCCGCGAAGCGCACGTCTGGTATGTGTTCGGCGGATCTGGCCCCCTCAAGCGACCTGAGGGAAGTCCCCCCTTGCCGGCTGACCTCGATTGGGACTGCTTCCTGGGCCCTGCCCCGTTCCGGCCCTATCATCCGAACTACATTACTGGCTGTGGTGCGTGGCGAGAATTCAGCACAGGCTGCTTTGGCGGCGGTGGCTCACATTCGATCAACATGGCGTTCAAGGGGTTGAACCTCGGCGTCCTATGGGAGGGCAAAGGTCAGGGACCGATCCGAATCGAAACAGAAGTTTCCGAATCCTGCCCCGAGAATTTCCCGCGCTGGCAGACCTGCCGCTTCGACATTCCCGCCCGCGAATCAATGCCTCCGGCGACAATTCACTGGTACAACGCGTCGGAAGAGGAACTGCAGCGCCAAGGTATCTGGGACCGGCTGCAGAAGATTGCCGGCCGATCTCTGGAGTGGAAGGACGGAAGCTGGACGCCTCGTTCGGGCACGTTGCTCGTGGGTAGCAAGGGTGTGGTGCACACCAACGCCCACAACTCCGTCTGCGATCTCCTGCCCAAGGCCGATTTCCCCAACGCAAGCGGTCCGCCCCACTCGTTACCGAGTGTCGCGGGGCACCAGCAGGAATGGGTCGCGGCCTGCAAGGGTGGCCCGGCGCCGCTGGCGAACTTCGACCATTCCGGCCCGGCTATTGAGCTGATGTTGCTGGGGAACGTCGCCTCGCTGGCAACTCAACCGCTGGAGTTTGATCCCGTGGCCTGCAAGATCACCAACAACGAGGAGGCCGATCGGGTCCTCCGCACGGAACACCGGCCAGGATGGTCCCTGTCAGATGGCACGGACGTTTGAGGCCGGCGCCAAGGCGTTGCTTGGCGCCCTTCGCGCCTTCCCGGTGAAATAGAAACCAGACCGATGAGACCATTTGATTCCAGCCACGAAGGTCTCGGGCGCCAGATGGATATTGTCCCGGTCGGCCACATTCTGGATCGGCGCGCCGGCGGTTGAGCGATCTTCAAAGGGATGCGAAACATGAAACAACCTGTTCTCCCTCGGTGAACAAGTCACTCTCTTCCCGTATGGGCCCGGCCCCGCGCGCCGGCGCGACAAAGAACCAGAACACCAGGATCACCGACATCTGGCGGCGGACGATGTGTTGAATGCGGCAGTACCAAGTTGGCAGATCCCATGAACGAATGCCAAGGTCTGCTCTTGCATCAGCCGCGACCCGCGTGTCCACTATGACGGGCAGCGGGTACTGTGTTCGCATTGCCGGGGTAGTACTGATCCGGTTATTGGTTGAACGAGAGGTGAGTGATGATGCGTGATGCCCGAGTGTTTCCTCCGCTCCTGTCAGCCCCATTCGCGATCGGAACGTCATGCCTCCTTTTGGCCGCGGCGTTCCCTCATCGCGCGACATTCGCCAACGACGCGTTGAGGAACCTGGCCGTGGAGGCCGAAGTCTCAGCCAGTAGTCAGTTCAGCGATGCGTATCGTCCGAAACTTGCCATCAGCGGTGCTATTCCGTCCGAGTTCAACCCGGACGATGGCGACTGGGCCGTGCGCGGCGTGCAGAACGGCTGGTTCGAGTTGCGCTGGAAAGAAGCCGTCGAAGTGGCACAGGTCGTGTATTATGCACGGCAGACGAGCCCCTTATTGGAGTGTTTTCGGGACTACATCGTCTATGTGAACGGCGAACCGCAACCAGCGGTGCGGGGGAGTCTGGAACAGCGCCGAGGCCCGCAGTCGATCAGCGTCCCCAGGCAGCTGGTGACGACGTTGCGCATCGAGTTCTTGTCGTCCTACGCTGATTCGCCCAACCCGGGGGCAGCGGAAATCGCCGTCTATTCGGCGCCGATGACGGAAGCACAGCTGGCTGCTCTACAGACGCCGCCGGAGGAGAAGACCCCTGAAGCGCTGGCGCTGCGTCAGAACCTGATTGCCGGGAGGTTCGGCTTTCGCGACATCCTGCTGGTCAAACGCAAGCCGCTGGACATCTCACACGTCTACGTCTACCACGTCGAAGGCTACCGGCCCGGCGGCGGGCTGTACGTCTTCACGCCGGAGGAGGCCGGCGGCCAATTGAAATGCCTGTTCGATGCCGGCGAGGGGATGATCACGACGGCCGACCTGTCCTATGACGGCCGCGAAATCGTATTTGCCATGCGCCGTGGCGGGCACGTCGCGTCGAATCCCGTGGCGCACATCGAGGACATCTCGTGCTATGCCGACGAGGCCAGCAATTACCAGCTCTTTCGCATCGGCATCGACGGAACCGGGCTCACCCAGCTCACGCACGGCACGTACAACAACCTGGACCCCTGCTGGTTGCCCGACGGCGGAATCGCGTTCATCTCCGACCGCAAACCGGCATATGCTTACTGTTATGTAGTCACGTCACCGGTTCTGTACCGGATGGACCGTGACGGTTCGAACCAGAAGCGACTATCGGCCAACTACCTGATGGATTTCACTCCGTCGGTACTGAACGACGGACGGATCATCTACACGCGTTGGGAATACGTCGACCGAGCCGCCTGCCCGATCCAGAGCTTGTGGGCGATCAACCCCGACGGCACCGCCTTGACCGGTTTCTACGGCAACCGCGTGCTGTCGCCCGGCACTTTCATGGACGCGCAGCCGATCCCGAACACCGAACGCGTGCTTGCCACTGCCACCAACCACAACGGCCCATGCCGGGGTGGGATTGTCGAAATTGACCCAACGAGGGGCATCAATGCTCGCGAAGCGGTCCGCAACCTCACGCCCGAAATCGACATCTACGCGCATCGCATCGGCGGCGGCCCCTACGGCAACGGGATGCTCGACTGCGGCATCCGCGGCGCCTACGAAAAGCCGCACCCGATCGACGAGCACTGCTTCTTGGTTTCCAAAGGTGGATCGATCCAAATCCGCGATTTCGCGGCACACGCCGCGTCGCTTTTGTTCCCTCAGGGCGGCATGGGATTCTACAGTCCCCAGCCGATCCGCCCGCAACCGGTACCGCCGAGGCTGCCCGGTCACGACATGACGGCCGAGTTGCCCGCAGACGGCAGCGTCTCCGGCGGATGGGCGACCGTCTTTCTGAAAGACGTTTACATCGGACTGGAACCGCACGTCCAGCGGGGTGAAATCAAGCAGATCGCGGTGGTACAGGAAATCGAGAAGAGCACGCATACACCACAGAACAACCAGCGGCCCGACGGCCCCGGCTTGCGCAACATCGCGGTATTCGGGTTCCAGTTTCCGCTGGTCTCGTGCGGCGCGACCTATGCGCCGAAGAAGGTCTGGGGATTCGCCGACGTCGCACCGGACGGCAGCGCCGCGTTCCGAGTACCTTCGGAAGTGCCGCTCTACTTCCTGGCACTGGATGGTGAAGGCCGCGCCGTGCAAAGGATGCGGAGCTTTACACACTTGATGCCGGGCGAGGTTCAAGGCTGCGTCGGCTGTCATGCTGATCGCAATTCGGCCGTGTCCCGTACCACAGGCCGCCTCGCGAGCCACGTCGCCCCGCAGGACCTCCAGCCACCGCGCTGGGGCGTGAAAGGATTCAGCTATCGGGAAGTCGTCCAGGGTGTTTTCGACCGGCACTGCATCACATGTCACAACGAGCGCGAGCAGTCCGGCAACGTGGACCTGACCGGCGACCTGACCGACTTCTTCAACGTCTCGTATGACGTGCTCTGCCGCACTGGCACCCAGGGAGAACGCAATTGGGTTTCGCACGGCAGTCCCTCGGGCGCGGAGTTTGACAAGGTGCGCGGGATGAGCCCCTACGTGGAATGGATCTGGACGATCAATGGTTCGGAGACCAACATCCTGGAGATCACTCCTCGGCGCTGGGGTAGCCCGGCCAGTAAGCTCGCCGAGATCATCCGCAGCGGACACCCGGACAAAGACGGCCAGCCGCAGGTACACGTGCCCGACGAGGATCGCCGCCGCGTATATTTGTGGATGGACCTGAATATTCCCTACTACGGTACGTCCTCGTCCGATCATCAGGCTGAACTCGGCAGCCGCCGGATGATGCCCTTGGACCTGGACGCCACACTCAGCGAAGTCGCCTCGCGCCGCTGCGCCGCCTGTCACCCAGCAGGCGTTCCGCGGGAGTTCTACACACGGGTGATGAGCCCCGAGAAGAACGACTTCCTGTTGGCTCCATTGGCTCAGGAAGCCGGCGGCACACAGAAGTGCGGCCCGCCGGTTTTTGCCTCGACCGCCGATCCGGACTACCAGAAGATCCTGGGGACGTTTGCTCCGATCCAAACGCTGCTGAAGCAGCGCCCCCGCCCCGACATGGACGAGTTCGCCGCGGTTTGTGACGAGCCAGTTCAGTAGCCGCTCCACAACATCCAGGGGACTGTTCCATGACCTGCCAGGGACCATTCCGGCGTGACGGTGTTCCTTCGCGCGCCCCTCGCACCCTCATGCTCGCGTCTCTAGTACTCATCGCCTCGCCGGCGTCCGCCGCGGAGACGCTCGATTTGTCCGTGCCGCTGCCACCCGGCGAAACCTGGTTAGCCGATATCGGCGCCTATCGCGTCTCTTGGCAATCGTATGGCCAGGAGCCCGTCGCCATGCCGTACTCATGGTCGGGACATTTTGAACCGCGCGCGGGGATTTCGTATCAGGATTGGGGCCGCGTGTTGGGCCGGCGTGCGCTGCTGATGCACTCACCGTGGCACGTCCCGCCCGGTAAGACATGGGTGGACTACGAACTCGCGCTGCCCAACGTGACGCCGATTCGCCTGGTATTTGGCATCGCGATGGGACCGGATGTGGCCAAGCCGGAACGCAGCGACGGCGTGACCTTTTCCTGTTTCGTGACAGTCGACGGCCAAGAACGGCCACTGATGCACGAGCATTATGCCGAGGCGCGCTGGAAAGACTTTGAGTTTGACCTGACTCCTTTCGCAGGCAAGACGGTGGTGCTTCGCGTGCAAGTGGAACCGGGACCGAAGAACAACGCGTCGTTTGACTACTCCTATTTCGGCGACGCGCGCATCGCGGCAGGAAGGGAAAAGCCGCAGCGATCGGACAACGTGCGGCGATTGACGGCGGCCCGCGCCTATCAAGCCACAGCGCGCGCGGAACTGAAGGGGTTACTCAACCGCGGGAATCAAGGTGTCGTGCCCGGCAATCTGTTGCCGTTCAAGAACACCCTCGAGCAATTCGGGGCGGATTGGCGATTCACGTACATCGGCGACGACTGCCGCCTGGTTTACGAATGGGCGCCTGCCACCGGCACGTTAGATGATTTCCGCGTTCGCATCGATGACGCGCGGCCCATTGTGCCGGCACTGGGCGGAGGCGCGATCGCCGCGGTACGGCGCGCCGACAAGACGGAAGAAGTCCCGTTACGGGGAGGCCGCGCTGTCCAGGTCCAACGCCATCAGGATCAACTGCGCGTGCTTTGGGAATACGATCTGTCAGGAAAGACGGCGCGCATTGCCTGGACCTACTGGATCGTTGGCAAGGCGCTGTGCATCTCTGCCCGCTGCGACGAAGCGCTGGTCTGCCGCTTATCGCTGGGCGATGTCGGCCTGGCACCGTTGTGCAGAACTTTTCCCGTGCCGTATCTGCTGGGCAACGTCACGTATCTGCCGGTGCAGAATGCCTTCGTCTGCCGCTATCTGGATTGGACAGTATCCCACGCCTCACGCTGCCCGCAGGGCACGGCCGACTACGATCCCAAGACCGATGGCACGCGCAATTCTCTCAGCGAAACCGGATACGTGGCCGTGTCACCGGATGTAGGAGAAGTGTTGCCGAACATCCCCCATCCGCCGTCGCCCTATTTGTCGGCGCTGGGCCCGCGCATCATGTTGGACGTCTGGGGCCATCACCGCAATTCGTACCAGGGGGACGCCGACAATCTGCGGGCGCTGAAGGACCAGGGGGTCGACCATCTGGCGATCATCTCGCACGTCTGGCAGCGCTACGGCTATGACGTGAAGTTGCCTGATCATCTGCCAGCCAACCCGGACTTTGGCGGTGACGAGGGCATGATCGCCTTCGGCAAAGCGGCCAACGAGTGCGGCTACCTGTGGTCTCTGCACGAGAATTACATTGACCTGTATCCGGACGCGCCGTCCTATGACCCCGCCGCGCGCGTGCTGACCGCGGACGGTACGCCCTCACCGGCGTGGTACAACGCGGGTACCAAGGTGCAGAGCTTCGGTCTGAAATGCAATCGTGCGCTGGGTTATGCCACTCAGAACTCGCCCGAGATCCACCGGCGATTCCAGACCACGGCAGCGTACTTGGATGTGCATACGTGCGTGCCACCCTGGCATCAATTGGATCACGAAGCCAGCCAACCGCTGGCGGCCATGGCGCTGGCCAAAGTAACGCACGACAGCCAGTTGTTTCAGTATATGCGTGACACGCACGGCGGACCGCTGTTCGGCGAAGGGGCGAATCACTTCTATTGGGCCGGGCGTTGCGATGGCGTGGAAGCCCAGGTGTCGGGTGGCGAGGACCATGCGCCGCTGCTGGACTTCGATTTGCTGAAGATACATCCGCAGATGGTGAACCACGGCATGGGTTATTACGAACGCTGGTTTCGCCGCGGCTACGATCATCGCTGGGGAGAGGACACGGGCACCGTCGAACAGATCGACCAGTACCGGGCTCAGGAACTGGCCTACGGCCATGCCGGCTTCGTGGGAGCGGCCCAGGTGGACAATATCCCGTGGGTTGTCCGCGAGCACCACCTGATGCATCCCGTCCAGCGGCTCTACGGCATGGCGCGGCCTGTCGAGATCCGCTATGAGGTGGAAGGCCAATTCGTGACGGCCAGCGCGGCACTGATCGCGGGCGATACTTCGCGGCAGCGCATCCGTTACGACAGCGGTCTTGGCCTGTGGGTGAACTGGCGCGCTGAACCATGGCCAGTCGAAGGTCGCGTCTTGCCGCAATGGGGCTTCCTGGCCCTGGGACCGGACACGGAGGTCAGCCTGACGCAACGCGAGGGGAAATGGTCGGATTACGCCGAGTGCCCCGAATACGTGTTCGCCGATGCGCGGACGGATTTTCCCATGCCGTACCGGCAGTCACGTAAAGATATCGAACCCACACTGCGCGACTTCAAGTACCTGGGCGATAATCGGATCCAGGTGACCTACGCATGGCAAGTGAACGACACGTTGGATCAGGATTACTTCTGCTTTGTGCACGGAGTTCACACGGACGACACCGACGCGGAAGGCATCAACTTCCAACAGGATCACGGGCTCCCCAAACCGACCAGTCAGTGGCGCAAAGGGGACGTCGTCGTGGATGGACCGTACGAACTATCCATTCCCGACACGCATGCCAGCTATGACCTGGTCATGGGAATGCACCGCGGCGCACGTGTGCGTCTGAAGGGGGCCCAGAGCGGCGGCGACCGCGTGCTGGTCGCACGTTTGACTCTTCAGCGGCAAGAAGGCAAGGTCGCAAACATCTCGGTTGAGAAGATCACGCTCGCCAACAGGCCTTCGGTGGCTTCGGAAGTCGATTTCACCGCGCGTTTGAATCCACCGGGCACATGGATCGATTTCGGCAAGGTGGCCACGGACGGTTCCGTGAAGGTCCAACGAGAACCGGACCGACTAGTGATCTGGCCCTATCCGCGCGATCAGCGATTTCGGGTAAGGCTCAAGCTGCAAGCGTTCGCGCCCTCGGCCGATCCCCAACACGTGCGGGTCGTGGCCCTCGCGGCCGGCACACAGCAACCACTGGGCGCAGCCGATTACACTTGGGAGAACGGCCAACTGGTGTTGACCCTGGGAACGCCCGGCGCCGGGCGTTACGTGGTGACGTGGAAACCGGAAAGCACTGGCAACTGACGGTCGTCGTTACAGAACACGAATCGCGAAGGCGCGAAAGGATGGCTCACACAATACCTCGTCTCTTTCGCGCTGTCGCGTTTTCGCGATCGGAAAACTGGGAACCAAGGAAGCTCACTTCCGGCCGTCGGTGGAGCAACGTGAATCGCGAAGGCGCGAAAGGGCGAATTCGCGAAAGGATGGCTCACTGGATACCTCGCTTTTTTCGCGCTGTCGCGTTTTCGCGATCGCGGGGTTGGGAATCAAGGAAACGCCTGGTATAGATCGAAGAGGCACGGCATGCTCCCGAAGTTCGTGTGGGTGGTGCTGTTTGCGGGGATCGTGGCTGCAACGGCACCGCCGCAGGCAACGATCCAAGCTGCCGACTCCGACGACGCACGTGCCCTCGAGGTACTCGTCGTGGCCGACTGGGATCTCCAGGAGAAACGGCTAGGACGTTCGTCCGATTCCCCCGAGGCGATACGTGCCGCCCTGGAGCGCGCTCGGCTTCTGGTCGATGACTTCCACCAGAACGGCGCCATTGGCGACGTGACCGGTGCAAAGGCTGCAATCGAACAGCTGGCAGAAGAGGCCCAGGGACTGGCAAGCCTGACCGCCCCGCAACGCGTGGAGCTCTATCGCCGCGTGCGCACCTTGACGCGTGCTGTCGCCCTCAAGAACTCACTGGTTTCCTCCCGTCCGATTCTATTCATGATGCGCCGACGCGCGGTTGGGTACATGCTCTACGAGTACCTCGGCTGGTACTACGCCTACGGCAACGATCCGACAAGTGGGGCCAGGAATCCCACGTGCCCCACACCGGAACCGGGTGGTGGAGTCTACGTGCTCATCGAACCGGGACGAACTCTGCGCGTGCAGGATCTGATTGCGGATCGTCTGCCGCCCGGGCATTATGTGACTCCGGCGATCTCCAATGATGCCCGGCGGATCTATTTTGCGTACGCCGATCCGACCGGTAAGGACTCCTATACTCTGCCCGGCTATGCCCAAGCCCCCGCCGAGCACGACGCGCGGTATCAGAGCTTTCATCTGTATGCCATGAATGCGGACGGATCGGATTTGCGGCAGCTTACCTCCGGCCCTCACGACGACTTTGACCCGTGTCCTCTGCCCGATGGCGGTGTGGCCTTCGAGTCCACGCGGCGCGGGAGCAAGCTTCGCTGCGGCGGCGGCAGCCCGGAGTTGGCCTACACCCTGCATCGCATGGATGCCGACGGCCGCAATCTCCGCACATTGTCATTCCACGAGACCCACGAATGGCATCCGTCGGTGCTCAACGACGGGCGAATCGTGTACACGCGGTGGGACTACGTCGACCGCAATGCCGCCAAATTCCACGGTCTGTGGACGTGCCAGACGGACGGCTCGAACCCCCGCAGCCTCTTTGGCAACTACACGACGCGCCCCTGGGCCTGCTACCAAGCCAAGGCCATCCCTGGATCGAGCCAGATACTCTTCGTCGCCGGTGGCCATCACTGCAATGTGGGCGGGACGCTGGTCGTGCTCGACCCCGCGCGCGTCGCCCTCAGCCGACTCAACGGCGAAGACCAGTTTGAGGCGCTTGATCGACTCACACCCGAGGTATGTTTTGCCGAGGCCGAGGGGTGGCCCAAGAGCTTCTTCTACAGCCCCTGGCCCCTCTCACCCAAGCATTTCCTGGTGGCTATGAGCCACGATCCACTTCCCGGCGGATATACCGGCCAGCACAGCGACTCGGAGACCGGTCTGTATTATGTCGACCGTTTCGGCAACCTGGAGCTGCTTTTTCGCCGCCCAGGCATCTCGGCCGTCTATCCGATTCCCTTGGCGAGCCGACCGGTGCCGCCGGTGCGCGGGGCTGCGGCAGCCGAGGATCTGGGCGAAGAAGGCGAGTTCCTGGTGGCGGACGTACAGCAGAGTCTGTTGCCGCGCCCCAGCGATCGAAGAATCGTGCAGCTGCGTGTGTTTCAGCTCTTGCCGAAATCGCGCACCGACAGCGCCGACTACCCGAGGATGGGACATCCCGATCAGGCCAACGCGCGCATGCTCTTGGGCACGGTTCCCGTGGAGCCCGACGGATCCGCCAGCTTTCGCGCACCCGCCCGAAAGCCGCTGTTCTTCCAGGCTGTGGACCAGAACGGGCGCGCGGTACAAGGCATGCGTACCGTGGTCTATCTCCAACCGGGTGAACGCCGCGGTTGCGTTGGCTGTCATGAGCCGCCGAACGTTGCACCGCCGGCCGGCAGAGTGCTGGCTGCTGGCCGATTGCCGTCGCCAATCGAACCTGGTCCCGAAGGGACCAGGCCTTTTTGTTACCCGCGTCTGGTTCAACCGATCCTCGATCGCCATTGCGTGCGCTGTCACGACGGATCCGCAGGGCGCGACAAGGGTCAGACGGAACTGACGAGCCAGCCGCAGGGCCGGTTCAGCCGCTCCTATGAGAACCTGCGACCGTTCGTCCGCTGGCCTTCGTACGACACGGTGACACGGCCCGGCGAGGTGGGAGCCGATCTGAGCCCACTGGCCGCGATCCTCACGAGTGCCGAGCACACGCGACACATCCAAGTGCCCGACGCGGACCTGCGCCACATCTACCTCTGGTTGGACGCCCACGTTCCCTTCTATGGTGTTTACGACGAACAAGACCTCGCGGCCCAGCGACTCGGTCACGCCGTGGCCCAACCCGCGCTGCAGTGAATCGGAGGCATGTCGCCATCCCGCGCAGCTCGCGTGGCAGTATCTCAATCCCAGTGATTTCAGGAAGGATACAGACGTGAACCAGCAAATGCTGCCGTTGTGCCCCTTGACCGCCTGCTGTGCCTGGTTGTTCGCGATGTTGGTCCATCTCCTTCCCTTGCGGTTTCCCTCGGCGCCCGGCGAGATGCGACTGAGGCGCGGAAGTCAGCGATGGGGGCTGTTCATCGTCGAACTGACGACTCTGATCCTGGTGGGAGGGACGTCGGTACTCGCGGCGGCAGAGCCCGCGATCGACTTTGAACGGGCTCGACTATTGCTCCAGAAGGAGCGCGGCGGCGAGACTTTGTCGCCGGACGAGCAGCAGTACCTGCAGCGGGCTCGGGATGCGCGGCGGAGGAACATGCCCAAGGGACCAACGGCAGGCCGGCTGCCGAGTATCGAGCCGCGGTCATCCGTCGGGCTTGTCCCGTTGTGCGACATGTCGGCTGACGATCAATACCAAGGGGAAGATGGCGGGCTTTACGGTGGCGGCCGCAATTTGCCTCCGGAGGAACTTCGGAGCGCCGCCCAACCGTTGCTGACGCAGATTCAACCACTCGATGCTCAAGGCCAACCGGCGGCCAAAGGTCGCATCGTGCTGGTTTCCATCAGCATGTCCAATGCGACACAGGAATTCTCCCGTTTCAAGCAAATCGCCGACGCAGACGCAGCGAAATCGTCGTTCTTGACAATCGTCGATTGCGCGCAAGGAGGCCAAGCCATGGCTGAGTGGGTGGATCCGCGGGCCGCACCATGGACGGAAGCGACCCGGCGTCTCACGGCAGCCGGCGTGTCGCCTCAGCAGGTCCAAGTGGCCTGGATCAAACTGGCCAACAAAGGTCCGCGGGGAGACCTTACGGAACACGGCAAGAAGCTCCAACGTGACACGTTAGCGGTCTTGCAGAATGCCAGGCTACGATTCCCAAACCTCCGCCTGGCATATCTCGGCAGCCGCATCTACGCCGGCTACGCCAGCACCCCATTGAACCCCGAACCGTATGCGTACGAATCCGCATTTGTCGTCCGTTGGCTGATCCGGGACCAGATGAAGGGTGACGCCGCGTTGAACTGCGATCCCGCGAAGGGCGAGGTGAAGTCACCGCTGCTGTTATGGGGGCCGTACCTGTGGGCCGATGGAATCAAGGGCCGCAAGAGCGACGGCCTGGTGTGGAACCGAGATGACCTCGCCGGCGACGGGACCCATCCTTCGACGAGCGGTCGCCAGAAAGTCGCGGCATTACTGCTCGACTTCTTCAAGTCTGATCCGCTGGCGAGAACCTGGTTCACCTATGCGGTGGCCGAAAATAGCCGGCGCGACTGATGTGATGATGCCGGTAAGCGTTCACGGGTCGGTGAAGAGAAGGGGATCGGCCCATGTTTTCGGACAATGTCTGGTACTGACGGCAAACCGTCAACGCCGAAAAATGCGCCAATCCCCCACCGACCCGTGAACGCGTCCCGATGCTGAATATCGACGCTCGTGCCGCGTGAGAGCGGGCGTTCCCCTTCCTCGGAAGAAGCCCGGGCTACTGCTGGTCGAACTGTCCCCGCTGGCGGCTGATCCGGTGCTTTCGCATCTTGCCGTAGAGGGTCGTCGGTTTGAGCCCCAGCTGCGCGGCTGCGCCGCGGGGGCCGTAGATCTGCCCACCGCAAGCCCGCACCGTCTGCAGGATGGTCCTCCGTTCGATCTCGGACCACGTCAAGGGTTCCTCCGGGGCGACGGCGTCGGATCCTTTGGGCGACAACCACGTGGCGTCGATCTCCAGCGCGTCGCCGGGCGATACGATCATGGCCCGTTCGACGATATTCTCCAACTCGCGCACATTTCCCGGCCAGTGATAAGCCAGGAAGAGTTCCATGGTTCGGCGCTCGACACGCGTGATGTCTTTCTGCATGCGATGCGAAAAGCGACCGATGAAATGGTTGACTAGTGCGGGAATATCTTCGCGCCGATCGCGCAAGGGGGGAACGCGAATGGGAAAGACGTGGAGGCGGTAGTAGAGATCATCGCGGAATCGGCCGTCGTCGATGTGCCGCCGGAGGTCCCGATTCGTGGCGGCGATCACCCGGGTATCTACGGGAATGGTCTGGCTGCCACCAACGCGTTCGATCGTGCGCTCCTGCAGCACCCGCAGGAGCATCACCTGCGTCTCACCGGGAATCTCGGCGATCTCATCCAGGAAGATACTGCCTCGATGAGCTAGTTCAAAACGTCCGACGCGGCGCTCGGCCGCACCAGTAAAGGCCCCGGCTTCGTGACCGAACAACTCGCTCGTGATCAGCGACGGTGCCAGGGCAGCACAATTGACTTTCACCAGCAGTTGCTCCCGCCGCGGGCTCAGTTCGTGAATCGCGCGCGCGATGCGTTCCTTGCCGGTGCCGGTCTCACCCAGGATCAGCACGGTGGACTCCGTCTTGGCCACCTGTTGTACGGCCTGCCGCACCAGAGCCATGGCCTGGCTTTCGCCGACGATGCTGCCGAAATCGAGCGCGGTCATGATCTCGTCGCGGAGATACATGTTTTGTTCCTGCAGTTCCGTCTTCAAACGCGCGATTTCCTCGTACGCCGCCGCGTTGTCCAGGGAAATCGCCAGCTGGTCGCAGAGTTCGCTCATGAGCGCCAGATCCCAGCGGTCCGGTTCCTCTTCCCGACGCGAGATGACGCCAAGCACACCCAATCCTTGCTGCCGCCGCACCAGAGGCAGATAGACGTACGAGCGAAACCCCTGTTCGAATAGCCGATGATCCTCGGGGAAACGCCGGTCTTCATGCAGCCGCCGAGCCACCCGCGGCACACCGCGGTCCATGACCCATTGCACGGCCGAGCCGGGCAACGGCAAGGGAGGAATGTCGCGCCACCGCTTGTCGGGCAGGAACTCCAGGGCAAAGCCGTGGCGCGACGTCCCGCGTTGTTGAACCAACAGCAGACTGACTCGATCACACGCCAGCAGTTCGTGAACCTGCTCCGCGGCGTACTCGAACACCTGCCGCAGTTCCAGGCTGGAGTTGATGATCTGTCCCAGGCGTACCAGCAAACGATACTGGGCCTCCGACTTGCGCAACTCTTCCGTGCGCCGCCCGACTTCGTCCTGCAGCAGCGTGAGAAACTGGTCCTTGGTCTGATTGGCCTCGGCTAACTCCCGGTTGCGCTCCTGCAACTCGGCAATCAGCCGCGCCTTTTCGATGCTGATCGCCATGTGGCCGGCTAATCGTTTCAGGAGGGCGGCGTGCGCCGGCACGTAGACGTTGCGAGTGCGACTCGAGAAGAACATCGCCCCGATCGGCTTCCCCTCGGCGATCAGGGGCAACGTCAGACTTGATCGCATTCCCTCCTGCACAATCATCTGCGTGGAAACGGACGACGGCTTGTCGACCAGGTACTGCTCCAGATCGTTGATGATGCGCGGCTGTCCCGTTGTCAGCAGGACTTCCAACGTCGAACCCTCCAGCTGGGCACCATAGCCGACCTTCATGACCAGCTCACCCTGGCCGCGGCACGAAGTCAGCCGCAGAATGCGCTCCGGCTCCTCCAACAGCCCCACGCCGATGCGATCGTACGGGATGACTCCACGTAACTGCTCGTACACCGAATTGAGCAGCTCTTCGTGGTCGCGCCCCAGATTCAATTGCTCGAGCAGACCTTCGACGACGTGGTCGTATTGTCGGCGGTCGAACTCACACATAAGCCACCCACACTGATCGTCGATTTATGATCGATCAACCAAATATCGACACATTGTGACGAAGCGTGGCGTTCGGCACAAGCGTGCTCGCCGACGCGTCATTCTCGGCACAAGCCGTGAACCACAAGTGGCTGAAATTTATCACCTTAATTCGCTTGTCCAAGTGATGATCCAACAGCAACTCGCGAAAATGGCCGGAATCCGCCAAACCGAAAGGCGACCAAATATAGTCGCTCGTGCCTACCGCTGTGGAATTCCAGCTTAAGCGGAAGGACGACCTGAAATCATAAAGCATTTCTATTAAATAACTTACAACTACACTCTGTTCTTCCGGAAAAACTCGCACGATCGGCATGACCCTTGCTAACCGGTTGCTAGAAGTGGGGAATGGGATTCGCCGAGCATGAACACTCGGGTGTGTGTTCGAGTTGATCCCGCAGGGTTTCGAGTGGTGGCAGCGCAATCCTGCATGAGGACAGCAATAGTCAATTCATTTGTTGGAGGTTGGTTGCCGTGATTGTCAGACGCCCGCCCGTACGCCGCAAGAGTCCACGCCGCCAGGAAGTCGTCCGCCGTGCCGAGAAGATATTGCGCACAGAACCGCAATACATTTATCACGTCAGCTTCGATGAACCGCAGGCGAGTCGCGAGATTCTGGGTGCGGACAGCGACTTGATCTGCGAGGTGCTTGGCCCGCGCGGTCAGCGAACATCGGAGCGCAGCGGCCCTGGTCTCGATTTCTACGTAGCCTTCCTCTACCGCACGGACCCGCTCACACGTGAGCAGGAGTTTGTCCTTTTCCGGCGGATGAACTACCTGAAATTCCGCGCGCACCGAGCGCGGCAGCCTCTTAACCCGAAGACGTGTTCGCTCAAGGAAGTCAAAGCGATCGAGCAACTGGAGGAAGAAGCCGGACGGATCCGCAATTACATCGTGGAGTCCAACCTGCGGCTGGTAACCGCGCGCGCCAAGCAGTTTGCACGGACCACGGGTCTCCCGCTGGACGAACTGATCAGCGAAGGCAACATCGGTCTCGTGCAGGCCGTGGAGCACTTTGATTTCGCTCGGGGCACCAAGTTGAGCACCTACGCGACGTGGGCGATTACCAACAAGTTGTTGGCCTATTTCCACCGTGCGCGCCGGCAAGCGGCGCATTTCGTCAACGAACCGTCGGAAGCCCTGGACGCTGTGGACGCGGCGGATGTGGCCGTCGATGAACAGCTCGCCAATCGGGAAGTGCGGTCCGTGATCTCCTCCCTGCTGGATCGCCTCAAAGAGCGGGAGCGACTGGCCGTGGTTACGCGATTCGGCCTGACCTCTTCTCCGGAATCCACGACGCTGAAAGATCTCGCAGTCGAGTGGGGCGTGACCAAGCAGCGTGCCCAGCAGGTCTGCGCCAGCGCCATCACCAAGTTGCGCACGATGCTGCGGGAAGCCGGCTACGCGCCCACGTTGGACTAGCCCGGATTTCGCTTGAGTTGAGCATTCGATGACCTATGTTGTCGCGGAACCTTGTCTGGTTTGTAAGGACTTGCACTGCGTGCTGGTCTGCCCTACCGACTGTTTTCGCGACGGACGCCGCATGCTCTACATTCATCCCGCGGAATGCATTGACTGCGCCGCCTGTGTAGCGGCTTGTCCGGTGAACGCCATCTTCCACGAAGCAGCGTTGCCTGAGGAGTGGGTTCCGTATCGGGACTTGAATGCGACGATGGCCCGCCAGTGCCGGCGAATTACTCGCAATGACCGGCGGGTGGCGCGCCTGATACCCGCGGCGACGCGGGATGGCCAACCCGACAACAACTCGGTTTCTTCGCCCCAGGCACGGGAATTGTGAATTCGTTGAGGAATCAGCACCATGATGCGTTATCGAAACGTATTCGAGGCCATCGCCCGCGACGGGCATGATGAACACTTTCACCCCAGGCACACGGCCGATTTTCTGCCGACCGATGCGGCTCCGGGTTCTCCTGAGAAGTTGGCATTCCTGCGGCGGCGAGTCACACTCGGCTTTCCACTCTGGCACGAAAGCGATCGGCGCGACTACCGCGATTTGACGGGGGCAGTACCTCCGCGGTATGCCTGAAGCGTTCGGCACAGGAACGGTGATCGGTCATGCCGAACCATCTAGCGCAGGAAACCAGCCCCTACCTGCTCCAGCACGCGCTCAATCCCGTGGCATGGTACGCCTGGGGCCCGGAGCCGCTCGACAAGGCCCAGCGCGAGGACAAACCGATCTTCCTCTCGATCGGCTACTCGGCCTGTCATTGGTGCCACGTGATGGAGCACGAGAGCTTCGAGAATGAGGCGATCGCCGCGTACCTGAACCAGCACTTCGTATCGATCAAGGTTGATCGCGAGGAACGCCCCGACCTGGATCAGATCTACATGAGCGCGGTGCAGATGTTGACCGGCCGCGGCGGCTGGCCCCTGTCGGTCTTCCTGACCCCTGATCTGCAGCCGTTCTTTGGCGGCACCTACTGGCCGGCAACTGCACGCCTGGGAATGCCCGGTTTCGACCAGGTGCTCACCGCCGTTGTCGAAGCGTGGCAACTGCGGCGCCCACAAGCTATCCGGCAGGCAGCAGACTTGACGGCGCGAATCGCCAACCTGGAAGCGGTTTCCGCGGGCGGAGGGGAACTCCGTTCCGAACTGCTCGCCCAGGCTGAGCGTGATCTGATGCAGAGCTTCGACCCCACCTGGGGCGGATTCGGCACCGCACCAAAATTCCCGCAGCCCCTATCGCTGCAACTGGCCTTGCGGCTCTGGCGGCGGACTTCCCACCCGCAACTTCTGGAACTGGTGCGCACGACACTCGACCGGATGCGCAGCGGCGGCATCTACGACCATCTTGCCGGAGGATTCGCCCGTTACTCGGTGGACGAACGCTGGCTGGTCCCGCATTTCGAGAAGATGCTCTACGATAACGCGCTGTTGGCAGACGCCTACCTGGATGGGTACTGCGACACGGGCTGCGAAGACTACGCCGTGGTTGTGCGGGAGACGCTGGACTACCTGCTGCGCGACATGCGCGACGCGCACGGTGGTTTCCACAGTGCCGAGGACGCGGATAGCGAGGGGGAAGAGGGCAAGTTCTACCTGTGGACGCCCCATGAGGTTGTGGAGGTATTGGGACCGGCGGCAGCCGAGCGGTTCTGTTACGTCTACGACGTCTCGCACGAGGGCAATTTCGAGCAGCGAAACATCCTGCATCTGCCGCGTACGCTGGAGCAATGCGGGCGCATCAAAGGGTGGGCGGTGGCGGAACTGCAGGCGGAACTGCGCGTGTCGCGGCAGAAGCTGCGTGCCGCCCGGGAGCAGCGTGTGCGCCCGGGCAAGGACGACAAGATCCTGGTCAGCTGGAACGCGTTAGCCATTCAGGCCCTGGCCCGGGCGGCCGGCGTGGTGCGTGAACCCCGCTATCTCGAGGCGGCAACCGCGGCGGCGGAATTCCTCCTCGACGAATTGCAGCCTGAGCGTGGCCACCTGCTGCACAGTTGGTGTCGTGGCGTCGCTCGGCAGGCGGCATTCCTGGACGACTACGCCTGCCTGATCAATGCGCTCCTCTCACTCCACGAAGCAGCGCTCGCGCAGAAGTGGCTCGACCAGGCGATCTGCCTGGCCGACAACATGCTGGCCCGGTTTCACGACCCATCCGGAAAGGGTTTCTACTTCACCGCTGGCGACCACGAGCAATTGATCGTGCGGCCCAAGGAGTTGCACGACAGCGCCACTCCCAGCGGCAACTCGGTGGCTGCCGCCGGTCTCCTGCGGCTGGCTCGATTGTGCGGGCGAACTGACTATTGGCAGGCGGCCGAAGGGGCGCTGCAGGCGGCCGTTCCCCTGATGCGTCAATCGGCGTCGGCCAGCGCCCAAGCCCTGTCGGCGCTCGACAGCTACCTCGATACATCCGTCACCATGCAGCCCGGCTAGCGTTCTTCGATCGGCACGTACTGCCGGATCGTGGGCCCCGTGTAGATCTGCCTTGGGCGCACGATCTTCGTGTTGGGATCTTCGTGCTGTTCCTTCCACTGCGCAATCCACCCCGGCAAGCGACCGATCGAGAACATCACGGTGAACATGTTCGTCGGGATTCCCATGGCGCGCAACAGGATGCCGCTGTAGAAATCAACGTTGGGGTACAGGCGGCGATCCTGGAAATACTTGTCCTCCAGCGCCAGTTCCTCGAGTTTGCGGGCGGAGTCCAGCAACGGGTCCGCACGCTTCAGCGTCGCGAACACTCTGTCGCAGGAGGCCCGCAGGATCTTGGCGCGCGGATCGTAGTTCTTGTAGACCCGGTGCCCGAAGCCAAACAGCCGGAATCCCGATTCCTTGTCCTTGGCCATGCGAATACATTCCTCAGGCGAGATGCCTCCCTCGTGAATTCGCGTCAGCATCTCCATGACTTCGACGTTGGCACCGCCGTGCAGCGGCCCCCATAGCGCGCTGACTCCGGCCGCACAGGAGGCAAACAGATTGGCCCGCGCGGACCCCACCGTACGCACGGCCGACGTGCTGCAGTTCTGTTCGTGGTCCGCATGGAGTATCAGGACCAGATTCAGCGCGTCCTCCATCTCGCGCGTCACGACGTGTTGCCGGTACGGCAAGGAGAACATCATGTGCAGGAAGTTCGCACAGTACCGCAAGTGCGGATCGGGATAGATGAACGGCCACCCCTTCGACCGGCGATAGGAGAAGGCGGCAATCGTTCGCACTTTGCTGATCAGCCGCGCGGCCAATGCCGCCAGCGACTCGACGTCCTCCACCGCGAGGAATTGCTGATGGTAACAGGCCAGGTTGCTCAACGACGCCGACAGAATCGCCATCGGCGGCGCATCGACGGGGATGTGTTGATACTGGTGATTCAACCCCTCGTGCACCAACTCGTTTTCCGTCAACTGATCGCTGAACGCCTGCAGCTCCTCCCGGTTCGGCAGGCGACCAAAGACCAGCAGCCAGGCGACCTCCACGAAGTTGGGCTTCTCGACAAACTGCTCGATCGGGATGCCGCGGTACCGCAGGATACCCTTCTCTCCGTCGATAAACGTGATCGCACTCGAACAACTGGCCGTGTTGCCAAAGGACGGATCGTAGGTCACCAACCCGGTCTGCGCCCGCAGTTGCGTAATGTCGATCCCGAGTTCTCCCTCGCTCCCTTCGATAATAGGGAACTCGTACTGCTTGTCGCCAATGGTGAGAATTGCTTTGTCGGCCATAGTGGTGTCTCAGATTGGAGAAACGTAGCGGTCCTGTTTCAAGTGCGGGTCATTTTCACGAAAAGACCGGGTCCTGAAAAGGTGCGAAGGCCCGCGCCATCACCGCTTCCCAACACACCGGATTGTGGTCCGTTGTCGATTTCGACGCCTGCGAGGATGTGCGACAATGGAGTCCGCGAACAGGTTGGCGGCCACCATGTCGCCGGTAGCTTAGAGCCGAACCGCCTGCAACTCAAGCGGTCAGGCCCGTCTTTTTCGCGAGGAATGCGCGCCGTGTCCGACGATCGTTTTGGCGACCTGACCGACGTCTACGAGTCCATGATCGACTGGCCTCGTCGACTTGAGCGTGAAGGCCCCTTCTTCCGGCACTGGTTCGACCTGGTTGAGGCCAGGAACGTACTGGATGTGGCCTGCGGCACGGGCCATCACGCAGCGTTGTTCGCCCAGTGGGGTCTGGAGGTCGAGGGCCGGGATCTGAGCACTGCCATGATTTCACGAGCACAGGCAACGCACGGGCACTCCCGCCAATTACACTGGTTGGCTGCCCGTTTCGAAGACACGCTCCCCGAACACGGCCCGTTTTGTGCCGGCATCTGCGTGGGAAACTCGTTGGCGCTGGCCGCGGATTCCCACGCGGTGGAAAGGGCTCTCACCGGCCTGTTCGCGTCGCTGCGCGACGGCGGTGTGGCGATTGTGCAGGTCCTGAATCTGTGGAGCCTGCTGGACGGCCCCGTTGTGTGGCAGAAATGCCAACGTACCACCATCCGAGACCAGGATTCCCTGGTCATAAAAGGCGTACATCGTTCGGCCCAGCGCGGTTTCGTGAACTTGCTCGTCGTCCCCCTCGCCGATCCGTCCCACCGCCACTCGGAATGCATCCCGTTTCTGGGACTCGAAGCAGAATTCCTGCAAAAGGCGGCCCTCCGCGCCGGCGCTCGATGTGTCGAGTTCTTCGGTGATTATCAGCAGGGAGCCTACGACCGCGGCCGGAGTCCGGACCTGATCATGGTCGCTCGGAAATAGGCCGGTTCCAAAATGAGACGATGTCCGCCGAGCCGCGACTCGGCCCGCTCCAACGCCCTTCATCCCGGACTATTCATGGCATGTAGGGTGGGACGAGCAAGCCGGAGTTGGAGGCAACGGGCCAGTCTGTCTCGGAATAGATCGGCTTGCGACGGCCCACCAATGACTTGCGCGACCGAGTCCACTCCAAGACGAACGATTTCGGGCCAAAGTGCGTTTCTTTCACTCCGGGAAGGTCGCTGTTTCGATGCAGTCTTGAGATCCAGGCTCATTACGGCAACGCTGTAAGAAGTTGGCTGGACAGTTCTTATGCGCACTTGTCCAAAGCCCGTCCGGCGGTAATAAATAGTTAGACAGAAATTGAACCAGTGAGAATCTGTACTCGACACCAGGAACCGGTCCGACTGGTTCCTTGCCTCTAGAAAGGAATGTCTATGCTATCGCAAGTTGTCCAGGACGCCCTGAACGAACAGATCAACGCGGAGTTGATCGCGTCGTACAACTACCTGGCGATGTCGGCCCATTGCCAACAGCAGAACATGTTTGGATTCGCCAATTGGCTGCAGGTGCAGAGCCAGGAAGAATACGGACATGCGATGAAGCTGTATGGCTTTCTGGTCGCCCGCGGCGGCCGCGTGCAACTGAAGGAGATCCCCAAGCCGCAGGCAGAATTCGCCTCGCTGCTGGACGTGTTCGAGACGGCCCTGAAGCACGAGCAGCACGTCAGCCAGAGGATCGACAGCCTGTATGAGCTGGCCTTCAAGGAGAAGTCCTTCGCCGCGCTCGTCGAGCTGCAATGGTTCATCACGGAACAGGTCGAGGAAGAGCAGACATTCCGGGACATCGTCAGCAAACTGCAATTGCTGAAGAACGACATCGCCGCGATCCTGGAACTGGACCGCGTGCTGGGTGGACGCACTGCTGCCGCGGAGGCCAGTGAGTAGGGGTTTGTAAGAGACGAGCGCTGGACAATTCGTGGGGTGGACTTCAGTCCGCCCCACGAAGGGCCACGAAGGTCAAAGCCCGCGTTGTGACAAACCGCAGAGGTCGCCTGCGATTCGTCCGTGTCGGCCCGAAGAATTCGCGATGCTCGAATGGTGACGCCGCGTAGGAATGTGACCTCAGCGTGCGGATTCGCCGGCCTGACGTAGTATTGCTTGGTGCAATTGAGGAGAAACGAAGAAGTTCAGTTCGTACCGCAGTCGGCCCAGTAACGGTGCGACGGCCGGGCACAAGTGCTGTTGTTTTGCACGCAGCAGGATTCCGAGGGTTCCCAATACGTTGAAACCGCACTGCCGCGCGACTTCTCGTCCCGCCAACTCGTCAACCAGGATCAGTTCGGCCCGAAGTTCCTCCGCCAAGGTCAATGCTTCCGCCTCTCCGGCGTCAAGCCGCGAACGAAACTCGGTTACCCTTTCTGCGCTGTGCGGCGATTGTACCACCAGGAAAGGCCAAGCCGCCAAATCGACTGGTGTCAGTGTGGGAGGTGGATGCGCCAATTCAGACGCTACGGCAGGAGGTAGCCTTACCTCGCGGAACAGGTTCCTGCAGCCACGGAATATGGGCCAGATGTGCTAGGGCCCGCAATGGTGACGTGTCGCTGATGACGACCGGCATGGTTATGACCCGAGACGCGCCAAACCCTCGATTTCCCGCTGCCAATACGCGTCATCAATCCGGACTAGTCCCATATTCCGCTACTTGAACTTATTCCAAAACTGGTATTGCGCCATGCCCCTACATTGCGCATCTTATAGGCATGGCATACACATGGTACGGAAACCAATCGTCGGCGGAG
>Ga0233425_10002762_pt1 | contig 33602 bp, 33 predicted proteins | sample Watercolumn_Towu_2_FD_181712 | JGI IMG/M metagenome (GOLD analysis project Ga0233425, IMG submission 181712) | Freshwater microbial communities from Lake Towuti, South Sulawesi, Indonesia - Watercolumn_Towuti2014_140_MG | ecosystem: Environmental > Aquatic > Freshwater > Lake | place...
CGAACACATCGCCGTGCTGGACACCCACAAACTGTCGCCGCTGTTCGAGCGCATCGTCATCGCCAGCGCGCAATCCACCCGCCAGACCAAGGCCCTGGCCGACAACGTGGTGGACAAGCTGCTGGAACTGGGCGAGCGCCCGCGCAGCACCGAAGGCATCCGCAGCGGCGAATGGGTGCTGGTGGATCTGGGCGACGTGGTGGTTCACGTCATGCAGCCCGCTGTGCGCGCCTATTACAACCTCGAAGAACTCTGGGGCGGCCAGCCGCTCGCACGGGCGGCCTGAGTCCATGCGCCTGCTGATCGTTTCGGTCGGCCACAAGATGCCGGGCTGGATCAGCGACGGCTACGCCGAGTACGCCAAGCGCATGCCGCGCGAGGCGCGCATCGAACTGGTCGAACTCAAGCCCGAGCCGCGCACCACCGGCAAGACCACCGCGCAGATCATGGAAGCGGAAGCGGGGCGCATCCTCGCCACCCTGCCCGCCGGGGCGCGGGTGATCGCGCTGGACGAACGCGGCGCGCCCTGGACGACGCGCAAGCTGGCCGACGAGATGACGAACTGGATGCCGGAAGGCCGCGACGTGGTTTTCATCATCGGCGGCGCGGACGGGCTGCACGACTCGGTGAAGCGCGCCGCCCACCAGTTGCTGGCGCTTTCCGCACTGACCCTGCCGCACGCCATGGTGCGCGTGCTGTTGGCCGAGCAGTTGTACCGGGCGTGGAGCCTGATGCACAATCACCCTTATCACCGCGAATAGGTACGCCATGAAACTGGCCCAACCCCACATCTACCTGGCCTCGCAGAGTCCGCGCCGCCGCGAGCTGCTGAAACAGATCGGCGTGCATTTCGGTTCGCTGCTGATGCGCGGCGAGGCCGGACGGCTGCCGGATGTGGACGAGACGCCGCATCCCGGCGAAGACCCGACGGCCTACGTTCAGCGCGTCACCCGCGACAAGGCGGAAGCGGGCTGGAAAGCGATGAAGCAGCGCAATCTGCCGCCGTATCCGGTGTTGGCGGCGGACACCACCGTGGTGCTGGATGGCCAGATCCTGGGCAAACCCGCCGACCGCGATGCTGCCGCCGCGATGTTGCGCCAGCTTTCCGGCAGCGAACACCAAGTGCTCACTGCCGTGGCGGTCAAGTTCGAGGAACGTTGCGAACTGCGTCTGTCCGTCACCCGCGTCCGTTTCGTGGAACTGGGTGAGGAACGCATCCATCGCTACCTGTTGACCGGCGAATCGCTGGACAAGGCGGGCGCCTATGGCGTCCAGGGCCATGCCGGGGCTTTCGTGCGCAGCATCGAAGGCAGCTATTCCGGCGTGGTCGGCCTGCCGTTGTGCGAGACGGCGGAACTGTTGGAATCATTCGGATACCCCCTGTCATGAACGACGAGATCCTCATCAACGTCACCCCCCAAGAGACCCGCGCCGTGGTGATGCAGCTCGGCGTGGTGCAGGAACTGCACCTTGAACGCGCCAGCCAGCGCGGGCTGGTTGGCAACGTCTATCTCGGCAAGGTTCGCCGGGTGTTGCCCGGTATGCAGTCGGCCTTCATCGACATCGGGCTGGAGCGCTCCGCCTTCCTGCACGTGGCCGACATCTGGGAAAACCGCAACGATGCCACCAAGCCCATCGAGAAGACTTTGTTCGAGGGTCAGACGCTGCTGGTGCAGGTCATCAAGGATCCCATCGGCAGCAAGGGCGCGCGGCTGTCCACCCAGATCAGCATCGCCGGTCGCCTGCTGGTCTATCTGCCGCAGGAAACCCACATCGGCGTGTCGCAACGCATCGAAGTCGAAGCCGAGCGCGAGGCGCTGCGCGAACGGGTGACGCGTTTGCTGCCTGCCGGACACGGCGGCGGCTACATCATCCGCACCCAGGCCGAGACCGCCACCGATCCGGAATTCCTCGCCGACATGGCCTATCTCGACCGCCAGTGGCAGAGCTTGCAGGAAGAGACCAAGCGCCAGGCCGCGCCTGCGCTGCTCTACCAGGAGCTGAACCTAGCGTTGCGCGTGCTGCGCGATTTTGTCAGCGACGAGACCGCCCGTATCCGCGTCGATTCGCGCGGCACTTTCCAGCGCATGCAGGCGTTCGCCGAGAATTACATGGAAAGCGCTTTGTCGCGTATGGTGCATTACTCCGGCGAACGGCCGCTGTTCGACCTCTACGGCGTGGAAGAAGAGATCGAGCGCGCACTGTCGCGCCGGGTGGACTTGAAGTCCGGAGGCTACCTCATCATCGACCAGACCGAGGCGCTCACTACCGTGGACGTGAACACCGGCGGCTTCGTCGGCGGCCGCAACTTCGACGACACCATCTTCAAGACCAACCTCGAAGCCGCGCAGGTTATCGCCCGCCAGCTCCGTCTGCGCAACTTGGGCGGCATCATCATCTGCGACTTCATCGACATGGACACGCAGGAGCACCGTGATGCCGTGCTGGAAGAGTTCAAGAAGGCGCTGTCGCGCGACCACACCCGCATCACGGTGAACGGCTTCTCGGCGCTGGGGCTGGTGGAAATGACCCGCAAGCGCACCCGCGAAAGCCTGGCTCACATCCTGTGCGAACCCTGCCCGACCTGTCAGGGGCGCGGCGAGGTCAAGACCGCCCAGACCGTGTGCTACGAGATCCTGCGCGAGATCGTCCGCGAAGCCCGCCAGTTCAACGCCCGCGAATACCGCATCCTCGCCTCGCAGCAGGTCGTGGACCTGTTCCTCGACGAAGAATCGCAAAGCCTGGCGCAACTCTCCGATTTCATCGGCAAGCCGGTTTCGCTCCAGGTAGAAACGCTCTATAGCCAGGAACAGTACGACGTCGTGCTGATGTGAAGCGGCGTCGGGCAAGTAGAATACTCCATGAAACTCATCGCTTTGGAAACCTCCACCGAATACTGCTCCGTCGCCCTGTGGCGGGACGGTGAGCTGACTACGCGCTGTGAGTTGGTCGGGCAAAAGCATTCCGAGCAGCTCATGCCAATGCTGGACGACATGCTGCGCGAGGCCGACGTGAAGCTGGGTGAGCTGGACGGCATTGCCTTCGGCTGCGGCCCCGGTTCGTTCACTGGCGTGCGCATCGCCTGCGGTGTGACGCAGGGGCTGGCGTTTGGCGCGAACCTGCCGGTACTCGGCGTCTGCACCTTATTGTCGCTGGCCGAGGCCAGCGGTTACAACAAAGTGGTCGCCGCGCTGGACGCCCGCATGGGCGAGTTGTATCTGGCGGCGTATGAGCGCAGCAACGACGGTTGGATGACGGTGATCGAACCTTGCCTGTGCAAGGCTGACGATGCGCCGCTGGTCGCAGGCGAAGGCTGGTTCGGTACCGGTGGCGGCTTCAATGTGCCCGCATTGGGCGAGCGTTATGGAGCGCGGCTGACCGGTTTCGATGGCAGCGCCATCCCGCAGGCCGCCGCCATCGCCCGCCTGGCTGCACCGTTGTTCGCCGCCGGGCAGGGGGCGGATGCCGCGCTGGCCGCGCCGCTCTACCTCCGCGACAAGGTGGCGCTGACCACGGCGGAGCGGCTGGCGCAGGGCGGCACGGCATGATCCGGGCCATGGCGGCGACCGATCTCGACGCAGTGCTGGCCATTGAGCAGGCCGTGCATGCCCACCCGTGGACGCGCGGCAACTTCGCCGATGCGCTGACGGCGGGCAACTGGCTGCTGGTGGACGAGACCGCTGGCGCGTTGCGCGCCTACGTCGTGGCGCTGCCAGGTGTGGGCGAAGCCGAATTGCTGACCCTCGGCGTGGTCGCCGACCAGCAACGCCGGGGACTGGGCAGCGCCCTGCTGGAAGCGATGCAGGCTCTGGCCCGCGAACGCGGCATGGCCCGGCTGTTTCTGGAGGTGCGCCCTTCCAACGTCGCCGCGCTGGCGCTGTATCACCGCGCCGGGTTCGTGGAGATCGGGCGGCGCCGCAACTACTACCCGACCGCCGACGGGCGCGAGGATGCGATCTTGATGGAAGGAACATTGTGAACCGCGACGAAGCCGTGCTGCGCGAATTGAATCTCTACCCGCTGTGGGTGCGGCGCGATGCGCCACCTGCGACGCCCATCGATACCGCCTTATCCGCCGCCGCCATTATTCAGGAAACACCCGCACCTGTAGCCATTGCCGCCCCGATCCAGAAGACGCCTCCACCCATGAATACTGCCCAACCACCTTCCAACCACGCCGACCTCGGCTGGAACGAACTCAAAGCCAAAGTGAAGGATTGCACCGCCTGCAAGCTGCGCGCCGGTTGCACCCAGACGGTGTTCGGCGTGGGCGACGAGCAGGCCGACTGGCTGTTCGTCGGCGAGGGGCCGGGGGCGGACGAGGACGTGAAGGGCGAACCTTTCGTCGGCCAGGCCGGCAAGCTGCTGGACAACATGCTGGCCGCCATCCAGCTCAAGCGCGGCGACAACGTCTACATCGGCAATATCGTGAAGTGCCGTCCACCCGGCAATCGCACGCCGGAACCGGATGAGATCGCTACCTGCCTACCCTATTTGCAACGCCAGATCGAGTTGATCCAGCCGAAGATCATGGTCGCGCTGGGCAAGACCGCCGCCAACGCCCTGCTGGGGAAGGAGGCGTCGCTGGCGTCATTGCGCGGACGGCTGCACGATTACCACGGCATCCCGCTAGTGATCGCCTACCACCCGGCCTACCTGCTGCGCTCGCCGGGCGAGAAAGCCAAGGCCTGGCAGGATCTGTGTCTGGCGGTGGAAACCTATCAGAAGGCGAAGGGCTGACAGCCATCCGCATCGCAGCGCAGGGCGTGGCCTTGCGCACCCCAGTCGCTCAACACCCAGCGTTCGCAAACACGGTCGTCGAGCGGCAGCACATGCCGCGCCGGGCGGTGGGTGTGGCCGTGGATCAGGCGCGGGTAGCCGTGCGTGCGTAGCAGAGCGGCCACGGCGTCGGCGTTGACATCCATGATTTCCAGCGTCTTCTGCTGCTTGTTGGCCTCGCTTTGGGCGCGCACCTGCTCAATGAATGCCTTGCGCTGCGCCAGCGGCTGGGCGAGGAATTGCGCCTGCCAGGCCGGGTTGCGCACCTGGATGCGAAAAGCCTGGTATTCGGCATCGTCGGTGCACAGCGCATCGCCATGACTGAGCAGGGTGGGCTGACTGTAAAGGTCAACCAAAGTCGGATCAGGCAGCAACTCCGCGCCACAAGCGCGGGCCAGCGCCTCGCCCATCAGCAGGTCGCGGTTGCCGTGCATGAGGTAGATGCGCACGCCCCGTTCCGCCAGCCCGCGCAGCCCGTCGGCGACGTGGCGGTGCAGCGGCTCGTCGAGGTCGTCGTCGCCCGCCCAGTACTCGAACAGGTCGCCCAAGATGTAAAGTGCCTCGGCCTGCGGGGCGTGGTCACGCAACAGGCGGTCAAAGGCCGCCGTCAACTGCGGCTGGCTGGCGCACAGGTGCAGGTCGGAGATGAACAGAGAGTGATGCATGAAGCAAAACGGCGCCGAAGCGCCGTTTCCTTACTGGATGACTTCCGCCTTGGTGATGACGATGTCCTCTGTCGGTACGTCCTGGAAGTAGCCACTGTTGCCGGTGCGGACTTTTTTGATCGCGTCCACAACTTCCTTGCCTTCGACCACTTTGCCAAACACGCAATAGCCCCAGCCCTGGGCGCTGGGTGCGGTGTGGTTGAGGAAGCCATTGTCCTTCACGTTGATGAAGAACTGTGCCGTGGCCGAGTGTGGGTCGTTGGTGCGCGCCATGGCGATGGTGTAGGCGTCGTTCTTCAGGCCGTTGTCGGCCTCGTTCTTGATCGGCGCGCTGGTGCCCTTTTGCCTCATGCCGGGCTCGAAGCCGCCGCCCTGAATCATGAAACCGTTGATGACGCGGTGAAACACAGTGTTGCTGTAGAAGCCGCTGTTCACGTAGTCTAGGAAGTTCTTGACGGTGGCGGGGGCTTTTTCGGCATCCAGTTCGAGGGTGATGACGCCGAGGCTAGTGTGCAGTTTGACCATGGGGTGTTTTCCTTTTGTGACAGAAGGGGAGGCCGCCAGCGCGGAGCATGCCAGCAAAATACCAAGCCAGAAAATGAAGATGCGTTTCATGCTGAATTACCGGGAGTGAGGTTTGTCTAGGCGGCGCCTTCGTAGAGGATCTGCCAGCGGTCGCCCTGCTTGATCCAGTACTGGCGCTTCTTCATTTTGTTGTTGAGGTTGTTGCTGCTGTAATCTTGGTCGAAGTTGACCACTACCATGTTGGTAGTGCCAGGATAAGGGAATACGCTCATGTTGGAGAGCCCCACCTTGATCCAGGCCTTACCGGCATTGACCTTGGATTTGTGGCTCACCCATCCGGCATAGTCCAGGTCATCGCTGTAAAAATTGCGGGCGTAGTGACGCAGATAGGAATCGTTGTCACGATTGGACCAATCCGTGCGCCAGCGTTCGATTTCTGTCAGCAGAGAGTCGCGTTCCGCCCGATCCTTGTCGTCCGACCACTCCATCTGACCGGTGATCACGATGGGAGTTCTTCCGACCTGCAATACTTTGGCGAGCTTGTTCAGATCATCGTTGGCCAGCACCACGCAGCCGCTGCTGGCCAGCGGCGGACGGCTGTAGGTGTCGCTGGGCGTGCCGTGGATCCAGATGCCGTGACCGCTACGGCCATGCTTGACATCCCATTCGTTGGGATAGCTCAGCGGGAAAGCCCCGGAGCCGTAAAAGTCGGTCAGTGTTCTGGGGTCGAGCCTGTCCTTGACGTAGTACACCCCGATGGGGGTGCGCTTGTCGCCTTCGATGGTCTTGTCGGCGCCGGATTTGCCGATGGTGATGTAGTAGTCGGTGACGTAGTGCGGCTCGCCATTCACGTTTTCGAACACGTACAGGGTGGAGCGGCTGGCATCGACCACCAGCGCATGCGATTGCTCAGAATCGAGCTTCCACAAGTATTTGGGCGAGGCCGTGACGGGGGCGTGATCCTGGTACCGTTGCAGTCTGACCTTGGCCTCGGCGCGCAGATCCTCGATCTTGTCTCTGGGGGCATTGGGGGCGTTGCCAAAAGTGCTGATCGGACGTGCGCGCGCCATCAGCAGGTCAGCCTTGACCAGTTGTGCCAAACGGAAGTTGGGGTTGGCTTTCAGCAGCGCATCGACCTCCTTCAGCGCCACATCAATCCGGCCTTCCTTTAGCGCCAGCAGGCTGTGGGCCAGTTGCGCTTCCATGTACTGGGAGTCTGCCGCCCCCGCCTGCAATGAGCAGGCGGCAAGCAGCAGGGGGAGCCAACAGCGGACTTTCTTCATGCAGCTTACTTGGCTTGCTCTTCCTGAATCAGCCAGTCGCCGCCAGATTTGACCAGAGTCAAGGTCTTGGGACCCGTGGAGTTCAGTTTGCTGGACTGATAGATCTGCTTGAAGGTGACGGTGACGTGGCTGTCATCTACGGTCGTTGCCTTGGCGTTTTCGATTGTCACGTGGATGAACTTGGGCGCGCCGATCCGGTCTTCACGCGTCTTTTCCCAGGATGCACGATCCTCGTCGTTGGGGGTCTTGAAATCCTTGGCGTAGAACGAGAGATACTTCTTCACATCTTGCATCGACCAAGCGGCCGCCCAATCCTTCACCATCTTCAATGCGGCATCGCTGTTGTCCGCCACAACAGGCTTGCCGACAGGCGCGGAAGGCGCTGCGGGGGCAGACGGTGTTGACGCTGCAGGCGCAGTTGGGCTGGAGGGGGCCGATTTCCCTGGTTTGACGCCCTTGCCGCCGAACAAATCACGGATCAGTTCCAGCTTGGTCTGGGTTGCCGTATTGCTTTTGTCGAGCTGAAGCGCGCGATCATAGGCCTGGCTGGCCATTTTGGCGTAGATGTCGCCCAGATTCTCATGGGCAGTGGCGTAGCTGGGATGGGTGCGGATGGCCACTTCCAGCGCTGTCTTGGCTTTTTCGTACTGCCCTTGTCCGGCATAGAGCACGGCCAGATTGTTGTAGGGTTCGGGCAACTCGGGATAGTCGTTGGTCAGCGAAGTGAATACGGCGATGGCATCGTTCTGCTTGCCCTGCTCGATCAGAATGAGCCCCTTGAGGAAGCGGGCCTGGGCATCCTTGGGTTTGCCGGCCAATATTGCGTTTACCTTGTCCATGGCCTTGGCATATTGCCCTTGGCTGAGCAGGCTGTTGGCGTCCTGATAAGCATCAGCTTGGGCAGCAGCGCTGAAACACAGCCACAGCGCACCCAACAACACACCCTGCTTGAACGAACGGGACATTTTCATAGCTTTGTATTCCTCAAATGACGTCGATGGCCTGGATAGCTTTGATGGAACTGCTGTTGCCGGAGGTTGACCTCCCGGCAACTAAACTTTTCCAGAAGTTACAAATGGCGTGAACTATAAATTTATTCCACCAACTTTGCCACTATTTTTACAGTTGGCCCTAGTAGATTTCACCCGGGATCAACGCTTCCTCGGCGGCATCAGGTCGGTGATGGTGCCTTCGGCCATCTCGGCGGCGAAGTTGAAGGTCTCCGACAGCGTCGGGTGCGGGTGGATGGTCAGGCCGATGTCTTCCATGTCCGCGCCCATTTCCAGCGCCAGCACCGCTTCGGCGATCAACTCGCCCGCATTGGTACCGACGATGGAGGCACCCAGGATGCGGCGGGTTTTGGGGTCGAGCAACACCTTGGTGACGCCTTCGTCGCGGCCAATGGACAGCGCGCGACCCGATGCCGCCCACGGGAATGCGCCCTTCTCGTATTCGATGCCTTCGGCTTTGGCCTGCGTTTCGGTCAGCCCCATCCAGGCCACCTCCGGGTCGGTGTAGGCCACCGAGGGAATGGTCATCGGCTCGAAGAATGCCTTGTGTCCGGCGATATTCTCGGCAGCCACCTTGCCTTCATGCACCGCCTTGTGCGCCAGCATCGGGTCGCCGACGATGTCGCCGATGGCGTAGATATGCGGCACATTGGTGCGCATTTGCTTATCGACCGGAATGAAGCCGCGCTCGTTCACCGTGAGTCCGGCGGCTTCGGCGTTGATGGCGCGACCATTGGGACGGCGGCCAACCGCCATCAGCACCTTGTCGTAAAGCTGCGGTTCGGCGGGCGCTTGTTCGCCTTCAAACGTCACGCGCAAGCCTTCCGGTAGCGCTTCGATCTTGGTCACCTTGGTCTTCAGCATGATGGACTCGTAGCGCTTCTCGATGCGCTTGTGCAACGGCCGCACCATGTCCTTGTCCGCGCCGGGCATCAGTTGATCCATCAACTCGACCACGGAAATCGAAGCCCCCAGCGCGTCGTACACCGTGGCCATCTCCAGCCCGATGATGCCGCCGCCGATGACCAGCATCCGCTTGGGCACATCCTTCAGCGCCAGCGCGCCGGTGGAGTCGATGATGCGTTCATCCTCGTAGGGGAAACCGGGAATGCGCGCCACGCTGGAGCCCGCCGCCACGATGGCATTGTCGAACGACACGGTCTTCACGCCCTCGGCGGTCTGCACTTCCAGCATGTGGGGCGAAACGAACTTCGCTACGCCGCGCACCACCTGCACCTTGCGCTGCTTGGCCAGCCCGGCCAGCCCGCCGGTCAGCTTGGTGATGACGCTTTCCTTCCAGCCGCGAATCTTGTCGATGTCAAAGGAGGGCTTGCCGAAAGTCACGCCGTGATGCGCCACTTCTTCCGCCTCGGTGACAACCTTGGCCACATGCAGCAGCGCCTTGGACGGAATGCAGCCCACGTTCAGGCAGACTCCTCCTAAAGTGGCGTGCTTTTCGATCAACACGACCTGCTTGCCCAGATCGGCGGCGCGGAAGGCAGCAGTGTAACCGCCGGGGCCTGCGCCCAGCACCACGACTTCGGCATGGATGTCGCCCTTGGGAATGTTCGCAGCAGGCGCCGCCGAGGCGGGGGCAGCCACCGGCGCTGCGGTCGGAGCGGGCGCCGCTGGAGCAACTTCCGCAACGGGTGCCGTCGGGGCGGCCGCTGCGCCGCTGGTTTCCAGCAGCACGATCACCGAGCCTTCGCTCACCTTGTCGCCCACCTTGACCTTCAGCTCCTTCACCACGCCCGCGGTCGGTGTCGGTACGTCCATGGTGGCCTTGTCGGTCTCCAACGTAATCAGCGTCTGCTCCGCCTCCAGGCTATCACCCGCCTTCACGGCCACTTCGATGATGGCGACGTCCTTGAAACCGCCGATGTCGGGAACCTTGATCTCTATGGTGCTCATGTTCTTTCCTTATTTGCGTATCTGCCCGCTGCCGAGCACGATGAATTTTTGTGAGGTCAAGCCTTCCAGCCCGACCGGGCCGCGGGCGTGAATCTTGTCGGTGGAGATGCCGATCTCCGCGCCGAGACCGTACTCGAAGCCGTCGGCGAAGCGGGTCGAGGCGTTCACCATCACGCTGGAAGAATCCACCTCGCGCAGGAAACGCATCGCCTTGCTGTAATTCTCGGTGACGATGCTGTCGGTGTGCTGCGAGCCGTAGGTGTTGATGTGGTCTATGGCCTCGTCCACATTCGCCACCACGCGCACGGCGAGGATGGGCGCGAGGTATTCGGTGCGCCAGTCTTCCTCGGTGGCGGCCTTCATCTGCGGCACGATGGCCTGGGCGGCGGCGTCGCCGCGCAGTTCCACGCCCTTGTCGAGGTAGATCTGGCACAGCGGCGGCAGAACTTTTTCTGCAATATCCGCGTTCACCAGCAGCGTCTCCATGGCGTTGCACACCCCGTAGCGGTGGGTTTTGGCGTTGTCGGCGATGACAATGGCTTTCTGCAAATCCGCCTGGTCGTCGATGTAGACGTGGCAGATGCCGTCCAGATGCTTGATGACCGGCACTTTCGCCTCGTCGGAGATGCGCGCGATCAGGCTCTTGCCGCCTCTGGGCACGATCACGTCGACGAATTCTTTCATGGTAATCAGTTCGCCCACCGCAGCACGGTCGGTGGTGGCCACCACCTGCACTGCCGTTTCCGGCAACCCGGCAGCGCGCAGGCCCGCCTGCACGCATTCGGCGATGGCGCGGTTGGAGTGGATGGCCTCGGAGCCGCCGCGCAGAATGGCGGCGTTGCCCGACTTCAGGCAAAGACCTGCGGCATCCGCCGTCACATTGGGGCGCGATTCGTAAATGATGCCGATCACGCCCAGCGGTACGCGCATCTTGCCGACCTGAATGCCGGAGGGACGGAAGCTCATGTCGGAAATCTCGCCCACCGGATCGGGCAGGGCGGCAATCTGGCGCAAGCCTTCGGCCATGCCCGCGATGACCTTGGGCGTCAGCGTCAGCCGATCCACCGAAGCGTCGTCCAGCCCATTGGCGCGCGCGGCGGCGACATCTTTGGCGTTGGCTTCCTGCAAGGCGGCGCTGCTGTCCAGAATCGCTTGGGCGATGGCTTCCAGCGCGCGGTTTTTGGCAGCGGTGTCGGCCTGCGCCATCCGGCGCGAGGCGGCGCGCGCATTGCGCCCGACCTGCTGCATGTAACTTTTCACGTCATCCATGGTGTAGCGAGAACGGTTTTATGGAGCGCGCATTTTACCGCAAGCGGGGTGCTAAAATGCGCGCCTGTTTTGAAAGGCCCCCGCATGTCCGACATCCTGAAAAAAATCCTTGCCGTTAAAGCCGAAGAAGTCGCCGTCGCGCGCGCGGCCCAGCCGCTGGAGCAAGTCCGCGCTGCCGCTGAAGCCGCCCCGGCTCCGCGTGATTTCGTCGGCAGCATCCGCGCAAAAATCGCCGCCGGTCAGCCCGCCGTCATCGCCGAAATCAAGAAGGCCAGCCCCAGCAAGGGCGTGATCCGCGCCGATTTCCGCCCCGCCGAAATCGCTGCCAGCTATGCCGCCCACGGTGCGGCCTGCCTTTCGGTGTTGACCGACGAGCAATTCTTTCAGGGCAGCGCGGATTACCTGAAACAGGCGCGCGCGGCCTGTGAGTTGCCGGTGCTGCGCAAGGATTTCATGGTGGACGAATACCAGATCTGGCAAGCCCGGGCGATGGGCGCGGACGCCATTTTGCTGATCGCCGCCGCACTCACGCTGGAGGAAATGCAGCGCTTCGAAGCCTTGGCACACTCGCTGGGCATGGCGGTGCTGGTGGAAGTGCACGACGGCGAAGAACTTACCGCCGCGCTGCAACTCAAGACCCCGCTGATCGGCGTCAACAACCGCAACCTGCGCACCTTCGAGGTCACCCTGCAAACGACTTTGGATTTACTGGCGCGCATCCCGGCGGATCGCGTGGTCGTCACCGAGAGCGGCATCCTGGCCCCGGCGGACGTGGCGCTGATGCGCGAAAACGCCGTACACACCTTTTTGGTCGGCGAAGCCTTCATGCGCGCCGCCGATCCCGGTGCGGAGTTGGCGCGCTTATTCGCCTGATTCGATGCGGCGCTGTGCCGGAAAGACAATCTCGAAACGGCTGCCCACGCCCTCTTCGCTGCTGATCTCCAGCCGCGCCTGATGGCGGTTGATGACGTGCTTGACGATGGCCAGCCCCAGCCCGGTGCCGCCGGTCTCGCGGGAACGGCTGCGATCCACTCGATAGAAACGCTCGGTCAGGCGCGGGATGTGTTGCGGTGCGATGCCGATGCCGCTGTCCTGCACGCTGAACACCGGCTCGCCCTCTCTCTCCTCCCAGCGCAAAACGATGCGACCGCCTTCTGGGGTGTAGCGTATGGCGTTGCTGACCAGGTTGCCGAAAGCACTGTGCAGCTCGCCCATATTCGCCTCCAGCCCGCAACGGCTGCCGAGTTCGAGTTCGAGCGCATGCTGGCCTTTGCTCAAGCGACGGCCTTCCTCCAACACGGTCTCCAGCAGCGCCGGGATGGCGACGAGCTCTTCCTTGTGCGCTGTATTGTCGCTCTCCAGCTTGGACAGGGTGAGCAGGTCATCCACCAGCCGCGTCATGCGCTCGGTCTGCTCGCCCATCAACTGCAATCCGCGTTTCGCCATGTCGCAATCGCGGTCTTCCATGTCCAGCAGGGTCTCGACGAAGCCGTTGACCACAGTGAGCGGGGTGCGCAATTCGTGCGAGACGTTGGCGACGAAATCCCGCCGCATGGTGTCCTGGCGTTCGAGGTGGGTGACGTCGCGGCTGATCATCAGCTTCTTGTCGCCGCCGTAGGCGATGACCTTGATGGACAACACCAGATCATCCTGGCGCGGACCGCGTAGTAGCAGCGGCTCGGTGAATTGCCCTATGTCCAGATACTGGACGAACTCGGGCTGACGGGCGAGGTAGGTGATCTGCTGGCCGAGGTCGTGGCGGATGTCGAGGCCGAAATGCTTCTGCGCCAGCGGGTTGCACCATTCGATACGGTCGGATCCATCGAGGATGATCACGCCCTCGGGTAGGGCGGAAGTGGCCTGCTCCATATAGTGCAGCGACTGGCTTAGCTGCTCCTGCTTCTTGCGCAACCGCTTCACCAGTTGGTTGAGGGCGGCGAACAGGTCTTCCCACACGCCCGCGCCTTCCGGTACATCGCGCTCCTTGGGGCTAGCCAGCCAGTGCTCGAAGGCTGCCATCTGGCGCAGGTGGAATGCGTATAGCGCCAGCAGCATGAGCGCAAACAGCAGCACGGCAGGCAACGCGCCCAGCAGCGGCCAGGCCAGCAAGGCCATCGCCAGCATGATTGCGATGGGCGTCAACACCCGTTGCCAGAATTCCGTCACTTACACTCTCCCTTTGGTCGGGGCGATTATACGGATTCGGCAGAGGGAAAAGTCAATTCGCCGAAAAACGGTAGCCGCTGCCGCGCACGGTCTGCACCAGCTCGTCGCAACCGGTCGGCTCCAGAGCGGCGCGCAGGCGGCGGATGTGGACGTCCACCGTGCGTTCCTCGACGAATACGTGGTCGCCCCACACCTGATCCAGCAACTGGGAACGGCTGTAGACCCGCTCCGGATGGGTCATAAAGAAGTGCAACAAACGGAATTCGGTCGGGCCGAGTTCCAGCGGCTGCCCATCGGCCCGGACGCGGTGGGTGGTCGGGGATAGCTCCAGCGCGCCTGCGCGCACGACCTCTTCAGACATTTGCGGCGCACGGCGACGCAACACGGCGCGGATGCGCGCCATCAGTTCGCGCGGCGAAAAGGGTTTGGTCATGTAGTCGTCGGCGCCGGATTCCAGCCCCAGCACCTTGTCGCGTTCGTCGCTGCGGGCGGTGAGCATGATGATGGGGATGTCGCGGGTGCGGGCCTCGGCGCGCAGCTTGCGCGCCAACTCGACGCCTGACATACCGGGCAGCATCCAGTCGAGCAGGATCAGGTCGGGCAACACCCGGTTGATGTGAGCCATAGCTTCGGCGGAATCGCTCGCCCGGATGGCGGTATGACCACTCTGGCTGACATTGATCGCCAGCAGTTCCTGGATCGCGGGTTCATCTTCCACCAGCAGAATTTTCGCAACCATCATTTTCTCCATTGTGACTATCCTTTGAAGAGGATATGGCAGGAATATGACAGTAACATGACAGTGTCAGGCGTGATCTGCAGGGTGCGTATGGCCGGATTCGGCGACGTGTCCAGTATGGCCGGCGGCGTGGTGGTGCAGGTAAGCATGTTCCGGCTCCTCGGGGGTGTGGCCGGGAACCCGGTTGGGTAGCAGCGAACCGACCACCATGCCGACCATGCTCATCAGCAGACCGATGAGCTGAGGCGGCCAGATCTGGCTAGGCTCAAGCATTTCGCACAGCAGCCAGGAGGATAGGCCCAACGCCATCGCCGCGAGCGCGCCCTGGGTGTTCGCCCGTTTCCAGTACAGGCCGAAAGCCAGCGGGGTGAACGCTGCCACCAGGGTGATCTTGTAGGCGTTCTCCACCATCTTGAAAATGGAAAGCTCCGAGTTCAGCGCTACCAGCAGCACCATGCCGCCGAAGCCCCACAGTGTGATGCGCATCGCCCGCAGGAATTGGCGGTCGTCCATCTGGCGGAACACGAAGTGCTTGAGGATGTTCTCGGTGAACGCCACCGAGGGCGCCAGCAGGGTGGCCGAGGAGCAGCTCATGATGGCCGACAGCAGCGCGCCGAAGAAGATCACCTGGGCGAACAGCGGGGTATGGTCGAGGATCAGGGTGGGCAGCACCAGTTGGGAATCTTGTTCCAACAACCTGCCGAACAATTGCGGATCGACCAGAGTGGCCGCGTAGGCCAGGAACATGGGCACGAAGGCGAATACGAAATACAGTGAGCCACCCAGCACCGAGCCGCGCACGGCGGTCTGGTGATTCCTTGCGGCGGTGATGCGCTGGAATACGTCCTGCTGCGGGATGGAGCCCAGCATCATGGTCACCCACGCGCCGACGAAAGGCACCCACTCGGTGTAGCCGCCCTTGGGGAAGAAATCCAGCTTGCCGGAGGCCTGGGCGTGCTGCACCACGGCGCCCGCGCCGCCGGTCATGCCGCTGACATACCAGGCGATGAACAGCATGCCGCCCATGATGACGGTCATCTGCACGAAATCCAGCAGCGCCACCGACCACATGCCGCCGAAAGTGGTGTAGATCAGCACGATCAGCGCGCCGATCAGCATGCCGGTTTCCTGCGACACCATTCCGCCGCTGACCACTTTGAACACCAGTCCCAGCGCCATCACTTGGGCGGACACCCAGCCAAGATAGGAGATCACGATGCAGATGGCGGCGATCAACTCCACCGCCTTGTTGTAGCGCATGCGGTAGTAGTCGCCGATGGTGAGCAGGTTCATGTCGTACAGCTTGCTGGCGAAGAACAGGCCGGCCAGGATCAGGCACAGCGAAGCGCCGAAGGGGTCGGCCACCACGCCGCCCAAGCCTTCCTTGACGAAGGTGGCGGAGATGCCGAGCACGGTCTCGGCCCCGAACCAGGTGGCGAACACGGTGGCGGTCACCACCGGCAGCGGCAGGTGGCGACCCGCCACGGCAAAATCCTTGGCATTGTGCACGCGCGTGGCGGCGTACAGGCCGATGCCGACGGAAACCAGTAGATACAGGATGACGAACCAGATGAGCATGCGGAGTCTCGTCCACTAGACGACGGTCGGCATTGTAATTCAAGGTGCTTGCGGCTGGAACAAATGCCTTGTGCACGGGCGGGTGGCGAATTAAGATAGCCGCCGTTCTGGGGGAACTTAATTGGGGGATTCAATGAAAAACACCTTACGACTCGGTTTTCTGGCGCTGTTGATGGCAGGGCAGGCTTGCGCGGCTGATATACACGGCGCCGGTTCGTCGTTCGCGGCGCCGCTCTATGAGGCGTGGATCTTCGGCTCCCATAATTCCGAGCGCATCGAGTACCAGCCGGTCGGCTCCGGCGAGGGTATCAGGCGCATTGCGGCCAAACAGGTGGATTTCGGCGCTTCCGATGCGCCGCTGACCGTCAATGAGCAGGAGAGCAAGGGTTTGGTGCAGTTTCCCGCCGCCGTGGCGGCCCTGGTGCCTGTGGTCAACCTGCCGGGCGTTTATGCCGGTGAGCTGAAGTTGTCGGGCGAGGTGCTCGTGGGCATTTACAACGGGCAGATCGGCAAATGGAGCGACTCCCGCATCGCCGAACTGAATCCGGGCATGAAACTGCCTTCGACTTCAATCACCGTGCTGCATCGTGACGACGAATCCGGCTCCACTTACGTGTTCACCGACTACCTCAGCAAGGTGAGCGAGGCTTGGGGCTCCAAGGTCGGCCAGGGGCTGACGGTGAAATGGCCGGAAGGGGCGGGCGTCAAGGGCGGCAAGGGCATGGTTGATGCGGTGAAAGCCAAACAAGGCGCCATCGGCTATGTCGAATATGCCGTTGCGGTCAACAATCACCTGACTTACACCCAGATGAAGAACAAGGATGGCGTGAACGTGCGCCCGTTGCCGGAGAATGTGCTGGCGGCCATCCCGGGCGGGCAATGGAACGCCGAACGTGGCTTTGCCGGGGCTACGCTGACCAATTCCGCTGGCCCCAAGAGCTGGCCGATCACCTCGGCGACTTTCCTGTTGTTGCCCAGGGTCACCAACAGCCCCAGCAACACCCAGCACGTGATGCGTTTTGCCGACTGGGGCTATCGCCATGGCGAGATCGTGGCTGCGGGCAATGGTTTCATTTCCCTGCCCAAGAGTGTGGTCGAGCAGGTTCACGTCCAATGGCAGTCGATCCACGATGCGCTCGGCCTGCCAGTCTATAGCCGGTAAACGCCCCTCCTCCCCCAGCTTGCCGGGGGAGGTGTTCCATGCATTCAGATGTCAACCTCATCTATCAGGATGATTTCCTGCTCGTAGTCGGGAAACCTGCCAACCTGCTGTCGGTGCCCGGCCGGGGTGCAGACAAACAGGATTGTCTGGCCTCTCATCTCCAGCGTCATTTTCCCGATGCGCTGGTCGTACATCGGCTGGACATGGCCACTTCCGGGCTGATGCTGTTCGCTCGCGGCCCCTTGATGCAGTCCCGGCTGTCGCAATTATTCCGCGAACGCAGGGTGGTCAAGCGCTACCAGGCCATTGTTGCCGGAAAGCCTGCCTTCGCGAGTGGCGAGATCGACTTGCCGCTGATCTGCGATTGGCCCAACCGCCCACGGCAGAAGGTGTGCTTCCAGACCGGCAAGCCTGCCCTGACCCGTTATTGTGTGCTGGAGGAGGTCGAGCATGGGTCGGCGATGACTTCCCGGCTGGAGCTGGAGCCGGTCACCGGGCGTTCCCACCAGTTGCGGTTGCATCTTGCCAGCATCGGTCATCCCATCGTGGGTGATGCGCTCTACGGTGGTCTGCCCGCACATCGCATGATGCTGCATGCCTCCGAGTTGCACTTCGACCACCCGGCGAGCGGCGAGTCGATGTCTTTTTTCATGGTCACGGAATTCTGACGCTAAAGTAATCAACGTCGGTTGCCGATAAGTCCGTAGCTTCGTCACCCACGGCAGGACACACCATGAAAAAACGCAGCAAAGTTCGCATCCCTGTCACGCAAGGTCTCAAGGATGTCTACGCGATGGACATGCACCTTCCCTATCAGTCGGCCTGTGCCGGACAATTCAATGTAGTAGCGTTCAGTCGGCTGGCGGCGGCAATCTCGGTGGTGCGCACTGCCCTTGATCAGACGGGCAAAGGCTCGCCAGAGGCGGTGGCGGCGCTGGACCAGGCCGTGGAGACTTTGCTGGAGATACGCCATCGGGGCGACGGGGGCGGCGTTTGGGAAATCAATGAAACCGAGCGACCTGTGGTGTTGGCGGGCATCCAGGCTGCCGAAGAGTGTATTGGCATTCTCAGCGTCGATAGGCTGCAAGCGGCTGCAGACACCCTGCTGATGCAGCTTGCCAACGAACCTGCCGCCGCCTGATTCTTTTCCCACGATCTGTGTGTCCCGCTGCCCGTCGCACGGGACGCATCCTCTTTGCACAGTGATATACTTCGCGCGCTTGTTCAACTCGATGAGACACCCATGAAACGATTCCTGATGTTACTGACCTTGGTTCTGACCTGTTTGAGCCTGCTCGCCCCGGTGGCGGAAGCCAAGCGCTTTGGCGGCGGGGGCAGCGTCGGCAAACAGCGCACCATGAGCGCACCGGCGCAGCGCCAACAAACCGCCGCTCCGGCGCAGCAGCCCGCCGCACAACCCGCAGCGCCCGCGCAACCGCAACGCAACAAGTGGCTGGGTCCCTTGGCCGGCCTGGCCATCGGCGCGGGTCTGGGCGCGCTGTTCGCCAGCATGGGTCTGGGCGAAGGCATGGGCATGCTGTTGATGGGTATTCTGGCAGTGATGGTGGTGATGATGCTGATCGGCATGTTCCGCAAGAAGCAGCAACCGGCCATGCAGTATGCCGGAGCGGGTGCGCCCTACGCGCCGCAGCCCGAGCCGGTGCAGCAGCCGATGCCGGGCAGCGTGGCCGCTTCTGCGCCGACTGTCAGCCAAATTCCAGCCGATTTCCCGGTGGACGCTTTCCTGCGTAGCGCCAAGACGTCCTTCATCCGCCTGCAGGCCGCCAATGACCGCAAGGATCTGAACGACATCCGCGAGTACACCACGCCGGAGATGTACGCCGAGATCTCCATGCAGATGAGCGAGCGCGGCAATCAGGAACAGAAGACCGACGTAGTGAACCTGAACGCCGAGATTCTGGAGGTCGTCACCGAGGGCGATCTGGCCATCGCTTCCGTGCGCCTGTCCGGCGAACTGCGCGAGAACAATGGCCCAGCCGAGTCGTTCGACGAAGTCTGGCACGTGCAGAAGAACCTGAAGGACGACAAGGCCGTATGGCTGCTGGCGGGCATCCAGCAGGTGGCATAACCATGCTGAACCGGACGGTCGCAGCCGCGCTCAACCACCTGCTGGAGCAGAGCGGCTGGGCGCTGCCCCGGCTGACCCGGTTCGCTGGCAAGACGGTGCGACTCTCCGTCGCGCCGTTCTCCTACGCTTTCACCATCCAGGCCGACGGCATGCTGGCCGAGGCCGCTTCCGGCGCCAGCGCCGACGCCGAATGCAGCCTGGCACCCTCGCTGCTACCGCGACTGGCCTTGCAGGATGAAGCGGCTTATCAGCAGATTTCCAGCACTGGCGACGCCGCCTTGCTGACCGAGATCTTCTTCCTCAGCCGCAACCTGCGCTGGGATGCCGCCGAGGACATCAGCCACTTCACCGGCGACATCGTGGCCGAACGGCTGGTGCGTTTTGCCGAGGCGCGTGTGCAGCACTGGCGCGGAGCGGCGGTGAATATTTCCCAGGCGCTGGCCGAATTCTGGACCGAGGAACAGCCATTGCTGGCCAAGCCGGAGCCGGTCGGTCGTTTTATCCAGCAGGTGGACGCTTTGCGCGATGACGTGGCGCGGCTGGAACAGCGCATCCAGCGCTTGGCGAAGGCGGCTGAATGACCCTGCTGCGCGTTTTCCGCATCCTGTTCGTGGTGCTGCGTTTCGGGCTGGACGAGTTCATTCTCGCCCATGACCGCCTGACGCTGCCGCGCATCCTGCTCAACTGGCTGTTGTTCTTCCGCGATACGGACACGCCGCGCGCCGTGCGCCTGCGTCTGGCGCTGGAATCGCTGGGGCCGATCTTCGTCAAGTTCGGCCAGATGCTGTCCACCCGCCGCGACCTGATCCCGACCGACCTGGCCGATGAACTGGCCAAATTGCAGGATCAAGTGCCGCCATTCCCCTCGCGTCAGGCGGTTGAGTTGCTGGAAGCGAATTTCGGCCAGTCCTTGAGTCGGGTGTTCGCCCGTTTCGACGAGATCCCGGTGGCCAGCGCCTCGGTGGCGCAGGTGCATTTCGCCGAACTGCCCGATGGTCGCGAGGTGGCGGTGAAGATCCTGCGCCCCGGGATCGGTCGGGTCATCGACCACGACCTCGATCTGCTGGATGTCGCCGCCAACCTGCTGGAAACCTTCTGGGCCGACGGTCGCCGCCTGAAGCCGCGCGAAGTGGTGGCCGAGTTCTCCAAGCACCTGCACGACGAACTGGACTTGATGCGCGAAGCTGCCAACGCCAGCCAGTTGCGGCGCAACTTCGCTAATTCTCGCCTGCTGCAAGTGCCGGAAGTGTACTGGGACTGGTGTTCCGAATCGGTGATGGTGATGGAGCGCATGCATGGCATGCCGGTCAGCCAGGTGGACGAGATTCGCGCCGCCGGGGTGGATATTTCCAAACTGGCGGCGGACGGGGTGGAAATTTTCTACACCCAGGTGTTCCGCGACGGTTTCTTCCATGCCGACATGCATCCCGGTAACGTGCAGGTGGCGGCGGATGGTCGCTACATCGCGCTGGATTTCGGCATCATGGGCACGCTCACCGACTCCGATAAGCACTACCTGGCGCAGAACTTCCTGGCCTTCTTCCGCCGCGACTACAAGCGCGTGGCTCAGCTACACATCGAGTCTGGCTGGGCTCCGGCGGAAACGCGGGTGGACGAGTTCGAGGCCGCCATCCGTGCTGTGTGCGAACCGATCTTCGACAAGCCGCTGCGCGAGGTGTCGTTTGGGCGCGTGCTGCTGCGCCTGTTCCAAACCTCGCGCCGCTTCGGCATCGAAATCCAGCCGCAACTGGTACTGCTGCAAAAAACCCTGCTCAACATCGAAGGGCTGGGGCTGCAACTCGATCCCGAGCTGGATCTGTGGAAGACCGCCAAACCCTGGCTGGAGCGCTGGATGAGCGAGCAGGTCGGTCTTCGTGGCTTTATCCGCGTGGTGCGCGACGAGCTGCCGCACTATGCCACCCTGTTGCCGCAGATTCCGCGCTTGCTGCATCAGCGCCTGAACGACAAGCGCCTGGATGAGCTGGAAGAGATGCTGGCCATCCACCTGCAACAGACCCAGATGCGCAACCGCTGGCTGATGACCATCGCCGCCGTGTTATTGGCGATGCTGGTGTGGACGGTGTATGGTGCGATCAAGTAAGCGGCAGGGCGGGTAGCCATTGCTAATTAGTCGAGTATTTTGGTAGCATTAGCAAAATCTTATATAGGTAGCCTCCCATGAAGCTAAAACCCCTTGCCCTGTTCCTGGCGCTGACTGCCGCCCCGCTGGCTCAGGCTTATGATTTGCTGGATGCCTACCATGCTGCCCAAGCTCAGGATTCGGTGTTCGCTTCTGCTCGCGCCGCCCATGAGGCGGGTCGGGAAAAACTGACCCAAGGGCGCTCGCTGCTGCTGCCCAACGTCAATTTGACGGCGAACTCCACCTTCAACGACGCCACCATCAACTACCATGGCGTCACCTTCTTTCCCGGCGGCAACCACCGCTACAACAGCCACGGCTACGGCCTGGTGCTGGTGCAGCCGCTGTTCCGTCCGCAGAACTGGTTCGGCTACACCCAGTCCGAGTTGCAGGTGACGATGGCCGATGCCCAGTTCGTGTCCGCCAAGCAGGACTTGATCCTGCGCGTGGCGCAAGCCTATTTCGACGTATTGATGGCGCAGGACAACGTACAGCTGGCCGAGGCGCAGAAGACCGCCATCGCCGAGCAACTGGCGATGGCCAAGCGCAATTTTGAGGTCGGCAGCGCCACTATCACCGATGTCTATGAAGCGCAGGCGCGCCATGATCTGGTGAGTTCGCAGCAGATCGCCGCCCAGAGCAATCTCCAGGTGCGCCAGCGCGCCTTGCAGCAACTAACGGCCACCCCGGCCAATGGCCTGCTGAACCCGCTGAATCAGGAACTCAAGCTGGATGCGCCGCAACCGGCTGACATGACGAAGTGGGTGGAGGCCGCCACCACCGGCAGCCCGCAGGTCGCCGCCGCCCAGGCGGGGTATGAGCTGGCCGACAAGGACGTGGCACGCAACGCCAGCGGACACTCGCCCACCGTGGATCTGGTCGCCAACTACAACCAGAACTACGCCAACGGCGGCACGATGGGCATCGGCAGCGACCAGCGCATCACCACCGTAGGTGTGCAGCTCAATGTTCCCATCTTCCAGGGCATGGCCACCCAGTCGAAGTGGCGCGAGGCGGATGCCAACCGCGAACGCGCCAAACAGGATCTGGAAAGCGCCCGCCGCGCCGTGGAACTGCAAACCCAGCAGGCTTATCTGGGCGTGGAGACCGGCATCTCCCAGGTGAACGCGCTGCAACAGGCGCTGAAATCGAGCCAGAGTCTATTGGATGCCAGCAAGCTGGGGCAGGAAGTCGGCGTGCGCACCAATCTGGATGTGCTCAACGCCCAGCAGCAACTCTATTCCACCCGCCGCGACCTGTACCAGGCCGAATACAACTACCTGATGAGCCGCTTGCGCCTGAAAGCCGCAGCGGGGTCACTGACCGAAGAAGACCTCGCGGCAGTCAACCAGGCGTTGCACTGAGCAGGGCGGCCACCGCCGCCTCATCCGCATGCGTCTCATGCTTGCGCCCGCTGCTGAAGTGGGCGCGAGCGGGAAGTACCACCAGGTGCAGCGGTGCGCCGATCTCGGTCTCCAGAGTGAAGGTGGGCACGGTTTGCATACGCCCGGCCAGTGAAGTTCGCCACTCTCCGTTCTCGAACTCGATTCCGTGCTTCAGAAGGTAGAGCATCACCGCCTTCTCGTCATCGGAGAACACCACCAGATTGATGTCCGATTGTTCACCGGCTGTGCCGTTGAGCACCGAGCCAGTGAGGTAGGGATGGAACGGCGCCAGCAAGTGCATGGTGCTCAGCGCCTGTTCGCGGAGTGCGCGCAGCACACGGGGGTGGGTTTCGCGCTGGAACAAGGCGCGAAACTCGCGCAGCGCACTATCGACTTCCTGATTGCTGGGTAAATGATGCGTATCGGGCGCGCCAAGTTGCTTGGCCGCCTTGCGCTTGGCAAAGGCATAATCGGTGATGCCGTCTTCAGCCATTAGTTTGGCCGCAAGGTGCGCGAGTTGTTCGCGCATCAGGTCGCGTCTCATGGCGATAGTAACTTGTCCTTCAGTGCGCCGAGCGCATCGACCAGCCCGGCTGCCGGAACGTGCTCCTCGTAGAAAAATTCGACCAGATTGCCGCTCTCGTCACGTCGTCCGCTCTCGTTGATGCGCGCCGCGACCATGCCTTCCGGCATCTGGTATTCGACCTCGGGTACATCCTTCAGCGCATTTTCCATGTATCCCATCCAGATCGGCAGGGCGGCTACACCACCAGTTTCCTTCTCGCCCAGTGTGCGCGGGGTGTCGAATCCGATCCAGGAAATGCCGACCAGCGAAGCCTGGAAGCCGCAGAACCAGGCATCGTTCGAATCGCTGGTGGTGCCGGTCTTGCCGGCCAAGTCGTGACGACCGAGCTGCATGGCCCGGGCAGCCGTGCCGCGTCGTACTACATCTTGCATCATGCTGATCATGGTGAAGGAGTTGCGGACGTCGATGACTTGTTCGGCTTCTTCGCCTGCCACGACTGGCTCGGCGCGGCTGAGTGCGGCGCCTTTGTTGTCCTCGATCCGGGTGATGAAATAGGGCGCGACTCGGTAGCCGCCGTTGGGGAAGGTGGAATAGGCCACCAGCATCTGCATCGGGGTGACCGAACCCGCGCCCAGCGCCGTGGTCAGATAAGGTGGGTGCTTTTCGGGATCGAAACCGAAGCGGGCGAGGTAGTCGCGGGCGTAATCCGGGGTGATCGCCTGCATGATGCGCACGGTGACCAGGTTCTTGGATTTGGTCAGTGCTTCGCGCATGCGCATCGGGCCGTCGAATTTGCCGTCGAAGTTCTTCGGGGTCCAAGCCTCGCTGCCTGTCTGCGAAGCATCAAAACTCAGTGGGGCGTCCTGGATGATAGAGGCCGGAGTGAAACCTTTTTCCAGTGCGGCGGAATAGATGAACGGCTTGATGCTGGAGCCGGGCTGACGCCAAGCCTGGGTGATGTGGTTGAACTGGTTGCGGGCGAAATCAAAGCCGCCGACCAGGGAGTAGATCGCCCCATCCTGCGGGTTGCCGGATACGAAGGCAGCTTCAACCTGCGGTAGTTGGGTAATTTCCCAGGCACCCTTGTTGTTGCGCTGCACGCGGATGATGGAGCCGGGGCGGATGCGCTGGCTGATCGGTGTTTTTTCGCTCAGGGCGCGTGCGGCGAATTTCAGTCCGTCGCCGCTGAGGGTGGCGACTTCGCCGCCACGGCAATAGGCCACGACCTTGCTGGCACCGACCTCGCGCACGATGGCAGGCAGCAGATCGTCACTCTCTGCAATGTCCTGAAGGGCGTCTTCCAGCGTTTCATCGTCTTGCCCCTGAGCGGGGTTGGCGTACCCTTCCGGACCACGGTAGCCGTGGCGGTGGTCGTACTCCAGCACACCCCGGCGCACGGATTCGTAGGCTGCCTGCTGATCGGCGGCACGGATGGTGGTGTAAACCTTGAAGCCCTGAGTGTAGGTCGCCTCCTTGAAACGGTCATACACCTCCTGGCGCACCATCTCGGCCAGGTAGTCGGCGCGCACGGGCAGGTACTGGCTGCCGTGTTTGACGTGCATCGGTGCGGCCTGGGCGGCTTTGTAGGCGTCATCGTCGATGAACTTCAGTTCGTGCATGCGCCGCAGCACGTACATTTGCCGCAGCTTGGCGCGCTTGGGGTTGGCCACCGGATTGTAGGAGGAGGGGGCCTTGGGCAGACCGGCCAGCATGGCCATCTCGGCGATGGAGAGCTGGTCGAGCGGTTTGCCGAAATAGATCTGGGCGGCGGCGGCGAAGCCGTAGGCGCGCTGGCCGAGGTAGATCTGGTTGACATAGAGCTGCAGGATCTCATCCTTGCTGAGGCTGTGCTCGATCTTGAACGCCAGCAGCATTTCGTTGAACTTGCGGGTGATGGTCTTTTCCTTGGTCAGAAAGAAGTTGCGCGCCACCTGCATGGTGATGGTGCTGGCACCCTGCTTGGAGTCCGAGGTGAAATTGGACAACGCAGCGCGCAGCACGCCCATGTAGTCCACCCCGCCGTGTTCATAGAAACGCTCGTCCTCTGCCGCCAGGATGGCCTTCTTCATGGCTTCCGGCATCTGGCGCACGGTCACCAGGGTGCGGCGTTCCTCACCAAATTCGCCCAGCAGCACGCCTTCGGCGCTATAGACCCGGAGCGGCACCTTGGGGCGATAATCGGTCAGCACTTCCAGCGAGGGGAGGCTGGGGTAGGTCATAATGGCGGCAAAGCCGATCAGCAAGGCGGCCATCAGGCCGATTGTGGCGACGGCGATTGCCGGATAAAACCACCAGCGAGAGGTCATGGGCGAGGACGGAAAATGAAATCCGCGCGATTATATCGGCTCACCGGACTAAAGATATGGAAATGTCGGTCGATCACAAGAACAACGGACACATGAAAAGAAGGCGGCATGTTCCTTTACAGCCCGTGTGGTTGTTGTTAGCATGCCCCGCACAATTACAAGCGAACCACCTGCAATCCAAATAATGCGTATCGGGAAGTTCGAGCTCAATCTGCCAACTATGAAACGCCGCAGTCATCCGCTGATCGGTGTCGATATTGGTTCGTCCTCTATCAAGCTGGTCGAGTTGAGCCGGGTCGGCGAACAGTACCAGCTCGAACGCTTCGCCATCGAACCCTTACCCAAGGATGCTTTTACTGATGGCAGCATCAACAATCTGGATGCGGTCGTGGTCGGTTTGCGTCGTGCCTGGGAGCGTAGTGGATCCCGCACCCGTGATGTTTGCCTGGCCATTCCATCGGCAGGGGTTATCACTAAACGCGTGTTGCTGCCTGCGGGCTTGCAGGAAGACGAGCTGGAATTGCAGGTGGAGTCTGAGGCCAGCCAGTATGTGCCATTTCCCATGGAAGACACCAGTTTGGACTTTCAGGTGCTTGGCCCGGCGCCTGGCAATGCGGAAGACGTCTCGGTCTTCATTGCGGCCACCCGCAAGGCCAATGTCGAGGACAGAGTGGCGGCGGCTCAGTCGGCCGGACTCCGGGCCGCGATCATTGATGTCGAATCCTATGCGGTGCAGGCAGCCTGTGAGTCGCTTCATCTGGCCGGGGCATCTTCTTCCGCGCCCGTGGCGCTGGTGGATATCGGCGCCAACACTACCAACATCAATATCCTCAAGGACGGCGAGTCCATCTATACACGGGATCAGCCGGTGGGCGGCGAGCAGCTGACCCATCAGATCCAGGCGATATTCGGCATGTCGCTGGAAGATGCGGAGATCGCCAAACGCAAGGGCGGGCTGCCCGACAACTATGTCAACGATTTACTGGCGCCGTTCCGGGAGCATGTGGCTTCCGAGATCGTGCGGGCGCTGCAATTTTTCTACAGTGCGATGCCCTATAACACCATTTCCCACATCCTGCTCGTGGGCGGAGGCGCCGCCACGCCGGGGATGGTTGAGGCGATCGAGAGGCTGTCTGGCATTCCGACGGCGCTGCTCAATCCGTTCAGCCAGGTGAAGCTGGCTGCCAAGCTGCCGTTGCGCCAGTTGCAGGCAGAAGCGCCCTCGCTGCTGATTGCCTGCGGGCTGGCATTGAGGAGGTTTGACGCTCAATGATACGCATCAACCTTCTTCCTTATCGCGCCGAGAGGCGTCGCGCCCGCCAGCAAGAATTCATCGCGCTGGGCGGCTTGGCCTTGCTCGTGGGGTGCGCGGTGGTCGGTGTGGTGCACCTGTTCATCAGCGCCCGCATCGACTATCAGGATCGCCGCAACAATTACCTCAAACAGGAAATCGCGGTGCTTGACGCCCAGATTGCCGATATTCGCCAGTTGAAGGAGCAGAGTAATTCCATCCTGGCCCGCAAGACCGTGGTGGAAGACTTGCAGGGCACGCGTTCCGATGTCGTCCACCTGTTGGATCAGATGCTGCGCCTGTTGCCGGAGGGGGTGTACCTGAAATCGATCAAACAGACCGGCAAACAGATCAACTTGGTGGGCTACGCCCAGTCCAATGCACGGGTTTCGACTCTGATGCGCGCCATTGAGGATTCGCCCTGGCTGGATTCGCCAGTGCTGGTGGATATTCACGCCACACTCAACAACAACGCACGGGTGAACGAGTTCACCCTGAACTTCAACCTGACTCGCCAGCCACCCGCTGCTCCGGCTGACGCGGCCGAGGGAGGCAAGCCATGACCCTGCTGGAGCAGATGCGCACCGCCAACCCCAAGACGCCGGGCGAATGGCCGCAGCCGGTGAAGCAGGTGGCCTATGCGACGATCTGTCTGGTCGTATTGCTGCTCGGCGCCCTGCTCGACTGGCAGGATCAATGGAATGAGCTCAGCGCCCGGCAGAGTCAGGAAGAGTCGCTGAAAGCCACGTTCCTGGACAAGAAGCGGCAGGCCGTCAATCTGGACATCATCAAGAAACAACTGGTTGAGACCGAGCGTTCATTCGGTGCCCTGCTCAAGCAGCTTCCCAGCAAATCCGAGATGGACGCCCTGTTGACCGACATCAACCAGGCCGGGCTGGGTCGAGGCTTGCAGTTCGAGCTGTTCCGTCCGGCGGCGGAGGTGATCAATGGCGTGTTCGCGGAACAGCCCATCGCCATCCGCGTCACCGGCAACTATGACGACATCGGCAAGTTCGCCAGCGACATCTCACAGTTGTCGCGCATCGTTACGCTGAACGACATCGTCATCGGGCAGGCCTCCGGCGGTGTCTTGGCGATGGATGCCACCGCCAAGACCTATCGCTATCTGGATGATGCCGAGATCGCCGCCCAGAAGAAGGCCGCCAAGGCGGCGGGGGGGCAAAAATGAGCCGCCTGTCGGTTTTGTTGCTATCGTTCGTCCTGACCGCTTGCGTGGGCGACGAGTTTCAGGATCTGCGGGATTTCGTCCGCACGGCGGGCGAGGGGATGCGCGGCAAGGTCAGCCCTCCGCCGGAAGCCAAACCCTACGAGACATTCAGCTATCAGAACGGCAGCAACCTGCCCGACCCGTTCAAGCCGCGCAAGCTGTCACCGTCCCAGGGCGGGCATGCCGGGCTGAACGAGCCGGACATGACGCGCAACCACGAAATGCTGGAAGAGTACCCGCTGGAAAGCCTGAAGATGGTCGGTTATCTCCATCTGCGCGGCATTCCCCATGCCGTGGTGCGTTCCCCCGATGGGCGCGTCCATCACGTGCATAGCGGCAATTACATGGGGCAGAATTTCGGCCAGATCACCGGTGTCTCGGAAACGGAGATCAGGCTGCGGGAAATGGTTCAGGACGGCAACGGCGACTGGTCGGAACGGAAAAGCACGTTGCAATTGGTGGAGTAAGGAGAGTTCGACATGAAACGGCTAGACAACGTGATGGCTCGGTGGGCGGCAATGATGCTGGCCTGGGTCGCTGGCGCCGCCTTTGCCGCCGACTGGCAGAACAGTTTGCGCAGCGTCAGTACCCACACTGGCGAGGCCAACAGCTTGGTGATCCAGGTCGAGATGGAGAAGCCGGTCGGTCGCCTGCCCGAGAGTTTCAGTGTGGATTCCCCGGCTCGGCTGCTGGTCGATTTTCCCGCCACGGCCAATGCCTTGGCGCAATCCTCGATCGAGGTTAATCAGGGTGGATTGCGCAATTTGGAGGTGGTGCAGGGCGAAGACCGCAGCCGCATGATTCTCAATCTGACCCAGGCTGCGCCTTTCAGCACCAAGGTCGAGGGCAATCGTTACATCGTAACTTTGCGTAACCCGCTGGCCAACCCGGCGGCACCCGTGTCGCGCATCGACGCGGCTTCGGCGTCCGGGATGAAACATGCGCTGCGCGATGTGGATTTCCGTCGCGGCAAGAATGGTGAGGGGCGCATCCAGATCGACCTTTCCGACGACGCTATCGGCGTGGATGTACGCCGTCAGGGGCGCAACCTGATCGTCGACTTCAAGGATGCACGCCTGCCCGCAAACCTGCAGCACAAGCTGGACGTGGTCGATTTCGGCACCCCCGTGCAGATGGTGGACACCTTTTCCCAGGGGGGTGACGTGCGCATGGTGATCGAGCCCAAGGGGCAGTGGGAGTTCTCGTCCTACCAGACCGACCAGCGGCTGGTGGTCGAGGTCAAGCCCGTGGTGGACGATCCCAACAAGCTGGCCAAGGCAGGCGGCTACACGGGCGAGAAACTCTCCCTCAACTTCCAGAATGTCTCGGTGCGTGAGGCGCTGGCGGTGATCGCCGACTTCACCAACATGAACATCGTTATCAGCGATTCGGTGACTGGCAACGTCACCTTGCGTCTGAAGGAAGTGCCATGGGATCAGGCGCTGGACATCATCATGCAGAGTCGCGGCCTCGATATGCGTCGCCACGGCAGCGTCGTTCAGATTGCTCCGCGCGAGGAACTGGCCGCCAAGGAAAAGGCCGCCCTGACCGCGCAGCAGGAGATTTCCGATCTGGAGTCGCTGCACACCGAGAGCATCCAGCTCAATTACCAGCAGGCTGACGCTGTGGCGGGCATCCTCTCCAATGAGAAACAGCGCATCCTGTCCAAGCGTGGCAGCGCCGTAGTGGATGGGCGCACCAACACCATCTTCGTGCAGGACACCGCCGGTCAACTCGAAGCGGTGCGCAAACTCATCAAGCAGATCGACGTGCCCGTGCGTCAGGTAATGATCGAAGCGCGCGTGGTCGAGGCTCTGGATAAATTCTCCCGCAATCTGGGGGCGCGGCTGACGACCTCGATGGGGCCGAACGGGTTCGGGGTCGGCAACATGCGTGGCACCATCGGGGCGGGAGGTGTACCGGGAACTACGGTCACGGTCGGCGGGGTGAACACTGGCCTGGCCAGCAGCAACGTCAACCTGCCGGTGACGCCGAATCCGGGTGGAGCCTTCAGTTTCATTCTGGCCAATGCGCTGGGGACGAAGTTCATCGGTCTGGAGTTGACCGCATCGGAGACCGACGGTGTCAGCCGCATCATTTCCAGCCCGCGCGTGGTGACCGCCGACCAGAAGGAAGCCATCATCGAGCAAGGCACCGAAATTCCGTACCAGACCATTTCCGCTGTGGGGGCGCCGCCGACCATTGCCTTCAAGAAGGCAGCCCTGCAACTCAAGGTCAAACCGCAGATCACCCCGGACGAGAATGTCATTATGAATGTCACGATCCACAAGGATACGGTGGGCACCCTGTATGTCCAAGGCGTACCGACGGTCGATACCAACAAGGTGGAAACCCAAGTGCTGGTGGAGAACGGCGGCACCGTGGTGATCGGGGGGGTGCACACCCAAATCCAGAAGAACAACATCAACAAGGTGCCGGTGCTGGGCGATGTGCCGGTGTTGGGCAATCTGTTCAGGAACACCCTGCGCCAGGACGATAAGGGGGAGCTGCTGATCTTCCTGTCGCCGAAGATTTTGAAGGAAACCTTGGGACTGCACTGAGCGCATGATCCTGTCCGCCCTTTCCCAGGCAGACCGCCATGCGGTGCTGCATCCGCTGTTCCCGCGCCTGTTCCAGTTCATGCGCGAAACGGATCTGTACGGCCTGCCATCGGGACGACATCCCATAATGGGCGAGGATCTGATTGCCATTTCGGAGCGGGCGGAGGGAAAGTCCCGCGAAATCGCCCGGCTCGAATGCCATCGTCGCTACATTGACCTGCAACTGGTGCTGGAAGGCGATGAAACGATGGGCTGGAAACCGCTGGCCGATTGTCACAATCCGGTGGCCGAATTCGACGAGTCGCGAGACATCCAGTTCTTCCACGACGCCCCCGCCTCATGGATTGCCACTCCGCCGGATCACTTCTGCATCTTCTTTCCGGAAGATGCCCACGCTCCGCTGGTGGGTAGCGGCCCTATACATAAACTCATCTTCAAGATCCGGTTAGGATAAATCCAGGCGAGCATCGGTGCATGATCGCAGCGGCTGGCGGTGGTTGTGCCGACCTCTGCTCCACATCATCCGGTGTTGGGTTAGCGCCAATACAGCTCCCTCCCATCTCTCTGACTCTGAAGCAATCGAACGAAGGTATGTCATCCAAATAAAGATCGGCAATAAAAAAGCCACTTTGGACAGTGGCTTTTTTATACGCATTTGGCGTCCCCACGGGGATTCGAACCCCGGTTACCGCCGTGAAAGGGCGATGTCCTAGGCCTCTAGACGATGGGGACGTAGGACTTTCCAGTTTCTTTGGTGGAGGTAAGCGGGATCGAACCGCTGACCTCTTGCATGCCATGCAAGCGCTCTCCCAGCTGAGCTATACCCCCCGAACCTCGAAGAGCGCGCATTATATTGATGCCCCCTTGCCTTGTAAAGCGGGAAGGCGAAATTTTTCTCCTCCTCGTCCGAAAGATGGAAAGCTACCGCGCTACAATCCGCGCCATTCAACTTTTCTACACCGCCATGAGCCCGTCCATCCTGACTGCTGTTGAGCGCCGCCGCATCATCTTCGCCAGCCTGATCGGCACCACCATTGAGTTTTTCGACTTCTACATTTACGCCACCGCTGCCGTGTCGGTATTCCCGCTGCTGTTCTTCCCCGCAGGCGAGGCGAACACCGCGCTGCTGGCGTCGATGGCGACCTTCGGCGTGGCGTTCGTGGCGCGGCCCATCGGTGCCATCCTGTTCGGCCACTTCGGCGACCGCGTCGGGCGCAAGGCTACCCTGGTCGGTTCGCTGCTGCTGATGGGGCTCGCTACCTTCTGCATCGGCCTGTTGCCCACTTACCAGCAGATCGGCGTATTCGCCCCGGCGCTACTCGCCGTGCTGCGATTCTGCCAAGGCTTGGGGCTGGGCGGCGAGTGGTCGGGAGCGGCATTGCTGGCGACCGAAACCGCCGAGCCGGGCAAGCGCGCCCGCGCCGCGATGTGGCCGCAGCTCGGCGCGCCGTTCGGTTTTCTGCTCGCCAATGGCCTGTTCCTGCTGCTCACCACGCTTTTTGCTTACGACTCCACCCATACCGCGCCGGACGATCCCTTCCTGCTCTGGGGGTGGCGCATTCCCTTTTTGCTCTCCATCGTCATGGTGGCGGTCGGCCTCTACGTGCGGCTCAAGCTCAACGAAACGCCGGTGTTCGCCCGTGCCGTGGCGCGCGGCGAGCGGCTGAAATCGCCGCTGGCGGAAGTGCTGCGGCGCAACCCGAAGCAACTGCTGCTGGGCTGCTTCATCATGGTTGCCACCTATGGCGTGTTCTATCTGATGAACACCTGGACGCTGTCCTACGCCATCGGCAAGGTGGAAAACGGCGGGTTGGGCATCGGCTACCGCGACTTTTTGCCGCTACAACTCTTGGCCGTGCTGTGCTTCGCGCTTGGCATCCCCATCGCCGGGCGACTGGCCGATCGCTACGGGCGGCGCGCCTTCCTGCTGGTCATCACCGCCGCCATCATCGGCTTCGGTTTCAGCTTCGGCTGGTTCCTGGCTCCGGCGGCGATGGGGCAGGGCGCGCATGCCGACCTCGGGCGGATGCTGCTGTTCCTTGGCAGCGGGATGCTGCTGATGGGGCTGACCTTCGGTCCGATGTCCGCCCTGCTGCCGGAACTCTTCCCCACCGCCACCCGCTACACCGGCTCCGGCATCGCCTACAACCTCGCCTCCATCCTCGGCGCGGCGCTCACCCCCTTCGCCGCCGCCTGGCTGGCGCACGATTACGGCCCCGGCGCGGTGGGCGGCTACCTAGCCACGCTGGGCGGCCTCAGCTTCGCCGCACTCTGGCTTAGCCCGGAAACCCGCGACACTAATCTGGAAACAATGAAATTGCGAGCGGCAACTGGAACTGAGGAAAAGGCCGGTCCGTAAAGAGCGTAAAAAAAGCCCCCGCAAGATACGGGGGCTTTCGGGTAAACGAAAATTATCGCCGAATATGATTCCAGCTTGCCTGATATATAATGGCACCCGTAAGGATATTGCGCACCTGACGTGTTTGCGTGCAAGTCGTAACAATCGGAGGGACGGCAGTGGTGGTGCATTTCTCAAACCGAATCCCGAGATCAGCCGTGCCATCTCCGTTGAAATCGCCAATCCCGCCACCCCATGGCTCACCCAAGGCGAGGGAGCCTACGATGTTATGAGTAAACAGCACCAAATTGGTGGTGGGGTTGATGATGCGAACGACTGCCTTGTTGGTTGACACCCCCAAAGCCCAAATGCTCGTGGTAACAGATTCAGCCAACAAGCCCAGAGGATTTCCGGCCTGGTTGAATGCCGCATTCCCGCAACCCTGCTGAGTCCACGTGCCCACGGAGGCGACTAGCCCTGAGGACTGGGTAAGTAAAGGCGTGGTGTACACCGGCGCAGCGACAGGAATATTCCGGAACTGCGTAGCACAGGACTGAATCGCCCCCGATTCACTAGACACGTTCCTGCCTCATAAAATGCCGTCTCTCGAACTCGGCGGGAGACAGGCGGTTATTGTAGCCATGTCGCCGT
>Ga0233425_10002764_pt1 | contig 33597 bp, 35 predicted proteins | sample Watercolumn_Towu_2_FD_181712 | JGI IMG/M metagenome (GOLD analysis project Ga0233425, IMG submission 181712) | Freshwater microbial communities from Lake Towuti, South Sulawesi, Indonesia - Watercolumn_Towuti2014_140_MG | ecosystem: Environmental > Aquatic > Freshwater > Lake | place...
CGACGTCGAGCTGGATCTCCGGCTCGAGTCGGTCGTCGAGGGGGTGCTCGTGACGGGAACGGCGCTGGTGCAGCTCGCAGGCGAGTGCAGCCGGTGCCTGGACCCGATCTCCGACGAGCTGGAGGTCGACGTCCAGGAGCTGTTCGCCTACGAGGAGACCGACGCGTTCGGTCGCACTCGCCAGGCACCCGCGGCGGGCGACGCCGACGACGAGGACGACGACGAGCAGCGGTACCTGGTCGGGGACTACCTCGACCTCGAGCCGCTGCTGCGCGACGCGGTGGTGCTCGACCTGCCGCTCGCGCCGGTGTGCCGGGACGACTGCCCGGGGCTGTGCCCGCAGTGCGGGTTCCGCCTCGCCGACGACCCGGAGCACCACCACGATGTGATCGACCCGCGCTGGGCCGCCCTCGGGGGCCTGCAGGTCGAGGGCGAGACCGGCACGACCAGCTCCACCAGCCCGGCCAGCACGCACAGCGCAGCAGGCGCCGACGACGAGAAGGACGAGGACTAGGCCATGGCCGTCCCCAAGCGCAAGACCAGCCGCAGCAACACCCGCCACCGCCGCTCGCAGTGGAAGGCCAAGCTGCCCCAGATCAACAAGGTGACCCGCAACGGCCGCGTCGAGTTCGTGGTGCCCCACCGCGTCGACGAGAACGGCGAGTACAACGGCCGCCAGGTCCTCGACGTCTGAGCCTGACGGCTCCGGGCCGGCCGCTCCCTGAAGCGGCCATGCCCCGCACGACCACCACGAGGCACCCGACCGCCTGCCCCCTCGGGCCGGCGCCGGTCGGGTGCTTCGTGCTGTCCGGGGGCCTTGGTCCCCTGACGCGTGTCACACCGGCATGTGCAGCAAAGTCGGACGGTTCTGCCGCACATGCTGGTGTTACGTGCGGACCGGACGGCGTATCCGTGCTGGTCACGGGCCAGTCGTCCGCCGTCCACCCGCCCCCGCGGACGGCGTCCGCTGGCTAGCCTGTGCTCGTGACGAACCCGACTGATCCCGACCTGGACCTCGCGGCCCGGGCGCTGGCGGTCGTGCTCGACCTCGAGGCCGTCGATCTGCGGGCCGACAGCCCGCTCGACGACCTGGGGGCCGACTCGGTCGCCCGCATCCAGTGGGCCGACGTCGTCGAGGAGCTCGCGGCCGCCGACGGCCGCACCCTCGCCGTCGACGACTCCGTGCTGCGCTCCGCCGCCGTCCTCGGCGACCTGGCCGCGCACCTCTCGGCCGCCGGGGCGGCGCCCGCGGGAGCGCCGGCATGAGCCGCCGCACCAGCGTCCGGCCCCCGCTGTCCGAGCTCGCCGCCCGCCTCGAGATCGACATCGACCCGCAGCTGCTCGAGCGCGCCGTGACCCACCGGTCGTTCGCCTACGAGAACGGCGGCCTGCCCACCAACGAGCGCCTGGAGTTCCTCGGCGACGCCGTCCTCGGCCTCGTCGTGACCGACACGCTCTTCCGCACCCACCCCGACCTCCCCGAGGGGCAGCTGGCCAAGCTGCGCGCGGCGGTCGTCAACGCCCGCGCGCTGGCCGGAATCGGCCGCGGCCTGGGCCTCGGCGACCACCTGCTGCTCGGCAAGGGCGAGGAGGCCACCGGCGGGCGCGACAAGTCCTCGATCGTGGCCGACACCGTCGAGGCCGTGATCGGCGCGGTCTACCTGCACCTCGGCCTGCCCGCGGCCACCGACCTCGTGCACCGGCTGTTCGACCCGCTCATCCTCGAGGCTGCCGGGCTCGGCGCCGGCCTGGACTGGAAGACCAGCCTCCAGGAGCTGTGCGCCTCGCTCGGCACCGGCGTCCCCGAGTACGTCGTCGAGGAGAGCGGCCCGGACCACCAGAAGACCTTCCGCGCGCGGGTCCGCGTGGGCGAGGCCTTCTACGGCGACGGCACCGGCCGCAGCAAGAAGGAGGCCGAGCAGGAGGCCGCCGCCACGGCCTACACCGAGCTCAAGGCCGGCCAGCTCGCGGCCGCTCTCGGGTCGGCCGACGACGCTGCCGACGACGCCGGCTCTGTCGAGCCCGGCCCCGACGCCTGACGTGCCCGAGCTCCCCGAGGTCGAGGTCGTCCGGCGCGGCCTCGAGCGCTGGGTCGCGGGCCGCACGGTGTCCGGAGCCGTCGTCCTGCACCCGCGCGCCGCGCGCCGCCACCCGGCCGGCGGCGACGACCTGGCCGCGCGTCTGGTGGGCCGCACGATCGAGGCGGCCAGCCGGCGCGGCAAGTACCTGTGGCTGCCGCTCGACGGGCGCGACTCCGCGCTCGTCGCCCACCTGGGCATGAGCGGGCAGCTGCTCGTGCAGCCGCCCGACGCCCCGGCCGAGACCCACCTGCGCGCCGTGCTGCGGTTCGACGACGGCGGCCGCGAGCTGCGGTTCGTCGACCAGCGCACCTTCGGCGGCCTCGCCCTCGACGCGCTCGTGCCCGACGACGCCGAGGGGCACGTGCCGGCGAGCGTCGCGCACATCGCGCGCGACCCGCTCGACCCGCTGTTCGACGACCGGGCGTGGGTGCGGCGGCTGCGGTCGCGGCGCACCGGCCTCAAGCGGGCGCTGCTCGACCAGACCGTCGCGAGCGGCATCGGCAACATCTACGCCGACGAGTCGCTGTGGCGGGCTCGGCTGCACTGGGCGACGCCGACGGACACGCTGCCGCCCGCGCGCGCCCGCGAGCTCATCGGCCACGTGCGCGACGTGATGACCGAGGCGCTGGGCCAGGGCGGCACGTCGTTCGACTCGCTCTACGTCAACGTCAACGGCGAGTCCGGCTACTTCGACGTCTCGCTCGCGGCGTACGGGCAGGCCGACCGGCCCTGCCCCCGGTGCGGTCGGCCGATCGTGCGCGAGGCGTTCATGAACCGCTCGTCGTTCCGCTGCCCGCGCTGCCAGCGCACGCCCCGGGAGCCCCGGTGGTGAACGACGCCGAGGAGGCGCCGGCAGCGGGGGAGCCGGGCGCGGGGGAGCCGGTGCGGATGACGGCGTTCGTGCGCGGCCGTGTGCAGGGCGTCGGCTTCCGCTGGTGGACCCGCGCCCGCGCGCTCGAGCTGGGCCTGGCGGGGTCGGCGTCCAACCTCGACGACGGCCGGGTCGAGGTGGTGGCCGAGGGGTCGCGGTACTCCTGCGAGGCCCTGCTCGGGCTGCTCCGCTCGGGCGGCACGCCCGGCCGGGTCGAGGCCGTCGTCGAGCAGTGGTCGCCGGCCCGCGGCGCCGTCGGGTTCGTCGAGCGCTGACCCGCCCCGACCTGCCCTGATCTGCGCCGATCACGGCCGCCGACCCGCGGCTGCACGGGCTCCGGGCCGCTGCCTGTGGACAGCCTGGGGCGTTTTTCTTGCTTCTATAGCAAGGAGGGGGCCCTTCACCCGGAATCAGCTGGGCGGACGGCTGCTGGGCGTGTGCTGCAGGTCTCCTGCGACACGGTGAGGACGGGTTGACGCCCGGTCCGACCCGCTGTCACCCTGGTTTGTGTCCCGGAGCGCCGTCGTACGACGCACACGCCCGGCGCCCCGAACCTGAACCGGCCGCCACGCGCGGCCACCCCGCGTGCCCGCCGGCACCGGCCCGAGCTCGAACCGTGTCAAGGGAGACACCCGTATGTCCAAGGCGATCTACGGCCACCTGGGCGGCAACGACGCGATCCTCATGGCCGAGGTGTCCCGCCTCCGCCGGCGCGTCCGCGAGCTCGAGGAGCAGCTCGCCGCCTACGAGTCGATGGTCCCGAGCGATATCGCCGCCCTCGACCAGGTCGAGGTCGTCGTCCGCGAGCTCCCCGAGGACGCCCCCGTCCCCGCCTGAGCCGCACCCTCCGCAGCCCCGCTGCGGACCCCGAGCGCCGCTGAGCCGCCGTCCCGCCGGGACGGCGGCTCAGCGCATTGCGGGGGAGGCCGGTGCCCGCGGCCGTCGACCGGTCGGGTGCCCCAGCGTGGCGGCGGCTCAGCCCATTCCGGGGCCACGGCCGCCCTCGGCCCGGGACCGGTCGGGGACCCCCGCCGGACGGCCCTGTCGGGTGCCTGCCGTCGGGGGTCGGCGGGTAGGGTTGCGGCACTTCCCCCGCCCGGGCTCCCACGCCCGCGGCGCCCCGTGCCCTTACGACCGACCCGACGCGCACAGGAGCGACCCGCGTGCACCTGAAGAGCCTCACCCTGAGGGGCTTCAAGTCCTTCGCGTCGTCGACGACGCTGCACTTCGAGCCCGGCATCACCTGCGTGGTGGGCCCGAACGGCTCGGGCAAGTCCAACGTCGTCGACGCCATCGCCTGGGTCATGGGCGAGCAGGGCGCCAAGAGCCTGCGCGGCGGCAAGATGGAGGACGTCATCTTCGCCGGCACCGCCGGCCGCCCGCCGCTCGGCCGGGCCGAGGTCGTCCTCACCATCGACAACACCGACGGCGCCCTGCCGATCGACTACACCGAGGTCACCATCTCGCGGACGATGTTCCGCAACGGCGGCTCCGAGTACGCCATCAACGGCACGCCCTGCCGGCTGCTCGACGTCCAGGAGCTGCTGTCCGACTCCGGCATCGGCCGCGAGATGCACGTCATCGTCGGCCAGGGCAAGCTCGACGAGATCCTCTCGGCCACGCCGGAGGACCGCCGCGGCTTCGTCGAGGAGGCGGCCGGCGTCCTCAAGCACCGCAAGCGCAAGGAGAAGGCGCTGCGGAAGCTCGACGCGATGCAGTCGAACCTCACCCGTGTGCAGGACCTCACCACCGAGCTGCGCCGCCAGCTCAAGCCGCTCGGCAAGCAGGCGGAGGTCGCCCGCCGCGCCGCCGTCATCCAGGCCGACCTGCGCGACTCGCGCCTGCGCCTCATCGCCGACGACCTCGTGACCCTGCGCGACGCCGTCGAGCAGGAGGTGGCCGACGAGACAGCCCTGCGCGAGCGCCGCGCCGAGGTCGAGGCCGAGCTCGCCGGCGCCCAGGCCCGCGAGGCCGTGCTCGAGGCCGAGATGGCCGGCGAGGCACCGGCCCTGGCCCGCGCCCAGGAGACCTGGTACCGCCTGTCGAGCCTGAAGGAGCGCATCTCCTCAACGGCCGCGCTGGCCGCCGAGCGCGTGCGCCTGCTCGCCCCCGAGCCCGAGGAGGAGCGGCGCGGCCGCGACCCCGAGGAGCTCGAGGCCGACGCCCGCGCCGCCCGCGAGCAGGAGGCCGAGCTCGCCCGCGAGGTCGAGGCCGCGCGCGAGGTGCTCGCCGCCGCCGTCACCGCCCGGGCCCAGGCCGAGGGCGCCCACGCCGCCGAGGAGCAGCGCCTCACGGCGCTGCAGCGCGCCGCCGCCGACCGCCGCGAGGGCCTGGTGCGCATCACCGGCCAGGTGCAGGGCGCCACCTCGCGCCTCGAGGCCCGTGAGGCCGAGCTCGAGCGCCTCTCCGCGCAGGTCGCCGACGCCCGCGCCCGCGCCGAGCGCGCGACCGCCGAGTTCCACGCCGTCGAGCAGCAGGTCGCCGGCCTCGACGAGGGCGAGGTCGGCCTCGACGAGGAGCACGAGGCCGCGGCCGCCGCGCTCGCCGACGCCGAGGCCCGCGTCCACGCCCTCAAGCTCGAGGAGCAGGAGGCCGAGCGCGAGCGCCACGCCCTCACCGCCCGCGTCGAGGCCCTCGAGCTGGGTCTGGCCCGCAAGGACGGCGGCGCCGCGGTGCTCGCCGCCGGCGACCGCCTCTCCGGCGTCCTCGGCACCGTCGCCGCGCTGCTCCACGTGCAGCCCGGCTACGAGGCCGCCGTCTCCGCCGCGCTCGGCCCGCTGGCCGACGCCGTCGCGGTCGGCTCGGTCTCGCAGGCCGTCGACGCCCTCACGCTGCTCAAGTCCGACGACGCCGGTCGCGCCTCGCTGCTCGTCGGCGGCGCCGCCGCCCCTGACCGCGCCTCGTGGGGCCCGCTGCCCGACGGCGCCCGCTGGGCCGTCGACCTCGTCACCGCGCCCGACCAGCTGCGCGGCTCGGTCGCCTCGGCGCTGGCCCGGGTGGCCGTTGTCGACGACCTCGCCTCGGCGCGTGCGGCGGTCCAGGGCCGCGACCTCGTGGCGGTCACGCGCGACGGCGACGTCGTCGCCCACGGCGTGGTGCACGGCGGATCGGCGTCAGCGCCGTCGCTGCTCGAGGTGCAGGCCGCCGTCGACGACGCCCGCGCCCGCCTCGAGCAGGCCACCCACCGCACCGAGCGCGTCCGCTTCGAGCTCGCCGCCGCCGCCGAGGCGGTCACGACGTCGCAGTCGCGCGTCGACGAGACCCTCTCGCGCCTGCACGAGTCCGACGCGCGCATGGCCGCGGTCGCCGAGCAGCTCGGCCAGCTCGGCTCGCAGGCCCGCTCCGCGAGCGCGGAGGCCGAGCGCATCACCGCCGCGATCGCCGCCGCCACGGCCGCCCGCGACGCCGACCAGCAGACCCTCGACGAGCTCGCCGCGCGGCTGCAGGCCGCCGAGTCGGTCCCCGACGAGGGCGAGCCCTCCACCGAGGAGCGCGACCGCCTCGCCGAGGCCGCGGTGCTCGCGCGCCAGGCCGAGGTCGAGGCGCGGCTGTCGGTGCGCACGGGGGAGGAGCGCGCCCGCGCCCTCGCCGGCCGAGCCGAGTCGCTCGAGCATGCCGCCGCCGCCGAGCGCACGGCCCGTGCGCGCAGCGCCGAGCGCCGCGAGGCCCGCGCCCGCGCTGCGGCCGTCGCCGCAGCGGTGCGCATCGGCGCCGTCGCCACGCTCACCCGGCTCGAGGTCTCGATCGCGATCGCCGCCGCCGAGCGCGACGCCGCCGAGCAGGCCCGCACCGTGCGCGAGGGCGAGCTGCTCGCGCTGCGCGGCCGCAGCCGCGAGCTCATGTCCGAGCTCGAGGCGCTCACGTCGTCCGTGCACCGCGACGAGATGGCCCGCGCCGAGCAGCGGATGCGCATCGAGTCGCTCGAGGCCAAGGCGATGGAGGACTTCGGCGTCGACGCCGAGACCCTCGCCGAGGAGTACGGCCCCGACGTCCTCGTGCCGCCGTCGCCGCCCGCCCCGGGCGACGAGGTCGACCCCGACGCCGACGAGCCCGAGCCCTACCCGTACGTCCGCGAGGAGCAGGAGAAGCGGATGCGCTCGGCCGAGCGCGCGCTCAACCTGCTGGGCAAGGTCAACCCGCTGGCGCTGGAGGAGTTCTCGGCGCTCGAGGAGCGCTACCGCTTCCTCAACGAGCAGCTCGACGACCTCAAGCGCTCGCGCGACGAGCTGCTCGGCATCGTCAAGGAGGTCGACGAGCGCGTGCAGCAGGTCTTCTCGGAGGCCTACGCCGATGTCGAGCGCGAGTTCGTCCGCATCTTCGGCCGCCTGTTCCCGGGCGGCGAGGGCCGGCTCATCCTCACCAACCCCGACGACCTGCTCACCACCGGCATCGAGGTCGAGGCGCGCCCGCCGGGCAAGAAGGTCAAGCGGCTGTCGCTGCTCTCGGGCGGCGAGCGGTCGCTGACCGCCGTGGCGTTCCTGGTGTCGCTGTTCAAGGCGCGCCCGAGCCCCTTCTACATCATGGACGAGGTCGAGGCCGCCCTCGACGACGTCAACCTCGGGCGCCTGCTCGAGATCATGGAGGAGCTGCGCGAGGACTCCCAGCTGCTGGTGATCACCCACCAGAAGCGCACGATGGAGATCGCCGACGCCCTCTACGGCGTCTCGATGCGCGGCGACGGCGTCACCACGGTCATCGGCCAGCGCATGCGCGACCGCGACCGCGATGGCGACGGCTCCGACATCGACGTCACCGACGGCGAGAGCGTCCCAGCCTAGCCGACAGGACCGGCGAACTTGCAGCCGACTTGTCCCGCGGAGTCAGGTCAGGACCTTGCGCTCGCGCAGGTGGAGTGGAGCACCTGGTTGGCGTACCCGGGAGTCCCGCGTGCCCGACGTGAAGCAGAGGCGCTGACCACTCGATCCCATCCCGGGCGAACTCATCGACGGGGTCGGGGACCTCCGCGCCACCTCTTCGTTGCAGGACCTGGCGCGCTTGGTCGACCTGCGCGCCCCGCTGCCTGCCTCGGTCACGCAAGTGTCCGGCCGGAGGGAGCGAGCGGGAACAGGTCGTCGTAGTCGTACTCTCCTGACGGCTTCGCAATCCTCGTGGGCTCGGAGTGTCGGCCAGCAGGCTTGATCGTTCACCCGACGATGCCGAGCCTCTGCTCCTCCTCCGTCAGAAGGGACTGGTCGTAGTCGAAGCCGTCGTCGTACTGCAGCGACCAGACAGGTCCCACACGCTCGTTGATGGAGATCCAGCGCCGCACGAGCGACTCGAGGTCGTCACTGACTTTTCGGAGCGGCGGCTCATCGACGTCGACCTGATTCAGGTTCTGGAATCGAATGATCTCGCCGGTCCGTTGGTCCATGAGGATCGTGCTGGCGTTCTCGCCCAGAAGCAGCGGGAGCCAGGCCGGATCGGGCTCGACCCCTGCCCTGGCCGGAACCACCTTGTGAAGCGTCTCCCGCCAGGTCGCGACTCCGTCGAGACTCAGCGGCTCGTGCCCGGTCGGTGGCATGACGAAGAACACCGTTCCTGACGCGACGCCGCCCTGCCAGGTGAACCAGGTGATGACGTCGGGGTGCGGCTCGCTCCAACCGAGCGCTTCACGGATCTCCGACCCCGAGTTCCCGGGGGCCTTCAGCCTGTCCACTGGCGCGCCAGCGGCGCGCCACTGGGCCTCCCATTCGCGGAGCGCATCGATCAGCGCCATTGCTTCTCCTCGAGGTTCAGTTCGGCGGACCTCATCGTGCGGCGTTTCGGACAGCTCCGAGCCTCACGAGGACATCTTGCGCGCCTCGGGGAGGCTGCGGCCTCGACGAGCCTGGGCGGGAGCGGCCGTGCACCGACGGACCGGGGTGCTGTCGGGAGGCCTGATAATGGCTCCCGTGGATTCCGGTGCTCTGCTCTATGTCCTGATCGGTCTCGTCGTCCTGCTGCTCGCCGGCGGGGCGCTGGTGCTGCGGCGCTCCTCCGGGCGCGCGGTCGAGGCGCCCAAGCGCCCGCAGGTGCCCGCGGGCCCGGCGGCCGGCGACGACGACGCCTCGGGCGCCGGCAGCACCGCCACCGGCACCGAGGTGCTCGAGCGGCCGCTGGACGACGCGGTCGTCGTCGAGGAGCCGGAGGCGCCGGCGCTCGAGGTGCCCGAGCCCAGCGCCGGGCGCCTCGCGCGGCTCAAGGCCCGCCTGGCCCGGAGCAACACCGCGGTCGGCAAGGGCCTGCTCGCGCTGCTGACCCGCGACAAGCTCGACCAGGACACCTGGGACGAGGTCGAGGAGACCCTCCTCGCCGCCGACCTCGGCGTCGCCCCGACGCAGGAGCTCATCAGCGCGCTGCAGCGGCGCACCCGCGCGGAGAGCATCACCGACGCCGCCGGCGCCCGCACGATCCTGCGCGAGGAGCTGCTCGCGCTCGTCGACCCGTCGCTCGACCGCAGCGTCGCCACGCACGTCGACGAGGACCGGCCCGCCGTCGTCCTCGTGGTCGGCGTCAACGGCACCGGCAAGACCACCACCACCGGCAAGCTCGCCCGCGTGCTCGTGGCCGACGGCCGCAGCGTGGTGCTCGGCGCGGCCGACACCTTCCGCGCGGCTGCGAGCCTGCAGCTGCAGACGTGGGGCGACCGCGTAGGCGCCGCCGTCGTCACCGGCCCCGAGAACGCCGACCCGGCCGCGGTCGCCTTCGACGCCGTGAAGTACGCCGTCGACGAGGGCGCCGACGTCGTCGTGGTCGACACGGCTGGTCGTCTGCACACCAAGACCGGCCTCATGGACGAGCTCGGCAAGGTCAAGCGCGTCGTGGAGAAGCAGGCGCCGGTCGACGAGGTGCTCCTCGTCCTCGACGCCACCACGGGCCAGAACGGCCTGCGCCAGGCACAGGTGTTCTCCGAGGTCGTCGACGTCACGGGCATCGTGCTCACCAAGCTCGACGGCACCGCCAAGGGCGGCATCGTCGTCGCGGTGCAGCGCGAGCTCGGCGTCCCGGTGAAGCTCGTCGGCCTCGGCGAGGGCCCGGACGACCTGGCGCCCTTCGACGCCGAGGCGTTCGTCGACGCGCTGCTCGACTGAGGCCGGAGGAGCGGGCTACCAGCTGAGCTCGATCTCGATCTCGCGCTCGTCGGACTCGATCTCCACCTCGACCTTCATCCGCACCTCGTCGGGCACGGCCACGTCGAAGCGCAGGCCGTCCTTCTCGAGCACGAAGCCGTTGCCCGAGGCCAGCTCGTCGGCGATCTCGTGCAGCCGCCGTGCGGCCTCCTCGCGCCGGATCGTCTGCGTGTCGGTGAGCTTCGCGATGTCCACGGCGTCCTCCCGGGCCCTGCGCCGGCGCGGTGCCGGTCCTTCCACTCTCGCACCGCGCCGGGTCCCGCGCGCGGGGGACGGCGCTGGGCCGTGAGCGCGACGGCTGGCCCGCGCCGGAAACGCACTTGTAACACCAGGGCCCCATCCGTCACCCCGTGGAAACGGAGGGCGCGGAGTCGGGCAACACGCCCTGGATTGGGTCTTCCTCAGTCGGCGCAGCGGCGCGTCGGGTGCAGATAGACGCGCCCCGCGTCGCTGCTTTGTTCACAGAGAGGGTGACCGATGGAGTTGAACTCCGGCGACACCGCCTGGGTCCTGGCCAGCACGGCGCTCGTGCTGCTCATGACGCCGGGCCTCGCGTTCTTCTACGGCGGCATGACCAAGGCCAAGAGCACGCTGAACATGATGATGATGTCGTTCGCGACCATCTGCGTGGTGAGCGTGCTGTGGGTCATCTACGGCTTCTCGCTGGCCTTCGGCGACTCGGGGAGCGCGTTCTACGGCTCGTTCAGCCTCTCGGGCCTGTCCGACGCGGTCGGCGAGCTCACCAACAACGGCGGCGTCTACGGCATCCCGCTGCTGGCCTTCGCCGGCTTCCAGCTGATGTTCGCCGTCATCACGCCGGCCCTCATCAGCGGCGCCATCGCCGACCGCGCCAAGTTCGTCACGTGGGTCGTCTTCGTGGCGCTCTGGGTCACCATCGTCTACTTCCCGGTCGCCCACTGGGTCTTCGACTTCGGCACGGTCGCTGAGAACGGCGACGTGACCGGCAAGGGCTGGCTGGCCAACCTCGGCGTCCTCGACTTCGCCGGCGGCACCGCGGTCCACATCAACGCCGGTGCTGCGGGCCTCGCGCTCGCGATCGTGCTCGGCCGCCGGATCGGCTTCAAGAAGTCGCCCAACCGCCCGCACAGCCTGCCGTTGGTGCTGCTCGGCGCCGGTCTGCTCTGGTTCGGCTGGTTCGGCTTCAACGCCGGCTCCGCGCTCGGCGCGACCGACACGGCCGCCCTCGCGCTGCTCAACACGCAGGTCGCCACCGCGGCCGGCCTCGGCGGCTGGCTCATCGTGGAGAAGCTCCGCGACGGCCACCCGACCAGCCTCGGTGCCGCCTCCGGCGCCGTCGCCGGCCTCGTCGCCATCACCCCGGCCTGTGCGTTCCTCGCGCCGTGGGCCGCGGTCGTCCTCGGCCTCCTCGCCGGCGTGCTCTGCGCGCTCGCCGTGGGCCTGAAGTACAAGCTCAACTACGACGACTCGCTCGACGTCGTCGGCGTGCACCTGGTCGGCGGCCTCGTCGGCTGCCTGTTCCTCGGCTTCTTCGCCACCACGCAGGTCAACGAGTTCGGTGCGAACGGCCTGTTCTACGGCGGCGGCTGGGAGCTGCTGGGCAAGCAGGCGGTCGGTGCGTTCTCCGTCCTCGCCTACTCGCTCATCGTCACCCTGATCCTCGGGTTCCTGCTCGACAAGACGCTCGGCTTCCGCGTCAGCAAGGATGACGAGCTGCAGGGTCTCGACCTGGTCGAGCACCTCGAGTCGGCGTACGACTACGAGGGCACGCTGGGCGGCTCGTTCGCGGGCACGTCCGGCCACAAGTCGAAGAGCCCCGCGCAGACTGAGGAGGTCTCGGCATGAAGCTCGTGACGGCCATCATCAAGCCGTTCAAGCTCGACGATGTGAAGTCGGCGCTGGAGGCGTACGGCATCCAGGGCATGACGGTGTCCGAGGCCAGCGGCTACGGCCGCCAGCGCGGACACACCGAGGTCTACCGCGGTGCGGAGTACACCGTCGACCTCGTGCCCAAGGTGCGCCTCGAGGTCCTCGTCGAGGACGACGACGCCGACTCGGTGGTCGACGTCGTCGTCAAGGCGGCGCAGACCGGCAGGATCGGCGACGGCAAGGTGTGGACGGTCCCCGTCGACACCGTCGCCCGCGTCCGCACCGGCGAGCGCGGCCCGGACGCCCTCTAGCGGCACGCACGACGGCAGAGAGAGCAACGACACGGAAGGGGAGGCCCGGTGCGGGTGACGGCAGACGAGGCGACCAGCACGTACGCCGCCGCCCGCGCCGACCTCCTCTCCCGTGAGGGAGCGCCCGGCGCCGACAGGCGCCGGGCGCTCACCGCTCTCACCGACGACTGGCTGCACGCGCTCTACGTCGCCTCGGGGGCGGGCGACATCGGCGCGGCGCTGGTCGCGATCGGCGGCTACGGCCGCGGCGAGCTCGCCCCGGGCAGCGACCTCGACCTCCTGCTCCTGCACTCGCCCAACGTCCCCACCTCCGACGTCACCGCGGTGGCCGACCGGCTCTGGTACCCCGTGTGGGACGCCGGCCTCCGCCTCGACCACTCGGTCCGCGCGCCCGCCGAGGCCCGCCGCCTCGCCGCGCAGGACATCAAGGTCGTCCTCGGCCTCCTCGACTCGCGCACCGTCGTCGGCAACGACGCGCTCACCAAGCAGATGCGCGAGTCGGTGCTCGGCGACTGGCGCGCGCTCGCGCCGCGCCGGCTCGACGAGCTGCGCCTCGGCGTCACCGAGCGCGTCGACCGCAGCGGCGAGCTCGCCCACCTGCTCGAGCCCGATCTCAAGGATTCCTACGGCGGCCTGCGCGACATCGTGTCGCTGCGCGCCGTCGCCGCGTCGTGGGTCACCGACGCACCGGTCGCCGCGCTCGCGCCGCACCGCGACGTGCTGCTCGACGTCCGCGACGCGCTGCACCTCGTCGCCGGCCGCGCGACCGACCGCCTCCTGCAGCAGGAGCAGCCCGCCGTCGCCCGGCGCCTCGGCATCGACGACGACGACCCCGCCGACGTCCTTCTCCGACGCGTCACCGCGGCCGGCCGCGCGGTGTCGTACGCCGCCGAGACCACGTGGCACCGCGTCGAGCGGCTCACCCGGCGCACCGGCGTCCGCGCCGGCCTTGCAGCGACCACGCGCCGGCTCCGCGGCTCGCGCTCGGAGCGCGCGCCCCTCGCCGACGGCGTCGTCGTCCAGGACGGCGAGGCGGTGCTCGCGGCCGACGCCCGCCCCGAGAAGGACCCCGTCCTCGTCCTGCGCGCGGCCGCTGCGGCCGCGCAGGCCGGCATGCGGCTTGCCCCGCACGCGGTCGAGCGGCTCGCGCGCGACTCGGCCCCGATGCCCGAGCCGTGGCCGGAGTCGGCACGCGACTCGTTCGTCTCGCTGCTCGGCGCCGGCCGCCCCGCGATCCCGGTGTGGGAGGCCCTCGACCAGGCCGACCTGTGGAGCCGGCTGCTGCCCGAGTGGGCCGTCGTCCGCAGTGCGCCGCAGCGCAACCCCGTGCACCGCTTCACCGTCGACAGGCACCTCGTCGAGACGGCCGTGCAGGCCGCGCCCCACACCCGCCGCGTGACCCGCCCGGACCTGCTGCTCGTCGGCGCGCTGCTGCACGACATCGGCAAGGGCCGCCCCGGCGACCACACCGAGAACGGCGTCGTCCTCGTCCGCCAGATCGCGCCGCGCCTGGGCTTCCCGCCCGAGGACGTCGACATCCTGGCCGCGATGGTCCAGCACCACCTGCTGCTGCCCGAGACGGCGACGCGCCGCGACCTCGACGACCCCGCGACCGTGGCCGCTGTCGCGTCGGCGGTGGGCGACCAGGAGGTCCTCGACCTGCTGCACGCGCTCACCGAGGCCGACGCCGCCGCCACCGGCCCTGCGGCCTGGAGCGACTGGAAGAAGTCGCTCATCGACGACCTAGTGGCCCGCACCCGCGCCGTGCTCGCCGGCCGTCCGCGCCCGGAGCAGCCGCACGTCACCGCGGCCCAGCGCCGCCTCGCGGAGGCCGTGCGCGCGACGTCGGAGGAGGGCGTCGCCGTCCTGCTCGACCACGAGGACGGCTCCACCACCGCGACCGTCACCGTCGCGGCGCCCGACCGCACCGGCCTGCTCTCCACCGTGGCCGGCGTGCTGTCGCTGCACCGCCTCGCGGTCCGCGGCGCCCAGATCGACACCGTCACGACCCCGGAGGGCGCACGCCGCGCCGTCCAGGTGTGGACCGTCTCGCCGGCCTACGGCGAGCCGCCGCCCCTCGAGCGCCTGCGCGAGGACGTCTCCCGCGGCATCAGTGGCGCCCTTGACGTCGCCGGCCGCCTCGCCGCGCGCGAGCAGGCCTACCCAGCGCCGACCGGCACCGCGCCGCCGCGCGTCGACGTCGTCCCCGGCGCCAGCGAGCGGGCCACGGTCCTCGAGATCCGAGCCCACGACGCCCCGGCGCTGCTGCACCGGGTCACCAAGGCCATCGCGGCCGCCGACGTCTCGGTCTCCGCCGCGCGCGTGGCCACCCTCGGCTCGGAGGTCGTCGACGTCTTCTACCTCGTCGACCGCGACGGCGCCCCGCTCAGCGAGACCCGCGCCGCGACCGTCCGGGTGACGGTGCTCGGCGAGCTCAGCCGCTGACGCGCGCCGCTCGGGGCGGGCGGCCCCGGCCGGTCCGGTTAGGCTGAGACGCCCTCCAGACGTACGCCGACCGACGGGACCCCCGTGTTCGCCTCGCTCTCCGACCGCCTCACCGCCACGTTCAAGAACCTGCGCGGCAAGGGACGCCTGTCCGAGGCCGACGTCGACGCCACCGTGCGCGAGATCCGCACCGCGCTGCTCGAGGCCGACGTCGCCCTGCCGGTCGTCCGCGAGTTCACGGCCCGGGTCAAGGAGCGCGCCCTCGGCGCGGAGGTCAGCAAGGCCCTCAACCCGGCCCAGCAGATCGTCAAGATCGTCCACGAAGAGCTCGTGGCCATCCTGGGCGGCGAGACCCGCCGCCTGCGCCTGGCCAAGACCCCGCCGACCGTCATCCTGCTCGCGGGCCTCCAGGGCGCCGGTAAGACCACGCTGGCCGGCAAGCTCGCCCGCCACCTCAAGGACGGCGGCCACGCCCCGCTGCTGGTCGCCGCCGACCTCCAGCGCCCCAACGCCGTCGACCAGCTGACCGTCGTCGGCGAGCGGGCCGGCGTCCCGGTCCACGCACCCGAGCCGGGCAACGGCGTCGGCGACCCCGTGGCCGTCGCGCAGTCCGGCGTCGAGCTCGCCCGCGCCAAGCTCTACGACGTCGTCATCGTCGACACCGCGGGCCGCCTCGCGATCGACGCCGAGCTCATGGACCAGCTGCGCCAGGTGAAGGCCGCGGTGCAGCCCGACGAGACCCTCCTCGTCGTCGACGCGATGATCGGCCAGGACGCCGTCCAGACCGCCGTCGCCTTCGACGAGGCCGTGAGCATCGACGGTGTCGTGCTGTCCAAGCTGGACGGCGACGCCCGCGGCGGTGCCGCCCTCTCCGTCGTCACGGTCACCGGCAAGCCGATCCTGTTCGCGTCCGTGGGCGAGAAGGTCACCGACCTCGAGACCTTCCACCCGGACCGCATGGCCTCGCGCATCCTCGACATGGGCGACGTGCTCACCCTCATCGAGCAGGCCGAGAAGGCGTTCGACGCCGAGCAGGCCGCGCGCATGGCCGACAAGGTGGCCAAGGGCGACGACTTCACCCTCGAGGACTTCCTCGAGCAGATGCAGAGCCTCAAGAAGATGGGCTCGCTCACCAAGATGCTCGGGATGCTCCCCGGCATGGGCGAGATGAAGGCCCAGCTCGACGCCATCGACGACCGCGACCTCGACCGCGTCGCCGCGATCATCCACTCGATGACGCCGGCCGAGCGCGCCGACCACTCGATCCTCAACGGCTCCCGCCGCGCCCGTATCGCCAAGGGCGCGGGCGTGGAGGTGTCCGAGGTCAACCAGCTCGTCGAGCGGTTCGTCGAGGCGCAGAAGATGATGCGCCAGATGCGCGCCGGCGGTGGGATGCCCGGCATGCCGGGCATGGGCGGCGGCAAGCGGGCCAAGGCCAAGCAGAAGGCCCAGGTCAAGCAGGGCAAGGGCGCCAAGCGCAGCGGCAACCCCGCCAAGCGGGCCCAGCAGCAGACCGAGCGCCCGGCCGCGGGCGCGGGGGCCGGGGCCGGCCTCGGCGGTCTCGGCGCGGGGGCCGCGGGCCTGTCCGGCTTCGACGCCGCCACCCTCGAGCAGCAGCTCGGCGAGCTCCCCCCGGAGTTCAAGGGACTGCTCGACAAGTAATGGCCTCCAAGCGAGCCGCCTCCTTCGTCGGCGGCTCGCGTCGGCCCCGCTCCGGTCGGCGGCCCAGGTCTCGCGCTGCGCGCTCGCCCGGGGTCGGCCCGTTCGACAGGGCCTCGCTGCGCATCGGCCCCGTCTCCGGTCCTCCGGGCCGCCTTCCTGCGCGGACGTCGCCTCCGGCGGGCACGGTGGCGGGCTTTGAGGGCTATCGGGACCGATTTTCTGGTTCTGGTTCCGCTCTGGCAGACTGTGGGGGTTGTCCTGACGCGCTCGGCGGCCCTCTAACCGGCCGGGCGTCCCAGGTCCACGGGCTCCCGTCCTCCGTGCCCCACGCGGACGCCGGTGCGCCCACCCCGTTCACGTACAGGAGACAACGGCCCCGTGGCTGTCAAGATCAAGCTCAAGCGCATGGGCAAGATGCGCAACGCCCAGTACCGCATCGTCGTCGCCGACGCCCGCACCAAGCGTGACGGTCGCGCGATCGAGGAGATCGGCATCTACCAGCCGAAGGAGGAGCCGAGCCTCATCCGCGTCGACTCCGACCGCGCGCAGTACTGGCTCGGCGTGGGCGCGCAGCCCACCGAGGCCGTCACCGCGATCCTGAAGATCACCGGCGACTGGCAGAAGTTCAAGGGCCTCCCCGGCGCCGAGGGCACGCTGCGCGTGGCCGAGGCCAAGGTCGACAAGAAGTCGGTCTTCGAGGCCGCCGCGCTCGAGGCCGCCAACGAGCCCTCGAAGCCGGCCACCACGCCGAAGAAGAAGGCCGAGCCGGTCGAGGCCGTCGAGGTCGTCGAGGTGGCTGAGGCCGCCGACGGCAGCGCCGTCATCGACGACGTCGTCGCCGAGGTCGAGGCCGACGGCACCGTCGAGGTCGTCGAGACCGTCGCGGTCGTCGAGGCCGACGGCACCGTCGACGCGGTCGAGGTCGTCGCCGAGGAGATCCCCGCGGCCGACGCCGAGAGCACCGAGGCCTGACCATGCTCGAGGAGGCTCTCGAGCACCTCGTCAAGGGCATCGTCGACCACCCCGACGACGTCGAGGTCCGTCAGCGCAGCAACCGTCGCGGCCCGGGCCGCACCCTCGAGGTGCGCGTCCACCCCGACGACATGGGCCGTGTGATCGGCAAGTCCGGCCGCACCGCCACCGCGCTGCGCACCGTCCTGTCGGCGCTCGCGCCGGGCAAGGGCGTGCGGGTCGACTTCCTCGACCTCGGCGAGCGCTGACGGCCTCAAGGCCCATCGGCAGTTCGTCGTGCAGCTCGTCGTCGGTCGCATCGGCAAGCCCCACGGGATCCGTGGCGAGCTCACCGTCGAGGTGCGCACCGACGCCCCCGAGATCCGGTTCGCGCCGGGGTCGGTCCTCGCGACCGACCCCGCGCGCGTCGGGCCCCTCACCGTCGCAGCCGCCCGCTGGCACAGCGGGCGGCTGCTGCTGCGCGTGGAGGGCGTCGCCGACCGCAACGCCGCCGAGGCGCTGCGCGGGGTGCTCGTCTCCGCCGAGGTGCCCGACGACGAGCGGCCGGCTGACCCCGAGGAGTTCTACGACCACCAGCTGCGCGGCCTCGCGGTCGTGACGGCCGACGGCGCCGAGGTGGGCACCGTCGACGACGTCGTCCACCTGCCCTCGCAGGACCTGCTGGCCGTGAAGCGCCCGGACGGCCGCGAGGTGCTCGTGCCGTTCGTGTCGGCGATCGTCCCTGAGATCGACGTCGCCGCCCGCCGCGTCGTCATCGCACCGCCGCCGGGCCTGCTCGACCTCGACGAGGCCGAGACCGCGGGGGAGCCCGGCGCAGACGAGGCGGCCGAGGAGGAGGCGCCGTGAGGATCGACGTCGTCTCGATCTTCCCGGACTACCTCGCGCCGCTGCGGCTCTCGCTCGTGGGCAAGGCCGTCGCCTCCGGCACGATCGACCTGCGGGTGCACGACCTGCGCGAGCACACCTACGACCGCCACCGCACCGTCGACGACACCCCCTACGGCGGCGGCCCCGGCATGGTGATGAAGCCCGAGCCGTGGGGCGAGGCGCTCGACGGCATCCTGGCCGCGCCGGGCGCCTCCGCCCGCCCGCGGCTGGTCGTCCCGACCCCGAGCGGCCGGCCCTTCACGCAGTCCGTCGCGGCGGAGCTGGCCGACGACGACCACCTCGTCTTCGCCTGCGGCCGCTACGAGGGCATCGACTCCCGCGTGGTCGAGCACTTCGCCCCGCGCTTCCGGGTCGACGAGGTGTCGGTTGGCGACTACGTCCTCGCCGGCGGCGAGGCGGCCGTGCTGGTCATGGTCGAGGCGCTGGCCCGGCTGCTGCCCGGCGTGCTGGGCAACCCCGAGAGCGTCGTCGACGACTCCTTCGCCCCCGGGGCCATGGAGTCGCTGCTCGAGGGCCCGATCTACACCAAGCCCCCGGTGTGGCGCGGCCACGCCGTCCCCGACGTCCTGCTCTCCGGCGACCACGGGAGGATCGCAGCCTGGCGCCGCGAGCGGGCCCGCGAGCGCACCGAGCGCTTCCGCCCCGACCTGCTCGACCGGCCCGACGCCGACGAGTCGGCCGACTGAGCCCTCCCGGGCGGCCGGCGCCGGATTTGGGGGTTCCGCCGACCGGCTGGCAGACTTGCCTGGCTCGTCCCGCACGCCCTGCCTCAGGGGGGCACCGGGAGCACCGGATCCGTCCGGCGGGCACCGACCCACACGCAGCCGCTCCGGCGGCGCTGTTCCGCGGGTGACCTGGGGCGCCGGCGAGGAGATGACATGAACACGCTCGACTTCGTCGATGCCGCGTCGCTCAAGAGCGACATCCCCGACTTCCGCCCCGGCGACACCGTCAAGGTGCACGTGAAGGTCGTCGAGGGCAACCGCTCCCGCATCCAGGTCTTCCAGGGCGTCGTGATCCGTCGCCAGGGCGGCGGCGTGCGCGAGACCTTCACCGTCCGCAAGGTCAGCTTCGGCGTCGGCGTGGAGCGCACCTTCCCGGTGCACACCCCCGTCGTCGAGAAGATCGAGCTGGTCACCCGCGGCGACGTCCGCCGGGCGAAGCTGTACTACCTGCGCGACCTGCGCGGCAAGAAGGCCAAGATCAAGGAGAAGCGCGACAACGCGCCCAAGGCCTGATCGCCTCCGCCGCACTCCGCGAGAGCGTCCGCGAGCGCCCGGTCCCCGTCCAGGGGCCGGGCGCTCGCGCGTTCCACGGCCCTCGGCGGTTACCCTCGTCTACGACATGGCTGACCAGACGGACCTCGGTCCGGCGCTCCCCGAGCCCGCGGACCGGCGTCCGACGGGCGGCCGTCACGCGCGCACGGCCGACGACGTCGTCGCGGCGAAGGACGAGGGCGGGCACGGCTCCTTCTGGAAGGAGCTGCCGATCCTGCTGCTCGTCGCGTTCGGGCTCGCGTTCCTGGTCAAGACCTTCGTGGTGCAGGCCTTCTACATCCCGAGCGGCTCGATGGAGCAGACCCTGCAGGTCGGCGACCGCGTGCTGGTCAACAAGGTCGTCTACCACGTGCGCCCGATCGAGCGCGGCGACATCGTGGTGTTCAACGGCGTCGACAGCTTCACGCCCGAGGTCACCATCGTCGAGTCCGACAGCCCGGTGACCAAGGTCGTGAACTGGTTCGGCCGCACCTTCGGCTTCGCGCCGCCCGACGAGCGCGACTTCGTCAAGCGCGTGATCGGGGTCGGCGGCGACCGCGTCGCCTGCTGCGACGCCCAGGGCCGGCTCACCGTCAACGGCATCCCGCTCGACGAGCAGGACTACCTGTTCCCCGGCAACGTGCCGAGCCAGGACTCCTTCGACGTCGTCGTCCCCGAGGGCAAGCTCTGGGTGATGGGCGACCACCGCGCCGCGTCGAGCGACTCGCGCGCCCACATGGGCGACCCCGGCGGCGGCTTCGTCCCGGTCGACCGCGTGATCGGCCGCGCCTTCGCGGTGCTGTGGCCGCTGTCCGACGCGCAGTTCCTGGAGATACCGCCCGGCTTCGAAGCGATCGACGAGAAGGGCTGACGTGACCAGCACCCCTCAGGAGCGTCAGCGCCAGCGCCGCGAGGAGCAGAAGAAGGGCTCGCTGCTCAAGGAGATCGTCCTCATCGTCGGCGTCGCCCTCGTGCTGTCTGTGCTCGTGCGGACGTTCGTCGCCCAGGCGTTCTACGTGCCGAGCTCCTCGATGGAGGACACCCTCCTCATCCAGGACCGCATCCTGGCCTCGAAGCTCTCGACCGACCTCGGCGGCGTGAACCGCGGCGAGATCGTGGTGTTCACCGACCCTGGCGGCTGGCTGCCCGACGCCGAGCCCGAGGACGGCGTCTCGGGGAAGATCCGCGACGCGCTCATGTTCGTGGGGCTGCTGCCGTCCGACACCGGCGAGGACCTCGTCAAGCGGGTCATCGCCGTCGGCGGCGACCGCATCTCCTGCTGCGACGCCAAGGGCCGCATCGTCCTCAACGGCGTGGCGCTCGACGAGACGGGCTACATCAAGCCGGGCAACGGCACCGACCAGGTGACCTTCGACGTCACGGTGCCCGAGGGCCGCATCTTCGTCATGGGCGACAACCGCGGCGACTCCTCCGACTCGCGCTACCACCTCGACGAGGCCGACGGCACGGTGTCGGTCGACAACGTGGTGGGGCGCGTCGTCGCCGTCGTGTGGCCGGCCTCGCGGTGGAGCGGCGAGCCGGTGCCCTCGATCTTCGAGGACCCGCGCATCGACCAGCAGCAGGGCGCCGCCCCGACGCCGAAGGCCAGCTCGGACGGGAAGTGACCCATGGCCGCTGAGAATGCGTCCGACGGAGGGGTGGCCCCCTGGCCGGCCTACGACGTCGAGCGCACCAGCGTCCGTGTGGTGCTGCTCGACGACGACGGCCGGCTGCTGCTGTTCCAGACCCTGGACCCGACCATGCCGGAGATCGGCCAGTGGTGGGAGCTGCCCGGCGGCGGGCTCGAGATCGGCGAGTCGTACGCCGAGACCGCGGTCCGCGAGATCCGGGAGGAGACCGGCTTCGACATCGTGCTGGCCGCCCTGCCCGACCTGCCGCGCTGGACCCGCGACTCCACCTACGTGCGCCGGCACCGGCGGACGTGGCAGCACGAGGTGGTCGTCGTCGCGCACGTGGCCGGGAGCGCGCCGGTCCCCGCCCGCGAGGGGCGCACGCCCGACGAGCTCGAGGAGTACGTCGGGCACCGCTGGTGGGACGTCGCCGACGTCGCCGCCTCGCACGAGCGGTTCTTCCCCAGCCGCCTCCCGCAGCTGCTGCCCGCCTTCCTGGGCGGCGAGCTCATCGACGAGCCGTTCGACCTCTGGAACTAGCGGCCCGCCGGGCGGGCGCTGCGCAGGGCCGGCCGGGGGAGTGCCTAGGCTCGGACCCATGACCGACCGCCCCGTGGTGCAGCGCCGTGCCGCGCGCGTGGTGGCGGTGTCGCCGGAGGGCCGGGTGCTGCTGCTCGAGGGCGGCGACCCCGACCGGCCCCACGTGCGGATCTGGCACATGCCCGGCGGCGGCGTCGAGCCCGGCGAGGACGACCGGGAGGCCGCTGCCCGCGAGTACGCCGAGGAGACCGGCGTCGAGGTCGAGGTCGGCCCGCACGTGTGGGACCGCCGGCTCGTGTTCGGCTTCAACGGCACCACCTACGACCAGGTGGAGCTCTACTTCCTCGCCGAGGTGCCCGACGAGCACCCGGTGTCCACGGCCGGCCACAACGACATCGAGCAGCTCTACCTGACGGCGTCGCGCTGGTTCTCCGTCGACGAGCTGCGCTCGCTGCCCGCCGACGACGGCTCGGTGCTCGTGGCGCCGCCCGACCTCGCCGACCGGCTCGAGGACCTGCTCCGCGACGGGCCTCCCGCGTCGCCCGTCGAGGTGGCGGGGGTGGTGCTGCCATGAGCAAGGCGCCGTCGCTGCGCTACGAGCGCGAGATGCTCCGCTCGCTCGGCATCCGGTGGCTGGCCTCGGTCGACGAGGTGGGCCGCGGCGCGCTCGGGGGCCCCGTGACCGTCGGCGTCGTCCTCGTCGACCTCGACACCCCGTCGGCGCCGTCCGGCGTCCGCGACTCCAAGCTGCTCACGCCCGCGGCCCGGCAGAAGCTGGTGCCCCGGCTGCAGCGGTGGGCGCCCGCGTGGGCCGTGGCCCACGCCAGCGCCGAGGAGATCGACGCGATCGGGATCCTGCGCGCCCTGCGCCTGGCGGGGGAGCGGGCCTTCGCCCAGCTGCCGCACCGGCCCGACCACGTGCTGCTCGACGGCAAGTACGACTGGGTCACCCGGCCCGCGCCGGCGCTGTTCGACGAGGACGGCGGCATCGCCGACCTCGACGCGCCGGTCGCCCCCGAGGTCCCCGTGACGGTGCGGATCAAGGCCGACATGACCTGCTCGTCGGTCGCCGCCGCGAGCGTGCTGGCCAAGACCACGCGCGACGCGATCATGGTCGACCTCGCGGCCTCGCACCCGGAGTACGGCTGGGACATCAACAAGGGCTACGCCAGCCCCGAGCACCTCGACGCCCTGCGCCGGCTCGGCCCGTGCGTCCAGCACCGGCGCAGCTGGGCCATCCCCGGCGGCCGCGGCGAGGTGGCCCTCGAGGACGCCTCGCTCGACGCCGACGCCCCGGGCGCCGTCGTCCTCGACATGTCCGACACCGCGCTGCTCGACGGCCTCGACGGCGATCTGGTGGCCGGGTAGCACCCCGCCCGTCCCGGTGGGCGAGGATGGGCGGGCACGACGAACGTCCACGAGCACTGTCCGCCGCACGAGCTGGAGGGGCGCGATGTCCGCCGAGGACCTCGACCGCTACGAGAACGAGATCGAGCTCGGGCTCTACCGCGAGTACCGCGACGTCGTCGGCCTGTTCTCCTACGTCGTCGAGACCGAGCGGCGGTTCTACCTCACCAACTCCGTCGACGTGCAGGTGCGCCAGAGCGACGGCGGCGAGGTCTACTTCGAGGTGCGGATGTCCGACGCCTGGGTGTGGGACATGTACCGGCAGGCCCGGTTCGTGAAGAACGTGCGCGTCCTGACCTTCAAGGACGTCAACGTCGAGGAGCTCGCCAAGCCCGACCTCCAGATCCCCGACGCGCAGGCCTGATCCCGCAGCCTCCTTCCACAGCGCTCCCGCGCCGCGTGCCGTCCACAGCCCGCGCCGGTCGGCCCTCCTCCCGCGTCGCCGCCTGACGGCAGCGTCCTGCCCGCGGCACCCGGCCGCGGTGAGGAGCCGGTGGGATGGCACAGCAGGACGGCGCCCGCGTGCGCCGCAAGGACGCGCTCGGCCGATACGGCGAGGACGTCGCCGCGCGCCACCTCGTCGACGACGGGTTCGAGGTGCTCGAGCGCAACTGGCGCTGCGACCAGGGCGAGATCGACATCGTGGCCCGCGATGGCGGTGTGCTCGTCATCTGCGAGGTGAAGACCCGCAGCAGCGTGCGCCACGGATCGCCGTTCGAGGCGATCAACGAGCGGAAGCTGCACCGGCTCGAGCGGCTGGGACTGCGCTGGATGCGCGAGCACGGCGTACGGCCGAAGGGCATGCGCGTCGACATCGTCTCGGTGCTGCGGCCGCCCACGGGCCGGCAGATCGTCGAGCACGTGCGGGGCCTGTCGTGAGCGGCGTCGCCCGCACCCGCGGTGTCGTGCTGCTCGGCGTCGACGGCCACGTGGTGGGCGTCGAGGCGCACGTGTCGCTCGGCGTCACCGGGTTCTCCGTGGTCGGCCTGGCCGACAAGCTCGTGGGCGAGGCGCGCGACCGCTGCCGGTCGGCCGTCATCAACTCCGGCCTCGAGTGGCCCGGCCCCAAGAACACCGTCGGGCTCTCGCCCGCCGAGCTGCCCAAGCGCGGGCCGACCCTCGACCTCGCCATCGCGATCGCGCTGCTCGCCGCCAGCGGCCAGGTGCCGTCCGACCCGGTGGCCGAGCTCGTGGTCGTCGGCGAGCTCGGGCTCGACGGCCGGGTGCGTCCTGTCCGCGGCGCGCTCGTCGCCGCGCTCGCGGCCCGTGCCGCCGGGGCGTCGCGGATCGTCGTCCCCGCCGCCAACGTCGACGAGGCGTCGCTCGTGCCCGGCATCCACGTCACCGGGGTGCGCACGCTGTCCGGGCTCGTCGCGCTGGTCCGAGGCGACGACGTCCCCGACGTCGAGCTGATGCACGACGACGAGCCAGACCAGCCGGCCGACCCCGGCCGGCCGGTGCCCGACCTCGCCGACGTGCGCGGCCAGCACGCGGCGCGCGCCGCCCTCGAGCTCGCGGCGGCGGGCGGCCACCACCTCGCGATGACAGGACTTCCTGGGATCGGCAAGACGATGCTCGCCGAGCGGCTGCCGGGGCTGCTGCCGCCCCTCGACGAGCAGGCGGCGCTCGAGGTGACCGCGATCCACTCGGTCGCCGGCCGGCTCGGGTCGGGCGGGCGGCTCATCACCGTGCCCCCGTTCGAGGCGCCGCACCACACGGCCACCCACGCCGCCATGGTCGGCGGCGGCTCGGGGCTTCCGCGGATCGGGCTGGTGTCCCTCGCCCACCGCGGCGTCCTCTTCCTGGACGAGGCGCCCGAGTTCGACTCCAACGCGCTCGAGGCGCTGCGCCAGCCGCTGGAGTCCGGCGAGATGGTGGTCGCCCGGTCGGCGTTCACGGTGACCTTCCCGGCGCGCTTCCACCTGGTGCTGGCGATGAACCCGTGCCCCTGCGGCCGCGGCGGCCAGGCGACGCTGCCGGGCGCCCCGACGTGCGTCTGCACGCCGGTGCAGCGGCGGCGCTACCTCAGCCGCATCTCCGGCCCGCTGCTCGACCGCATCGACCTGCGGGTCACCCTCGTGCCGCCGACGCTGGCCGATCTCGAGTTCGGCGCCACCGACGCCGAGCCCACGTCGGCCGTGGCGGCCCGGGTGCTCGAGGCGCGCGACCGCGCGGGCCGCCGGCTGGCCGGCACGCCGTGGCGGGTCAACGCCGACGTGCCGGGGCCGGTGGTCCGTCGCAGGTTCGGGCTCGACCCGGACGCCGCGGCGCCGCTCGACCACGCCGTGTCGCGCGGGCTGGTGTCTGCCCGCGGTGCCGACCGCGTCGTGCGGGTGGCGTGGACGGTCGCCGATCTCGCCGGCCGCGACCGGCCGTCGAGGTCCGATGTCGGCGCCGCGCTGGCCCACCGCGACTCGGGATCGGCGTGGGCGGCGTGACCGCGGACGCCGAGCGCAGGGCCCGGGCCCTGCTGACCCGCGTGGCCGAGCCGGGCGACCGGCACGTGGCGGCCCTGGTGCGCGAGCTCGGCGGCGAGGCCGCCGTCGACGCGCTGCGCGACCCGTCGTCGCGACGGGCCGACACCTACGCCGCGAGGCTCGCCGTCGCGGACCCCGACGCCGACCTCGCCCGCGCGGCCGCCGTCGGCGGCCGGCTGCTCGTGCCGGGCGACCTCGAGTGGCCGTCGCAGCTCGACGACCTCGGCGAGCGGGCGCCGTGGGCGCTCTGGGTCCGCGGCGCGGCCGACCTGCGCATGTCCTGCCTGCGGTCCGTCGCGGTGGTGGGGGCCCGGTCCTCCACGCCGTACGGCGACCACGTCGCCGCGGTGCTCGGGGCCGACCTCGGGTCGGCCGGCTGGACCGTGGTGTCGGGCGGCGCCTACGGCATCGACGCCTCCGCCCACGCCGGTGCGCTGGCGGTCGGCGGCACGACCGTGGCCGTGCTCGCCTGCGGCGTCGACGTCGCCTACCCGCCGCGCCACGACGCGCTGTTCGCCCGGATCGCCGCCGACGGGCTGCTGGTCTCGGAGGTGCCGCCCGGGGCGGCGCCGCACCGCGGCCGGTTCCTCGTGCGCAACCGGCTCATCGCCGCGCTGACCCGCGGCACGGTCGTCGTCGAGGCGGCGCTGCGGTCGGGCGCGCTGTCGACGGCGCGCGAGGCGGAGTCGCTACGGCGGATCGTCATGGGGGTGCCGGGGCCGGTCACGTCGTCGGTGTCGAGCGGCGTCCATCGCGAGCTGCGGCAGGGCGCGCTGCTGGTCGAGGGATGCCCCGACGTGCTCGAGCTCGTCGGCGGCATCGGCACCGACCTCGCGCCCGAGCAGCGGGCCCCCGACGGCCCGCGCGACCATCTCGACCCCCTGGCCCGCCGGGTGCTCGACGCCGTCCCCGCACGGCGCCCGGCCACGGTCGACTCGGTCGCCCGCACGGCCGGCGTCGCACCGGCCGAGGCCCATGCCGCGCTCGGGCTGCTCGAGATCGACGGGCTCGTCGAGTCCGGCCCGGGAGGGTGGCGCCTGCGGCGTGCTACATCCCCGTGACGCACGGCGCGGCGGATTGACTCCCGGCCCGCCGGGGCCGACGGTGGACCGGTGAGCAGCGCGGTCGCACGGGCCGGCGTCGCGGGGGAGCACGACGTGGAGCCTCTGCCGGCGTCCTTCGTCGACGTGCTCGCCGCCTTCGAGACCCACCTGCGCGACGGCCTCGGCCGCAGCGAGAACACGGTCCGCGCCTACACCGGCGACGTCGAGCGGCTGCTGCGCTTCGCCCGCCGGCAGGGCGCCACCGACGTCGCCGATCTCGACCTCGCCGACCTGCGCGGCTGGCTCGCCGTCGAGGCGGCCGGCGGCCGCGCCCGCAGCACCCTGGCCCGCCGTGCGGCGGCCGCCCGGGTCTTCACCGCCTGGGCCTTCAAGCGGGGCTACCTGCCGAGCGACCCGGGCGACCGCCTCGCCACCCCGGCGTCGCACCGCTCGCTGCCCGGCGTCCTCAAGCAGCGCGAGGCCGCCGCCCTGCTCGACGTCGCCACGGTGGCCGCCGACGACGGCGACCCCGTCCACCTGCGCGACCGGCTGATCCTCGAGCTGCTCTACGCCACCGGCATGCGCGTCGGCGAGCTCGTGGGGCTCGATGTCGACGACGTCGACCAGCACCGGCGCACGGTGCGGGTGCTGGGCAAGGGCCGCAAGGAGCGGACCGTGCCCTACGGGATCCCGGCCCAGGAGGCGCTCACGGCCTGGCTGGCCGACGGCCGCCCCGGGCTGGTCACGCAGGCCTCCGGCCCCGCCCTGCTCCTCGGCGCCCGCGGGGGACGGCTCGACCAGCGCACCGCCCGGGAGGTGGTCCACCGGATGCTCCGGCACGTGCCCGGTGCACCCGATCTGGGGCCCCACGGGCTCCGCCATTCGGCTGCAACCCACCTGCTGGAGGGCGGCGCAGACCTCCGGTCCGTCCAGGAGATGCTGGGTCACGCTACGCTCGCCACCACGCAGATCTACACGCATGTCAGCGTCGAACGGTTGAGGTCAACGTATGAGCAGGCGCACCCGCGGGCCTGAGGGCGTCGACGACGCCCTCGAGGACGAGGAGGCGTACGCCGACGACCTCGACGGCGAGTCCGACGAGCCCCAGGACAAGGACGAGCTCGAGGCTGCCGCCGACGCGCTCCTCGAGGCCGACGCGCCCGATCTCGGCACCGACGACCTCGGCGAGCGGCTCGACGACGCCGCGCTCGACCTCATCGACCTCACTCCCACCGAGGAGGAGAAGGCCGCGGCCAAGGCCGAGGGCGACGCGCTGCTGCGCGAGCTCTGGGAGGACTTCAAGGCCTCCGGAGACCCTGCCCTCCGCGACCGGCTGATCATCCACTACTCGCCGCTGGTGAAGTACGTCGCCGGCCGCGTCGGCGTGGGCCTGCCGCCCAACATCGAGCAGGCCGACCTCGTCTCCTACGGCATCTTCGGCCTCATCGACGCTATCGAGAAGTTCGACCTCGACCGCGCGATCAAGTTCGAGACCTATGCGATCAACCGCATCCGCGGCGCGATCATCGACGAGCTGCGCTCGATCGACTGGATCCCGCGCTCGGTCCGCTACAAGGCCCGCGAGGTCGAGAAGGCCTACGCCGCCCTCGAGGCCAAGCTGCAGCGCACGCCCACCGAGGCCGAGGTGGCCGACCAGATGGGCATCCGCCTCGAGGAGCTGCACTCGATCTTCAGCCAGGTGTCCTACGTCAACGTCGTCGCCCTCGACGAGCTGCTGCACGCCGGCGGCGACAAGGGCGGCGACAAGATGACGCTCGGCGACACCCTCGAGGACCCGAAGGCTCCGGACCCGATCAACCTGTTCGAGAGCGAGGAGACCAAGTTCATCCTCGCCAAGGCGATCAACCAGCTGCCGGACCGCGAGAAGGTCGTCGTCACCCTCTACTACTACGAGGGGCTCACCCTGGCCGAGATCGGCCAGGTCCTCGGCGTCACCGAGTCGCGCATCTGCCAGATGCACACCAAGGCCGTGCTGCAGCTGCGGTCGCGGCTCTCGCAGCCCGACCCCGACGCCGACCTCTAGGTCCAGGCCCGGCCGGCGTCAGCCGACCGTCACGCGCAGGACGCGGTCGTCGTCGTCCGCGGGCGAGCCGCGGCCGTCGCGGTTCGACGTCGCGATCCACAGCGAGCCGTCGGGCGCGACCTCGACCGTGCGGATCCGGCCGTAGTCGCCGCGGAACGCCGCCTTCGGCTCGCCGGCCGACGACCCCCGCAGCGGCACCTGCCACAGCCGCTCGCCGCGCAGCGCCGCGATGTAGGCGACGTCGTCGAGGATCGCGACCCCGCTCGGCGAGGCCTGGTCGGTCGGCCAGGTGACGACGGGGTCGACGTACTGGCTGCCGCCGCCGGCGCCCTCGACCTCCGGCCAGCCGAAGTTGCCGCCCTTGCGCACGAGGTTGAGCTCGTCGTAGGTGTTCTGCCCGAACTCGGTGGCCCACAGCCGGCCCTGCGAGTCGAACGCCAGGCCCTGCACGTTGCGGTGGCCGTACGACCACACCGGCGATCCCGGGAACGGGTTGTCGTCGGGCACTGACCCGTCGGGCGCGATCCGCAGGATCTTGCCCGCGAGGCTCTGCCGGTCCTGCGACTGCGGCCGGTCGCCGGAGTCGCCGGTGCCGATCCAGAGGTTGCCGTCGGGGCCCACGGCGATGCGGCCGCCGTTGTGGATGTCGCCCTGGGGGATCCCGTCGATCACGACCGTCGGCTCGCCGAGGCGGCCGGCCGAGTAGGGCATCGAGATCACGCGGTTGTCGTCGCGGTCGGACGTCAGGTAGGCGAAGACCGTGGCGCCGTCGGCGGCGACGGCGAGGCCGAGCAGGCCGCCCTCGCCGCGGTCGCGGACGCCGGGGACCGTGCCGACGCGCGTGGTGCCGCCGTCGGGCGAGACTCGGACGACCTCGCCCGTGGGCCGCTGCGCGACGAGCGCCGAGCCGTCGGGGAGGAAGGCCAGGCCCCAGGGCACGGTGAGGCCGGTCGCGAGGACGGAGGGGCGGCCGAGGTCGCCGAGCGAGCCCGACACCTGCGGGGAGGGCGAGGCCGGGGACGGCGTCGGGGTGTCCGACGCCGAGGGCGCCGATGACGACGTCGCCGGGGGCGAGACGACCGACGGCCCGCCGCCGCTGCTGCCGGAGGCGCACCCCGCGAGGAGCAGCCCCGCGGCCACGAGCGGCACGGCGGCGCGGAGGGAGGGGCGGGCGTCGCGGCGGCTCTGCGGCGTCATCGTTCGACGCTACGTCGGGATCGCCGGTCGCGCACCACGCCGCGGACGCCGACGGTCAGCCTCCCGGCAGCGGGAGCAGCACGGGCACGCCCTGCCGGAGCAGGAGCATCGGGTCGAGGTAGGCGTCCCCACGCCGCAGGCCCCAGTGCAGGCAGGCGGGCGTGCCGCCGCAGTGGCCCGCGCCGGCAGCCACCCGGCCGAGCACGTCGCCGGCCGCGACCTCGTCGCCCACGGCCACCTGCGGGTCGACGGGCTCGTAGGTGGTGCGCAGGCCGTCGTCGTGGAGCACCGTGACGACGCCGCGGCCGCCGACGGGGCCCGCCCAGGCGACCGTGCCGACGCCCGCCGCGAGCACCGGGCTGCCCGGCGCGGCCGCGAGGTCGACCCCGCGGTGGCCGGGCAGCCAGTTCTCCGGCGGCGGGTCGAAGGGCTCGAGCACCAGGAGCAGGCCGTCGAGCGGCGCCGTCCACGCCGCGGGAGCGCGGGCCCCGGCCGCCGCCGCGGGCCCGAAGGCCCCGGGGGTTGCGGCAACGGCCGGGGTGCTGGCGGACCGCTGCCCAGGGGGAGGGGCAGCGGCGAGGGAGAGGCCGAGCAGGGGAGCGGCGAGCCCCACGAGGAGGGCGGGCGGGAGCAGCACGGGACCGACCCTCGCCGGGGCCCGGGACCGCCCCGGCGGCGATCCGGCTGCAGGCTGGGGACGACACGCCGGCCGGGGGCCCTGGGGAGGGCCGCGACGGGGCCCCGGACCTGCGATTTCGGGTCTCGCGGGGTCTGCCCGTAGACTGCCCCTGCAGCCCGCCCGTCGGGCTGACATCGCACGCCCGCACCCCGGCCACGGCCGGCGGTCGCACCCTCGGTCCGGATCCGTCCGGTCAGGTGCGCCCGGCAGGCGTCAGGCGCCCCGCCGACCGGCAGGGCGATCGAACCGAGTGGCGCTGCCGCCGCGGGCCTGCCCGCGCGCCTCGGCGCCGGAGAAGGAGCGACCGGCCATGGCCGTCGTCACCATGAAGCAGCTGCTCGAGAGCGGCGTGCACTTCGGGCACCAGACCCGCCGTTGGAACCCGAAGATGAAGCGCTTCATCTTCAACGAGCGCAACGGCATCTACATCATCGACCTGCAGCAGTCGCTGACCTACATCGACCGCGCCTACGAGTTCGTGCGCGAGACGGTGGCCCACGGCGGCACGATCCTGTTCGTCGGCACCAAGCGCCAGGCGCAGGAGCCCATCGCCCAGCAGGCGACCCGCGTGGGCATGCCCTACGTCAACCAGCGCTGGCTCGGCGGCATGCTGACCAACTTCAACACCGTCCACAAGCGGCTCCAGCGCCTCAAGGAGCTCGAGCTCATCGACTACGACGACGTGGCCGGCTCCGGCATGACCAAGAAGGAGCTGCTCGTCCTCAAGCGCGAGAAGGACAAGCTCGACAAGACCCTCGGCGGCATCCGCGACATGGCCAAGGTGCCGTCCGCGGTGTGGATCGTCGACACCAACAAGGAGCACATCGCCGTCGCCGAGGCCAAGAAGCTCGGTATCCCGGTCGTGGCGATCCTCGACTCCAACTGCGACCCCGACGTCGTCGACTTCCCGATCCCGGGCAACGACGACGCCATCCGCGCCGTGCAGCTGCTCACCCGCGTCGTCGCCGACGCCGTCGCCGACGGCCTGATGGCCCGTGCCGGCCGCGGCCAGGCTGCCGCCGCCACCGAGGGCGAGCTCGCCACCGACGAGCCGCTCGCCGACTGGGAGACCGCGCTGCTGACCGGCGAGGCCGCTGCCGAGGCCCCGGCCGAGGCTGCTGCCGACGCCCCCGCGGAGACCCCGGCCGAGCAGGCCTGACGCCGCGCGGCCCTGCCGCGCACCAGCGAGACCGGCTGCGGCCCGGACCCCTCGGGTCCCGGGCCGCAGCCGTGGAACGCCCCGGACGTTGTTCGTACCACCCAGGAGAAGAGAGCACGATGGCCGACATCACCGCCGCCGACGTCAAGAAGCTCCGCGACCTCACGGGCGCGGGCATGATGGAGTGCAAGAAGGCGCTGCAGGAGAACGACGGCGACTTCGAGAAGGCCGCCGAGGCCCTGCGCATCAAGGGCGCCGCCAAGGCCGCCGCGCGCGGCGCCGAGCGCGACGCCAGCAACGGCCTCGTCGTCACCAAGGACGGCGCCCTCGTCGAGCTGCGCGCCGAGACCGACTTCGTCGCCAAGAACGCCGACTTCCAGGCGCTCGCCGACAAGGTCGTGGCCAAGGCCGCCGAGATCAAGGCCGACAGCACCGAGGCGCTCGCCGCCGCGGAGCTCGACGGCAAGACCGTCGCCGAGACCATCGGCGAGCTCGCCGGCGTCATCGGCGAGAAGCTCGAGCTCGGCCGCGTCGCCTTCGTCGACGGCAACGTCGCCACCTACATGCACAAGCGCGCCTCGGACCTGCCCGCGCAGGTCGGCGTGCTCGTCTCGTACGAGGGCTCCGAGGACGCCGCCCGCCAGGCCGCCATGCAGATCGCGGCCATGCGCGCGTCGTACCTCACCCGCGACGAGGTCCCGGCCGACGTCGTCGAGACCGAGCGCCGCGTGGCCGAGGCCAAGGCGAAGGAGGAGGGCAAGCCCGAGGCCGCCCTCCCGAAGATCATCGAGGGCCGCGTCAACGCGTTCTTCAAGGACAACGTCCTGCTCGAGCAGGAGTCGGTCGTCGAGGCCAAGAAGTCGGTCAAGGACGTCCTGGATGCGCAGGGCACCACGATCAGCCGCTTCGTGCGGTTCGAGATCGGGGCCTGACCCTCCTGCCGCTGCCGGACTTGGCAGACTGACGCCCGGAGACACCCGAGACACCCTGGAGGCCGCCGCCGTGGACGGAACCGCACCCGATGCAGGATCCGCCCCGGCGGCGGCCTCCGGCGTCTCCGCCAGCGGCGGCGTCGTGCAGCCCTCGCTCGAGGGCACGCTCGACACCTGGCCCGGCGTCCCCGAGGGCGGCTACGGCCGGGTTCTGCTCAAGCTCTCCGGCGAGGCGTTCGCGGGCGGCGGCGCCCTCGGCGTCGACCCCGACGTCGTGCAGACCATCGCCCGCCAGATCGCGGCAGTCGTGCGCGGCGGCGTCGAGGTGGCCGTCGTCATCGGCGGCGGCAACTTCTTCCGCGGCGCGCAGCTCAACGAGCGCGGCATGGACCGCTCGCGCGCGGACTACATGGGCATGCTCGGCACGGTGATGAACTGCCTCGCGCTGCAGGACTTCTGCGAGCGCCAGGGCGTCGAGACCCGCGTGCAGACCGCCATCTCGATGGGCCAGGTCGCCGAGCCCTACGTCCCGCGCCGCGCCATCCGCCACCTCGAGAAGGGCCGCGTCGTCATCTTCGGCGCCGGCCTCGGCGCGCCGTACTTCTCCACCGACACCACCGCCGCGCAGCGCGCGCTGGAGATCGGGTGCGAGGTCGTGCTCATGGCCAAGGGCGTCGACGGCGTCTACGACAGCGACCCGCGCACCAACCCCGACGCCGTGAAGTTCGAGAGCCTCACCCACTCCGAGGTGCTCGCGCGCGGCCTCAAGGTGGCCGACGCCACCGCGATCAGCCTCTGCCAGGACAACCGCCTGCCGATCATCGTCTTCAACCTGCTCGTCGAGGGCAACATCGCCCGCGCCGTCCGGGGTGAGAGGATCGGCACGCTCGTGGCGACCTGACGCCTGCGCACCACCAGCACCACCCAGCTTCGGATTCAGGAACGGCCCGCACGGCGCGGGCGGACGACAGGGAGAGCCCCCGTGATCGACGAGACGATGCTCGAGGCCGAGGAGAAGATGGAGAAGGCCGTCGGCGTCGCGAAG
>Ga0233425_10002765_pt1 | contig 33585 bp, 25 predicted proteins | sample Watercolumn_Towu_2_FD_181712 | JGI IMG/M metagenome (GOLD analysis project Ga0233425, IMG submission 181712) | Freshwater microbial communities from Lake Towuti, South Sulawesi, Indonesia - Watercolumn_Towuti2014_140_MG | ecosystem: Environmental > Aquatic > Freshwater > Lake | place...
GACGCTGAGCCCGGAGCGAAAAGCCTCTGGCAAGGGCTCCAGCGGGTCATGGACTTCGCCATGGGAATACGCGCCGCCCGCGACGCCGAGATTTATGTATAAAGGGATGCTTTTGATGCGGTGGAGTTTGGTTTGGGGGATTTGTGGGGGTGATTTCCTTGAATATGTGCACTGCGCCCGCATTACTAAACGTCGCCTTCATCCACTCATATATCACGAAACCAAGAATTCTTACAAAGATGTAATTCCCTCGGAACATCAACTAGCGCAGCTATTAGCTTCTACCTGCTTATCGAAGACACCTTTCCAAATTCAGACTTCCTGATCTCGCGGGAAATTAATCTGGCACTTTGGCGCTCAAACGAGCGCGAATCGCATGGCTGCGCTGGTTTTCTGATACTGGAATTCCTGCAGATAGCCCGAATGAAAGAAAAGTAAGCACGAATTGAAGTGCCAAACGAAGTTCCGTATTCGTATACCGAAGGCAGTCCGAGATCAGGAAATCTGAAATTGATCAACAGCTCATCTAATCGGGGCTTAGAATTGATCTAATCTTGCATTTACGGGAAAAATATATGGATACAGAGCTACTCAGAATAACCTGCATCAAGGCCAGTGGTTTGTTTGGCCTGTACAATCATATAGTAGACCTAAAGGTAATTGACCGAATCACGATTATTCATGGACCAAATGGAGTTGGAAAGACAGCACTACTTAGATTAGTTGACGCATTAGTAAAAGGAAAGTATTTTGAAATTGCCAAGATACCATTAGAAAGCTTCGTCCTCCAATTGAGCGACGGGAGCACTGTTGGCGTAAGAAAGCAGGCCGATCGAATAGGGCAACTGTCGCTTGACGACGATGAAAACAACAGAACCAGTAGTGACCGAATGCTCGAAGTCTTTATAGTTCCACCTGACGGCAAAGAACAAAAAAAAACCATATCCCCAGACAAGATCGGCACTCCTAACATATTGCGCCAACTCAGCAATGACCTCCCTTGGATAATTCGACTAGATCGCGATCAGTGGATAGATAGACGAGACGAAAGAATATATTCACCTGACGAATTAATCGCTGCTTTCGCTCACAAATTACCACCAAAAACTAGGAAAAAAATATTCGCAGAACCCGAGTGGCTGACAGAAATTCGGTCGCGCATATCTGTACATCTAATCGAAACTCAACGTTTACTCAGGATATCGAATGTTCCGCCTCGCATGTATAGTCACGGCTTGGAAGAGACCGTCGTATCCACCGTCAGGAATTACGCGAAAGAACTTCACGAAAAAATCGCAGATGCACTCGCCGATTATGGGAAGACATCCCAATCTCTAGACCAATCATTCCCTCAGCGACTACTCAGCGGAAATAGAAAACCTCTTTCTGTAGAAGATTTAAAAGGAAGAATGAAGGATCTGGAAGAAAAGCGGAATATTTTAAAAAAAATTGGCTTACTCGACGAAGACACCGCCTATCCATTCGACACAGGAATTCTCGACCGAGCAGATCAAACAGAAAAAGCTGCCATGACTTTATATGTCGACGACACAGCAAGAAAACTTGGCGTACTTGATGGATTGGCGAATCGGGTAACGCTGCTTCTCGAAAACATAAACAAGAAATTCAAAAACAAAAGCATCAGTATCGATAAGAAAAAAGGAATAGTCGCCGCTGACAGCAACGGGCATGAATTAGATCTTGATTCGCTGTCATCCGGCGAACAGCATGAACTAGTACTTATATATGATCTACTATTTAGAGTCCTTCCAAATACACTGGTCTTGATTGATGAACCCGAACTTTCTTTACATCTAAACTGGCAAAAAACTTTTCTCTCAGACTTAGCTCGGATAGTTAATACAGCGAGTTTTGATGTACTCCTGGCAACTCATTCGCCGTTTATAGCTGGCGAACGCGATGATCTCATGATCAATTTAGTGAGCGAAAAAGGATAATATGCTTGGAATTACGCGTAATATCGGGGATATCATTGCCGAAATAAAAATGAGCATGGCAGCCTTCTCAGGTTGCTTTGTCCTTGTTGAAGGCAGTTCAGATAGTAAATTTTTTAGACCCCGAATCACCGGTGCATGTGATATAGTAATTTGCTGCTCAAAATCAATGGTCATACAGGCAGCGCGCAAGATTGGAAACGAGCAACTTGCTTCTGCTCTCGGAATAGTCGACGACGATTTTGATGCCCCATTAAACATAAACCATAGCTGCCCTGACCTTATTCATACCGACACCCATGATATTGAGACTATGTTGCTGGCATCACCAGCTCTCGACAAGCTACTTCACGAATATGCTGACCCCATAAAATTAAGATCACTTGAAGAAACCGAGCACACTGATTTTCGCACATCCGTAATCACGAGAGCGTTACCATTTGGACAATTGCGACTAATCAATGAACTCAAAAAATTAAATATCTCATTCGAACGCGCAATGTCCCCGTGGAAATACATTGACAAGTCAACCTGGAAGCTAGACAAGGAAAGGCTTTTTTCTGAGTTTTCTGCTGCAACAGGTTACCCGCTAGAAGACATACATAGTATTGTTAAATCACTATCACATATACCTAGCTGGAACATGATTCAGGGCCACGATGCTGTAGCAATTGTTTCAATAGCGATGCGTCGTGTCCTTGGGTGCCGCAACCAGGTTTCTGAGGCGTCCATCTGCTCCGCCCTTCGCCTTGCTTTTGATCAACCCTGTTTTGAGAAAACCGCGCTCTATGCTTCTGCCAAGCAATGGGAAACTATTAGGCGCACCAGCGTATTTGTGTAGCTGGTTTGGCGGATTAGCGATTCGCGTCGAATCCGCTTACCAGATTACGAACCCGAGGACACCCGAAACTTTGCCGGCTCCGGCGGAATCACCGGCTTCTCCGAATGGGGCGTGCCCGCGGGTACCCAGTCGTAGGGAACTGGCTGGCCGCGGTAGAGCTGGTAGTTGACCGTGGGTTTGCCGGTTACCGCGTCCTTGCCGAGCTTGGGATAAGGGTTGACGTATTCCCAGACGATCTCGCCGTCCGGGGTGGCCTGGAATAAACGGCCGCTCTGGCCCTCGTCGATGAAGGTGTTGCCGTTGGGCAGCCGGCGGGCGGCGCTGATGTGGGTGCTGCGGAATGAATAGCTGGGGCCGCCGGAGCTCTCGCCGGTGTACTGCCAGACGATTTCCTTCTTGATGGGGTCGATCTCCAGCACCCGCGAGCCGCCGGTGCGGGGAACCGCCGCCGGCGGGTAGCCGGCCACGCCCTGGTTGTCGAACACCAGCAGGTTGCCGGCGCCGGGCAGACCCACCGGGATGATGTGGGCGTCGTGCTGGGCGCTGATCTGGTCTACCGGCCGCGGCACCTGGCGCGACGCCTGGCCCTCGATGGAAATGCCGGGGTAATGCGGCCCGAGGCTCCACACCACCTTGCCGGTCTTGCGCTCGATGATGGCGATGAAGTTGGCGTTGCGGGAATCCACCAGCAGGTTTTCCGGGGCGAAGCGCCGGTCGCCGCCGTCGAACCAACGGTTGGGACCGACCACCTTGAGGTTGTTGAAGTGGAAGTAGTCGGCGATCTCGGAGTTGCGCACCCGCTTCAGCTCGGCCGCGGTGAATCCGAATTCGCCCAGGTGCTCGGAGGCGACCCACTGCCAGACGACCTCTCCCGCCGGATTGACCTCGTAGATGACGTCGTCCAGCACCTTGGGCTGCTTGAAGCCTTTCACCGGATGGACTTGATTGGCCAGCACCACGGTGTTGCCGCTGGCCAGCCTGGCCCAGTCATGGTGCTGCTTGGCGGCCCCGCCCGGCGCCTTGTCGCCGAAACTCCAAATCGTCTTGCCGTCCCAGTCGACTTCGCCGACGGTCTTGGCGATGCGCCGGCTCACCTGTCCCGGCACCAGGTCGGTCCCCTGCCCTTCGGTCATCTCCAGGGTCAGGAACACATGACCCAGCCTGCCGCCGTTCAGCGCCGGATCGATGGCCGTGCTGTGGCCGGCGGCATCCTTCCATTCGTGGACCGGGTTGCCGTTGAGGTCGATGAGGTGGGCGATGTTGTCGCCCCCGGTGAACAGCACGTAGGAATTGTAAGCCTTGGCCGGATCGTAGCGGGTGGTGCCGGTGGGGAAGATGCTGGGGCCGGCCACCACCGGCGTTGCCAACGACACCGCCAGGGCGCCGGCAAGGGCAGTCTCGGCCGGGAAAACAAACGGCCGGAAGGTCAAGTTCATGGTGTGGTCTCCGTCAAGGGTGACCGGCGGGATGCCGGTACATCGCGGTCGACCGTGCAGCTAACATGCCCGCCATCCATCCGGCCTGGGCGGGTGGTCGGCAAGCGGCGAATCCGCCTTGTTCCGGCCGCGGCGACAACCAGACCCGAAGCGGTATCGCGGAGCATCGGAAGCTGACCCGAGGTCCAACCGCCATGCTGATCGGGCAGCACCTTGCTGCCGGGGAGTTGCCGGAGCAACAGCCCGTTCGCAAAGACCAGGCATCGGGTTGCTTGGCCGGCCGGAACTTAACCCTGCGCTTGTCGGCGGCAGATTCGTTGCATGGCAGGAATCACCGTCCCATCCGCGAGGAACGTCCATGCACCCGATCACCCGCACCGCCCTCCTGCTCGGCCTCTGTCTGGCCGCATCCGGACCTGCCGCAGCCGAGGTCACCGTCCGCTTCGACCATCCGGAGAATTTCACCGACCTGTCGCTCGCCGTCGGTACGCCCGAGAAAAACACCGCCGCCCTGACCCAGCAGATCGAGCAGCATCTGAAGCGGCTCGGGGATCAATACCTGCCGAAGGGAGATACGGTGGACATCACCGTGACCGACATCGACATGGCCGGCGGCTTCGAGCGCTGGCGCATCCCCAACGGCATGTGGACCCGCATCATCAGCGACGTCTACCCGCCCAAGTTCAAGCTGCACTACGTCTGGAGGGATAAGGCCGGTACGGTCAAGGCGGAACGCCAGGAATGGGTCACCGACCAGAACTACCGGTCGATGGTGGGTGTGAAGGAATACATGAGCCACGATTCCCTGCGCTACGAGAAGGCCCTGTTGAAACGGTGGTTCCGCCGATCCTTCGCACCCGATGGCAAACCGCTGTTCGAATCCGATGCCCCGGAGGGAAACACGGACTGACCGACCCGGGGTTCTCGCGAACAGGCACGCCAATTGTTGTAACGCTTTCTACATTAGTGTAGCGTACGTTACCCATGAACTGGCTCCTGCTCATCCTCACCCTGCCCACCGAGAACGCTACGGCGCGCATGCGCGCCTGGCGGGCGCTCAAGTCTTCCGGAGCCGCGGTACTGAGGGACGGGGCCTACCTGTTGCCGGATCGGGAAAGTTGCCGCACCACCCTGCAGGGCGTCGCCGACGACGTGCAGGCCGCGGGCGGCACGGCCTTCCTCCTGGCCGTCTCCGCCCCGGACCACACCGATTTCACCGCCCTGTTCGACCGGGCCGAGGCGTACCGGGACCTGCTGGGGGAGATTTTGCAGGTCGACCGGCAGCTTACCGCCGACAACTTCCGCGAAACCCTGAAGGCGGTCCGCAAGCTGCGCAAGAGCTTTACCGCGATCCAGGCCATCGACTACTTCCCCGGCGAGGCCCGGCGGCAGACCGAAGCGGCCCTGGCGGAGCTGGAATTGCGGGTTCACCGCAGCCTGGCCCCCGACGAACCCCACGACTCGGCCGGTGCGATTCCGCGCCTGGATCGCGCCGGCCATCGCGGGCGAAGCTGGGTGACCCGGCGGCGGCCCTGGGTGGACCGGCTGGCCAGCGCCTGGCTGATCCGCCGCTTCATCGACCCCGAAGCCGGGATCCTGTGGCTGGACTCCCCCGTCGATTGTCCCGAAGGTGCGCTGGGCTTCGATTTCGACGGCGCGGCCTTCTCCCACGTCGGCGGCAAGGTCACGTTCGAAGTGCTGGCCGCCAGTTTCGGACTGGACGATCCCGCCCTGCAGCGCCTCGGCGCCCTGGTGCATTTTCTCGACGTCGGAGGGGTTCAGCCGCCCGAAGCCAGCGGCGTGGAACAGGTGCTGGCAGGGCTGCGGGCCGTCATCGCCGACGACGATCGGTTGCTGCAGGCGGCATCTGGTGTCTTCGACGGACTTTATGGCGCGTTCACCCAGGAGGGCTCGAAGCCGTGAGCACCCCCGCGTCGTTCCCCGCAATCCGTCCCCCAGCAGTGGGCTTCTGGCAGGCGTTCCGGTTCTGGCTCAAGCTGGGCTTCATCAGCTTCGGCGGCCCCGCCGGCCAGATCGCCATCATGCACACGGAACTGGTGGAGAAGCGCCGCTGGATCGGCGAGCAGCGCTATCTGCACGCACTCAACTACTGCATGCTGCTGCCAGGGCCCGAGGCCCAGCAGCTCGCCACCTACATCGGCTGGCTGATGCACGGCACCTGGGGCGGAATCACCGCCGGGGCGCTGTTCGTGCTGCCTTCGATGTTCATCCTGATGGGGCTGAGCTGGGTCTACCTGGCCTTCGGCCAAGTCCCCGCGGTCGCCGCGGTGCTGTACGGCATCAAGCCGGCCGTCACTGCCATCGTCGCCTTCGCGGCCTGGCGCATCGGCAGCCGCACCCTCCGAAACTGGCTGCTGCGGGGCCTGGCGGCTGTGGCTTTCCTGGCGCTGTTCGCCCTGCAACTGCCGTTTCCCCTGATCATCGCCGGCGCGGCCTTGGCAGGAGCCGTCGGCGGCAGGCTGGTACCGGCCCTGTTCGCCGCCGGCGGCGGCCATGGCGGAGCCGCACAGAGCCATGGGGCCGCTTTGATCGCCGACGATGGACCGATACCGGCGCACGCCCGATTTCGCTGGCAAGGCCTGATGAAGGTGGTCGTGACCGGATTGATCCTTTGGGGCGGATCGCTCGGCTTCCTGGCCAGCCGCTACGGCTGGGACGGTGCCCTCACCCAGATGAGCTGGTTCTTCACCAAAGCCGCCTGGCTCACCTTCGGCGGCGCCTATGCGGTGTTGCCCTACGTCTACCAGGGCGCAGTAGAGCACTACCACTGGTTGACCCCCCATCAGATGATCGACGGCCTGGCCCTGGGGGAAACCACCCCGGGCCCTTTGATCATGGTGGTGACCTATGTCGGCTTCGTCGCCGGCTGGGGTTCGGCCCTGTTCGGTCCGGATCACCTGATCCTGGCCGGCGTGGCGGCGGCGGCCATCGTCACCTGGTTCACCTTCCTGCCCAGCTTATTGCTGATCCTGGCCGGAGGCCCCCTGGTGGAATCGACCCACGGCAATCTGAGAATCACCGCGCCCCTGGTGGGCATCACCGCCGCGGTGGTGGGGGTGATCGTCAATCTGGCGGTGTTCTTCGGCTGGCACGTGTTCTGGCCGGAGGGTTTCGGCGGACGCTTCGACGCCGCCTCCGCCCTGATCGCGGCCATCGCCCTGCTGGCGCTGATCCGCTACAAGACCGGCGTCATCCCGGTCATCGCCGGCTGCGGCGCCGCCGGCTTGTTGATTTTCTTCATCAAGGCCTGGCTCGATCAGGCAGGAGTCCCGTCATGAAACTTCACCGTGTTGCCGCTTCCCTGTTGCTGCTGATGCCCTGGATGGTAGGCGCCGAGGAACCGGCGCCCCACGGCGCGGCGCTGGACGCCGCCCGGATCGAGCAATTGACCGGCGCCAAGGGCAAGCTGGATGCCGCCGAGAATGTGTTCCGGGTGGCAGTGCCGCGCGCCGACCTGGCGGTCACCGTGGCCGGCGTGAAGATGCCCGCGGCCACCGGCTTCACCTCCTGGGCTTCCTTCGCGCCGGCGGGCGAGAAGCTCATGGTGATGGGAGACATGGTTCTGCAGGAGGACCAGATCGATCCGGTAATGAGCACCGCCCTGGACAACGGCATCGAGGTCACCGCCCTGCACAACCACTTCCTGTGGGACAGCCCCAAGGTCATGTTCATGCACGTGGGCGGCACAGGGGATGCGGACCGGCTGGCGGCCGGGATCGGCAAGGTCTTCGCCAAAATCAAGGAAACCGCCGGCCAGACGCGGCCGCAGCAGCCGCAACGGGACGCCGGCAAGACCTCGCTGAACCCCAAGCCCATCGCAGCCATCGTCGGCGCGCCCATCGAGAAGACCGGCGAGGTCTACAAGCTCACCCTGGGCCGGACCACGGCCATGGGCGGCCACTCTGTGGGCAAGACCATGGGCGTCAATACCTGGGCAGTGTTCGCAGGCAGCGACGACCAGGCCATCGTCGAAGGCGATTTCGCGGTACTGGAAGCGGAACTCCAGGGGGTGCTCAAATCCCTGCGCGGTTCCGGCATCTCCATCACCACCATCCACAACCACATGGCGGGCGAATCGCCCCGCATCCTGTTCCTGCACTACTGGGGGACCGGGGCGGCAGCGGAACTGGCCGGAGCCGTCAAGAAGGCCCTGGACACCCACAGAGAGTCCTGAGACGCCGGCCGGCGCGGCAGTCCCGCGCATTTCAAAAACCCGCCTTGATGTGCTAGTTTGTGCATCAAGACAGATCCCGAGCCTTGTTGTGTTGAAAGCATTGCGTACCCCCGGAAACCGCCCCTGGCTGCACCTCCTGGTGTACGTGCTGCTCGTCAGCCTGGTTTCCGCGCTGGTGTTTTCGACCTGCGCCATGCCCTCCTCCTGGCGTATCGTTTCAACCGACGCACAAGCGGCGGGTTGCCCGGAAACGGCAGAGCCTGGCCACCCTCAAGGGCATGAGGGGCACGTCAAGGCGCCGGACCGGGATTGCTCGTTCAAGCCCTGCTTCGATTCCCAACCGGGTTCGGCCTTCGGATACAAGATCGAAAAGCCCGAGATCCCGGTACTCCTCCTGTGCCTGATCTGGGTATTCGGGAGCCTGCTCCAGCCTGCTCCGTCCCGGCGCTTCCCCCGCCTCGGCTCGCCGCCGCATGGACGGCGGATTCCGCTGATCTATCGGTTCTGCACCCTGCTGAACTAGCCCCATCTCCCTGGATCGAACCGCGCCGGCCGCCGGCGCTTGAAGGGTTGCTGCAGCTTGCGGGCCCTTCGGTTGTCGCATTCTGAGGAGACTGTGATGTTTTCGGTTTTACCCACGTGGCCTCCGCGCCGCTTGTCGTCGACACCCCGCTCCCTGGTTCGAGCAAGGATTCACCGTTCGCTATTGACGGCCTATGCTCTTCCGATACCGATTCATCCGGATGGGACGGGAGCCCCCCCAGGGAGGAAGGCGCCATGAACAAATCCACTGTTTTCGCCGTCCTCGCCGCCGCCGCCCTCGGGGCTGGCGCCGGCTACTGGTGGCCGTTCAAGCCTTCGGCGGCGGAACGGGCTGCCTTGCAAACGGCCAGGACACCCCTCTATTACCGCAATCCGATGAATCCCTCGGTGACCTCGTCGGTGCCTGCCAAGGACGAGATGGGGATGGACTATGTGCCGGTGTACGAGGAAGACCGCGGAGCGGAGACGCCGCGAAAAATCCTGTATTACCGAAATCCCATGGGCCTGGACGATACCTCTCCGGCCCCTAAGAAGGACTCCATGGGCATGGACTACATCCCGGTCTATGCGGATGAAAACGGCGGGGAGGAAAACAATCTGGTCAAGATCAGCTCCGACAAGATCCAGAAGCTGGGGGTGCGCATGGCCCCGGTGGAACTCGGCGAGATCTCCCGCACCGTGCATGCGGTCGGCGTGGTCGAGGCCGACGAGCGCAAGCTCTCCACGGTCGCGCTCAAGTTCGACGGCTTCATCGAGAAGCTGTACGTCAACGCCACCGGCCAGCCGGTTTCCCAGGGGCAGCCGCTGTTCGATCTCTACAGTCCGGACCTGCTCAGCGCCCAACGGGAATACCTCACCGCCAAGAACGGCCTGGCCATGCTCGCCAACAGCGAGCCGTGGATGCAGGACAGCATCCGCGATCTGGCCGAAAGCGGCCTGGAAAAGCTGCGTAACTGGGGAGTCTCGGAAACGGAGATCCGCAACCTGGAAAAGCAGGGCAAGGCGCAGCGCACCCTGGTCATCCGTTCCCCGGCCTCGGGCATCGTCATGGAAAAGTCCGCCCTGGCGGGGATGCGGGCGGCGGCCGGCGACACCCTGTTCAAGATTGCCGACCTGTCTTCCGTTTGGATCATTGCCGAGGTGTACGAACAGGAGATCGGCCTGGTTTCCGCCGGACAGCCGGTGCGGGTGATGCTGGATGCCTATCCCGGCCGGCCGTTCCAGGGCAAGGTCACCTTCATCTATCCGACCCTCAATGCGGAGACCCGCACGGTCAAGGTCCGGATCGAACTGCCCAATCCCCAGGGGCTGTTGAAGCCCATGATGTATGCCCATGTCGAAATGATTACGGCGGCGCGACAGACGCTGGTGGTTCCCCGCTCATCGGTGCTCGACGGCGGCAAGGACACCCTGGTTCTGGTCGAGCGCGGCGAAGGACGATTCGAGCCGCGCCCGGTGAAATTGGGCATGCGCGGCGACGAGACGGTGGAAGTTCTGGATGGGGTGCGTAGCGGCGAAAAAGTGGTGGTTGCCGCCAACTTCCTGATCGATGCCGAAAGCAATCTGCGGGCGGCTTTGAACAGTTTTGGCGCCCATGGCCATGCCCGTGGCGCCAGTGTTGGCGAAACAAAGAACCCTCTCCCTCCGGGAGAGGGGCTTATGACACCTGCTCCTTCAGTAACACCGCCACCAGCCGAACATCCAGGCCACGAGGGGATGTGAGATGCTGGCCCGCCTGATCGCATGGTCCGCCAGGAACCCGTTCCTGATCCTGCTGGGGACGCTGATCCTGGTCATCGCGGGCATCTTCGCCGTGCTGGAAACGCCCCTGGATGCCCTGCCGGACCTTTCCGACGCCCAGGTCATCGTCTACACCGAGTATTCCGGCCAGGCGCCCCAGGTGGTCGAGGATCAGGTCACCTACCCGCTGACGACGTCCATGCTGAGCGTGCCCAGGTCCAAGGTGGTGCGCGGCTTTTCCTTCTTCGGGGCCTCCTTCGTCTATGTCATCTTCGAGGACGGCACCGACATCTATTGGGCCAGGTCGCGGGTCCTGGAGTACCTGAACTTCGCCTCCAGCCGGCTGCCCCGCGGCGTGACGCCCAGCCTGGGACCGGATGCCACGGGGGTCGGCTGGATCTACCAGTACGTGGTGCTGGGCGCCCAGTATTCCCTGGCCGAACTGCGCAGCATGCAGGACTGGTTCGTCCGCTACCAACTCACCAAGGCCCACGGCGTCGCCGAAGTCGCCAGCGTCGGAGGCTTCGTCAAGCAGTATCAGGTCATCGTCGACCCCCGCAAACTGCAGAGCTACCGCATCCCGTTGGAGACCGTCGGGCGGGTGATCCGCGCCAGCAACCGCGATGTCGGCGGGCGTGTGGTGGAAATCACCGAAACCGAGTACATGGTGCGCGGCAAGGGCTATCTGCGCGGCATCGCCGACCTGGAACGCCTGGTGGTAAAAGCGGAGGGCGGCACGCCGGTGCTGCTCAAGGACGTGGCCCGCATCGAACTGGGGCCGGACGAGCGCCGCGGCATCACCGAACTGAACGGCGAAGGCGAGGCCGTCGCCGGCATCGCCATGGCCCGCTACGGCCAGAACGCCCTGGAGGTCATCCACAACCTGCAGGCCAAGATCAAGGAGATCGGCGCCGGTTTGCCGGCCAACGTCTCCATCGTCTCGGTCTACAACCGGGCCGAACTGATTCACCGCGCCATCGACAATCTGCGGTCCAAGCTGATCGAGGAAAACCTCGTAGTGGCCCTGGTCTGCGTGGTGTTCCTGTTCCATGTGCGCAGCGCCCTGGTAGCCATCGTCATGCTGCCCATCGGCGTGCTGATGGCCTTCATCGTCATGCAGGCGCTGGGCATCACTTCCAACATCATGAGCCTGGGCGGCGTGGCCATCGCCATCGGCGCCATGGTGGACGCCGCCATCGTGATGATCGAGAACGCCCACAAGCACCTGGAACGGGCCGGCCCCGACGAAGACCGGCTGGCCATCGTCATCCGCGCGGCACAAGAGGTCGGGCCGGCGCTGTTCTTCAGTCTGCTGATCATCACCGTCTCCTTCCTCCCCGTATTCGCCCTGGAGGAACAGGAAGGCCGGCTGTTCAAACCTTTGGCCTACACCAAGACCTTCGCCATGGGCGCCTCCGCCCTGCTGTCGGTGACGCTGGTGCCGGTGCTGATGTTCCTGTTCATCCGCGGACACATCCTCCCCGAGCATCGCAACCCCATCAACCGCCTGCTGATCTGGCTCTACCGCCCGGTCATCCGGTTGGTGCTGCGCTGGAAAAAGTCGACGGTGATCCTCGCGGTCATTGCCCTGGCGGCTTCCATCCAACCCGCCAGCCGCCTGGGCAGCGAGTTCATGCCGACCTTGAACGAGGGAACGCTGCTTTACATGCCCACCACATTGCCGGGGCTTTCCGTCACCAAGGCGGCGGAGCTGATGCAGACCCAGAACCGCATCATCAAGAGCTTCCCCGAGGTGGAGTCGGCGTTCGGCAAGGCCGGACGAGCCGCCACCGCAACCGACCCGGCGCCCTTGGAGATGTTCGAGACCATCGTCAACCTCAAGCCGGAGAATCAGTGGCGTCCCGGACTATCTACCGACCAGCTGATCGCCGAGATGGACAAAGCGCTGCAGATCCCCGGCGTCAGCAACGCCTGGACCATGCCCATCAAGGCCCGCATCGACATGCTGTCCACCGGCATCCGCACCCCCATCGGCGTCAAGGTGTTCGGCAAGGACCTGGACGAGATCGAACGGCTGGCGAAAGAGATCGAGGCGACGGTCAAGACCGTCCCCGGCACCAGCAGTGCCTATGCGGAGCGCATCACCGGAGGTTACTACCTGACCATCGAACCGGACCGGCTGGCCCTGGCCCGCTACGGCCTGAGCGTCGGTGACCTGCAGGAGGTCATCGGCACCGCCTTGGGGGGCGAGACGGTCACGACCACCGTGGAAGGGCGGGAACGCTACGGAGTCATCGTGCGCTATCCCCGCGAGTTGCGCGACACGCCGGATGCCATCGCCACCCAGGTGCTGGTTCCGGTCCCCTCCGGCGCCATGATCCCCATCGGCCAGCTGGCGCGCGTCGGCCTGGGCAAGGGACCGCCGGTCATCCGCACCGAGAACGCCTTGCTGTCCGCCTATATCTTCATCGACATCCGCGGCCGCGACATCGGCGGCTATGTGGACGATGCCCGCAAGGCCGTGCAGGATCAAGTGAAGTTTCCGCCCGGTTACTACCTCACCTGGAGCGGCCAGTTCGAGTACATGGAGCGGGCCAAGGCCAAGCTGAAGATCGTCGTGCCCATGACCCTGGTGACCATATTCCTGCTGCTCTACCTCAACTTCAAGCGGATCGCCGAGACCCTGATCGTCATGCTGTCGCTGCCCTTCGCCCTGGTGGGCGGCATCTGGCTGATGGTGTGGCTGGGCTACAACCTGAGCGTGGCGGTGGTCATCGGTTTTATCGCCCTGGCCGGCGTGGCGGCGGAGACGGGAGTGGTCATGCTGATCTACCTGGACCATGCCCTGGAAAAATACCGGATGCGCGCCGACGCGGAAGGACGCGGGTTGAGCATGGCCGACCTGTATGGGGCCATCCAGGAAGGCGCCGTCGAGCGGGTCAGGCCCAAGATGATGACCGTCGTTGCCATCATGGCGGGGCTTTTGCCCATCATGTGGGGCACCGGCACGGGATCGGAGGTGATGCGCCGGATCGCCGCGCCCATGGTAGGAGGCATGGTCTCCTCCACCCTGCTGACCCTGATCGTCATACCGGCGATCTATGCCCTGGTCAAAGGTTATTCAATTCCGCATACACAACATTAAGCCTGCCTTGCCGGAGGAGGTCATCGACAGCAGACAACACACTCGCAATACCAACCGACAGATCGTTCAACTTCGACCATTGAGGTGTGCCATGAACAACATCACCAAAGCATTGCTGACCGTTTCTCTGACCCTGGGATTGCTGGCGGGCTGCGCCCCGCCCGATCCCCACCCCATGGACATGACCGCCGCCGTTCAAAGTGCCAAGACCCGCGCCGATCACGAGGCGCTGGCCAAGCATTACGAACAGGCGGCCAAGGATGCGGAGGCCATGGTCAAAGAACATGAATTGGCCCTCGCGCATTTCAAGAAAGACCCCCATGATTTCCCCAAGACTGCCATGGGCGGAAATTACGAAAGCCATTGCAAGCGGTTGATCTCCATCTACGAGTCGGCCGTCGAGGCCAACCGTGAAATGGCGGAGTTGCACCGCAAGATGGCATCCGAAGTGAACTGACCCATGGCTTGACGCCAGGCGGAGCATCAGGGGGAACGCCTGCCATTCCCCCTGATCCTCCTGCCGATCCAACCCGATACAGAAGGAATCTGTCCCGCCAAGCCATCGCAGTGGAGAGCTACCATGAAATTCCTATTCCTGTGGGCGAGCCTGTTGTGGCCTGTGTTGGGCGCGGCTCAGGATAGCGCCCAGCGGGCTTCGCTGGAGCCCCTGATCCGGGAAGCCCAGGAACGCAACCCGGACATCCAGGCCGCCCGCCAGCGCTGGGAGTCGTCCAAGGCGGTGATTCCGCAAGTACAGACCCTGCCCGATCCCAAGGTGATCCTGGGCTACAAGGACATGACTCCGCAGCAGGAGCTGATGTACGGCATGAGCCAGGAGCTGCCGTTTCCCGGCAAGCTGAGGCTCAAGGGCGAGATCGCCTCGCGCGATGCGGAGCGCATGGAACTGGATTATCTGGCGACCCAGCTGGCGGTCATCGCCAGGCTCAAGGAATCCTTCTACGACCTGCACTTCGTCCACGATTCCATCGATGTGCTGGGTAAAACCAAGCTATTGCTGGAGGAATTCGAGGACACCGCCCAGTCGCGCTATTCCGTCGGCCAGGCGGCCCAGCAGGATGTCTTGCGGGCGCAGACCGAGATTTCCCGGCTCCTCGCCCGGCTGGCATCCCTGGAACAAAAACGGCAATCCCTCCATGCCGACATCAACCGCATCCTCAACCGGCTCCCCGACGATCCCCTCGCGCCACCGGGCGAGATCGACTTCACGCCGCTGCGCCACTCCCCCGCCGAGTTGAACACGCTGCTGGAACAGGCCTCGCCCCTGCTCCACGGCCAGCAGAAGACCCTGGAACGGGGTGACCGGAGCGTTGCCCTGGCCAAGCGGGAGTATTACCCGGACTTCGAACTGGATGCCCGGGGACTGCACGACAACGCCATGAAGACCGATGGCTACCAGCTCATGCTCAACGTCAAGGTTCCCCTGTACTTCGCCAGCAAGCAGCGGCAGGGGGTGAACGAGGCGGTGGCCGGACGGGAGGCCTCCTTCCAGGATTTGCAGGCGCTGCGGCAGGAGCTGCTTTCCCGCATCCGCGACAATCTGGCCCAGGCCGAGCGGGCCGAGAAGCTGGTGAAACTGTTGCGGGACGCCATCATTCCCCAATCGCGGCTCACCCTGGCCTCCGCCCAGGCGAGCTACAGCGTGGGCAAGGTGGATTTCCTCACCCTGCTCAACAGCCTGCTGACTCTCCAGGAAAACGAGCTGGAATTCCACAGCGAACTGGCGGAGCACGAGAAGGCCCTGGCCCGGCTGGAAGGCATCATCGGGGATACACCGTGAAACCGCGGGTGCGCGACCTGCTGTTGGGTGTCGCACTGGGCATCCTGACGAGCCTGGCCGCCTTCCTCGTCCTGCGGCAACAGCCTCCGGCAGCCATGCCTTCATCTTCCCGGCAGGCCGAAGCGTCGGCCCACCAGGCACATGACGGGACGGTGGAAACTCAGGCTGTAGCGGAAGATCACGCGACCCACGCACAGACACCCGCCCCCGATGAACATTCCATGTTCATCAGCCCGGAGCGCCTGCAATCCATCGGCGTCAAGTTCGAGCCGGCACGGCGGCGTCCCCTGGAACGGACGATACGGACGGTGGGCCGCGTGGAGGTCGATGAGCGGCAACTCGCCCGCGTTACCGTGAAGCTGGAGGGCTGGATCGACCGGCTGTACGTCAACTACACGGGCGAACGAGTCAAACCGGGCCAGATACTGTTCACGCTGTATAGCCCGGAACTGCTGGCCACCCAGGAGGAATACCTGATCGCCCTGCGCAGCAGCCGCACGCTGGGCAAAAGCGAATTTCCGGAGGTTTCGCAGGGGGCCAGGGCCTTGCTGGAGTCCTCGCACCGAAGATTACTGCTGTGGGACATCCGGGAAAGCCACATCCACGACCTGGAGCGTACCGGCAAGGTGTTGACCACCCTGCCGATCCATGCGCCCCGCGCCGGCACGGTGATCAACAAGATGGCCGTGGCAGGCCTGCAAACCAAGCCCGGCGACGAGCTCTACACCATCGCCGACCTGTCCCGCATCTGGATCGTCGGCGACATCTACGAATATGAGATGCCCCTGATCGCCATCGGCCAGACCGCCACCGTGAGCCTGTCCTATGCCCCGGACGCCTTGCTTCAGGCACGGATCGGCTTCATCTATCCCACCGTCGATCCGCAGACCCGCACCGCCAAGGTCCGCTTCGAGCTGGACAATCCCGGCGAGAAGCTCAAGCCGGGCATGTACACCAATCTGGAACTGCAGGTTCCGCTCGGACTTAGGCTGGCCGTGCCCAAGGACGCGATCCTGGAATCCGGCGAACGGCAGATCGTCTTCATCCACCTGGGCGGCGGGCGACTGGAATGGCGCAATGCCAGGATCGGCCTGCGCAGCGGAGATTGGGTGGAAGTGCTGGAGGGCGTCGGGGAAGGCGAACACGTGGTGACCTCGGCCAATTTCCTGATCGACTCGGAAAGCCAGTTGAAGGCGGCGGTGGGGGGCATGCCGGGGATGAAGCATTAGCCGGGGTTACCCCCCTGCCCCCCCTTTCTTTCAAAGGGGGGGGCGGCATGCTTCTGTGTGGTGAATGGCCCATGCCAAATGGATCGGTCGTTTACCAGTAGCGACGAAGAGTTAGAGTGCTTCCCCCCTTTGTAAAAGGGGGGCAGGGGGGATTTCCAAACATTGGAGGTAAGGACAATGCTCGACTACAACCCGAAGCTGAAACAGCCCGCCCGACGGCTGCGCGGCGACATGACCGATGCCGAACAAAGGTTGTGGTCGCGGCTGCGCCGGAAGCAGATCGGCGGAGTCCAGTTCTATCGGCAGAAACCTATCGGTTCCTTCATCGTCGACTTCTACGGGCCGGCTGCCGGTTTGGTCATCGAAATCGACGGTTCGCAGCATCTGGAAGAAGGTCAGCGTCAGAAAGACCGGCGGCGGGATGCCCTGCTGAATGAACTGGGACTGCAGGTGCTCCGCTTCGATGACCGGCAGGTCTTGCTGGAGCTGGATGCGGTGATGGAAGTCATTTTTCGGGCCGTCATGCGGAGAGCAAGAGCGAATCCCCCCTAACCCCCCTTTTTCAAAGGGGGGACAAAAGCCTCCGCCAGTGTCCATGGACCAAGGGTTCGCGCATCGCATCCATCGCCTCCAATTCAGAGACATTAGCATCCCCCCTTTGAAAAAGGGGGGCAGGGGGGATTTCCCGGCATGGTCGAAAAACTCATCGAATTCTGCGCCCAGAACCGTTTCATCGTTCTGCTCCTGGTATTGGGATTATCCGCCGGCGGCTTCTGGGCGATGAAGCAGACGCCCATCGATGCCTTGCCGGATCTCTCCGACACCCAGGTCATCGTCTACACGCCCTGGATGGGACGCTCCCCGGATCTGGTGGAGGATCAGATCACCTATCCCATCGTCACCGCCCTGCTTTCCGCCCCCAATGTCACCGTGGTGCGCGGCTTCTCCGATTTCGGCTACTCCTACGTCTACGTGCTGTTCAAGGATGGCACCGACATCTACTGGGCGCGCTCCCGCGTACTGGAATATCTCAACCAGTTGGCCGGCAAGCTGCCGGAAGGGGTGACGCCGCAGCTCGGGCCGGACGCCACGGCGGTGGGCTGGGTATTTCAGTATGCCCTGGTGGATGAAACGGGACAGCAGGACTTGGCGTCGTTGCGGTCCTTCCAGGACTGGTATCTGCGCTACTGGCTGCGCAGCGTCGACGGGGTGGCGGAGATCGCCAGCGTCGGCGGTTTCGTGCGCCAGTACCAGATCAACCTCGATCCCACCAAGGTGCTGGCCTACGGGCTCAACCTCAACGAGGTCATCGACCGGGTGCGGATGAGCAACCTCGACGTGGGCGGGCGGGTCGTCGAATTCTCCGGCGTCGAATACATGATCCGCGGGCGTGGCTACATCAAGTCCACCACCGACATCGAGCAGATCGCCGTGGGGGCGAATCCCAGCGGCACGCCCATCCTGCTGCGCGAAGTGGCCACCGTCGGCCTGGGGCCGGACATGCGGCGGGGCCTGGTGGAACTCAACGGCCGGGGCGAAGCGGTAGGCGGGGTGGTGATCATGCGCTACGGCCAGGACGCCACGGAAGTCATCGGCCGCGTCAAGGCCAAGCTCAAGGAGATCGAAGCCTCTCTGCCCAAGGGCGTCAAGATCGTCACGGTCTACGACCGCAGCGACCTGATCACCGAGTCGGTGGCCACGGCCAACGAGAATCTGACGGAGGAACTGATCACCGTCAGCCTGCTGATCATCGTCTTCCTGCTGCATCTGCGTTCCGCGCTGATCCCCATCATCACCCTGCCCATCGCCATCCTCATCGCCTTCGTCCCCATGCATTTCCTGGGCGTCGGCATGAACATCATGTCCATCGGCGGCATCATCGTCGCCGTGGGCGACATGGTGGACGCCTCCATCGTCATGGTGGACAACGCCCACCGGCGGCTGGAGGAATGGGAGCGGAACGGCCGGGAGGGCGACCGCAACCGCGTGCTCATCGATTCGGCCAAGGAGGTCGGCTCGCCGATTTTCGCATCGCTGCTGGTGATCGCCGTGGCCTTCATGCCGGTGTTCACCCTGGAGGCTCAAGAAGGCCGCTTGTTCAAACCCTTGGCGTTGACCAAGAACCTGGCCATCGCCACCAGCGCGGTGCTGGCGGTAACCCTGATTCCGGCGCTGCTGTCGTTCTTCATCCGCGGCCGGATCATTCCGGAACGGCGCAACCCGGTCAGCCGCATCCTGCAGAGGCTTTACGCGCCGGTCCTGACGTTGGCGCTGCGCAACCGCATATCGCTGGCGGTGCTCGCCGTCGTGCTGGTAGCCAGCATCGCCGTGCCCTTCCAACGCATGGGTTCGGAATTCATGCCGCCGCTCTATGAGGGCACCATCCTCTACATGCCCACCACCCTGCCGGGCATCTCGGTCACCGAAGCCGGCCAGCTCCTCCAGCAGATGGACCGCAAGCTCATGGCCTTCCCTGAGGTCGAGCACGTGTTCGGCAAGTCCGGCCGCGCCGAGACCTCCACCGACCCCGCGCCGTTTTCCATGATGGAGGTGGTGGTGGAACTCAAGCCCAAGGAACAGTGGCGGCCGGGCCTGACTTACGAAGACCTGATCGCCGAGATGGACCAGGCCCTGCAGTTCCCCGGCGTCACCAACGCCTGGACCATGCCCATCAAGGCCCGCATCGACATGCTCACCACCGGCGTCCGGACACCGGTGGGCGTCAAGATCTTCGGCCCGGACCTGAAGCGCATCGAGGAGATCGGCAAGACCATCGAGATGATCGCCAAGGAGGTTCCCGGCACCCGCAGCGTCTATGCGGAGCGGGTGTCCGGCGGCTATTTCCTGGATTTCACCATCAAGCGCGAGGAGATCGCCCGCTTCGGGCTGACCGTCATGGATGTGGGCAAGATCATCGAATCCGCCATCGGCGGGGAGAGCATCACCACCACCGTGGAGGGCCGCGAGCGCTATCCAGTGAATTTACGCTACCTGCGCGAGCTGCGCGACGATCTCGACAAGCTGGGGCGGCTGACGATCAGCACGCCCAGCGGTGCCCAGGTGCCCATCGCCCAACTGGCGGAACTGCGCATGGTCTCCGGCCCGGCGATGATCCGCGACGAGGACGGCATGCTGTCCGGTTACGTCTACGTGGACATGGCAGGGCGTGATGTGGGCGGTTATGTGGAGGACCTGAAGCGCGCGGTCAAGGAGAAGGTCGAACTGCCGGCGGGCTACATCCTCACCTGGTCGGGACAGTATGAATTCATGGAGCGGGTACAGCAGCGTCTGAAGATCTTCGTGCCGCTGACGCTGGCCATCATCTTCGTACTGTATTACTTCACCTTCCATTCCGTCGCCGAAACCCTGATGGTCATGCTGGGCGTGCCACTGGCCCTGGTGGGGGGCGTGTGGGCACTGTACGGGCTCGGCTACAACCTGAGCATCGCCGTGTGGGTGGGACTGATCGCCCTGGCCGGGGTGGCCGCCGAAACCAGCGCGGTGATGCTGGCCTATCTGGACGAAGCCGTCCGGCGACGTCGGGAAGCCGGAACCTTGCACTCGCTGGCCGATCTCATGGACGCAGTGCACTCCGGCGCCATGGAGCGCATCCGGCCGGTGATGATGACGGGCCTGGCCAACATCGTCGGCCTGTTTCCGGTCATGCTGGCGACCGGCACGGGAGCGGACGTGATGAAGCGCCTGGCGGCTCCCATGATCGGCGGCATCGGCTCGGCCATGTCGCTGACCCTGCTGGTGATCCCGGCGCTTTATCTGATGTGGCGGCAACGGGATTTGCGGGGGATGGATCGCGTCCCCGATGCAGCCTGAAGCCCATCGGTCGCGGGGTTCCTTGCCATCGAGGTCCGCTCGGATCTTCGGGGTTGACGCACTAGAATCGTGCCCGCGCGATGGCGGAAGATCACGGGACTTCCGGGAAGTCCCTTTACTATGAGGAGAATGACAGATGCGGAGTTGCTGCAAACAAGTGAAAGACTTCGTCCATTTCGGCAAACAGCTCCACGGCGAGATCGCGGCGCTGCTGGAACGGCTCGACGAGCAGGCGGAACTGGAGCGGGTGCGCATGCTGCTGGACTATGTCGCCCGCCACGAGCACCACATGGAGGAATCGCTGGCCCGCTACGAAAAGGATACCCGCAGCGGCATTTTGGAAGCCTGGCTGGAGTATTCGCCGGAACTGAACGTGGAGACGGCCATGGCCAAGTGCGTGATCCCGGAGCATCCCGGTTCCGACGACGTGGTCCGCATCGCCCTGGAGTACGACCAGACCCTGGTGGATCTGTACCGGGAGGTTGCCGCCAAGGTCAACGACCGCAAGGTCAAGGAAGTGTTGTCCAACCTGTTGCAGTTGGAGGAGAGGGAAATGACCCAAGTCTCCCGCGCGGCTATGAGTTTTGCCGACATGTAGCGGTAGGCTCAGCTTTATTCCTTTCCAATTAGCCAAAGCGAGGATCAAGCGCCCGGGCAAGGAACTCAGGGCCTGCCCGAGCCCACTAGCCCAATCAAGATTGCGGCTTCCCGTTTTCCTTGGCTGTTGCGCCGATCTTCGCCGTCTCGGCCTTGTTCGTCTCCTTCGCTTCCGTGGTTTTCTCGGTCTCCACCTGCTTCACGACCTCCCCTTCCGCCAGCAGGTCGGAGGGACTGGCCACCAGCACGTCCCCCAGGGCGACGCCTTCCAGCACTTCCACTTCGCGGCCGTAGTCGCGGCCCAGCTTGACCGGGCGGAAATCGATGCGGCTTTCGGCATCGACGGCAACCACGTGGGTGCCGGTGCCGTCCACCACCAGCACGTTGGCGGGAACGATCAGGGCCTGGCTCTTGCCGGCGATGCTGAAGCTCACCTCGGCATAGGCACCGGGCAACAGTTTGCCATCCTTGTTGGGCAGGGTGATGTCGATCTGGCGGGAGCGGTTGGCCGGGTCCAGGGCACCGGCCACGTGGTCGATGCGGGCCGCGGCGGTCTTGCCCTGGGCTTCCGGGAAGCGCACCGTCACTTCCTGGCCCGGCTTCACATCGTCGGCAAAGTTCTGCGGCACCCAGACCGTGAGGCGCAGCGGGTCAGTCTGGGTGAGGGCGAACAGCTCCTGGCTGCCGTTGATGAGATTGCCCACCTCCACGTTGCGGCGGGTGATGACCCCGGAAAACGGCGCGACGATGCGGCGGTAGCCTTCCAGCTGTTCCAGCCGCTTCAGATTGGCCTCGGTGCCTTCCAGATCGGCCCTGGCCTGCAGGGCGGCGCTGCGCTTTTCCTCGTATTCCTGGGGTGCCGCGCTGTCGGTCTGCTTCAACACTTCCCAGCGCTTCAGGGTCGCCTGCGCCAGTTCCAGCCGGCTCTTGGCCAGATCCCGCTGTGCCCTCGCCTGCGCCAGTTCCTGTTCCAGCTCCGGCACCTCGATGGTCGCCAACAATTCGCCCTTCTTCACCGCATCGCCGATGGTCTTGTTCCAGGCACTGACGTAACCGTTGCTGCGGGCATAAATGGGCGTCTCGGCATTGCCCTTGAGGCTGGCCGGCAGGGACAGCTTGCGGGAGGCGTCTCCCGCTTTCGGCCTCACCGCGATGACGCTACGTTTGAGGCTTTCGGCCGTCTTGACCTGAAGATGCTCCGCTTCCTTCTGGTTGGCCAGCAATCGAGCGCCGCCGGCCACCACGAGGAATGCAAGAATCGCCAAACCGGCGCGCTTCGCAAGAATAAGGGTCCGGTCGGAGTTTTCCGTGGCGGGGGTAGCGAAGATGGGAGGTTGTTGGGCGCTCATGGCTTTCCATTATTCGGTTATTAGGACTGCGCGCTGCGAATACCGCTGATCCAGCCACCTGTGGGCGCCGGCGAACACGATGGGCACGAACAGCAGGGTGGAGACCGTCGCAAACGCCAGCCCGCCGATCACCGCCCTGCCCAGGGGCGCGTTCTGTTCGGCGCCTTCGCCCAGGCCGGCGGCCATGGGCAGCATGCCGACCGCCATGGCGAAGGCGGTCATCATCACCGGGCGCAGCCGGGTGGCGGCGGCTTCCAGGGCGGCGGTCAGGGGCGGCACGCCTTCGGCCAATCGGGTGCGGGCGAACGACACCAGCAGGATGCTGTTGGCCGTGGCGACCCCAAGGGACATGATGGCGCCGGTCAGTGCCGGAACGCTCAGGGTGGTGCCGGTCAAAAACAGCGTCCAGGCGATGCCGGCCAGGGCCGCCGGCAGGGCGCTGACGATGATGAAAGGATCCAGCCAGGACTGGAAGTTGACCACCAGCAACAGGTAGAGCAGCACGATGGCGACGATCAGGCCCGTGCTCAGACCAAAAAACGAGGAGTTCAAGGTCTCGATCTGGCCGCGCACCTGCAAGTCCACGCCCTTCGGCAGCGTGGGCCGGACTTCCGCCACCAGGGCCTCGATGTCGTGGCTCACCGAACCCAGATCCCGGCCTTCCACGCTCGCGTACACATTGAGGGAGTTCTGGGCGTTGTAGTGGGTCACCACCGAAGGCTGCAGGGAGCGCTTCAGCGTCACCAGATTGCCCAACAGCTGCGGCTCGCCGGCGCCGCCCACGGGGGTGCGCATCAGCGCGTCGAGGCTGTCCAGATCCAGGGGATTGCCCATCACGCCGATGTTGACGGTGTTGCCGTTGGCGGGATTGAGCCAGTAGGAGGGTGCCGTCTGCATACTGCCGCTCAGGGTCAACATCAGATTCTGCGCCAGATCCCGCGCCGACAGCCCCAGCTGCTGCAGCTGGGCCCGGTTCATCTCCAAATCCAGGGCCGGCTTATTGGCCCGCTGGTAGACATGGGCGTCGACAATACCGGGAATCTGCCGCAGCCGGTTGTTGAGGTCGACCACCTTGGGCATCACTTCTTCCGGTTTGCCGCCGGCAAACTGGATGTCGATGGGCGCCGGGATGCCGAAGTTGAGGGTCTGGCTCACCTGGTCGGCGGGCTGGAAGAAGAACTCGATGCCGGGAAAGCGGCCCGGCAGCTGCGCACGCAGATCCCGGATGTAATTGGCGCTGGGGGCGTGCTCGCCGGGCTTGAGGGAAATCATGATCTCGGTGTCCGCCGCCTCCACCGTGCCGGAGTTGCCGAACAGGGTGTTGCGGGTGCTGTAGGGGCCGCCGATGATGTCCAGCACGTCGCCCAGTTCCTCCGCCGGGATCAGTTCGCGGATCGCCGCTTCCACCTGGTCGATGAGATGGGGCATCTCCTCGATGCGCGTCCCCGAAGGTGCCCGCACATGCAGCCGGATCTGGCCGGCGTCCACCGCCGGAAACAGGTCCTCTCCCAGCAGCGGCACCAGCCCCAAAGACAGCAAACAGAACCCCAGGAAGGCCCCGCCATAGCGCCAACGCTCCTTCAGCACATGGCCCAGGATCACCACATAGTGTTCGCGGAAGCTCTCGAAGCCCCGCTCGAACAGCAGATGGGTGCGGCGGCACAGACGATGGAACCGGTTGCGCGATGGCTTTCTGCGACGGCTGTTGTGGCCGGACATCGTATACATCACCAGGGTCGGCACCAGGGTGCGGGACAGCAGGTAGGAAGCCAGCATGGCGAACACCACCGCTTCCGCCATGGGACAGAACAGGCTGTGGGCGACGCCGGTGAGGAAGAACATGGGCACGAACACGATGCAGATGCACAGGGTCGACACGAAGGCCGGCAGGGCGATTTCCCTGGCACCGTCGAGGATGGCCTGGTGCGGGTTCTTGCCCATGAGCAGCTGGCGCTCGATGTTCTCGATCTCCACCGTGGCGTCGTCCACCAGGATGCCCACGGCCAGGGTCAGACCGCCCATGGTCATGAGGTTGATGGTCTCGCCGATCAGGTAAAGCACGGTGATCGAGCTGAGGATGGAGAGCGGGATGGACACCGCGATGATGCAGGTGGAACGCCAGTTGCCCAGGAACAGCAATATCATGGCGGCTGTGAGCCCGGCGGCGATCAGCGCCTCGTGCAGCACGTTGCCGATGGCCGCCCTGACGAACAGCGACTGGTCGAACAGCAAGCGCATGTTGATGCCCTCGGGCATCTGGTCGAGCATGGTGGGGATGGCCTGCCTGACGTACTCCACCACCTCCAGGGTGGAGATGCTGCCGATCTTGAAGATGGAATTGATGATGCCGCGCTCGCCGTTCTGGCGGGCGATGGTGGTCACCGGCGCCGCGCCGTCGCGGACGTTGGCCACGTCGCGGATCAGGGTGGTAGCACCGTTCACCGTGCGCACCGGCAAATCGCCGACGCGGGGGATGGCAGCGACCGCGGCATTGAGGGTGACGTCGTACTCGGTGGAACCGATCTTGATGGTGCCGGTGGGCACGATCAGGTTCTGCGCCGCCATGGCGTCGGTCAGGTCCGCAGGCGTCAAGCCGCGCGCCAGCAAAGCGGTCGGATCGACATCCACCGTCACCTGCCGGCTCTTGGAACCGAACGGGCTGGTGACGGCCACGCCGCGCTTCGATTGCAGGACCGTGCGGACCACGTTGTTGGTGTAGTCGTTGACGTCGGTCTCCGGCACCGTGCTGCTGGAGATGCCCAGTTGCACCAAGGGCAGGTCGGAGGCGGAATACTGGATGACCTGGGGCGGCGAGGTACTGGGCGGGAGCGACCGGTACACCGAATTGCTGCTGGACATGACCTGGGCCAGGGCAGTGCGGATGTCGACGCCGGGATGGAAGAACACCTTGATAACCGACGCCCCGGCATAGGACACCGATTCGCTGTGCTCGATGCCGTCGATGAGCGACATCGAGCGCTCCACGTTGCCCGCCAGCCGGTCGGAAATCTCTCTGGCGTTCATACCCTTGTAATCCCACAGCATAGCCACCACCGGAATGTCGATGCGTGGGAAGATGTCGGTGGGCATCTTGCGCAGCACATAAGGTGTCGCCAGCAGGATGAGCAGCGCCGCCACGATGAAGGTGTAGGGACGGCGCAGGGCGATGTTGACGATCCACATGGCGGGGCGGTAGCGGGTTCGGCGTCAGGGTGTGGCCGGTTACGGCCAAGCATCCGTGTGAAACTGCAAGCGCCGTACCACGATCCGGAGCCTGGTGTCGCCCTTCGTCATGCCCGGTTTCAACGATGTCGCGGCCCGCCGAACTGCTGGCGAATAAGCAGCGTTCCAGCAATTTGTTGGCCCATCAACACCCTGCCTTGCCCGTGGTGGAAACGTGTACCGGGGTTGGGATATCCATCGGCCCGGAACATCCATCCGACCTGGAACCTTAACCAGCCCTCGCCGGGCTGAAGATCCCGCCCCAGGCGAGCAACTCGGAGGCTCGTCGTTGCGCTCCGAGCCGTGACGCTCTAGGCTGATGGAAGCAGCTTTTGCCCCACACCGATTGATCGGTCGTCAGCGATCCGGGGTCAAAGCGTGTTGTGACTGTACTTTCTATGGAGCTGCCGCATGTCCACATCCGCCGAAGACGTCTGGGCCATCTTGCGCGAAGTCGCCGAGGCGCAGAAGGAAACCAACCGCCGATTTCAGGAAACCGACCGCAAATTTCAAGAAACCGATCGGCAATTCAAGGAGACCGACCGCAAACTGAAGGAATTGGGCAAGCAGATCGGCGGCCTGGGGGAAAAGTTCGGCAGTTTTACCGAGGGCCTGGCCTTGCCGTCCATGGAAAAGATCCTGTGGGAGCGCTTCGGCATGGAAGTGGTCAGCCCCAGCGTGCGGGTCAGCAAAGGCGGGCGGCATCTGGAAATCGACGTGCTGGCCTATGCCAATGGCGACATCAATCAGGCCTATGTGGTGGAAGTGAAGAGCCATCCCCGCGAGGAGTCCATCCTGCAGATCAAAACCCTGCTGGAACAGTTCCGCGAATTTTTCCCCGAGCATGCCGGCAAGACCGTGTACGGTATTCTGGCAGCGGTGGACATTTCCCCGCCCTTCCGCCAGCGAGCCCTGAACGAAGGCCTGTATGTGGCGCGCATTCACGACAACGTGTTCGAAATGGATACCCCGGACGACTTTCAGCCGAGAGCGTTTTGAATACCCCGGAGCGGGACGGGATAGGTATTCCGTCCCCATCATTTTGTGATCTCGTCCTGCTCGGGATTTTCGTAAGGCATTGCGTCCGGCAGGAATATCCCGACCGGCTTCCGGCAACCGAATACCTCGTACCTGAGAAAGAGTCGACCAGCGGCGTCCTGCGGAAACAAGGGTCATACGAAATCCCGCCGTCTTGTGATCACCTTGACGGCATCATTGGAACCCGCCGCGCTAGCGACGCATGCACTGCACCCACGGAGAGACGACAATGGCCACTCTGACCATTCGCAACCTCGATGAAGCCATCAAAACCGGATTGTGCTTGAAAGCCGCCAGCCATAGCCGGTCGATGGAGGAGGAGGCGAGGCAAATACTCAAACAAGCGGTAGAAACGACCTCGATCGAAACCGGCCTTAGCGCCCGCATACATACCCGTCTTGCGGAAATCGGCGGCGTTGAACTGGATCTTCCTAAGCGCTCCCCGGCACGCCCTCCGCCCGACTTTTCCGAGTCGGATCAGTCATGATCCGGGTCGACATTATCCCCTTGCGCACTTGAATTGTTGGAAGTTATCCTGCGGCAAATCCATGTGGTGGAAAGTTTATATCGTTTTTGTATTAGCCTTGCAGTTCCATAGCTATCGTCAGTTATTTGCGATCGAACCAATATCCGACAACTATGCAGGGCTGGCTTTTTCGATCATCGAAATCTTTGGACTGATGGGATTTATAGCCCAGAGAAGACTTGTAGCAGCCACATTCTGGAAGATTTTCTTATGGGCATGCCTCTGCTGGGACATATACGGTTCACTTACGGCATTCGATTGGTACAGGGGATGGAACCCAAAGATTTTCATCATGATACCCGCCTTGCTGAGTCCGCTGATTTTTTACCTGCCATTGTATCGGGCCTTGTACTTATACGGCTATCGATCAACTGGAATTTGGGAAAGATCTGACCGAAACATTAGATAACCTGTTGTCTTCTCCGGGTTCGACCATTAACAGATCCGAAGTGAGAGATTCCTACTTCGACGTATCGATCCCCCATCTGCTTCTACTCGGCCCCAGAGTTTGTTGCTCCATTCACAACACAAGTCGCCACCTAATCCGTTTCGCCTGACGCAGATTGCACCGAGTCATGAAGTCATGAAGACCTCTTGCGACCCACCCATAGGCGTATTCGATTCCGGTGTCGGAGGACTGTCCGTGCTTCGCGCCATCCGTGGCGAGCTTCCCCATGAAAACCTGGTGTACGTCGCAGATTCGGGCCACGCTCCCTACGGCGACCGGCATGCGGGATTCATCTCGGACCGTGCCGCAAGGATTACCGAATTTCTGCTGGCGCAGGGAGCCAAGGCGATCGTCGTTGCCTGCAACACCGCCACGGTCGTCGCCGTTGAAAGACTCCGGTCGTGGTGCCCGGTCCCCATCGTCGCCATGGAACCGGCCATCAAACCGGCGTCCCTGACCACCAAATCCGGTGTGGTCGGCGTGCTCGCCACCAGCCGAACCCTGGCCAGTCCGAGTGTGGCCCGACTTTGCAAAGCCTACGGCGAAAATGTCGAAATAATCCTGCAACCCTGTCCGGGCCTGGTGGAGCAGGTTGAGCAAGTGAAGCTGGTCGACGACGCGACACGCGCGCTCCTGGTCGAATACATTGCGCCGCTGCTGGCGGCCGGCGTGGACACGATCGTGCTGGGTTGCACTCACTATCCCTTCCTGGCCCGGCTCATCGGAGAAATCGTGGGGCCGGAGGTTGCCATTCTCGACCCGGCCACGGCGGTTGCGAAGGAAGTGGCGCGGCGCCTGGCTGACCAACGCATCGCGGTACCCCGACCGCCGAGCACCCGGTTTTTCTCGAGCGGCCATCCGGAGACGGCCCGTGCGGTCATTTCCGCGTTATGGGGCAGCAGTGTGGAAGTTCACGGGATCGAAGACGCTCGCGCCAGCCGGGCCGCCGGAGCGTGACGGCGGAGCAGGATCTGGCAGGGCACCCGTTGGGCGCCCTGCCCTTGAACTCGGTTTATTGAGACAGACCGACCATCAGCCTCCCGCCGTCTCCACCGCCGACACGCCTGATATCGTCGGGGTAACCGCCACCTGAGACTTCGCCCGCTTCTTCACCCGGAAAGTGATCTTCAGCCGCTTCCAGCCCAACACCACGGAAGTGCCGCTGAACACCAGGCCCAAGACCACCCAGGTCAGCATCCAGACGTCCCATACGGGACGGATGTTGAACCAGCCGAAGTCCCAGTAGTGCAGCAGGTTGAAGGCCCAGCGGTAGACGCGGCGGCTTTGGTCCTGCTTGATCAGCACGCGGCCGTCGAGGGGATCAAGATAGAGCCGGCTGCCGCCCTGGTCGGCGAAGTCGATGCGGGTCGCCGGCAGCGGCCGGTCCCAGGCGCCGCGGCCCCGGCGGGGGTAGTAGTAGCTGTCGTAGTCGTCCACCGCGGCCTGGCTGAGTTGGGCGTCGCCGCCCACCAGCCGGCGGGCGGCATCGGCCAGGGCCGCGTCGCTGAAGCGGGAAGCCGCGCCCTCCACGGTCTGCGGCAGGCGCCGTCCGTCCGGGGTGTAGGCCAGCAGCACGGCTTCCTCACCCAGCCGGCGCCAGGACAATTCCACCACCTTGCCGGCCTCCTCGCCCGCCAGTGCCTCAGGTTTCCAGTCGCGCATCGCAGCCGGCAGATTCTCGCCCAAATAGGCGGAAAGTTCGGCCCGGCTGGGATTGCCATTGGAGAAGATCTTCCAGGGATTGGTGGAGAGGTAACCGCTCAACCCCCAGCCCAGTGCCACGGTGCCGCCGATCAAGCCACCCCAGAAATGCCAGCGCCACCAGAAATCCCGGTACGGCTGGGTGCGGCCCTTGGAATAGGTGGGCTTGCCGAACCAGCCCGGCCGCCAGCGCAGCCAGCCGATGATGAGCCCGGTGAGACAGGCGGCCGTGGCGCCAAAGCCCAGCCACAGCTGTACGTCGTGGCGAGTCTCGACAGAGCCGAACACGTCGATGAACTTGAGCAGATGAATCCAGTTGCCGGCGTAGTAAAGGCCGCGCTCGAAGGCGGTACTGGCGCGGATCACCTCGCCGGTGCGGGCGGAGACCAGCAGTTCGCTGCCGGCGCCGTCGTCGACCGCGATGCGGTGGAAAGGCTTCCAGGAATCCTGGTTGTTGAGGGTGCTGTCGGTTTCGAGGGTATCGAAATAACTGACCGACGCCTTGCCCCCCACCCATTGCGAGGCGATGCGCAGGGCGTCCTCCACCGTGGCGGCGTGCAGCGAACCGTCTTCCGCCGAGATGGCGTAGCGCTTGCCCGGGCCGTTTTCCACCAGCCACAGGGGATGTCCCGCCTCCCGCACCAGCCGGGCATCGGCGATGACGTTGGGCCCCGGACCCGGCTTGGCGTTGGCCTGTTGTGGCGAGGATTGGGCGGGCTTGGTTTCCGCCGCCTTCGCCTTGTCCGCTTCCGCCAGGGCCTTGCGGCCGGCGGCGCTGCGTTCCCAGGCCTCTCCCAGGCTCAGCCAGCTGGATTCCGGCCGGAGCGCTTCGGCATGGGCCAACTGCTGCTCGCGGCTCTGGTTGAGCGTGTCCGAATACATGATGACCAAGCCCGAAGCGAACCAGACCAGCATGAACAGGGCCAGCACCACGCCCGCCCAGCGATGAATCCAATACAGTGCATGTGTCATGCTTTACTCCGTGTCGCGATCAGGCGCGCAGGTTCTTGTTGAAGAATTCGATGGTCCGCTGCCAGGCCAGCTTGGCGGCGGCCTCGTCGTAGCGGGGGGTGGTGTCGTTGTTGAAGCCGTGCTGGACGCTCGGGTAGATGAAGGCCTCATAGCGCACCTTGGCCTCCTTCAGCGCCGCCTCGTAGGCGGGCCAGCCGGCATTGATGCGGTCGTCGGTGCCTGCATAGTGGATCAGCAGCGGCGCCTTGATCTTGGGCACGTCAGCCGCCGGCGGCTGATTGCCGTAGAACGGCACCGCCGCAGCCAGGTCGGGAACCTTGGTGGCCAGGAAGTTGGCAACCCCACCGCCGTAGCAGAAACCCACCGCCCCCACCTTGCCGCTGCTACCGGGCAGGACTTTCAGGATGCCGGCGGCTGCCACGAAATCGGCCCGGGTCTTGTTCTGGTCCAGCTTCTGGAACAGCTCGCGTGCCTTGTCCTCATCGCCGGGATAGCCGCCCAAAGGATAGAGGGAGTCGGGGGCGAAGGCGATGAAGCCGTCCACCGCCAGCCGCCGGGCGATGTCCTCGATGTGAGGGTTGAGACCGCGGTTTTCGTGGACCACCAGGACCGCCGGCAGCTTGCCCTCGGCCTTGGCCGGCTGGGCCAGCAGTCCCCTGATCTTGCCGTAGCCTTCGATGGTGGTGGCGTACTCCACGTAGGAAGCCTTGATGCGGGGATCGTCGTTCTGCACCTGCTGGGCCTCGGCGAAGCGGGGGCTCAGGACTTCCAGCAAGCCGATGGCGGTCGCCCCGCCCACGGCGTAGCGGGCCACTCCCTGCAGGAAACCCCGCCGGCTGGTCTGGCCGTGGACGTATTGATCGAAAAGCTTCAGTACCTCCGGATGGAAGTCGTCGGCGGTCTTGCGCGGCATGTCGATGTCTCCGGGTTCGATGATGCGGTGAACGGGTCAGGAGGCGGGGCCGGCCGAAGCTTCGCCGCCTTCCGCACGGTCGCCGGGGCATGGCGTTTCCCCCGCCGTCCGTGTGGTAACGACAAAGGCTTGGCAGGGTTCATGCCAGATTGGCCGGAACTCGCCGGACCGCCGGAGTCGGGGAGCCTGAACGCGGCTCCGCGGAAAACGGCGGATGGCGGCAGGAATCCGGACGACGGGAAAATTGCTGGCCCTGCAGCAACGAAGTTGCCGGCCTGCTGCGGCATCAACAGGGGGCGTCTCATCCGAGTCCTTGCCACTGATGGAATCCGGTCAGCGGGCAACCAATCTGCTGTTTCTCCGGCACCAGCCATTCACCAACGCTGCCCCTACGACAGCAGGGGGCGAGCGGACGATCGCCGGCAACGAGGCGATCCGGCTGCCGCCGCGCTGGCGCGGCTATTGCAGACGGTAGGTCCGATCCCTTTGAAAGAAGCAGCTGAACCGGAACGGTCAACGGAACATGTGCGTCGAGCCTGGTTTTCCATCACCCCCTTTCCTGGAACCTAATCAATGAACCGACGGCACTACGTAGGGTGGGCAGGCTCTATCTGCCCACCGCCGCGGTGGGCAGACCAAAAGCGGTTTGCCCACCCTACGACCATGCCCGGGACCCGGTTCACCCATCCGTCGCTGGGACCGAGGTCCTGACCCATGGAATTCACCCCGGCCGAAATCGAAGCCAAAGCATTCGCCGGCACCCAGCAAGTCCTGACCTTCACCGAACCCCGATCGATGACCCTGTCGATCCGGGCCAGCGCCCTGGTGTTCGAAGACCGCATCTCGAGGCGGCTGCTGGACCAGATCCAGCGCATCGCCCCAAGCGATGCGACGGTGCTGATCACCGGCGAGACCGGCACCGGCAAGGAACTGGTGGCGCGCCAGATCCACGCCCTCAGCCGGCGCTCCAAGGAACGTTTCGGCGCAGTCAACTGCACCGCCCTGAGCGAATCGCTGATCGAGAGCGAGCTGTTCGGTCACGAGCGCGGAGCTTTCACCGGTGCCCTGGACAGCAAGCCGGGCTGGTTCGAGACCGCCAATCCGGGCTCCTTGTTTCTCGACGAGATCGGCGACATGCCGCTGGGTCTGCAGGCCAAGCTGCTGAGGGTATTGCAGGAACGGGAGGTGGTGCGGGTGGGTGTGCGCAAGGCCACCCCCATCGACGTGCGGGTGATCGCCGCGACCAATGTGAACCTGGAAGATGCCGTGGAGGCCGGCCATTTCCGTCCCGACCTCTATTACCGCTTCAACGTCGCCGCCGTCCATCTGGCGCCGCTGCGGGAGCGGCCCGGCGACATCCTGCCGTTGGCCTACCACTTCCTGGAACTGTACGGCAATCGCATGGGCTATGGTGGCGCCACCCTCGCCCCCGACACCGTCCAGCTGCTCCTGAGCTACGACTGGCCCGGCAACATCCGCGAACTGGAAAATGCCATCCACCGGGCGCTATTGATCAGCCCCAACTCCCATCTGCGTCCGCAGGACTTCAAGCTGACCGGATTGCGCCCGCAGCCGACCCCACCGACTCCCGCCCCCGCCAGCAGCCCATCCCTTGCCGCCGCCCTCAAGACCCTGTTCGACAACGCGCCACCTCGGCTCTACGAACACATCGAGGAAACAGTCATTCGCGCAGCATACGAATACTGCGCCCACAACCAGGTCCAAACCGCGCGGATGCTGGACATCAGCCGTAATATCCTGCGCCACCGAATGGCCCAATACGGGATCACCCGAACTTCTTTTCCAATCAGCACACCCAAGCAACCGCCGTCTCTTCAAGCCCAACCTCGCCTAGGCGCTAGCGACTGAGCGCGCTTCGCTCCCATTCCTGACAGACAGCCGAGATCTGTGAGCGGCAACTAAACATCACTAACCTGATATCCGCCTTTTAACCCAGGTTTAACATGCCAAGAAAAAAGCCTTTCCCTGTCAGTCTCTTATCGCTCTAAAAAAATCCAAGGGTAACTACTCGCCCCCCTTGAACCAGGCCTTCTGGAGTGGGCGGCCTTGACCTTCAAGGGTTGCTTGACATCATAGCCCGCATCATCTAGGGTACTGATCCAATCATTCGATCTGGATCACCCC
>Ga0233425_10002766_pt1 | contig 33567 bp, 29 predicted proteins | sample Watercolumn_Towu_2_FD_181712 | JGI IMG/M metagenome (GOLD analysis project Ga0233425, IMG submission 181712) | Freshwater microbial communities from Lake Towuti, South Sulawesi, Indonesia - Watercolumn_Towuti2014_140_MG | ecosystem: Environmental > Aquatic > Freshwater > Lake | place...
GGACGGCGACCCGATCGTTGGTTTTCTCCCAGAAGTCGCTGGCGTCGTTGTTGCCACGGGCGCCGGAAGAAACGGCATAATGCTCGGCCCGGCCCTCGGGCGGCTCGCCGCCGACCTGGTGCTGGGCAATGACCCTTCGTGTGATATCCGCGGACTCGGCCCCGAACGGTTCGTCCGGCGGACCTGAGTCCCGGGACCCGTCCGCTTTCCGCCATACACAACGTCAAACCGACCTGATACCCAAACGGGGACAGTGCCGATGCAAACCACGAACGGCAGACATCCGACCGCCGAGCTACGACGGGTGTCGCTCAATGGCCTGGGCGATCTGGCGATGGAGGTGCTCGGGAGGCACGCGCCGGACCTGCGGCTGCCGGCGATCAAGGTGTCGGGGCGGATGACCCGCACGTTCGGCTCCTACACGCCGACGACACGCCAGGTGACACTGAGCAGCCGCCTCCTTGCCCTCGGTCGGCCGTCTGACCAGCAAACTATCCTGCTCCACGAGCTCGCCCATGCGATCACGCACCATCGCCACCCCAAGGCGAGCGCGCACGGCCGTGAATTCCGCACTATCTGCGAGGAGCTCGGCGTTGAAGCGCGGCGCTACGTCAATCTTCCCGTGCGCAACTGGGTCTCGCGGGCTCGATGGGGCACGCGATGCGACTCCTGCGGCTCGCTTCTCCTTCGGAAGCGTGCGACTCGCCGGTTCCGCTGCGCCTGCGGTCGTACCAACCGCCCTCGTCAGATTTCCTACGTCGCCCGCGCCCCGTCCGGCGCCTACCTGGTGATGGCCACCCGCACCCTCCGGTAGGCAGACCTCGGGCCGGTTTCCGTGGCGCGCGGAGCCGTGCGTCGGCCGGACCGCCTGTCACGCAACGCTACATCTGACGCCGGATTATCAGCCCGCCATGGCCCCCTTCGGGCCACCCATGGGGATGAAAGTCGGCGACTTACTGAACAGTCCGCGGTTGCTTTCCCTTCGGGCATTCCACGGATCTCCGAGCCTGTCAGTCCGAACGTCCGGCCTGTGGGACGTGTGAGCAGACACGAGATGACGTCGTCGCGGGCGAGCTGTCTGTCTACAACAGGCTGAGCGAAAGCCCCAGCAGGTCGAAGGCCCGTCAAGAGCCGTCTCGCTGCCCATTGAGGACCGACACGGGGATAGGCGAAGCTCATGTCGGTGATGGACCGGACGAAATGCTTGGCCATCTGGTACTTGTTCACGACCCGGATCACGCGTTCACCGATCGTTGCTGCGCCGTGCAGTCCAGCCAGCCCGCCCGCAAGCTCGGCGCGCCACCATGGGCGCGACATTCGCAAGCTCCTTCTCGGCAGCTTGGAGCATGTCTTCGCGCTTGCGGGCGCCCGCTAGTCCGCCAACCTGAACTCGCCGCATGATTCCACTTATCCAACCCGACCGGGCTGCTCAAACAAGCGGGGCCACTTCTGAATTCATGCTTTCTCGACGCGGCGTTCACGCTGGAGCCGAGACGCCAACGAGGAACGCGACGCGTTGTGACCACGATCCGGATATGCCGTGACCAGCCTTCCGTCGACCACACCGATCCGGTCGCGGCGCTTCCGGCGGACTGAGTCTGCACCCATTACGCTGGGCCCGTCGAACATTGGACTTGATGGACGATGTCCGACCCAGCTTCGTGGGTCATCTCGTAGGAATTCGGATCGGGTGATAGTTACCGCTGCGGAAACACACGGCGAACCGGGGGGGGCTAGTCACCGATGAATTTCACATATCGGCCGGTTTGCCCTCGAGCCGATTCCGCGAGGGAAATTACTCGTCGAATGAATGACTCGGTTTCTGAGGAATGTACCGCGTCGCATAGCCGACCTAACTCGTCAACGAGCCGGTCTACCTGACGCCGGTTGAAGATCGTGTCACCGTAGGGATCGACGGAACTCAGGTAGACGTACTCCGGTTCGTTGAGGACGGCGTTGATAGCCGGCCAAAGCAAATTCAGTTCGTCCGGCACCGAGTTCACAACCAGCCCAGTTTCTGTCACGAGGCTTACCCTGAGTATTGTCACGGGCTTACGGCAGCCCGGGGAATACGGTCACGAGATCCCCGCTCTGGTCCGTGACGATCGTTAGTCTCGAGGTCGCCTGGCCGGTAGCCCTATCAGTCCCGACGGCGCGCCCAGCGTCGACCACGCGTTCGAAATTGCCACCCTCTTGGAGCTTCGGCTGGACCCGCTCTGCGCCGCGGATCAGCGCCTTGACTTCGGCTTGCGGGGTGCCCAGGGACGCAGGGACGGTCGGCCGGGCCCGCTGTCGGAGCGCTCAATCATGCAGACCCACAGAGTGCTCAAACAGGCGCTCGGTCACGCCGTCAAATGGGGACTACTCCAGCGAAATCCTGCGAATGGCGTGGAGGCACCCCCGCTTCAACAGTCCGAAATGGCCGCCCTCTCGTTCGATGAAACGAGGAGACTCCTGAAGGCGGTCAGGGGCACCGAAATCGATGCGCTGGTTCACCTCGCGGTCTACACCGGGATGCGGCGTTCCGAGCTACTTGGGCTGCGTTGGGGTGATGTCAAGCTCGAGCAGGCGATGGTCACGATCGTACGGGGGCTACACGCGTTACGTGGTGGGGAGCTCAGGTACGAGTCCCCAAAGTCCAGACACGGTCGCCGTCCAGTCGAGCTCTCACCCGCAGCCGTGGCTGTCCTCGCAGACCATCACAAGCGCATGGCGAATCACGCCGCAGCTCTTGGATTTATTCTGACCGACGAGACCCCCGTGTTCGTCCGACCGGACTTCCGGCCGATGCTGCCCGACACCGTGTCCCACCGATACCGGCAGGTGGCGGTGGGGCTTGGGTTCAGCTCGACCGGGATCCACGCGTTGAGGCACACCCACGCCACGCTGATGCTCCAACAAGGTGTCCACCCCCTGATCGTTTCTCGCCGGCTCGGGCACGCCAGCGTGCAGATCACACTCGACACCTACTCGCATGTGGTCCCCTCCATGCAGCGGGAGGCGGCGATGTCGTTTGAGCAGGGACTCCGCGGCGATGGCGGAGGGTAGCGGGCCTAACAGCGGTCTCGCGTTGCCGCCCCGGCGGCCCGGTGGTAACCTCACAGGAACCGAATAGCCGAAGGTGCCCTTTAATTCCAGTCCTGTGAGACTGGCAAGGAACACCGCAGACGGAACGCCGAGCAAATGGGGCGCCCGTCCCCGAAACCCTTGTCAGCCACGCTGGCAGGGGTTTTTTTGATGCCCGAAGTCGAAATCATGACCGCCGACCAGCTCCGGCGCGCGCTCAACCGGATCGCCCACGAGATCCTCGAGCGGAATGCGTCGAGCAGTGCGGTGGCGCTGGTAGGCGTGCAGACACGAGGCGTCTTCCTGGCGCGGCGTATCGCGGAGGCAGTGTCAGGCTTCGAGCGACGGTCACTCGATGTCGGCAGCCTGGATCCGCGCCTGTACCGAGACGACCTCGACCAGAGCGCCCGCCAACCGCTCAAGCCGACCGACATCAAGTTCGACATCAACGACCGCCCGGTCGTCCTGGTCGACGACGTCCTGTACACCGGCCGCACGATCCGTGCCGCCATGGACGCCCTCAACGACTTCGGCCGGCCGGCTTCGATCCAGCTCGCGGTGGTCGTCGACCGCGGGCACCGGGAGTTGCCCATCCGGCCCGACTACGTTGGCAAGAACGTCCCGACGTCGCGCGACGAGCGCGTGCGCGTGCGCCTGAAGGAGGTCGATGGCGAGGACGGCGTTGTCCTCACGAGGCCGGGGGATTCGCAACCGTCAGACGCGGGGCCGGGGGATTCGCGACCGGCAGACGCGGGGCCAGGAGACGGCGATGCCGCGGGCCGCTGAGCGACGCACCAACCAGGGTGGCCTGTGGGCTGGCCCACGGCGTCACATCCTCGACCTCGACGACTTCACGAAGGCGGAGATCGAAGAGGTGATGCTGAACGCCGACGGCATGAAGGAAGTCCTCGGGCGGGGTGTCCGCAAGACGCCGGCGCTCCGAGGCAAGACCGTGGTCACGGTGTTCTTCGAGGCAAGCACCCGCACACGAGTCTCCTTCGAGCAGGCCGGCAAGATCCTGGGCGCTGACGTGATCAATGTGACTGCCAGCGCGAGCAGCGTCACGAAGGGCGAATCGCTGCTGAACACGGTCCGCACCCTTCAAGCAATGCAGATCGACGCCCTGGTCATGCGGCACCCGCACTCGGGCGCGCCATACTTCGTGGCCCGCCACCTCGACACGTCGGTCGTGAACGCTGGTGACGGCACCCACGCGCACCCGACCCAGGCGCTGCTGGACATCTACACGATCGAGCGCCTGCGCGGGAAGCTCGCCGGCAAGCGAGTGGCCATCATCGGCGACATCCTCTACAGCCGGGTCGCCCGCTCGGACATGATCGGGATGCTCAAGATGGGCGCCGAGGTCGTCGTGTGCGGCCCGCCGACCCTGCTGCCGCCGGGATTCACGCCAGGCGAGACGGTGCCGGAAGGGCAGCCGTTCGAGGGCGTCAGGGTGGCGAGGCGGGTCGAAGAGGCGGTCGACGGCGCCGACGTGGTAATGGTGCTCCGGATCCAGCGTGAGCGGCAGGACGCGGGCCACCTGCCGAGCCTCCGGGAATACTCGCGTGAGTACGGGATCAATGCCGCCCGGCTTGGGCTAGCGAGGCCCGACGCGCTACTGATGCACCCTGGCCCGATGAACGAAGGGGTCGAGATCAGCTCCGACGTCGCGCACGGCGATCAGTCGGTGATCGAGGAGCAGGTGGCCAACGGGGTGGCTGTCCGAATGGCCGTGCTGTACATGCTCTGCGCGAGGGCACGCAATGGCGGATCGTAGGGACGGGCCCCTTGCGATCAAAGGCGGCCGGGTGATCGACCCCTCACAGGGCATCGACCGGGTGGCCGACGTGTTCCTGCGCGATGGAAAGGTCGAGCGAATCGTCGAGCGCACGGGGCGGGAGGGGACCGCTAACGCGGCGGGCTTGGGGCCGATGGGCCGTGATCCCGGCACCGACGGCTACCGGGTCGTAGACGCTCGCGGCAAGGTCGTAGCGCCGGGATTCGTCGACCTGCACACGCACCTACGCGAACCCGGCCTCGAGTACAAGGAGACGATCGCCACCGGGACGGCTGCGGCCGCTCGAGGCGGGTACACGACCGTCTGTGCCATGCCGAACACCGACCCGGCACTGGACACGGCCAGCGTGGTCGAGCACGTCGTGCGGCGGGCCCGTGAGACGGGTGTCGTGCGAGTGCTGCCGATCGGGGCCGTGACCGTGGGCCGCCAAGGCAAGCAGCTCTCCGAGATGGCGGACCTGGCCGCAGCCGGTGCGATCGGCTTCAGCGACGACGGCGATCCCGTGGCCGACGCCAATCTGATGCGGCAAGCGCTGGCCTACTCGTCGACGCTCGGGCTGCCGATCATCGACCACTGCCAGGACCGCTCGCTGACCGCCGGCGCACAGATCCATGAAGGGCTCGTGTCGGCACGGCTGGGCCTGGCCGGCTGGCCGTCGCAGGCCGAGGCCACTATGGTCGCCCGCGACATCGCGCTTTGCGAGCTCACCGGCGGGCGGCTGCACATCGCACACGTGAGCACTCGGGCCGCCGTCGAGCTCGTCCGCTCGGCGAAGGAGCGTGGGTTGAACGTGACCGCCGAGGCGACGCCGCATCACCTGACGCTCACCGACGAGTGGGTCTACGGGATGAAGGGCTCGGCCCCTGACGGCGGGGCGTTACCCGTCGCCGCGTACGACACGAACACGAAGGTGAATCCGCCGCTGCGTTCGCGTGTCGACGTCGAGGCGGTCGTCGACGGCCTCCGCACGGGAGCCGTCGACTTCGTGGCTACCGACCATGCCCCGCACGCGGAGACCGAGAAGGTGTGCACCTACGCCGAGGCGGCGAACGGCATCAGCAACATCGAGACCGCCTTCGCGTCGGTGATGTCGCTCGTCCACGCTGGCCGCCTGACCCTCTCACAACTCGTCGAGCGGATGTCGACGCAGCCCGCCCGGTTCCTGTCGGGCTCCGTGAACGGGCGGCCCGCGCGGAAGCTGGACCACGTGCGAGCCAACCCCGGCATGTTGCCATCCAGCGTCTCCACGTCGCCAGCCAGCCAGGGGCTGCTGCCAGCCACCCTCGGCACGCTTAAGGTTGGCGCGCCGGCCGATGTCGTCATCTTCGACCCGGATGCGCCATGGACCGTCGACCCCGCCAGGTTTGCCAGCAAGGGCAGGAACACCCCGCTGGCAGGAGTAACCCTCAAGGGCCGCGTGACCGCCACCATCTACGGCGGCGCCGTGGTCTGGGAGCTGGCCGGCGGCGATGTCTGAGCCAGCACCGGCCTACCTGGTCCTCTCGGACGGGACCCGGTTCGAGGGCCTACGCCTCGGCGCCCACGGGCTCGCCGTCGGCGAGGTCGTCTTCAACACCTCGATGACCGGGTACCAGGAGATGCTCACCGACCCTTCGTACGCGGGCCAGATCCTTGTGCCGACCTACCCCATGATCGGCAACTACGGGATCAATGGCACCGACTGGGAGTCGCGAATGATCCAGGTGCGAGGGCTGGTGGTCCGCGAGCACTGCGACCAGCCGAGCCACCCCGAGAGCGCACTGACCGTTCACGAGTATCTGCTCCGCCACGGCATCCCCGGCATCGCGGGAGTCGACACCAGGGCGATCACCCGCCGGCTGCGGACCCGTGGCGTCATGATGGGCGTCATCACCGACGACCCGGACATCGAGCATGCCCTCGAGGCGATCAGGTCTCGCCCGCACTACGGTGAGGAGGACGTCGTCGCCGAGGTCACATCCGCTGGCGTGCGGCCGTGGGATGGGACCGAGGAGCACGGGGATCCTCGATGGCCGGGCGCAGAAGTAGTAGCGCCCGTGGCATCGGGGCCGGTACAAGCGGCGGTACCACGCACGGTAGCAGTACCGGGGACGATACAGCGGGCGGTACCACACGCAGTAGCACCCCCGGTATCAGAATCGGTGGCAGCACGAAAAGGCTCGGCAGCGGCTGCACCGGGAGCAGAAGCAGGAGGGCGAGTACTGCCAACCCCGAGGGGACGTCCATCGACCGGGCGCCCGAGCAGAGAGCGCCGGCCGCGGATCGTGGTCGCCGACTACGGCGTCAAGTTCAACATCCTCCGCCTCCTTGCGAAGCGTGGTTGCGACGTCGTCGTAGTGCCATCCACCGCGTCGTCGGCCGACATCCTCGCCCTACACCCCGACGGCGTGGTGCTCTCGCCCGGCCCTGGCGACCCGGAGATCCTCGACGATGCGGTCCAGGTCGTCCGCGAGCTCGCAGGGAAGCTGCCGATCTTCGGAATCTGTCTCGGCCACCAAGTGGTCGGCCGCGCCTTCGGTGCTCGCACGTTCAAGCTCAAGTTCGGCCACCGCGGCGGCAACCACTCCGTCAAGGACCTGGCCACCGGCCGGGTCTACATCACCGCCCAGAACCACGGCTACTCGGTCGCCGCGGACGGGCTGCCGTCGGACCTGGAGATCACCCACATCGACCTGTCTGACGGTACGGTCGAAGGCCTCCGCCACCGCAAGCTGCCGATCATGACCATCCAGTACCACTCGGAGGCGTCGCCCGGGCCGACCGACAATGAGTACCTCTTCGATCGCTTCGTGGAGACCGTTGACAGGGCGACCGCCGACGCGACGAAGGTCGATCGAGCGATGGCCAGGGGAGCGCCGCACGGGGGAGGGTCCGGTGAACGCCGGTAGCCCGAAGAAGGTCCTAGTGATCGGCTCGGGTCCCATCGTGATCGGCCAGGCCGCCGAGTTCGACTACGCCGGCACACAGGCGTGCAAGTCGCTCCGCGAGGAGGGAGTCGAGGTCGTCCTCGTCAACTCGAACCCGGCGACGATCATGACCGACGCCGACATGGCGGATGCCGTCTACATCGAGCCGCTCACGGTCCCGGTCGTCGAACGGATCATCGAGCGCGAGCGTCCGGACGGCCTGCTCCCGACGCTCGGCGGCCAGACAGGCCTGAACCTGGGGGTTGAGCTCGCCGAAGCCGGCGTTCTCGAGAAGTACGGCGTCCGAGTCCTGGGGACACCGATCGAGTCGATCCGGACCGCCGAGGACAGGGACCTTTTCAAGTCGCTGCTCATCAAGATCGGCGAGCCGACTCCCCCCAGCCGTGCGGTGAACACGGTCGCAGAAGCGGTATCGGTCGCCAACGAGATCGGCTACCCGGTCGTCATCCGCCCCTCGTACACGCTCGGCGGCACGGGCGGCGGCTTTGCGCTCAACGAACAGCAGCTGCGAGAGATTGCGTCTGGCGGGCTGGCGGCGAGCATGACCCACCAGGTGCTGATCGAGAAGTCGCTGGCCGGCTGGAAAGAGATCGAGTACGAGGTGATGCGGGACAGCGCCAACAACTGCATCACGATCTGCAACATGGAGAACCTGGACCCGATGGGGGTCCACACCGGCGACTCGATCGTCGTCGCGCCCAGCCAGACGCTGTCGGACCGTGAGTACCAGATGCTTCGGAGCGCGTCGCTCAACATCATCCGCGGGCTCGGGATCGAGGGCGGCTGCAACATCCAGTTCGCGCTGCGGCCGGGCAGGGAGGTGGCCGCGGGCCTCCCGCCCATGGCCTCGGACCTCTCGCAATACTTCGTGATCGAGGTGAACCCCAGGGTCAGCCGCAGCTCGGCGCTCGCCAGCAAAGCGACCGGCTACCCGATCGCACGCATTGCCGCCAAGATCGCCCTTGGCAAGACGCTCGACGAGATCCCGAACGCGATCACCCGCAAGACGTCGGCGGCGTTCGAGCCGGCCCTCGACTACTGTGTCGTGAAGATCCCTCGCTGGCCGTTCGACAAGTTTCCGACCGGGAACCGCCGGCTGGGGACGCAGATGAAGGCGACCGGCGAGGTGATGGCGATCGACCGGACCTTCGAGGCCGCCCTGCAGAAGGCGGTGCGGTCGTGGGAGATCGGCAGGCGGTCGCTGCTCTGGGAGGACCCGGCCTGGGCAAAGGGCGAGTTCGACTGGGCGCCCGACGACCAGCGGCTGTTCCGGCTCGCGGCGGCGCTCAGGCGGGGCAGCACGCCCGAGGACGTCTCCCTGAAGACGGGGATCGACGTCTGGTTCACCCGCGCCATCGCTCGAATCGTCGCCATGGAGAGACGCCTCCTCTCCGAGGACCTGACGCCGTCGCTGATGCGCACCGCCAAGCGGATGGGCTTCTCCGACGCCCAGATCGGCACCCTGGCCGACCTCCTCCCCGAGCAGGTGAGGCGCCAGCGTACGGAATGGGGCCTGCGCCCCGTCTACAAGATGGTCGACACCTGTGCAGCCGAGTTCGAGGCGGAGACGCCGTACTTCTATTCCACCTACGAGCAGGAGAACGAGGCCGTACCCGACCCGGTCAGCAAGGCGATCGTCGTCGGCAGCGGCCCGATCCGGATAGGGCAGGGCATCGAGTTCGACTACTCGTCGGTGCACGCCGCCTGGGCGCTTCAGAAGGCCGGCGTCCAGTCGATCATGGTGAACTCGAACCCGGAGACTGTCTCCACCGACTTCGACACCAGCGACCGCCTGTACTTCGAGCCGCTTGACGAGGAGAGCATCCGCGACATCATCGACAACGAGGCGGGATACCCGGCTGATGGCGCAACGGACGACGCGGCGAACGGTGGCGCCGTGGGCCATGGGGTCGCACCGGCAGCTTCAGGTCATGGTCTCGCCGTGCCGAGCGTGGTCCAGTTCGGCGGTCAGACCGCGATCAACCTGTCGCAGTCATTAGGCGTCGCCGGCCTGCCGATCCTCGGCTCGTCCGCCGACGTCATCGACCTCGCCTCCGACCGCGGCCGGTTCGAGGACCTCGCTGCTCGCATCGGCATCCCGCAGCCGCCCGCAGGAACCGCAGGGAACCTGGAGCAGGCCCTCGAGGTCGCCGCCAGCATCGGGTACCCGGTCCTCGTGCGCCCCAGCTACGTCCTCGGCGGCCGGGCGATGGAGATCCTCCAGAACCCGTCGGAGCTCGTGAACTACTTCAAGTCGGTCGACGTCCCGGCCGAAGGCGGCGAGGTCCTCGTCGACAAGTACCTGGACGGCATCGAGGTCGAGGTCGACGCGGTCTGCGACGGCGAGGACGTGCTGATCCCGGGGATCATGGAGCACGTCGAGCGTGCCGGTGTGCACAGCGGCGACTCGATGGCGGTGTACCCGGCGCTCGCGCTCAGCGAGGCCGAAGTCGACACGATCGTCGACTACACCGCGAGGATCGGCCGGGCGCTCGGCGTGCGCGGGCTGATGAACATCCAGTTCGTGATCACCGGCGGTGGGGCGTACAGGAGCATTGGCGGGGTCGTCCCACGGGACTCGTCGGCCGAGTCGCAGGTGTACATACTGGAAGTGAACCCGAGGGCGAGCCGGACCGCCCCGTTCATCTCCAAGGTCACCGGTGTTCCCATGGTCCGCATCGCGGTCGACGTGATGAGAGGCGTCTCTATTGCCGCCCAGGGTTACACGCCGGGCCTTGCACCGCGAAAGCCGCTCGTCGCCGTCAAGGCGCCAGTGTTCTCGATGTCCAAGCTGACCGGCGTCGACACCTTCCTGGGGCCGGAAATGAAGTCGACCGGCGAGGTCATGGGCGTCGACGTCGACCACCCGGCCGCGCTCACGAAGGCGCTGATCGCCTCCGGGCTCGGGATCCCTCAGGGCTGCGCCATCCTGCTCAGCATCGCCGACCGCGACAAGGCGGATGCCATTCCACTCGTGCGGGACCTCGTCCGGGCCGGCCATCGGCTATTCGGCACGGCAGGCACCGCGGCCCTGATCGAGTCGCTTCAGTTCCCGATCACACGTGTCGAAAAGAAGCTGGGCGAAGGTCATCCAAACGTCGTCGACGTGATAAATGACGGCACCGTGCAGGCGGTCGTCAACACGGTCACCGGCGAGCGCCAGCCGTTGCACGACGGCTTCTTCATCAGGCGTGCGGCCGCCGAACGTCGGATTCCGTGCTTCACGTCGCTGGACACCGCCCGTGCGGCGGTCGAGAGCCTGCGCGATCTGGGCCGTTCCTACAACGTGCGGCGGATGTCGGAGTACCTTGCTGGCGTCGACGTTCGTGAAGCGCTGGGTGAGAACCATAAAGGCCAAGGTGGAGTGGGTGCGGGCCGGGGTGGAACAACGGAAGATGGCCGTGCGAAGGCCAGCGGCGAATCAAGGACGGTGACGTAGCGCCATGTCTCATCAATTGTTCGACCTGACCGGGCGCGTGGCGATGGTCTCGGGAGCAGCGAGCGGAATGGGCCGCGCAATGGCCATCGGCTTTGCCGAGTCGGGCGCCGACCTGACCCTCCTGGACATCAATCTCCCCGGCGCCGAGGCGACGGCCCACACGATCGAGAAGCTGGGCCGGCGAGCGGTTCCGCTGAGGTGCGACGTGTCAGTCATCGAGCAGGTCCGGGAGGCGTATGGAAGGGTCGATCGTGAGTTCGGGCGCATCGACATCGCAGGGAACGTGGCCGGCGAGGGCCACTTAGGGCGGCCCGAGGAGATCGACCTGTCGGTAGTCGAGAGAGTGATGAAGAACCTGGTCACGGGGCGATTCGCAGCGTGCCAGGAGGCCGGTCGCCGAATGCTCGCACAGGGCAAGGGCTCGATCATCAACATCGGGTCGATCGGCGGCGTGAACTCGCTGGGTCGCGGCCACACGCCGTACGGGATGGCCATGGCAGCCGTGATTCAGATGACGCGCGAGCTGAGCACCGAATGGAGCGGGCGTGGCGTGCGTGTGAACTGCATCACCCCAGCCCAGGTGATGAACCGGGGCCTTCAGGAGCGCATCAAGGCGAGGCCGGACCTTGCGACCACCTTCCTGGGCGGGATTCCGATGGGCCGGTTCGGCGAACCCGACGACATCAAGGGGCTGGCGATCTTCCTGGCGAGCGACGCCTCGTCGTGGGTCACCGGGGCGATCATCCCGCTCGATGGCGGTAACCTCGCCCTCAACGCCGGTGGCAGTTATCCCGACGGCCCGCGGGTCTATGGGTAGCCTGTTCTACGGGTAGCCCGTCTACGAGTGGCCGGATCTACGAGCAGCCGTAGTCCACGGTTGGCCCCGTCTGCGGCTGACCGGCGGCCACGGTCTACGCTCTGCCTGTGGCACTGGGTTGTGCGTCGGAGCTTCCCCCGCCAGATGACATCACGGGCAATATCAGAACCCGGTTTTGATATCACAGGCAACATCACTTGGCGGGCGGACCAAAACGGCAAACGGAGCAGAGCGGAGAGCGAGCGAACGCGCCACCGGGAGCGGACCGGCCGGCGAACCAGAACCCTACAGCAGGCTCTTGATGGTCGTGATCTCGCCCCAGTGGTTGAGGTTGTGCGACACGCCGTAAGTGCTCAGCGCGTAGGCCTTCGACCGCGTGCTCCAGGTCTTTTCCATCTGGGCTGCGTCGGCGCTGGGTCCGTACGATCCGGCAGCAATCGCCTTACGTAGGAGCGCGAGGTCAACCTTCTCGTCAAGCTGCTGGGGCTTCGTCGACTGGATGATCTCGCGGGTCCGGCGGCCGACCGCCCAGCGGTACTCTCGCAGCGCGGTCACGTCGATCCGCGCACTCAGGTCCGCCACCTGCTCGACCGTCATACCGGAACCCGAGTCCGGCCGGTCGAACTTCAGCTTCTTCGCCCAGCCACCCTCGTGCCAGACCTGTGGGCGCCCGCCGCCGGTGAGAGACGCCCCGACATCCTCGGACCGCGCGATGTGCCACAGCACCCAGGCGATCGAGTTCAACCCGGGCTTCGGCACTTTCCGAATCTGTTCGGCGGTCACGTCCTGGAGGGTGGTGTCCTCCGAGTTCAGCCCGGCGGGATTCGTCCCTTCCCACTTCGCCACTTTCGACGAGTGGTTTCGCGCGTGCTGCTGCAACAGGAACTCGATGGCGTCCATTGCGATTCGGTACTCCTCCCCGCGGAACGGCTTGATCTGCCGTTCCCTTACTCCGTTCCCTTACTCGCAGTTTGATGCTACCGACTTCGACGTCGTGACACGGCCGCCCGGCTCGCCTGGTCGCGCCTGGCTCGAGCCGCGGTCCCGATCACAATCCGGTTCTTCGCCTCTACCTTCGCCATGAACCCGCGCGCCCCCGCGCCAATCCAGTTCGTCCACGACGTGCCGATGAAGCGCACTCCCTTGTCCAACGTGGCTTCGACATTTGCGTCGTTGACCAGCGCGCCTGCCACGCGACCCGCCTTCACAATCCGAGCGATCGCTGAATCGATCACCGTCTGAACCTTCACGTGGCCGGGCTGCCCGGTCAGCCCCATGCTCTGCGCAAGGTCGCCAGGGGCGACGTAGAACACGTCGATGCCGTCCACCTTCAGCATGCGGTCCAGGTGGTGCATCGCCTCGATGTCCTCGATCAGGACCGACGTGAACGTGTTCTCGTTCTGCCACTTGTGGTAGTCGGCGACGCCAATCGCACGACGCCCGGAGGCCTGGCCCCTGTGCCCGATCGGCCCGTAGAAGGAGGCATCGACCACCGCTCGGGCGTCATCCGCCGTGATGACGTGCGGCACCATGACGCCGTTGGCACCACAGTCCAGAACCCTGGTAATCAACGAGGCATCGTTGCGGTTGACCCGCACCATGCACATCATGTTCCACAGGTCGCACGCCCTCGACAGGTCCGCGACATCGCGCCACGAGGTCGTCCCGTGCTCCATCTCGCCCATCACGGCGTCGATTCCGAACTGCCCCAGGAACTCCGCCATGTCGGGCGAGTAATCGCCCATCACGAGAGTCACGACGCCGCCGGACTGCAGCTTCTTTTTTGCGCGGTTGATGCGGTATTCGGCCATGTCTTCCTCGGTGCACGCAGTCAAGGCGCACGAACACCGGATCACGTCCAGCCACGTGGCGCCATCCAGGAGACCCGCAGTATAGATGTGGCCCGGTACGGGGCGCGTGTCCACTTGGTCGTCACGAATTGGTCGCCACGAAACAGGGTCGGCGGGTACGCTGCCGCCGACCTTGCCTTCGGCGCTGGCGTATCATTCCGCGCCGCCTACGAGATCGCTGCCCAAGGCATCGCCGACTACGAAACAGCCGCCCACAAGTTAGTGGCGTGGCCAAACAGGAGAACAGATAGGTGACGGCAACGACGACTGCTTCGCGCCCAAAGTCCACCGGAAGTTTGCGAGGGTTGACCGCCCTCGGCATCCGGCCAGGCAAGCCGTACGAGCTAGAGATGCTTCCAGTCCCTGAAATCGAGGCGGGCGGGCTGCTGATCAAGAACACCGCCGCGGCCATCTGCGGGTCCGACCTCCACTTCTGGCGGAACGACGGCAACTACACGGGCCCCGACCGCAAGCGCGTGCCCGGCCACGAGTTCACGGGCGTCGTGCACTCACTCGGCAAGGGCGTGACCACGGACTCGCTTCGTCGGCCGTTGAAGGAAGGGGACCGCGTGGCGTTCCCGTTCTTCAATCCCTGCAATCGCTGTTACTGGTGCATCCGGGGCGAGTTCCACGCCTGCCCGCATCGTTCCCGCAAGGGGTACCAGGTCGCCACGTTCGAGGAGTGGCCGTACTGCGACGGCGGATACGCCGAGTACTACTACATGCCGCCGATGCACTACGTGTTCAAGGTGCCGGACGTGCTGCCCGACGACGCCATCCCGCCGGTCAACTGCGCGATGTGCCAGGTGCTATACGGCATCGAGCAAGCGGACATGAAGGCCGGCGACCGCGTCGTAATCCAGGGCGCCGGCGGGCTCGGCATCTTCGCCACCGCAATCGCGCGGGAGCGAGGCGCGGCGAAAGTGATCACTATCGACGGCCAGACGCCACGGCTGGAGCTGGCGAAGAGGTGCGGCGCGACCGACGTGATCGACATCAAGGAGTACAAGACGCCGGAAGCCAGGGTCGCCAGGGTCAAGGAGTTGACCGACGGCATCGGCGCCGACATCGTCGTCGAGGTCGTCGGAATAGCGTCCGCGACGATCGAGGGCCTGGACATGGTCCGGCTCAACGGGAAGTACGTCGATATCGGCAACATCATTCCGACGACGATCACCCTTCCCGCCACGAAGGTCATCACCCAGCAGATCAAGTGGCACGGGGTCACCCACTACGATCCCTGGATCATTCCGGTCGCGCTCGACATGCTCGTCCGCACCATGGACAAGTACCCGCTGACGAAGGTGGTTTCGCACTCGTACCCGCTCAAGGACATCAACAAGGCGTTCGAGTTCGCCGAGTGGCAGGGCAAGCAGTCGGGAACCGCTGCCACCCGTGTGATCCTGAAGCCGTAGCGCGCGCATGACCTAGACACCGCGTTCACGCTGGACGACGACTTCAGGGAACAGGGTTTCCGGACGGTTCCGTAGGCACCGTTCCTTACGGGAGGTTCCGATGGCGAGGCAATACCGGGGGATCTTCGGGATCCCACCGACGCCGTTCAGCGAGGACGAGAGCCTGGACCGCAAGTCCCTGGAGTCTCTCCTCCACTTCACGGTCGAGTCTGGTTGCCACGGGGTCGTGATGCCGGTGATGGCGAGCGAGTACAACACGCTCACGGACACCGAGCGGAAGGCCGTGATCGAGACGGCGGTGCGGGTCGTGAACCGTCGCATCCCGGTCGTCGCGGGAGTGACCGGCGTCGGCAACCACCACTCGATCGAGCTGGCGAAGTTCGCCGAAGGCGCTGGCGCCGATGCCGTGATCGCGATGCCGCCCCACAGCCGGCCTCCGTCTTACGACGAGGTTCGCCGCTACTACGAGCTGCTCGGCAAGGCGATTCGGATCCCGATCTTCATCCAGAACCACAACCTCGGGGCGCGGCTCAACGCCGAGCAACTCGCAGGCCTGTGCCGAGAGGTGTCGAACGTCGACTACGTGAAGGAGGAGACCACCTATCCCGGCCAGGTCGGCTCGAAGCTGATCGAGCTCGCAGGGGACGCGTGCAAGGGCGTCATGGGGGGCAGCAGCGGTCGCTTCCTGCTGATGGAGTACGCCCGAGGCTTCTGCGGGAACATGCCAGCATCGCACTTCGGAGACCCGGTATCCCGCATCTGGAATCTCCTCGACGGCGGCAAGCACAAGGAAGCCGGCGAACTCTATCGCCGGATGCTCCCGCTGATCGTGTTCGAAGGCATCTATGGGGTCGAGGCGTTCAAGGCTGTCCTCGTCAAGCGTGGCGTGATCTCGAGCGCGACCGTCCGGTCACCGGGGCACCACGCAATGGACAGGCAGGACGACGCCGAGCTGGACCGCATGCTGGCCGAGGTGTCGGACCTGCTGACGTGGCGCAAAGGCCGGTAACTGAGTGGCGGTTGACGAGGTGCTGGCCAGCCGGATCCGCGCCGCGATCAAATCGGCACGGGGCGCCCCGGTCGAAGAGAAGAAGATGTTCGGCGGGATCGCCTTCATGGTCGACGACAAGATGTGCGTCGGCGTCCACGAGTCGAAGCTAATGGTCCGAGTAGGTCCCGTGCGGCACGACGAGGCCATCAACGAGCCCGGCGCACGAATCATGGACTTCTCGAAGCGGCCGATGGTGGGCTTCCTCTTCGTCGACCCTCCCGGCTACCGGACCGGCCGGGACCTCGACAAGTGGGTCCGCTGGTCGCTGGAGTACGTCGCGACGATCCCCGCGAAGAGGACGGCTGCAAAGAAGGGCCCGGCGAAGAAGTCGGCGACCAGCAAGCCAAAAGCCTGATGTCCGGACTTCGGGTGACCCGGGTCGAAACGTTCCTGATCGGAGGTTCCTGGCGCAACTGGCTGATCGTGAAGGTCGAGACCGACTCGGGCCTTCACGGAGTCGGCGAGGCGACGCTCGAGGGCAAGGAAGCGACCGTCGATGCCGCCGTCCGAGAACTTGCTCGGTACATCGTCGGCAAGGACGCGTTCGGGATCGAGCGGCACTTCCAGGAGATGTATCGGCGGGCCTTCTATGCCGGCGGCGAGGTCCTGAACAGCGCCATCAGCGGCGTGGAGACTGCGCTCTGGGACATCAAGGGCAAGGCGCTGGGCGTGCCCGTCTACGAGCTACTGGGTGGGAAGACCAGGGACCGGATCAAGCTGTACGCCAACGGCTGGTACCGGCAGGGCATGAGTCCGTCCGAGTTTGCGGGCGCGGCACGCAAGGTGATTGGCCTCGGCGCGAAGGGACTGAAGTTCAACCCGTGGGGAGGGCGGCCGGGGATCGACTTCCACCGGCTCGAGAACCGCATTCTGAACACGGGAATTGAATGCGTCGAAGCCGTGAGGTCCGCGGTCGGCCCCGATATCGACCTCTACATCGACTGCAACGGCATCTTCCAGACGACCGGGAACGCGATTCGGGCGGCAACCGCGGTAGAGCGCTTCAACATCGGCTTCTTCGAGGAGCCGGTCCCGCACGAAAACCTCGACGAGATGGCCTATGTCCGCAAGAAGATCGACATACCCGTGGCGACTGGAGAGCGCCTGTTCACACCCTATGTGTTCCAGCAATTGCTGGAGCGAGACGGTGCCGACATCGTTCAGCCCGACATGTCGCACTGTGGCGGGATTCTGTCGGCGTTCCGGATAGCGGCGATCGCGGACTCGCACTATGCGGCATTCACGCCCCACAACCCCAACGGCGAGGTGTCATACGCCGCGGGCGTACAACTGGCCGCCTGCGTCCCGAACTTCTTCGCCCTCGAGCACTTCCCGCCCGAGCCGTGGCGTTTCCAGGTGTGCAGGACCGAGATGAAGGTCGAGGACGGATGGCTGGAGATACCAGACCGCCCGGGGCTCGGCGTCGAGTTCGACGAGAAGGCCGCAGCAGCGCACCCGTACGAGCCGGTCGACCTCTACAACCTGCACCGGCCCGAGATGGCACTGAAGGTCCCTACGTTCGGCGACCGGCTTCGCTGAAGCACTCGGCCCCGCGCCGGCACCATGCGTTGAAGGGTTCCTCCGGCGCTGAGGCCCTCGGCCGGGTAGAAAATAGTGCCCCGGCACGCGGTCCGCTTCACTGGTGGACGACGCCACGACGGGCTATCGAAACTCGAAGGGAGGCTGTGTTGAAAGCGGCCATCTTCACTGAAGTCAAGCGTCCTCTGCTGATCGAACAGATCGAGGTCGACAGACCGCTCCCGCACGAGGTCCTGCTTCGCACCGCGGCGAGCGGCGTCTGCCACTCCGACCTCCATTTCATGGAGGGCCTGTACCCGATGGCTACGCCGGCGGTCCTTGGCCATGAGGCCGCTGGCGTAGTCGAGGCCGTCGGCTCGCTCGTGACCGATGTCAAACCAGGCGACCACGTGATCGCGTGCCTCTCGGTCTTCTGCGGCAAGTGCGAGCACTGCGTCACCGGAAACCCTGCCAGATGCCAGGACAAGCCCGTGCGGGCGAAGGAGGAGAAGCCGCGGCTCACCTGGAAGGGCAAGCCTTTGACGCAGATGGCCAATCTCGGGGCCTACGCGGAGAAGATGCTCGTCCACGAGAACAGTGTCGTTCGAATCCGCAGGGACATGCCGTTCGACGGCGCGGCGCTCATCGGCTGCGGAGTCACCACCGGGGTCGGCGCCGCGCTGAACACCGCGGCGATCCACGGCGGCTCGTCGGTCGCCGTGTTTGGGACCGGCGGAGTCGGCCTCGGCGTGATCCAGGGCGCCCGGATCGGCGGGGCCCTCCAGATCATCGCGGTCGATGTCAGCGAGACCAAACTGAAGACCGCGCTGGACCTCGGCGCCACTCATATCGTCGACAGCTCGTCGCGCGACCCGGTGCAGGCGATCAAGGAGATCACGGGCGGCGGCGCGGACTACACGTTCGAGGCGGTCGGCCTGAAGGAGACGGCCGAGGCGTGCTGGGAGGCGCTCAAACCCGGCGGGACCGCCACCATCATCGGGATGATCCCGGTCGGCACGAAGATCGAGATCGAGGGGAGCGGTCTCCGCGAACGGAAGCTGCAGGGGTGCAGTATGGGCTCCAACCGCTTCAAGATCGACATGCCGAAGTACGTCGAGTTCTATCTGCAAGGCAGGCTGCTCCTCGACCAGATGATCACGCGGCGTGGCAGACTCGAAGATGTGAACGAGGCCTACCGCGCGATGAAGGCGAGAGAGGTCGCCCGGTCGGTGCTGATGTTCGACTAGGCGGCCGGTCCTCGCGTAGAGGTGACACCCGGTTCCGGCCAGCGGTTGCCATTCGGCGCGTTGGGAGCGGGGGTTGCTGCTGTGCGTGTCCCCGCCAGATGACATCACCGGCGATATCAGAACCCGGTTTTGATGTCATGGGCGATATCACTTTCCGGGCGACCTGAAACAAGCACGGCTCACCGAAGGCCCGATGATCATCTGCAACGTAGTCAGCGTGACCAAGAGTCACGGCGCCAACCTCGTGCTGGAGGGCGTGACCCTCGAGATTCAGGACGACGCGCGCATCGGCCTCGTCGGACCGAATGGCGCAGGCAAGTCCACGCTTCTCCGAATCATCGCCGGCAGTGACTCGCCGGACAGCGGGAACGTCGCTCGTCGCCGCGGGCTCCGGGTCGGATACGTGCCTCAAGAGGTCAGCTTCGGTGACCCCGCCCCAACCGTGCTCGCGGCGGCGATGGAGGCGCGTGGGTACCTGGATGCGACCGAAGCTGAACTGAAGCAGCTCGAAGCACGCATGGCGGACCCGGCGGTCTTCCAGGACGCCGAGGCGCTTGCGCAGGTCGTCGACGAGCACGAGAGGGCGACGGCCCGGCTCGACGACATGGGCGGGCTGAACCTCGAAGGCCGGGTCCGCAGCCAGCTGCGGGCCGTCGGGTTTGGCGACGAGGACTTCTCACTGCCGACCGACGCCCTGAGCGGTGGACAGAAGAAGCTGCTCTACCTGGCGCGCGTGCTCGCGACCGAGCCCGAGCTGTTACTCCTCGACGAGCCGGACAACCACCTCGACCTGCTCGCCAAGGAGAACCAGGAGCGCCTGATCGTGAACTATCCGGGCGCCGTCGTCGTCATCTCGCACGACCGCCACCTGCTCGATGTGGTCGTCGATGACATCGCCGAGATCGAGATGATCGGCCAGCACCCAGGCCGACCCCAGCTGGCCGTGTTTCACGGTACGTATTCCGAGTATGCCGCCGACAAGCGTCTGGTTCTTCTGCGGCAGCAGGCGGCCTTCGAGATACAGCGGCGTGAGATCACGAGGCTCGAGCACGCAGCGAGGCGGCTGATGGGCTGGTCTGGAGGGCAGAACGAGAAGTTCGTAAGGCGTGCGAGGAACATCGAGAAGCGCATCGAGCGCATGGAGAAGGTCGAGCGGCCGATCATCGAGCCGACCAGGATCGGGCTCGAACTCAAGGCTGAGCGAGGCGGATTCAAGGTCCTCGAATTGAGCGGCGTTCGCAAGTCGTTCGACGAGAACCACGTCCTGCGTGGCGTCGACCTCCTGATCACTCACGGTGAGCGGGTTGCATTGATGGGGCCGAACGGCGCGGGAAAGTCGGTGCTGTTCCGCATCGTGCTCGGTCGGGAAGCTCCCACGGCGGGCGAGGTCACGGTCGGTGCCCGGATCGATCCCGGCTACTACTCCCAGGAACAGGAGACCCTGGACCCGGAGAGGACCCCGGTCGACGAGGTGCGAGGAGTGGCCCAGGTCACAGAGGAGCAGGCGCTCTCGTTCCTGGGCACATTCCTGTTCGATCAGGCGAAGTCGACCCGGAAGGTCAGGTTTCTCAGCGGGGGTGAGAAGGCCCGCCTACAGATGGCAAAGCTCATGATCCAGGGGCCGAACCTCCTGATGCTCGACGAGCCGACCAACAACCTGGACATCCAGTCGGCCGAGGTGCTCGAAGAGGCGATCGAGAGCTTCAAGGGGACTGTCTTCGTGATCTCTCACGACCGCTACTTCCTCGACCGCGTCGCGACCCGGCACGTCTACCTCGACGGTGGCCGGCTCAGGGGCGTCCAGGCGGCGCGCGGTGCGCAGGCATGGCGGCCCGACGGGGCGGCTTCCTAATCGCTGGCTGACGGAGCGATCAGCCGCACATGCGGGAAGTACGCACGAAACCGGGTGGCGTCACGGGTTAGCAGGGTGAAGCCCTCGGCCTGAGCGTGAGCCCCAATGAAGAAGTCGGGAAGGGTCGATGTCCTCGGGCCGCCGCGTTCGCGGTACTGCATGAAGGCGCGAGCTGCGGGACAGGCCGCGTCGACCGGCACCGGAACAACTTCGATTCCCGCGTCGTGCAGCGAATCGCGAAGGCTCTCCTCAGACGTGACTCCAACGCAGAGTTCCGAATAGATAATCGGATTGACACAGACCTGATCTCGATCAACAGCGTTGGCCAACGCTGATCTGGACCAGGCGCCCCAGACCGGGTCGTTTGTCCAGATGTCCACGAGCACGTTTGTATCGACGAGGATCACGACTTGTGGCCCCTCGTGATCTTCATCAACTGATCCGTACTCAGCTTCTTCTTCCATTTCACCGCGCCCAGGCGGCGCACCGCGGTTGCCCCGCGCTGATGGTGAGCTGCCATCACTATCTGAAGTCCGCCGTTGGCGTGGATGAACTCGAGCTCGTCGCCCGCCTTCCAGCCAAGTTGGTCCCGAAAGTGTTTCGGGACGGTTACCTGCCCCTTCGAAGTGATCCTGCTGACGTTCATGGCTCCAGTATTACTGAGCAGGTAATACCGGGTCAACACGGCTGTGGCGCAGGTAGCGGGTCCGTTTTCCCCCACTACCGTCGCGCAGGTCGGCTAGAGGTAGGCGTCGATCTCTCTGGGGCGGTCGTGAGCACCTCGCATCCGTCCTCGGTCACGAGCGTCGTGTCCTCGATGTTGATCGAACCGACTCCCTTCAACCGCATTGTGGGCTCGACGACGATGATCATGCGCGGCTCGATCGGACGGTCCGAGCCTTTGATCAGGAAGGGCGGCTCGTGTGCCGTCCGTCCCAGCGAGTGGCCGGCCTGGGCGGTAAGCGGCTCCCATCCCTCTTCTTCGAAGATCCGCATCGTCATCCGGTAGAGCTCGGACGGAATGGCCCCTGGCCGCACCGCGTCCCGAAGCGCCTTGTTCATGCGGAAGATGGCTTTGTGCGCCTGCCGCGCCAGCTTGCCAGGGTCGCCGCCCCAAGCGCAGGCGCGTGACATGTCGGCCAGATAGCCGTCGCACCAGCCACCGATATCGAGCCTGAATATGTGTCCGCGCTCCAGCTTGGTGTTGGTGGGGCCGACGAAATCGGCGCCCTTGGGCCCGAAGGCTACGTCAGTCCAGATGTGCCGGGACCCCCGCTTCGCGAACTCGATGCCAAGGGTCTTCTCGAGGTCCCACTCGGACATACCCTCGTAGCCTTCGCGGTACACGGTCTCCATGACCTGGCTGGTGATCTCGCCCGCCTTCCGCAAGCGCCGGATCTCCTCGTCCGACTTGAACATCCTCAGCTCGGTGAGGATGGGTTCGGCATCGACGAGGGTCGCACGCGGCAGGAACTCCCTCAGCTGCTCGGCGTAGACCATTTCGATCTGGCGCCACTCGACCGCGATATTGCCCCGATCGAGGCCCTTCTCTCTGAGAATCTGGGCCAGCAGCGCTACGGGCGTCTCCGCAACCTGCATCTGTTGCTCGCGACCCTTGACGTGGAACACGGGGCCCCAGTAGCGGACGTCCTTGATCCAGCAGCCGTATGCCTCGGGGTATCCGGTCTCGTTGGAAGACGCGGCGTAGAACGCCTTCGACTCGTCCTTCGTCAGCCCGACGAAGCTGACGATGAAGCCGGATCCGACCTCGTTCATGAGGTTGTTCTTGTCGAATCCTCGCATCCACTCGAAGTCGGTCAGGTATTCGACGTTGGGCTTGGTGTGAGCCAGGACGACATCCACGTCCCGCTCGTGCATGAGTGTGGTGGCCCTCTCGTAATCGAACAGCCGCATGTGATGGACCTCCTCGAAGCCCCACATTATCCGCCGCTGCTAGAATTCCGCGCCCGCTGGTCACAAGGGAGTCCGATATGGAGACGTTCGTAGGGGTCGGGGCGAGCCTGCCCGAGGAACAGCTGCGATTCCTCGCCCAGATCGGTGTCGACAGCGTCGCTGCCGTACCGGAGCCAGCCACGAAGGACAAGGGCTTCTACAGCTTCGAGACGCTCCTGTCGGCACGGACCCGGATCGAGTCGTTCGGGCTCAAGTACTTCAATCTTCGGCTGCTGCCGTGGACCTGGACGTACAAATGGATGCTGGGTCTACCGGGACGCGACGAGCAGATCGAGAACTACGTAACCACGATCCGAAACGCGGCTGCCGCCGGGATCCCGCTGCTCACCTACAACATGCACGTCCTGCGCTTCTACCGCACCTCACGGAACGCGCCTGGTCGCGGCGGGTCGATGGCGACCAGCTTCGACTTCGACCTGGTCAGGAACGCGCCCCTGATGTCGGGGGGGCAGGGGATCGACATGGACCTCGTGCCCGCGTCGCACCGCAAGCCGGTTACCGACCAGCAGATGTGGGCGAACCTCGAGTACTTCCTGAAGGCCGCCACCCCGGTCGCCGAGGAGGTCGGTGTCAGGCTCGCGTTACACCCAGACGATCCGCCGATTCCGCAGATCGCCGGTGTGGCGAGGATCATGCGAAGCCCGGAAGCGTTCCGGAAGCTGCTGGAGATCGTGCCCAGCAAGAGCAGCGGAGTCGCGTTCTGCCAGGGCTGCTTCACCGAGATGGGAGCCGACATCCCGGCGGAGATCCGGTACTTCGGCGGCAAGGGCAAAATCTTCTTCGTCGACTTCAGGAACGTCATCGGGAAGCCAGACAAGTTCCGGGAGGCGTTTCCGGACGAAGGTCAGGCCGACATGGTCGCAGCGATGAAGGCGTACAAGGATGTCGGCTTCAAGGGGCCGATGACACCCGACCACGTGGTCCACACGCACGGGGACACCGACTGGGGCCACCGCTACTGGGCCTACGCCATCGGCCACATCAAGGGGCTGGCCGCCGCCGTAGGCGCGTAGCCGTTTTCCTTAGTCTGCGAGGCGGAAGGCTCTCTCAAGGGTTACAACACGTCGGCGCTCGTCAACCGTGTAATAGACAGTGATCAGTGGGTGGGACTCAAGGGGGAGGGCCCAGACGTCGGTCCGCGCTATCTGTCGTCCAATCCGGGGATCCGTGGCGAGCGCCCAATCGATGGCTGACCTGATCTCATCCCACTGTTGTACAGACCCCGCCAGGCGCTCGATGTCCTCCAAGAACGTCGGGGTTTCTTCAAGGTCAAATCTGGTAGCTTCGCTACCGTCCAAGGCGTTCGGCCACCTGGTGACCGAGTCCTTCCTCCTCGGCGGTCAACGGAGCGGAACTCAGCCAGGCGGCCTTGTACGGGATATCATCGCCAGGCCTCACGAGCCTCCATCCGGGTTCGTTGTGCGACATGCGAGAAACTTCCTGGGCGTTGAATGGCCACAGATCCTCGATCACCTCGTCAACGATCTCGATCTCTTGCTTCGAAAACACCGAAAGTTCGGGGTCCCTGAGCGGAACGACGCGCTGCTGAACGCCCCAGAAGTAGTCGCGCTGTTCCAGTTGAATAACCTGCGAGTCCAACATTCGCTCGCGCGCCGGCAATAGCTGACGGGGAGCAGGCCCCTCCTCCAAGCGTTGATATCGGGCGCCGGTGATTGGCCGGCCGAGTCTTCGGTAAGCCGCGAAGTCCGCGAAGTACAGGATCTTGTTTAGCTTTGTGGCGCCGAACCTCGGGTCGTCCTGGCTCCGCGTCGCTATGTGCAGGACCAACTCCTGGAACTTTCGGGCGCTAAAGCGGATCGCTCTTGTAGCAGCCATCGGGTGCCCCGTCGTTTCGCAGCCTCATCACATTATGCGTCGAACGGTCACAAGGTCACGCCCGCTCAAGCATGGGCGAGTTGCTAGCGAACTACAGGCAGCACAACCTGGGAGGGCCGCCGGCGGTCGAAATAGACCGTGTTTCGGGCCTTCACCTTTTGCGTATGACGCCCCAGAGGCTCCTCGGTGTTCGGATTGATGTCGAAGCGAGGGAAGTTACTGCTGGCGGTGTCGAGCCTGATGCGGTGCCCACGCACAAACAGGTTTGAGATCGCCGGCAGGGGTATCCGGACCTCGTAGACCTCGCCGGGTTTCATCAACTCCTCGCGATCGAACCCTTTCCGGAAGCGCGCCCGCAGGATCGAGTCGCAAAGCGGCAGATGATACCCCTCAGGGTAGTCCTCGTTGGGCGGGTAGATGTCGAGCAGCTTGGCGGTGAAGTCGGTATCGGGGGCGGTCGACGACACCCACAACCGCACCTCGATACTGCCGGTGACCTCGATGCCTTCGGTCAGCGGAGGGGTCTGGAAGACCAGGACGTCCATGCGCTCCGCCAGCAACGGATAGGGTGGACGGCAGGCGACGAGGTCCTGCCTCTCACGCTGGTGAAGCGGGCCGTCGGGGATGATCGACTGCATCCGAGCCCTGGGAGGCACGTAGGAGCGGCTCAGGTTGTTGGGGACCTTGATCCACTCGTAGAAGCCCGTCACGTTGGCGCCGACGCTCGGCACGGGGTGTTCGGGATCGTGCGTCCAGGTTGCATTGCCCGCTGCACCACGAGGCGCGGCCGTCCCCAGGGTGCCGTCCGGCCCCAGGTAGTAGGGCGTCGCTTTCGCCCGGCGGAGCGGCCACTCCCTCTCGTCCCGCCACCGGCCTCCGTGGTCGAGGTGACCCCGCGCCGTCTTGCGCCCGGTCCCTCCACCCATTACGAACAGACGCACCGGGGTGTCGGACTCGGCGCCATTCGAGACGCCCTTGAGCCACCGGTCGAACCACCGCAGCCGGTGCTCGTTGTAGACGGTGTCGCCCCACCGGGCGGCGCTCCCGAAGTCGACGTCGACGACGTTCGTCGCGCCACCGCCGCGCATCGTGACGTGGTTCCACGGCCCGACGATGAGCCGTTGCGGCGATTTATTCCGCTTCGCCAGGTGCGAGAACTGGTTCGAGTAGTCCTCAATGAACGGGTCATACCACCCGCCCGAGAACACGGCCGGGATGTCGGCGAACGTGTCGTACCGGCCCTTCTGCTGCATCGACGGCTGGTCCCACCAGTCGTTGAAGGCGCCTTCGTTCTGGTAGTGGAACAGCACTTTCTCCAGGTTCGGGACGACCGAGATCGGCGAGTGGCCCGGACGATACGGGATCTGCCAGACGAGGTCGCGCAGGCGTTCCGCGCCCTGCTCGATGTACCGCTGCGCTACCGGGTCGTCGCGGATCTCCTGGGCGTCCCATCCGTGCAGGAACAGCGCTCCGAACATGTGGAGCGCGAATGCCCCACCCTGGCGCGCCTCCCAGTCGAAGGCGCTGGTAGGCGCAACGTCGACCCACAACGCCGTCAGGTGGGGCGGTCGCTCCATCGACGCGACGTTCTGCACGATGCCGCCGTGCGACGACCCGACCATGCCGACCCGGCCGTTCGACCAGGGCTGGCGAGCGATCCACTCGATCGTGTCGTAGCCATCGCGCCCCTCGTTCTCGTTGGCGGTGTGGAAGTACTGTCCCGTGCCCTCGGACAGGCCTCGCCCGCGCAGATCCTGAAGGACCACCGCGTAGCCGCGCGGCACGAAGAACTCGGCGACCGGGCGAATCCAGATGACCGGGTTGGACTTGTCGTAGGAGGTTCGGCCCAGAATGGTCGGAAACCTGCCGGGCGCCGGATTGCCGCTGGCGTCTGCCGGACGGTAGAGGTCGGTGGCCAGCCGGACGCCGTCTCGCATCGAAACCATGACGTCGCGCGAAGCGACGAGACCGTACCGACGGCTGCCTGCCGCGGTCTGTCTGTGAGCGCTGCGGCGACGGCGAGGGGCACTTGGCACCGGCTTCTCCTTCCGTCAGTTTGTCGAGACTTGCCCGTCGCGCATGCGGACGATCCGCCGGCAAGCGTTGCCGACCTCCTGGTCGTGCGTGACTAGCAGGATCGTCTGTCCGCGTTCCCTGTTAAAGCGCCCAAGGAGCTGCATGACTTCGGCGCTGTTGCCGGAGTCGAGGTTCCCTGTCGGCTCGTCGGCCAGGACCAGACGGGACTGGTTCACGAGAGCCCGGGCGATCGCGACGCGCTGCTGCTCTCCGCCGGAAAGCTCCGCCGGCCGGTGCCGACCGCGGTCGCCGAGCCCGACCCACTCGAGCGCTTCCGCGGCAGCTGCACGGGACTGCCCGCCGGACTTACCGGCGTATTCGGCCGAAAGTGCTACGTTCTCGGCGGCGGTCAGCGTCGGCACCAGGTTGAACGACTGGAACACAAATCCCATCGTGCTGGCGCGCATGGCCGTCCGCTCGCGGTCGGAGAGCGAAGTCAGGTCCTTGCCGTCGAACGACAACTGAGCGACCGGCGTCGAGTCGCGGTCGGGCGGCTGCAGCAGGCCGAGAATATGCATGAGCGTGCTCTTGCCGCAGCCGGATGGCCCCATGATGGCGACCATCTCGCCCGGTTCGACCGAGATGTTGACACCCTGCAGCGCCCGAACGACGTTCTGGCTTCCCAGCCGGTAGGTCTTGTGGAGGTTTCTGGCCTCGAGCAGTGGCACGGCGTTGTCCTCACTCGTATCTCAGCGCTTCGACAGGGTCGAGTCGAGCGGCTTTCCAGGCAGGGATGAGTCCGGCGACCATCCCCAGGATCGTGGCGAACACGATCGCGAAGATCGCCGTGCCGGGCGTCAAATTGAACAGGACGGTCCCGGACGAGCGGCCGGCGGCATTGGCGATGAGCACGACGATGGTCCCGAGCACGAGCCCGATGATCCCGCCGGCGAGCCCGATCAACGCAGCCTCGGTGACGACCTCGCGCACGATGCGCCAGCGACTCGCGCCGATCGCCCGCTTCACCCCGATCTCGCGCGTGCGCTCGGCGATGCTCATGGCCATCGTGTTGATGACCGAGAGGCCGCCGACGACCAGGCTTATCAGGGCGACACCCAGGATGATGGCGTTGAAGATCGCGATCGACGAGCCGATATTCTCGTCGAACTCGGCGCCGGTCAACGTCTGCGTCCTCGGGACCGTGTCCTCGATCCGCTTTGCGACCGCGGCGATGTCGGCGCCCTCGTCCGGGTAGACGACGATCTGGGTGGCCAGGTCGGACGCCCTGAGCTCTTTCTGGACGAGAAAGGGCAGGTTCTCGGCCAGCAGTATCTGGCCTGCGGCCAGCGGCATCCACGCCGAGGTATCGGGGGCGGAGAGGGTCGGCTCAAGGATACCGACCACCTCGAACTCGACCTCGCGAATCGTCATGCGATCGCCCGGCTTCTTCTTGAACTTGCGGGCGAGGTCCGCGCCCAGAACGACGACGTTGGAGCCCTCGTCGGTCGGGAGGAGCAGCCTCCCCTGCGCCGCCTTGAACGGGAACTTCTCGCGGCCACGGTCGGCGCCCGCGGTCGACGCCGAGATCATGGCGGGCAGCCCGAATCCTGCGCCGCTCGCGTCCTGGTCGAGGAGCAGGCCTATCTCGGGCATGGCGACGTAGACACCGTCGACCGCTTCGATGTCTTTTGCGGTGCTGACCGGGATCGGCGCTGAGCCGAAGCTGAAGCCCGAGTTCGTCGCGTCCGACACGATGATCTTGTCGGCGAAGTAGTTGCTGCCGCCCTCGACCAGGGCGCCGATCTTGTTCGCCATCGAGCTCATGACGACGAGCGCCCAGATGCCGATGGTGATTCCTACCACCGTAAGGGTGGTCCGCAGCTTCCGCCGCGTCAGGTTACGGATCGTCCGCACTTGGGGTCCCTCACTAGTTTAAATATAAGTGTCAGCGGCGCTCGTTAACGGCGCGTTAACGCGGGATGATCGGCAGGACGACGTGGGATGGGCGGGCGGCGTCGGCGTAGACGGTGTTGCGGGCCGCGACGGTGTGCATGTGGCGCCCCATCGGCTCGCCGGTGTTCGGATTGACGTCGAATCGCGGGAAGTTGCTGCTCGAGATGTCGAGTCGGATACGGTGTCCCGCCTTGAAGAGGTTGCTGGTCGGCGACACGTCGATGCGGATCCGGTACACGTCGCCGGGCTTCATGAGCTCCGGCTTCGTCCAGGAGTTCCGGTACCGGCAGCGGATGATCGAGTCGACGAGAAGCATGTGGTACCCGTCCGGGTAGTCGCCGCTTGCGGGGTACACGTCGAGCAGCTTCGCCGTGAAGTCGGTGTCGACCGCGGTCGACGACACCCAGAGGTTGAATTCGATCGGGCCGGTTAGCTCGATGTCCTTGGCGAGAGGCGGAGTTTCGAACACGAGCACGTCCGAACGATCCCTCAGCAAGCGGTAGGGCGGTGTGACCCCGATCATCCACGGCGCTTCGACCTGGTGCAGAGGACCCCAGGGCACGATGGTCCGCAGGTGTGGGCCGTAGGCCCTGATCCGCTCACCGCAGGGCGGAACCGCGGGAAGCGATCCGTGGTCGAGAGACGTCAGGCCGAGGCGGGCGCAGATGTTGCCACCGGCGGTCGGCACCGGATGGGCCGGGTCGAATTCGAAGCTGGCTGGTGCGCCGTTGGCCGATGGCGCCTCGGGGCTCAGCACGCCGTCGTCGTGGAGGTAGTACTTGCGGTACTCGGTGCGAGCCAGCGGCCACTCGCGCTCCGACCGCCAACGTCCGCCGTGGTCCATGTGCCCCGCGGAATTCTTCCTCCCGGTCCCGCCTCCCATCACGAATATCTCGACTGGCGGGTCGTCGTCGACGCCGTTCCGCTCGCCTTTCAGCCAGCGGTCGAACCAGCGCACTCGCAGCTCGCTGTGGCGCGGATACCTTCAAACCGAGGCCGGGCCAAAATCGACGTCGCCGCATTACGAAGCTGACGTGCGCATCTGGCCGTGCGTCCAGGGCCTGATCAGCAGCCGCGCCTTCGAGCGGTTCTGTCGGGTCAACGTCTGGAAGTAGTGAGTGACCGCCGGCGAGAAGGTGTCGTACCAGCCGCCGGTGATGAAGACAGGGATGTCGGCGTGGCGGTCGAAGTGCGCGGTGTTGTCGTTGACCTCCTGCGCCCACCACTCGTCGTACTCGCCCCGCCGGTAGTAGATGAAGAAGGTCTCTTCCATGTATGGAGCGCCCGACAACGGGGTTTTGCCCGGCTCGAGCGGAAAGCGCTGCAGCCAATCCCTCAGGAGGCGCATCCCATCGACCATCTTCGCCACGGCGTCGGGCCGGTCGCGCGTCTCCTGGGAGTCGAGCGCGTGCACGTAGAGCGCCGCATACATATGCAGCTGCATCGCCCCGCCCTCACGTGCCTCGTGCGCGTAGATCTTCGTCGGTGGCTGTTCCGGGCAGATGGCCGCAAGGTGCGGCGGCCGTTGCAGCGCAGCGTGGATCTGCACCATCCCTCGATGCGAGCTGCCGATCATCCCTACCTTGCCCGTGCACCACGGCTGATTCGCGATCCACTCGACGGTGTCGTAGCCGTCCTCGCCCTCCCACGGGTTGCACGTGTGGTAGTACCGCCCGTCGCCCTCGCAGTCGAATCGGCTGCGAAGGTCCTAGATGACGAGGACGTACCCGTGAGCAGGGTAGTAGTCGAGGATCGGGTCCCACTCGGGGTGGCGCTTGCCGATCGAAGTACGCACAAGGACCGCCGGGAACCTGCCATCGGCAGCGACGCCATCGACCGCGGGGCGGTAGACGTCGACCGCAAGGCGGACGCCGTCGCGCATCGGGACCATCAGGCCGCGGGACACCAGCGAACCGGTGAACATGCGGGGAAGGATATACCGTCACCCGATGGACGACCGCATGGTCGCCCGTCGGGCGCAGGCGGGTCGTCCAGTCGGCTGCTGAGGCGCCGAACAGTCGACAGGCTGGGCCGCCGCGGGGATATGATCTGCCGTGGCAGATGCCGGGGATTCAGCTCCCAGGCTGCCATCGAACGAATCCGGAGGAGCCTGGTTGCGCACACGAGAGTTCGGGAATTCGGGGCTCAAGACGAGTGTCATTGGCTTCGGGGGCTGGCCGATGGGCAAGGGCCAGTACGGTGAGCTCGACGACCAGAAGGCCACGGCAGCGGCCAAAGCCGCATTCGACGCCGGTGTGAACCTGTTCGACACCGCTGCTGTCTACGGCTGGGGATACGGCGAGGAACTGATGGGCCGATCCATCAAGGGCTTCCGCAACAAGATCGTGCTCGTCACGAAGGGCGGACGTCGATGGGAGCAGGGCAACACCGATCGCACGCGGGCGACCGTGTCCGACAGCTCGCCCGAGTACCTGAACCAGGGCATCGAGGACAGCCTGCGCCGGTTGCAGACGGACTACATCGACCTTTATCTGATCCACTGGCCGGACCCGACCCGGCCATACTCGGTGCCGATGGGGGTCCTGGAGCGGGCGAAGAAGGCGGGAAAGATCCGGCACTACGGGGTCTCCAACTTCACGGTTGCGATGCTCGAGGAGTCCCTCAAGCACGGCCGCCCGGCCTGTAATCAGGTCGGCTATCACATCTTCGACAGGCGCCCGGAGGCCGCGACGTTCCCATTCGTCCAGAAGAACAAGGTCGGCGTCATGGCGTACGGGTCGATGGCGCACGGCCTGCTGACCGGTGCGTGGACGCCCGGTCAGAAGTTCGGCGAGGACGACTGGCGTCGCAACGGCAAGAACTTTGGCCTCACGACGTGGGCCCCCGAGAACCTGCCCGCCAACCTGGCAATCGTCGAGAAGCTCAAGGCGATGGCGAAGCGGCACGGCAAGACCCTGCCCCAGCTCGCGATCGCATGGGTGCTGTCGCATCCGGCCGTTACCGTCGCCCTGTGCGGCGCGAAGGAACCGAAGGAAATTCTGGACGACATCGGCGGCGACTGGGTGATCCCGCAGGCGGTGCGGGACGAGATCAACCGGCTGGTAGTGGCGGAGGGCGCCGGGCTCGGCAAGGTCGGCGACCCCGGGCCGTAGGCGGCGTCCACCGGCGGCAGCGGCCCGGACCCGTCCGTGCTTCAGATGAGGGCGATCGCTCTGGTCATCCCGGCGGTCCAGCCGCCGTCGACGTTGTAGGCCGCGCCGGTAACGAAGCTGGCCTCTTCGCTGGCCAGGAAGAGCGCCACTTCGGCCACATCCTCGGGCCGCCCGATGCGCCCCACCGGCGCGATCTTGCCGGCGAACTCACGGCCGGCCGAATTCTCTTCGAGGAACGGCTGCGACATCGGGGTCTCGATCCAGCCGGGGCAGATGCAGTTGACGCGGATGCCGTCAGGTCCGTGGTCGATCGCCATTGCGCGGGTCAACTGCATGACCGCGCCCTTGGTGGCGCAATAGCCGGCGATGTCCGACTCCGCGTAGAAGCTATTCGCCGACGCAGTCAGGATGAACGATCCCCCACCCGTCCGCTTCATCACAGGGATGGCATGCTTGCCGAGCAGGAACGACCCTCGCACGTTCACCGCGAACATGTCATCCCAGTCCCGCTCTGCCAGGTCGATGACGCTCCCGCCGCGCATGATGCCTGCGTTGCTGAACACAACGTCGATCCGGCCGAACTCCCGCACCGCCTGATCGATTAGCGCTTTGACTTGGCCGGCGCTCCTCACGTCGGCGGTCACCGGGATGATCTTGCCGACCGCTCCCGCCGGGGCGGCGCCGCTTTCTGTCCCCTTCGGGAGCATCGCCGCTGTCTCGCGTGCGGAGTCCCGGTTCACGTCCGCCGCGGCGACGTTTGCGCCTTCCGCGGCGAACCTGTGGGCGGTCGCTCGCCCGATGCCGGAACCGGCGCCCGTGATCACGGCGACCTTGCCGGCCAGCCGGTTCACTCTGGCCCCCTCTTCTTCTTCCCCCTAGTCGGCGCTCTCTTCTGGCTCCCCTCCGACTTCGTGTCGCGGGGTTCTCGGACCACCGGCCCGCCCGCCTGTGGCGGCTGCGTTCGCAGCCTGTGGTACACGGCTCCCCCGAGGGCGAACGAGACGATCTCGCCCTGCGGGTCCGCCTCGAACACCGCCGCCTCGCCGCCACCTCTGCCGCCGACCACCTCGAACGTCAGCGGATCGGCCGTCGGCTCCAGGCCGGCGGGCGCATGCATCGAACGGACGCCCGGTGGCAGGACGAGCCGCAGGGCGCCGTCGCGCCACCCGACGTTCGTGAAGAGAACGTTGCGGGCGACGTAGGCGCCCAGCAGGCGGCGATACCGGGCAGGCGGCGGAGCGGGCGGGGTCGCAGCGGCGGGGCGCTGGACGAGCGCGTCGTTGATTGCGTCGAGCGCAGGGACGGCGACATCCTCGGGTGCGTTGTGCCACCCAAGATTCGTAAGGAAGATGAAGCCGACACCGTGCGCCGGATCGAAATGGACGGTCGTGCGGTGGCCCGGCAGCCCGCCGCCGTGGTTCACGTACACGCGGTCGCCGGATCGGGTCGACCGCCACGGCAGGCCGTAGCCTGCCTTCCAGTCAGGCTCCAGGATCTGCGGCCGGTGCATCTCCCGCAGCGTCGAGCGGGCGAGCACCTCGTCACCTGTCGATCCGGTCGCGCCGAGCTGGAACGAGACCCACCTGGCGAGATCGCTCACCGATGAGTACAGCCCGCCGGCCGCAAGCAGGCCGCCCAGAGGATGATGGACCGCTTCGACTGGCACGTCTGAGTGCGGGTGGGCGTCGTAGCCGG
>Ga0233425_10002767_pt1 | contig 33542 bp, 35 predicted proteins | sample Watercolumn_Towu_2_FD_181712 | JGI IMG/M metagenome (GOLD analysis project Ga0233425, IMG submission 181712) | Freshwater microbial communities from Lake Towuti, South Sulawesi, Indonesia - Watercolumn_Towuti2014_140_MG | ecosystem: Environmental > Aquatic > Freshwater > Lake | place...
TTTTAGCGCGCTTGTTGTAAGCGGAGACGGTAAGGGCAAGGTAGGTTATGGTTTTGGTAAGGCAAATGAAGTGTCAGAAGCCATACGGAAAGCCACAACGTCGGCAAAGAAAAGCCTGGTTTCTGTTTTCTTAAATGGTACTACTATACCATATCCGGTGATGGGTAGATTTTCATCTGGGAAAGTAATGTTAAAACCAGCCGTTCCGGGAACAGGTATTATAGCAGGCGGTGGCGTAAGAGCCGTTTTGGAGTTGGCCGGAATAAAAGATGTTTTAACGAAATCGCTTGGTTCGTCGTGTCCTTTGAATGTGGTTAAAGCAACCCTCGAAGGACTTCAGCAGATTTCTGATCCGGCGACAATATGCAAATTGAGAGGTAAAACAATATGAATTTAAGTGAACTTAGAAATACGCCTGGTGCGCGTAAAAAACACAAAAGAGTGGGGTGCGGCACTGGTTCAGGGCATGGTAAGACGTCTTGTAGGGGTGAAAAGGGACAATTTGCTAGAACCGGTAAAGGGCGCCGAAGAGGTTTCGAGGGTGGTCAGTTTCCATTGTATAGAAGACTTCCCAAGAGAGGATTCAATAATATTTTCGCAGAAAATTATGCAGTAGTTAATATCGACAGGTTGAACAATTTTCCGGCAGGTACGGAGGTTACGCCTGAATTAATGGCCTCATCTGGACTAGTTAAATCTAAACTTCCTATTAAGGTTTTAGGCGCCGGAAAGATTGATAGAAAATTGACCGTAAGTGCTAATAAATTCAGTAAAAGTGCGAAGGAAAACATAGAAAAAGCGGGCGGTGTTTGTAAACAAATATAACATAAATCCGCACGTTTTTTTGATGTGGATTTAATGAGGTGATAATGCTTGCGCAATTCACAAATATTTTTAGGATTCCTGAGTTAAGAAAGAGGATTTGGTTTACATTAGGACTGTTGTTTGTGTATAGGGTTGGCGGTTTTATTCCCACTCCGGGTATCGACGGAGCGCAGCTGGCTTTGTTCTTTAAAGAACTAACTAGGCGTCAAGGTAATACATTGTTCGGATTGATGAATATGTTTACTGGTGGCGCAATGGATAAGTGTACTATTTTCGCGTTGGGTATCATGCCTAATGTAAGCGCGTCGATTATTATTCAACTGTTGACTGCTGTTATTCCGTATCTTGAAAAACTAGCAAAGGAAGGACAGCCGGGGATGAGGAAAATTAATCAAATGACGCGTTATTTTACAGTTGTCCTTGCAATGTTTCAAGCGTTTTTCATAAGCTTGTGGCTGGAAAGACCGGAAAATTTTGGCGGAAAGATAATAGTTGCTGACCCGGGCTGGTCGTTCAGACTGTTAACAATGATAACGCTGGCTGCAGGTACTACGTTTATAATGTGGTTGGGAGAGCAGATCACGGAACGTGGCATTGGTAATGGCATATCACTTATTATTACAGCAGGTATTATATCAAGGCTACCGAGTGCGATTGGCTTTACATATCAGACTTTCTTTGGCCATGAAGTGGGAATTCAACGACATCCTATAATACTCGTTATAATGTTTGCTATGCTTTTTTTCTCTGTGGCAATGGTTATTCTGCTAACAATGGGGCAGAGAAAAATACCGGTTCAATATGCTAAAAGAATCGTTGGGCGCAAGGTGTATGGCGGGCAAAGTACCTATGTTCCCTTGAAAGTGAACTTTGGGGGTGTTATACCGATAATCTTTGCATCTAGTTTGTTACTATTTCCTGCTACAATAGGTGGTTTTATGCCCGGAAACGCTTTTTTGCAGAAAATTGGAATGATGCTTGCTCCGGGGAAATTGCTATATAGTTCGCTGTACGTTCTTTTAATAATATTCTTTTGCTACTTCTGGGCGGCTACCCAGTTCAATCCGATACAGTGGGCCGAAGATATGAAGAGAAACGGCGCATTTGTGCCGGGTGTAAGACCGGGACAGGCAACTGCAGAATATTTTGATTATTCTATGACTAGGATAACGCTTGCTGGAGGACTTTTTCTTGCGTTTATCGCGGTGTTTCCGTCAATTGTAGGAGATTGGTTTCAATTGCCGTATTTAGTTACGGAGTTTTTTGGTGGAACAGCGTTGCTAATCGTTGTTGGTGTTATGCTTGATACGGTCAGACAGATTGAGTCGCATCTTTTGATGAGGCACTACGAGGGGTTCATGCGTAAAGGGAAAATTAAAGGTAGATAGTTATATGGGGACAACAGATTCCGGGAAAGCTACGCAGAAACAAACGGTTAGACTGATACTTTTAGGTGCTCCAGGCGCAGGTAAGGGAACGCAGGCTCAGATTTTGGCAGAAAATTATAACGCAGAGCATGTGTCTACCGGAGATATTTTTAGGGTGTTAATAAAAAATAATTCCCCTTTGGGACAAAAAATAAAAACATATGTCGAGTCCGGGGAGCTTATTCCCGATGAAATAGTGGTAGAAGTAGTAGCGGATAAGATTAAAAAAATGGATTCCCTGAGGGGTTTTATACTTGATGGATTTCCAAGAACATTAAAACAGGCACAGATATTAGATATTACCTTACGCGAAATGAATATTTCGATAGATAAGGTGCTTAATTTTGAGACTTCCGAAGACGTAATAATTAAAAGAATCGGAGGTAGAAGGATTTGTAAAAACTGCGGCGCTACATATCATCTTATAAATCTGCCGCCAAAAAAAGAAGGCATATGCGATTTGTGTGGCGGACCATTGTATCAAAGAAAGGATGATGAGTCGTCAACAATATTGAATAGACTAAAAGTTTACCAAGAGCAGACGATTGATTTAATAGGTTACTATAAGAGTAAGGGTTTATTAGAGACAATCAATGGCGATCTTTCAAAAGATGATGCGTTTGTAATAATAAAGAGTATTTTAGATCAGTTGAAATAGAGATGATTATCATACGAAGCCGTTCTGAAATAGAAAAAATCAGAAAAAGTTGTCAGATCGCGGCGCTGGTTTTAAAAGAATTAGGGAGAAGCATAAGGCCCGGGATAAAATTGATACAAATTGAAAATTTAGCAGTTGAATTAATGAGGTCATACGGTTGTGTGTCGGCCTTTAAGGGATATAACGGATTTCCCGCGCATATATGCGTATCTGTTAATGATGTTGTAGTTCATGGGATTCCTAATGGGCAGTCACTAAAAGAAGGCGATATAGTTTCTATAGATGTTGGTGTTTCTAAAGATGGGTATTTTGGAGATGTAGCGGAAACATTTGCTGTAGGAAGAATCTCCAGTGAAGATGATAGATTGATTAGGGTAACGAAAGAATCATTGGCAAGCGGTATTGACTGCGCGAGAGAAAAGAATCATCTTTCGGATGTGTCCCACGCGGTTGAGACAAAAGTAAATGCTGCAGGTTTTTCGGTTGTGAGAGATTTTGTAGGGCATGGTATCGGTCAAGATTTACATGAAGATCCGCAAATACCAAATTTTGGCGAGCCGCACAAGGGACCGGTGTTAAAATGTGGCATGGTTCTGGCGATAGAGCCGATGGTAAATAAAGGAACATGGCGCATAAAAATTGATAAGGATAAGTGGACAGCAAGAACGCGTGACGGACAAAATTCCGCGCATTTTGAAAGTACAATAGCAATAACTGAAAATGGACCGGAAGTTTTAACTGTTGTCTGATAAAAATTGATTAGATGTAAGTGAGTAATAATGCAAGCTATGTCAAAGGAAGACGCGGTAAAAGTAGAAGGGGTTGTGCGTGAGGTTCTGCCAAATACAATGTTCAGGGTAGAACTTGAAAATGGACATAGAATATTGTGTCATATATCTGGCAAATTAAGATTGAATTTTATAAAGATCATACCGGGAGACAAAGTTTCGGTAGAGCTGTCGCCATACGATTTGACGAAAGGCAGAATTGTTTATAGGGTAAAATAATATAGGAAGGTTTACATGAAAGTAAGACCATCGATAAAAAGATTATGCGAGAAGTGCAAAATAATTAAACGAAAAGGTGTAAAAAGGGTTATTTGTACGGATCCAAGACATAAACAGAGACAAGGATAAGTGCCGACGGAGTCGGCGAGTGCACGGCGAACAGTTTACGGTTAACTGTAAGCTGTAAACTGTGAACTAATCGACGAGCGAAGCGAGGAGGTTTGAAATGCCAAGAATTGTAGGTGTAGATATTCCAAAAGAGAAGAGAATAGACGTATCTTTACGATATATATATGGTATAGGACCGGCTACGGCTTTAGAGGTTTTGGAAAAAGCGAAGGTCGAACCAAATAAAAGGGCAAAAGAGTTAACGGACGAGGAAGTCAGTCATATAGCGAATATAATTTCTCGTGACTATATGGTCGAAGGTGATTTGAGAAGAGAAATTACTGCAAATGTAAAGAGATATATGGGTATAGGGTGTTATAGGGGTTCTAGGCACAAGAAAGGGTTACCCGTTAACGGACAACGAACCCGTACAAACGCCAGAACAAGAAAGGGTCCTCGTAAGACAGTTGGTGTTCAAAGAAAAGCGACAATGCAAAAAAGTGAAACAAAAGCATAGTACAGGAGGCATATAATGGCTGAAGTAAAACCGGCAGTAACCACGGCACCAAAAGTAACTAAAAAGAAGAAGATAACAAAGCAGGTACCCAAGGGTATAGCGCATATACAGGCTACATTCAATAACACGATAGTGTCCATTACCGATTTGAACGGCAATGTTATTTGCTGGTCTAGTGCCGGAAGATTAGGGTATAAAGGCGCTAAAAAAAGTACTGCCTTTGTCGCGCAAAAGATAGCGGAACAATGCGGAAAAATCGCGATGGACAACGGAATGAGGGAATTAAAGGTGTATGTCAATGGTCCCGGAGCCGGTAGAGAGTCAGCAATTAGAGCTTTACAGTCCATAGGTCTTACAATATCACTAATAAGAGATGTTACCCCGGTGCCTCATAATGGATGTAGGCCGCCGAAGAAAAGAAGAGTATAAAAGAACAATTATAAAAAATTTATTTCGGAGGAAATATGGCGAGGTATAAAGGGCCGTTGTGCAGGTTGTGCAGAAGAGAAGGTGCTAAATTATATTTAAAGGGGACGAAGTGCGATACTGCTAAGTGTACCCTGGATCGCAGAAGTTTTGCTCCCGGGCAACACGGCAAAAGTCGTACGAAACTCTCTGAATACGGCCTACAGTTGAGAGAAAAGCAGAAACTGAGAAGAATGTATGGTTTGAACGAGAAGCAGTTTAGGCTTTATTTTAAAAGGGCCAGCAGAAAGAAAGGTGTTACGGGGGATATACTTTTACAAATGCTGGAGACACGGCTGGATAATGTTATATATCTTGTTGGGTTTGCTTTAGGCAGGCGCGTTGCCAGGCAAATAGTAAGACATGGGCATATTACATTGAATGGAAGAAAAGTAAATATTCCGTCATATCAGGTGAAGATCGGTGACGTTATTGGGATTAAAGATAGAGAAAATACCAAGAAGTTAGTAGCGGGTAGTCTGGAATTGACAGCAGGAAGATCCGTGCCTGAATGGCTTAGCGTGAACAAAGAGCAGCTTGTAGCTAAAACATTAAGAGTACCAGAGAGAAAAGATATCAATGTTCCTATAAATGAGAACATGATAGTAGAGTTGTATTCAAAATAATATAATTGCCTATAGCAAAGGTTTACGGTTAGGTAATAACACTTCAGTGTATTTGCTTGTAAGTAGTGAATGTGCCGTGCCTTGTTATAAATAACCGGTAAGGTGGCGAGGAGGTTGGTATATGGGAATAACATTAGGTCGTTTAGAGATGCCCAAACGATTTATTAAGGACGAAAATGCTTCAAAGGATAATTATGCCAAGTATATTATAGAACCGTTTGAGCGAGGATATGGGCATACACTAGGTAATGCGATGCGAAGAGTATTGTTGTCCTCAATAGAAGGTGCGGCAATTACATCAGTAAAAATAGAAGGTGTTCTGCATGAGATATCCTCAATTCCGGGTGTAGTTGAAGATGTGCCTGAAATATTGATGAATCTTAAAAAGTTGAAGATTAAACTGCATACCAGAGAGCCAAAAACATTGCGGCTAGGAGTCGATAAGAAAGGTGCGGTTACCGCGAGAGACATTGAGCAAGATAGCAGTGTCGAAATACTAAATCCAGATTTCCATATAATGACGCTGGATAAAAAAATGAAAGTGGAAATGGAGATGGAGATTAAGATAGGTAGGGCGTATGTGCCGAGTGAGGCAAACAAAGTAGCAAATCAGCCGATTGGTGTGATTCCTATGGATTCTATTTTTTCGCCCGTTGTAAGAGTTAATTATAATGTTGAGAATACCAGAATAGGACAGAGGACAGACTACGATAAATTAGTTCTAGAAATATTGACTGATGGAAGAGTTTCCCCCGACGACGCTTTAACGCAGTGTGCTGCGATCCTCAGAGAACACTTGAATGTGTTTGTTGATTTTGATAAGACAAAAGTGGTTTTTGAGGAGAAATCATCAAAAAGAGAAGGAGAGGGAAGAATACAGAAATTGTTAAGCACCAGTATAAATGAGATTGAACTTTCAGTGCGGTCAAGTAATTGTATTCAGAGGGCGAATATTAAGACAATTGGTGACTTGGTACGTAAATCGGAACCAGAGATGCTGAAATTTAGAAATTTTGGTAAAAAGTCGCTCAATGAAATTAAGAAGGTTCTAACAGGACTGGGACTGTCTCTAGGTATGAATGTTGATGAGCTTCTCAAGTCGGAGCAAGACGAAACGCCAAAACTAGGCGAGTAACCAACGAAATAAACTTTAGATAAATAGTTAGGAGAAGTCATGAAACATAGGAAAAAGGTTTTAAAATTAGGAAGGATGTCCAGTCATAGGTTTGCGATGCTTTACAATATGGCCGGAAGCTTGATTGTGCACAAAAAGATTCATACTACAGTTCCCAAGGCAAAGGCGGTTGTTCCGACAGTTAGTAAACTTATTACCTGGGCGAAGGAAGGGACGTTACATGCAAGGCGTCTCGCGTTTAGTATCTTAAAGGATAAGGATATAGTTAAGATTCTTTTTGATGAGGTTGCGAAAACTATGGCGAATAGACCGGGTGGTTACACAAGGATTATCAAGGCCGGTTTTAGACCTGGTGATGGCGCGCCTATGGCTATACTTGAGTTGGTCGGGTTTGAAAATGTAGTTGCCGAACAGCCTAAAACAAAAGAGGAAAAAAAGAAAATAAAAGAAGAAGCAAAAAAGGCCGAAAAAAGAGAAGAAAAAGTTAAAGCCAAAAGTAAAAAAGAAACAAAGTAAAACGAGATTAACCCCCTCTGTGAAAGCGGAGGGGGTTTTTTTGTAATTACGCTCCGTAACCCTTACTTATCATGCGAAATGCCAACCCAAAAATAGTAGCAGTTTTTGCACTTTATTTTCTTGTTGCGATGTCCGCTGGTTTTGCGGATATGCTCCATGCGTCAGTTGAAAAATACAATCTTTCTAACGGCTTAACGGTCATTATTGAGCCTGATCATTCCTCGTCGCTTGTTTGTGTGCAGTTTTGTGTTAGGACGGGAAGCGGTTATGAAGGTAGATTTCTTGGGAGCGGTATCTCGCATCTTCTTGAGCATCTTGTATTTTCACACGGCAGTAGTTCCTCAAATCGTTACGGCTCGAAAAACAGGGTTTCTCAGGAGTTGCGTGATTTGGGCGGAGAGTTAGATGCCGGGACATCCAAAGAATATACTCAGTATTATATCACGGTAGGTAAAGATAAATTGGATAAAACTCTTGAGCTGTTGTATGGGTTAATTTCACGGATCGAATTTGACGACGATGAGTTCAAAAAAGAAAAAGAAGTAATAGCTCATGAGATGGACTTTATTGAAGATGACCCGAGTAGATGTCTTGTAGACCAATTTTATAGAACCGCCTACTGTGGCCATCCGTTTGGAGAGCCAATTATAGGTAATAAAACATTATTTAGTGCTTTGACTGCGGATGACGTAAAAAACTACCACAAGGAGCAATATGTGCCCAGAAATATGGTTTTAATTGTAGTCGGTGACATTAATCCTGTCGGAATAAAAACCACGATTGAAAATACGTGGGGTAAACTTACAGACAAATATCCAGCGCAAATTTATTTATCCTCGCGACCGGAGGTAAAGGGGCCAGTTAAAAGTGTTGTTCGAAAAAGAAATCAAAGCACCTCTCTAGTCCTTGGGTTTTATGGGCCTTCGGTTAATTCGCTAGATATGTACGCGATGGATCTATTGGCGGAGATAGCCGGTGGAGGAAAAAGTTCACGATTAGTTAAAATATTGCGCGACAAGCTCGGGATTGTTACGAACATAAGCGCGTGGAGTTACACGCCGTCGGTGACCGGAATATGGGGCGTGAGCGCGAATATAATCGGGAAAGATTGGGGATTGACAACTAAAGCAATACTAAAGGAGATAATTAAATTGCGATGCGATGGTTGTTTAGAGAGTGAACTTAGAAAGGCAAAAAAACGCATGTTAAATAGTCACTACAATGGCATGGAAAGTTTGAACGGCAAGGCGTCGGACCTCTTTTATAGCGAATTTTACGCCAGAAATCCACTATACGGCGCTACATATATAAACGGGATATTGAAGACCACAAAAGAAGATATCTTGCGGTGCGCGCGCGAATATTTAAGAAAGGAAAACCGCGTAGAATCGGTTCTTCTACCGGAAAGTGACGATAGAGAAAGCGGGATTAGCGCAGATTATATGGCGGGGAGAGATGTTATAAAAAAAGAGTTGCCTAATAGGATGCGCGTGATTTTATGTAAGGACGATAGAGTCCCTCTGGCTCTGATAAGGATTGCGGCAAGAGGTGGTGTTTTGGATGAGGGCATTCCTGGAGTGAGTTATTTTTTAAGCCAGTTGTGGCTTAAAGAGAATCAAAAAGTTGTAAAAGATATAGAAGATGCCGGCGGAAATATCTCCGCGTATAGCGGCAACAATAGTTTTGGTGTTACTATAAAGGTATCTTCGGTTGACGCTAAAATGGCTTTGGATAACGCGAAAAAAATGATTACTGGTATGACGATTACTCCTGAGAAATATGAGCTGGTAAGGAAAATCCAGCTTGCCGAGATAAAACAAGAAATGGACGACCCGTATGGATTCGCGCTTAGAGAAGTGAAGAAGTTGTTTTTTGAAAATCATCCATACTCTAATTCAATACTAGGAACGGAAGAGTCTGTGAATAGTGTAAAAGAAAAAGACCTTAAAGATATTTTTAACCGCTACACTGTTCCTTCCGAGATTGTACTTGGCGTATTTGGTGATGTTGATACGAAAAATATTTTCTCCTATATTGAAGGAACATATGGAGCTATTCCGGCCAGGCCGTTTTTAAGCGAAAAAAATAATTATAAAATTGTTGAGAAAGTCGAAGAGAAAACCCTTGTCCGCGGGTCAGACCAGGCGATAATAATGCTGGCTTATCCGGGGATTAATATATATGATCGGGATAAATACGCTGTAGAGCTTCTTGTTGAATACCTTTCGGGTCAGGCAGGCATCCTGTACGAAGGTGTTCGTGAAGAGAGTGGATTGTCATACAGTGTCGGAGCGGTTAACTATAGCGGGGTTGAAAAGGGCGCGTTAATAATTTACGCCGCAACAAGCCCGGACAAGGTAGAGCTCGTCAAATCCATCCTTTATAAGCAAATCGCACGCGCTAAAAGTAAGGATATGCCGGGAAAAGAATTGGACGGCATTAAGAATTACCATATAACAGAGACGGAAAATGCGTGGCAGAGTATGGGCGGTTTTTCGTCGGAGATAATGTCGGATGAATTATATGGTTTAGGTGTTGACTATTATAAGCAATATTTGGATAATATTAGAAAAGTTACTGCGGCGGATATTAAAGCCGCGGCGAATAAATATTTCAAAGACAATTGGCGTACGCAATTAGTTGTAATGCCTGGGAAGGACACGAAGGTAAAAACATGAACTGGGATATAAAAAAATGTGAAGGTAAGTGCATGAAATGTAATAAGCTTCTTGAAGATAGGGAGGAGTATTATTGTAGGTTGTTTTTGGAACAGAGCGGTCCGGTGCGGGAGGACTATTGTAAAGATTGCTGGGGTAAAAGAGATGATACCGCGAAAGGATATTCAACCTGGACAGGAAGATATAAGCCTGAGCCGGTAGAAATCGAGGATAATCTGATAGAAGAGCCATATCTGAAACATTTACTCAAGAAATGGCTTCATTCAACGGAGAGACTTCATCAGTGTTTTTGTTATGTGCTTGCCATATTGTTGGAGCGGAGTAAAATATTTTCTGAAAAACCTGCCGTTAAAACCCCTGAAGGGAAAGAACAACTTGTATACGAGGACAAGGAAACAGGCGAAACATATATTCTTGATAATCCTCACCTAAGTATAAGAGAACTTGGCGAGATAGAAACTCAACTACAAGAGCTCATAAAACAAGAATTACCAGGCGCCGGGAAATAAGCTCTTACCAGCCGCAAAGCGTGGCGAGGTCTACGACAGAGTGCGCAAAGTTCACAAAGAAAAAGAACGATCCTGAATTCTCTGTGTTCTTTGGGGGCCTTGTGAGTGCACAAATGGGAATATGAAAAATAAAGAAATTGCCGACATATTTTTTGAAATAGCAGAAATGATGGAAATACTCGGTGACAATTTATTTAGGATAAACAGCTATAAAAAGGCCGCTAGAGTCCTTAATGATTTGACTGAAGACGTTGAATTGTTATCTAAAGAAAACAAGTTGAAGGATATCCCAGGTATTGGGACAGGCATGGCGGAGAAGATCACCCAGTATATTGCAGAAAGAAGAATAGATAAATATGAGGAGCTAAAGAGAGAAATTCCGGAAGGCGTAATTCGTCTGATGGAAATTCCGGGTATGGGCCCAAAAACAGCTCAACTTGTTTTTAAGGCACTTAATATTACAAATATTGAGGATTTGCAAAAGGCGGTTAAAGAAGGGAAGTTACGGGGGCTTCCGGGAATCGGACAGAAAAAAGAAGAGGCCATACTTAAGGGAATTAAAATTATTAAAGATTTGGGTAATAGGATTCTTCTTGGTGTTGCCTTGCCGATAGTCAGCGAAATGGTGAAAAAGATAAAACAAAACGGTGCTAAGCTTGTTTCTCCCGCAGGTAGTCTACGCAGAATGAAGGAAACAGTTGGAGATATCGACATATTGGTGGGCGATAAAGACGGCAGGAAAATAATTAGTGATTTTGTTCGGCAGGGAGGGGTCAAAGAAGTCTTAGCCGTGGGCGACACAAAGGGTCGTGTAATTGTAGAGGGGGGTACACAGGTGGATATTAGGGTTGTGAGCCCCGATTGTTTCGGCGCGGCCTTGCAGTATTTTACGGGATCCAAGGAACACAATGTGCGTTTACGGGAAATTGCTAAGACGAAAGGCTTGAAAATTAATGAATACGGAATTTTTAAAGGTGATAACAAAATAGGCGGAGAGAAGGAAGAAGATATTTACGAGTTGTTGGGGATTGAATGGATCCCTCCGGTTTTGCGTGAAGACAGAGGGGAGATAGAAGCGGCACAAACTAAAAAACTTCCGCGGTTGGTGGCAATGGAGGATATAAAATGTGATTTACATGTTCATTCAAATTGGAGCGACGGCACAACCGAGATAATGGCTTTGGCTGAAGAGGCGGAGAGATTGGGTTATACGCATATTGTGATTTCAGATCACTCACAGTCTTTAAAAATTGCTAACGGACTTGATTTAAAAAGGATTGAAGCGCAGATAGAAGAAATAAAAAAAATTAATAAGGATTTAAAAGGATTTAAGCTGCTTTGCGGAAGCGAGGTGGATATTAAGGCTGACGGTTCGATGGATTTCCCGGATTCTATTTTAAAGGAATTGGATGTTGTTATCGGAGCAATACATACGAATTTTAAACAAGAGAAAAAAGTTTTGACCGGTCGAATCATAAAGGCTATGGAAAATCCGAATGTTGATATTATTGCGCATCCTACAGGCAGATTGATAGGAGCAAGGGAGGCGTATGATGTTGATATGAATGAGATAATAAAAGCGGCGCATAATACAAAAACCGCTCTTGAAATAAACTCGCACTACGATAGACTGGACCTGCAAGATATTTGGGCACATAAAGCGAAAGAAAACGGTGTTAAAATGGCAATAGGGACTGATGCGCACCATATTGATAATCTTTGGATGATGCGTTTAGGTGTAGGATTAGCAGGACGCGCATGGTTAGAAAAGAAGGATATTCTGAATACCTTGTCTCATGATAGTCTGATTAAATACTTGACAAACTAATATATTTGTGTTAAAGTGTGTTCAAATATGGTCTCAAAGAGGGCAATTCATAATCTTGCTAGTACCCTTCTACAAGCAGGTTTCCTCAATGAACGCGAGAAGGAAATCCTACAATTAAGGATCGGACTAAACGGAGAGCCGCCTTATACGCTCCAAGCGATCGGACAAAAATATAATATTTCCAGAGAGCGTGTACGTCAAATAGGTACCGCAATAATTAGAAAAACCAAAATTCACATGCCGGAGGCGAAGGCAATAGCCAGAAAAATATTCTCGAAGGCATGGGAACCTAAGTATTTCGAAAAAGAACGCAAAATGGTATACAGGCGCGCAGGAATTAAAAGAAAAAAAACCATGATGCGCAATAGGGCAAAGAGATTGGCTGAAGATATAGAGTCATACGCTGTTACGAGAGAGGGTAAGGACAATATTAATTGTAATTTTAAATACCTGCGGATACGATATAGGAAGAATAAAAGCCTTTTTGATCAAGATGTGGTAGATAATGTGAAACAGTTGAGAAAAAGATGGTCAGATGTGAAAAAGACAAGAAGAACAACAATAGCGCCGGTTCAAGAATCTACGCAACAAATGATAATGCAACAAGATATTAAGCATCAAGAAATACCGCCCGAAACAGTGATTCGGCAAGATTTACCAAGTGAAGAGAACCAGCCGCCTACTACGATTGTTTGAAACAGGACGAGCGAGGCTCATCCTGTTTCTTTTTCGATTTTATTTAAGCGACTTTTTCCGTAGATTTTTTCCAGCAGCGTTTGTTGCAGAAAAATTTTCCGTTTCTATAATACCACATGCCGCGTTTTAGCGCTTTATTGCATACCGCGCAGTTTGAAGCTTTCACTTTTTCCGGTTTTGCGTCGGTTTTTGCAGCCGCTTCTTGTTTTTCCGCGGGTGCCGGTGCCGGCGCTGCTGCATCTTTTGTTTCTTCTGACATACAATCCTCCTTGATTTTAAAATAATATTAAAGTAAAATCTACCCCTAACGACGGATATTAACGAACAGCGCAATATGTTATCACATTCAAAGGAGGTTGTCCAATGAGTTATAATGAAAAATTAAGGAGTAAATTATTAAAGGTATTGAAAAAGAAATCGCTGATTTTTGGGGATATTGTACTTGCCAGTGGAAAAAGGAGTTCCTACTATATAGATACGAAGATGACGTCATTAGATAGCGAAGGCGTTGTCCTTTGTGCCAAACTATTCTATAGTCAGTTGAAAGGAATAGATTATGTGGGAGGGCCTACAATAGGAGCGGATCCGTTCATTGGTGCGGTATTGTACGAATGTCACAAGCATAGAAGGAATGCCTATGGATTCTTAGTTAGGAAAGAATCAAAATCTCACGGAACGCAGAAACTGGTAGAAGGTCCTTTGAAGAAAGGGGTGGAGGTGGCTCTAATGGAAGATGTTATTACTACCGGGGGATCTGTTTATCAGGCAATTCAAACCGTCGAGAATTTTGGAGCCAAGGTTATCAAGGTGCTGGCTGTTGTAGATAGGGAAGAGGGCGGAGTCAAGTTTTTAGAAGAGAAAGGATATCCAACATATCCGATATTTAAAAAATCTGATCTGGGAGTATAAAGAAGCTACGAAGAAACGAAAGAACTGAAGAACTGAAGAACAAAACAGCCACAGACGAGCTATGCTCGCGCTGATGAACATGGATAAAAAACTGTGTTAATCTGTGTTTATCTTTGGATCCTTTTTATTGCTAAATAACTGCGCTTTTGTGATGACGAGTATTTGCTCTCCTTTATTATCAATTAATTGAATTTTGCCGATATCGTAGAATTTATATTTTTCGCATACCGCTTTTATTGTTCGTAGGCACAGGTCGATAACTTCTTGTTTTACATCAAGTTTGTTACTTTTCTTTGGCGTAAAAATTATCTTAATGGTGTTACTGCTGGGATCGCTAATTTTTATTTTTCTGTTTATATTTCCCTCAACATCAAATTCGGTTTTGATGGAAAACTGAGATTCCGGAAGATCAATTTCACTTTTATCATCCTTCTTTTCTGACTCTTTCTTTTTGCCCTTCCTTTCTTCTAATATCTCGGCCTGAATGCGTTGCGTTATTTGAGTGGCAATGAAATCCTTAAAAGTCAGATCCTCAACATAAAAATCATCTGCGTTCCAGTCCTGGGATGTGCCGAGAAATTTGAATTTATCGGGGAGGGTGTCTATGGTATATACGCTTTTAATGAAAGGATTTAGATCGTCTATTTCCACAAGAAAATATAATTTGTGTATTGTGCCGGAAGGATATTGAATCTTACCGGCTTCTTCGGAGCTTGTGTTGAATTGTTCTTTCGCTTCAAAATAGTAGAGCCTTTCCTGTCCTCCGACAGCAACAGAGTACATGTTTATCCTGTACCATTTTATGCCGGTCTTTTTGTTTAAATCTGTTAGTATTTTTATGAATTCTGGGCAAAGATCGGTAAGTTTTGTACCGGGAGCAAAATTATTAACAATAACCTGTATCATGTTGCCGCTCTCTATGTCACGTATCAGCTTAGATAATCTATTTTCTCCCCAGCGCAGGGTGGATAGCCGCATATTTTTTATAAGTCTGCTGAAGTAATCATCAGGTGACATCCAGCCGGCGATAACTTTTTTTAGGTCATCCACATAACTATAAATTACCACTTCGATGCCGAGCTTACTTTCGTATCCTACTATAATAAAGAAGTCAAGCGCGGTATCGGTGCTAAGGCATATGCGTCTAATGACTTTTAGAACGTCCTGAATTTTATCAAGTGCTTTTTCTTGGAGCTTGAGATTCATGTCTACGAGTTCGTCGAGATGAATCCTGACACAAAGGGTTTTGCCGGCGATTTTTACGTCAATCTGTTCGGTTAGCTTATATTCGTCTTTGCAGAGTTTTTTTATGGCATCAGGTATCTTTTCTCGTGGGTACGTTGGCTCAAACATCCTGCCGCATCCGGAGGATGCGGCGAGAAGTGTAATAACCGTGATAAAAATAATGCAATGCTTCATTATTTAGTTTCGCCAGGTTTATTATCCGTAGGCGGAGTGGGACTAAACGGAGAGCCAAAGGTATCTCTGAACTGTTTTAATAATCCTGCTTCCTCAACCTTTCGTGTGGATGTTTTTCCGAATTTCTTGCAAATTGAGTCTATATCGTCATATTCAAGTTCATCCTTGGAAAGTAAAGCATCAGCAAGTTCCTTCAATAATACAGATTCCTTGACTAATAACGCCTCAACTTCGTCGTAGCAGGCCTTTAAAACTGCTTCTATTTCCTTGTTTAACTTGTCTTTTGTGGAGTCGGAAAGGTGTTCATATTCAAAGTAATTCCCCAAATTGCTGCCGGGGCCCATGCCAAATCTGCACACCATATTTTGTGCCAGCCACGTGGCTCTTTTAAAATCGGATGAAACGCCGTCTGTTGTAAAACTAAACCTTTGCTTTTCTGCAGCGTATCCCGCGAGAGACGCTTTGATTTCGGCCATCATCCATTCTCTGTCGTGTCCTATAATTTCCTGTAACGGCTGGTGCCATGCAACGCCAAGGGTTTCCTTTCTCATGATGATAGAAAGTTTAAAAACGTCATCAAGGGGATGCAGGTAATATAGAACTATCGCGTGTCCCGCCTCGTGATAAGCGGTATTCAATTTTTCTTTTGGCGCTATTTTCCGTTTTCTTTTAAGTCCAAGATATATTCTCTCTATGGCTTCAGAAATATCTTTGTGTTGTACGACGTCCCTGCCGTATCTTGTGGCTATGAGCGCAGCCTCTTTAACAATGTTTTCTATGTCAGCAGGGCTATTGTCAACTGAGATATTGGCGAGACGCCTACAGTCAATGGTAGGGTCATACTTTACCTTGCCAAGATAATACTTAAAAAGTTTTTCCCTGTCATCCACAAGAGGCCTTTCAATATAGACCTTCCTGTCAAATCTGCCGGGTCTCAGCAAGGCAGGGTCCAGTTTTGATAAATCGGCATTTGTAGCGCCGATCACAATGATGTTTTCTTTTGTGTCACGTAGACCGTCCATTTCTGACAACAACTGGTTCTGTGTGCTATTTGTTTCCATGCCTCCGCCGCCCCACATATTAAAAGAACGAGCGCTCCCTATGACGTCTAGTTCGTCTATGAAAATAATACACGCACCATAGGCCTTAGCATATTGGCGGGCTCTTTTAAATAAACTCCTAACCCTTCCTGCTCCTACGCCGACAAATACTTCGACGAACTCACTGCCTACCATAGGCATAAAAGGTATGTCTGCTTCGGTGGCGATTGCCTTAGCAAGTAAAGTTTTGCCGCACCCCGGAGGACCTACCATCAAAATACCTTTAATGATTTTTCCGCCTATATCCTTTATTCTCTTGTGGTCTTTAATAAGGTTGACCACTTCCATTGCTTCTTCCTTTGACTCTTCGAGGCCTATCACGTCGGTAAATTTGACGTTTACCATTTCACCGCGGATCATCTTCTTTCTTGTGCTTGTAAGGCTACCTCCAGTTAAAAACATCCGATACAGGGTTACGAAAACAACTGCTTGGATTAGTCCTTGAGGTATCCATGCCGGTTGTTGTGCTAGAATGCTTTTTCTTGTGTAGCTGTCTATGGTGATAAATGCTTCGATTCCCCAACCCAAAAGAGCGATAACCATAAGGAAAAACAGTGCAATCAGTATCTTGACATAATGGAACTGAAAAAACAGCGCCATTCTTAAAGCAAAGCTAGATTTAATTCTTTTCATGCGGACCAAACCTCCTTACGCCAAAACAATCGTTGGTGGCTCAATGTAAACATAGATAAAAAGCCCTCTCCATGCTGAGGGCTTTCTATCGTTGAGTACGGGAAAACAGCTGCCTTTAAATGTCCTCTATCCTGATAACCATAGTCTGCTCAATGTGGTCCTGTTTGTTTACGGATGCGGTTGCTATGGTTTTGATGGACTTCAAAGTATTAAGTAGTGGAATTACACTGTTGTTGATTGTAGCTATTGTTGCCTCTGCTTGTGCTTTCTGTTGATTGTACTGAGCTAGATCGTCAGCGTTTTCCGGCGCCGGTCCCTGCGGAATACTCATTTGCTGCAAATTAGCGATCCAGCCGGAAATTCCTGTCGCGACATCCATAAGGCGTTCCATGTTGATAAATGTTGATTGGTTATTTTCTTTTGGGACGACGCTAGCCAGTTTGGCGTAGGTTGAGTCCTGGAGTATCGATTTTCCTTTCCCTTTTTTAATATCGATCATTTCCTGAAGGGTTTTTGCCGTTGCGCCGATGACAAGGTAATCGTCGATATAAGTATATCCCGGGGCAATGCCTGCTCCTACGAGAGGAAGCTGTATGGTTTTAATTTTTTGCCCGTCATAATCTTCTTCTTTGAAATTTATTTGGAATCTCAAGGACGGAGCAGTCTCCGTCTCGCTTGCTGTTGCTTCCGCGGTTTTTTCTTGAGTGCTTTTTGTTGTGGGCTCCGCGACCTTTGCCGCTTCTGCCGCCGCTTTGTCGTTGTTTTTCTTTGTCAAGTCGGTTATTGTTTTTTCGATCTTGTCCTTATTATTCACCTTTACCGCGAGTCCTAATTTTGGGACAGGGATAAATCCTTCGGTATTAATGTCTGAAAATATGAGAGCAACCTCGCCGCCTAGAGAGGCTAAAACGTCGGAAGCTATGTTGACTCCCCAGTCCTTTTCAAAGCCCAATAGCGCGTTTAGAATTGTCTGTGCTTGATCAGGTGCCTGTGTTTTCAGGTTTGTCTGCCATAGGTTCCAAAGGGCAGGCAGGTCAATAGTTGTCGCTCCGATATAAAGCAATGTCTTCTCGGGCGTGAAACTCAAGGTCTTGGCTATTTCCGGTTTTGTTTCCCACATTTTCTTCATTTCGGGGGATAGCGCGCTTGTGTTGGGATATATGTAGAGCTTTGTTACTAAACCATCTTTTATCTCGGTCCAGCCGCCGATGTAGTTTATTGAGTCAAGACCGACGGAATTTACTTGTGCCTGAGCACCTTCTGTGCCGGGAATTGTTAGCCCAGAGAAATAACTTTTCATCTTCGCGAAATCCATATAAAACGTCGCGGCGACATTTGTATTAGCACCAACAAAACCGGAAAGTTTTTTGAAATTCTCCGTTGAAGCAAGAGATGTTTTTGACTGTCCCGAAGAAAGGTCCGCCACTTCCTGAACCTGAGTGAGGGTGTCTCCAACGCCGACGGTTAGAATGTTATTCGCAAGGAAAAAGTAAATCTCCGGCTGATCAGCCGAAGCGGCTTTAATGTGAACGATCTTCTCCTTTTTATAGTCAGTCTCTTCAATCTTCGTCGGATCATCTTTCTTTATCTTCTCGATTATGGGATTAGTTATGCTCTGTAGGTCTTGTCTGTTTTTTCCTTCAAAAAGGAGCAGTATTTTTGGCGGTGCCGTTTGTTCCTTGCCAGGGATTACAGCGATTACTAATTGTGTGCCGGCCAATTTCATGAAATTAGCCTCAGTGAGGTCAATGCCTATATTGTCCTTGAACTGCTTCTGGAGGTCCTGAATCCCGGTGGATATCTGGGCTTCCTGCAGGAGTTTAAGCCCGGTCAATTCTTTCCAGAAGTTGCTTGTTTTGACGTTCTTCCAGATAGTTTCAACATTCTGTATGGAGTAGTAGAAAGCCACCTCTTGCGGCAATGTTTCAGAAATAACCGCTTTTTTCGGTGCCTTCATCATTTTTAGTCCTACAACAGCGACAACAGCTATCACAACAACCGCGACCACTGCCAATAGCCATTTCTTCATACACCATCCTCCTTATGCCTTATTGACAAAAACCTACAATTCCACGCAAAAATAAACACTAAGTATATATTTAACCATCATTAGGGATGCACAGTCAAGGAAAAAAGACTTGTGCAGTGTTGAGTGGCAGTAGCTGTTTTTTTAAAATCTGAGGCTTAATGCCGAGTCCAAGATTTTTGTAAGCGCTTTGCCCGATCTGAAGGTAAACGCGGTTCCGGTCGTATTCTAACAAAGTGGCTTGCGTTTCTATTTTCCGCTTGAATATGTCCACCTTGTGCAGTCAAGTGCTCATGTGCATAATGTTTTAATGTTTTCTCGACAAAAGTAAGAAACTTTAAAGAGCTGGAATCGAACTTTGATATTCTGCTAGTCAAGCAAGAATTAACTGCTTTAGATAAACCCATCCAAAAATTATTCGGCGTAGCTCCTGCTCCAAAATACTGCGAAATTATCCAAATTTGTGCATGTGAGATTTTATGTTCTTCTCCAACTAAATAACTTCCATTCTCAAATGATTTCTTCATTTCATCCAATATTCCCTGCGTTGGCCACCCCATTTTTTCCGCGAAAGCAATCATATATAAATCGCTAACAAATTCATGTACCGCTTTATTATCCAAACCTCTCGACCCTAAATTATGTTCTGTAGAAAGGACATTATGCATTGTCTCGTGCGCAAGAGTAGCAAGCATATCTCTCCCCGTTTTGCCTTTTCTAAGATATGCGGTCCCTATTTTATAGGTACTTTCTGCGTTATCATAACCCCTCTCCGATCGTCCTCCCATCGCGTGTCTAGTATTCTCTTCAAACAAGTCGTCGTCTTTGAGTAGTCCAAAATTTTGCCGGGACCATATTATCATTGCAACGGAATAAACCTGGACTTCTTCCATAGCTGTAGGAGAAATGAGTAATTCGTCAACAATACCTACATTCCCATCTTCACCTACCTTTTTAAACAAAACTCCTTTTGATAAAATACTTTCTAGAGCTAATTTCGCAAGGCGGAGTATCTTTTGTTATTTTGCTCTTCCGATTAGAAGGAGTATTAAAAGGCTGTCTGTTGGTATATCGCGGAGATTTTTTCTAGCATTATTTCTTTGGAAAAATACTGTTCTGTTCTGTTTCTAGCGGCTTTCCCTAGTCTTTGTCTTAGGGTGTTGTCGGAGAGAATTGTGTTTAAGGCGTCCGACAACGCTCTTGCTTTTTTTGGCGGTACTGTAAAGCCGGTTGTGCCGTTTTGATTTATCCAGTCTACCCCTGTACCGAGAGAGGTGCTGACTATGGGTTTAGCGCTTGCCATTGCCTCAAGCTGGGAAATACCAAACGCCTCGGTTTTGAAGATAGATGGAAGGGTGAACACGGAGCAATTCGCGTAATATTTAGGTAGTTCATTTTCTGCAATATCTCCAAGAAAGTGAATTTTTGCCGATAAATTTAATTTTGCGGTGAGTGCCTTTAATTTCTGTTCTTCGCTCCCGGTTCCAACAATGTTTAATTCCGCGTTTACTTCGGTCATTGCCTGAATTAGATATTCCAGACCTTTGTAATACCGTAATCTTCCTACGAATAGCACATTTGGTTTTTTTGGTTCCGCATAGTGAAAATTTGAGATATCGATTCCAATAGGTATCACAACGCATTTTTCTTTAAATCTTTGTAGAAACGGTGAAATTTCGATGTAATTTGGAGATGTAACTATTATGCGATCGCATCGCTCGAGAAATTTGTTTAAAAGCGGGGCATATAAGGGCATTGCCCATTTCTGACGGACAATGTCGCTTTGATATGTCGCGATTACCCTGCCTTTTGCCCGGGCGATAAAATAACTCGCCATAGCTGTTGGGCACGGAAGTTGGAAGTGCAGGATCTCGGCATCTGATTTTTTTAGGAAATGCGGCATCGCCGGAGATATGGGCGCGCTCTGAACGGCAAGTAATGAGCCTGCGCGTGTGACTCTTACGCCGTTTATAATTTCCGTCACAGGCACAAAATTTTTCCCCGCGGTCAAGACTTCTATCTGAAACCGATCTTTTAATCCTTCGCAGAGCGTGTTTAAGTGTTTTTCAATTCCACCGAAAGTGGGAGGGTAGTAATTGTTGTAGATGTGCAAAATCTTCATATTAAATAATCCAGTTTTTCTGAGTGATTCTTAAATTAACGTTCTGATTTATCGTCTTCCGATCACTCAATCCTTTAGAAATTAAACTAAATAAGGGTGCCTTTTCATTATTCCTAAACTTGAAAAAAATTGCCGTAAAAAGCCTGTAAAGATGTACTAGCGTGTAAAGGAAAATGTATTTTGCCGGATAATAACGCAGGGTGGTTATGAGGCAATTTCTGAAACCATAAAACCGTCTTATTGTCAGGTTTGACTTGTTTATTGTGCCGGAGATGCCGCGTTTGTGATAGATGATGGATTTTGGCTCATAAAATATTTTGTATCCGGCGAGGCGCAGGCGCCATGAAAGGTCGACGTCTTCAAAAAGGCAGAATAGATCTTCGTCAAAAAAACCTACGTTTTTAAGCGCGGAAACTCTTAATAAAACTGCCGCGGCACAGGCGCCAAAGATTTCTTGGGTATTTTGATATGTTGGGCCATCAGGTAAATTTAATCCTATGTCCCGTACGCTGCCGTATTTATAGGGGATTTGACCAGCGGAGTCAATAATATCAGGCGCGTTTAATTTTAAGATTTTAGGCTGTACCGCGGCAATCGAATTATCGGCGCGAATGATATCGAGAAGCGGGCTAAGAAAGTCAGGTGAGGCGGTCGTGTCGCTATTTAAAAGCATGATGAATTCAGGACTAAACTTCTTTAAGGCAAAATTAATTCCTATGTTGTTTCCTTTTGCGAATCCATAGTTTGTGTCATTAACAACTAAATAAATATTTTTAGGTAAGCTGTTTTTAAGTGTTTCCAGTTCTTTGTTGTCGGACCCGTTGTCAACGACGACAATATTTGGCGCGCTATTTAACGATTTCACGCAATTTGCGGTGTCCGCTGAACTATTCCAGTTTAAAATGACCGTGGCTACATTTTCCATAGATTGCGCATGAATTGCCGCAGCATATCAGTATGTTCTTTTCTCTTATTCCTTTTATAGTCGCTTAAGTAGTAAAGAGATCTTACGAAAAAATATTTAAACCATGTGTTGATGATAATAATTACCTTTACGACATTTGCTTTTGTTTTTGAATGATGCTTTCTGAAGAAGTATATCATTCCGTAAAAAAATCTTCCTGCCAATTCTGTATAGGTGAGTTTACTTATGCTTTGCGCGCCGATGTGGATTGCCCTAATTGACGGCACATAAAGTATTTTATGCCCAGACTGGTGAATCCGATAGCAAAGATCAACATCTTCGAAAAAAAGTGGGAAAACCTCGTCGAAAAGGCCTATTTTTTCTAAAATATCTCGGCGTACCAAGAGACACGCGCCCGGGACTTGCTCGATTTCAATAATATCACTGCTGGTAGAGGAGGACCAAAGTTTATTTTTAAGCCAAGCGGATTTTAGGGTGAAACGTTCAAGCAAAGTATAAAAGAACAGTACCTGAAGGATAGACGGGAACTTTCTAAAATAGCCCCTTGTGTCTTCTTCCATATTCTGGTCCAACAGAGATATTCCGATGGCGCCCGCCGAAGGATTATTGTCCATAAAATCTATCATGTCATTTATTGTGTCTTCAAAAAAAACAATATCCGGATTTAGGATCAGGGCATATTTGCCATGTATTTCTCTTAGCGCCAGATTGTTTGCCTTGCCAAAGCCAAGGTTGTCGGTATTCTCTATCAAATGAACGCTAGGAAAACGCGTCTTCACGATCTTAGCGCTTTCATCTGAAGAATTGTTGTCTATTACAAATATTTCTAGATCCTTGTAGGTGCTGTTACTAATAGACTCAAGGCATTTAACCAATAAATCTTTGGTATTCCAGTTTACTATGGAAATGGAGAGTTTCATTAAAGCAAATATTCTTTCAGCGCTTCATCCCACGATTGTAACGTGCATCCGGCTAACGATTTAAATTTGTCCGGACTCAATACGGAATAAGACGGCCTCTTTGCAAGGCGGTCTAGCTGATTTGATTTTATCGGTGTGATTGTGGTTGGTAAACCGCGCAATTCCACAATTCTTTTCGCGAAATCATACCATGAACAAGCTCCGGTGTTAGTGACATTTACGATGCCGATGGGGTTTTTCTTGATAAGTATCCCAAGCGCTCGGGCGAGTTCCGTCGTGTAGGTGGGGCAACCGATTTGATCATCTACGACCGTTAGTTCTTTCTGGGAAGAGGCTTTTTGCAAGATAGTATCTACGAAGTTCCTTCCATGAGGGCCATAAAGCCATGCGGTGCGTACGATTAAATAATTTTGTAGTATCGATTGAATTTGTTTTTCTCCCTCAAGTTTACTCCAGCCGTAGGTGTTTATCGGATTTGTGGCGTCTTCCTCGGTGTAAGGCGAATTTTTCTTGCCGTCAAAAACAAAATCCGTGCTTATATAAATGAGTTTTGAATGTGAAAGTTTGCACGCCTGTGCCACATTTTCAGCACCCTTGGCGTTTACTCTATACGTGAGTTCTTTGTTTTTTTCGCAGTTATCTACCTCCGTGTACGCCGCGGTGTGGACAACTACATCCGGCTGAATTTTAAAAATTTCTTCTTTTATCTGTGACTCGTCGCTTATGTCGGCGTCCTCTATGTCTATTCCGATAAGTTGATAATCAAGGTTTAATTCTTTTGTGGCGGCCCATCCTAACATTCCACGCGCTCCGGTCAAAAGTACCTTCTGTCGAGTTTCTTTCATAGAAATGCTCCCTATTATGATTAGCCGTTTTTAGCTGTTGTTCCCTGCTGTTTGTCTCTTTCCAAGTAATGCTTTCTGTAATATTCCTTGAAGGCGCCGCTTTTTATTTTCCGCCACCATTCTTCGTTTTCCGAGTACCACCGCACGGTCTCCTCAAACGCGGTTTTGAATTTGTATTTCGGTTCCCACCCTAACTCTTTAATTTTTTTAATGTTTAATGAGTATCTTCTGTCGTGTCCGGGCCTGTCGGAAATGTATTGGATTAGAGCATCCGGTTTATCCAAAAGTTCGAGAATTTTTTGGGCTATTTTTATGTTTGGCAGAAGATTTCCTCCGCCGATATTGTAGACTTCTCCCCTTGTCCCTTTTTCGATAAGAAAATTTATTGCGTCACAATGATCTTCAACATAAAGCCAGTCCCGCATCTGTTGTCCGTCGCCGTAAATAGGGAGCAATTTATTTTCTATGGCGTTTGTGATGCATAACGGGATTAATTTTTCAGGATATTGATATGGGCCATAATTGTTTGACGCGCGTGTAATTATCATGGGCAGTTTGTAGGTCACGAAATACGAATAACATAACCGGTCTGCTCCGGCCTTTGTGGCGGAGTAGGGGTTGGTGGGTTGCAGCGGATACTCTTCGGTAGAACTGCCTTTTTCGATATGTCCGTAAACTTCATCCGTGCTTATCTGAACGTATAGGGACAATCCCTTTAGGCGTGAAGCTTCAAGAAGGGTGTAGGTACCGTAAATATCCGTTTTAATAAAATCATCCGGCTGATTGATTGAGCGGTCAACATGTGTCTCGGCAGCGAAATTAACCAAAATATCAGGGCGGTCCGCCGTAAAAATTTCCTCGACAATATTCCTGTCCGCTATGTCTCCTTTAACGAATTTATATCTGGGATCTTTTTCTATTTCTTTCAAATTGTCCAGGTTGCCGGAGTAAGTGAGCTTGTCTAGATTAATTACCTTCACATCCTCGTGAGTTTTTAAAATATACTTAACGAAATTTGACCCGATGAATCCAGCCCCTCCGGTAATGAGATAGGTTTTCATTTTTTTATTAGTTTTTCTTTGACTAGCGTGCTGGCGGTGAAGAGACTCTCGAAAGTCCCGGCGTCCGTCCACCAGCCTCGCAGAAAGTTGTAGGTTAGTGTTCCTGATTTAATGTATTTGTTGTTTACATCTGTGATTTCAAGTTCTCCCCTGTCGGATGGTTTCAAGGTTCTAATTATTTTAAAAACTTTCGGATCGTACATGTAAATACCGGTAACGGCAAAAGGCGACCTCGGCATTTCAGGTTTTTCCTCAATTCTAATAATCTTATGATCTTTAAAAACCGGTACTCCAAACCTTTGCGGATGTTCGACTTCCTTTAGTAATATCTTTGCCCCTTTCTTTTGCTTTTCAAATTCATTTACATAAGGTCGAATATTGTCTTCAATTATATTGTCTCCAAGGATAACAACAGTTTTCTCATTGTCTGAAAAATGTTCGGCTAGTCGTAGGGCTTCAGCTATTCCGCCTTCTCCTTGCTGGTATGTATAGTTAAGATGCTTTAATCCAAACTCAGCGCCGTTTCCAAGGAGGCGAAGAAAGTCCCCGGCGTTATTCCCGCCTGTAACGATAAGGATGTCTTTTATCCCAGCATCAACGAGCGTTTGCAGAGGATAATAAATCATGGGTTTATTGTAAATCGGCAGGAGATGTTTATTTGTTATTTTTGTAAGTGGATGCAAACGCGTGCCAAGCCCGCCCGCTAATATTATACCTTTCATTATCCGTCTTTTCTTTGCCATTTATATGGAATGTCATTTGAGTGCGGGTCGGTTCTATATTCGTCGGGATTTTGCCTATTGTAGGCTTCAGTAGGACAATTTATGACTATTCCCTCCGACTCGCTTATGCATTTAAAACCATGGATTACCATATTTGGAATTTGTACCAGAATGGGGTTAAATTCTCCCATAAAGAATTCATTTACTTCTTTGTGTGTCGGAGAGTCCTGCCTGCTATCAAAAAGTACAAGCTTAAACATTCCTTTCACTGCGGCCATATTGTCCGTTTGAATTTTGTGATAGTGCCAACCCTTCACAACTCCCGGATAGGCAGTCGTCATGTATACCTGTCCGAACTTTGAGAATTCAGGATCGTCCGATCGCAGTACCTCCATCAGTTTCCCGCGTTCATCCGCTATAAATTTTAATTGTTTTACTTTTACACCATGGATCATATAAATGATGTATTCCTTATAGTGTCTACTATTTTTGTGCCGAATTCTAAAGCCGAAGCAGGCCCATCCGCTGTAATAATCATTCCGTTTTGTTCTACTGAATTGCCGGTATATATCGCACCGGTCTTAGTGATTTCTTCGGAATCACCCTTAAAACATGTGGCGTATTTCCCGTCGAGAATCCCGGCGCGGGCTAGTATTACTGTGGCACTGCAGATAGCGGCCACAATTTTCCCGTCTTCAAACACTTCTCTAATAATTCTATGCGCCTCTAAATCGTCCCAAAATTCTTTACATCCGGGACCGCCGACGAAGATTATAGCGCAGTAGGGTTTTATGTCAATATCATCCAATAAAACATCAACTCTCGCTTCTCTTCCTAGTTTGCCGATAGCAGTTCCGGTTTCAGAACTCGCTGTAACAACTTTAATGCCGTTGTCTTCAAAGACTTCTTTAGGTTCGAAATATTCTTCGTCCCTAAAAAATTGGTGTGCTATAACCATCAAAACTTTTTTATTTGGCATGCGGTTACTTTTTACTGCTCTATAATTTTGTAATCTCTTATCCCTATCCCTAACTCCTTTGCGTATTCTAGCAAAATTTCGTAATTTGAGGAAGGCCATATTTCCATGAAAATATCTTTTCCAGCGCCCTTATTTATTAGATCTATAGATGCTTGGTCAATTGCTACCGGATCAAAAGACGCTAGTACGCCTATATCTGGGGCTATCGGAGCGTTGCCGAATCCATAACAGTCGCAATCCGGAGTGATGTCGAATAATAGATTGAAATATAAAGTCGAGCCACCTCGTATTTTAGAAAAAACATGCGCGTACTCCGCCATTCTTTCCATTAACATATTCTCAGGATTGTCCCAATTGAATTTTATTGCGTTAGCATAGCACTTGGAGTCACATCCCATGCAACCGATGCAGGTGTCGTTATTTATTCGCGCTTTGGCCTGGTTAAGGGAAATCGCTTTAACCGGGCATATTTCTATACAAGTGCCGCATCCGACACATTTCGAAGTAATAAATGGTTTAGTAGCGGAATGCATTTCAAGCTTTCCCGCTCTAGACGCCATGCCCATAGAAATATTTTTTAGGGCGCCCCCAAAACCAGCCGCGCAATGTCCCTTCGCGTGGCTTAGACAAATTATTGCGTCCATATAAGGAAGATCTCCGGCGATTTTTGCTTTTCTAATGTGTTTACCGTTTGTTTCTATTTCTTTGCAGTTCAAACCGGTAACTCCGTCCGCAATAACAATCGGGGCTCCAACTGTAGCATATGAAAAGCCGTTTTTTATTGCTGTTGTAATGTGATTCGCGGCATTCGTTCTGTTTCCGCTTAGGTAAAGAGTGGTCGTGTCAAAAAGAAATGGATTGCCTCCCTTATCTTTAACTCTTTCTACAATGGTGCGAGCGAATACCGGCCGCTGGAAAGTAGTCAATCCTATTTCGCCGAAATGAACCTTGACGCCTACAAGACTATTTTTTTTAAAAATTTCTTTTTCGTTATAAAGTGCCTCGAATATTTTTCCCATTTTGGCGAGGATACTGTCTTTGTTGGATTTTGCGTTTAAATTAGCGAAATAAACTGTTGAGCCCATAGTTTTACTTTATCTGTTCCCTCCACCAATTTAATGTGTCTTCAAGCGTTCTGTTTAAAGGTATTTCGGGACGCCAACCGGTGACTTTGCGAAATTTAGCGGAGCTGATATTTTTAATGTAATGATCCTGAACCCGCAGTCTTTCTGGGTCTACTGATATTCGTATTTTTTTGTCAGTCAGATTTAAGAGTTTATTCAAAATTTCCCTAATATTATGTACTTTGCCGGAACTTATATTATAGACCGCCCCGTTTTCACCTTTCTTAATTGCGAGCAAGTACGCGCTGGCTATGTCTCTGACGTCAGTAAAATCCCTTGTGTACTTGAGGTCTCCGACTTTAATCTCCGGCGATTGTTTGCCTTTTTCTATCAATGCTATTTGCTTGGAAAAGTTTGAAATCACAAAATCTGGGGACTGTTTTGGTCCGGCATGTAGAAATGCGCGGACTCTTACAATGTGAAGATGGTTGTATTTTCCGATCTGTTCCGCCAAAAGGTCCGCGCATGTTTTTGATACTGAATACGGGTTATGTGGTGTAAGAGGGGTTTTTTCCGTAATAGAGTTTTTGTAGGCCGAAATACCGTATTCATCTCCAGAGCCCACAAATAGAATTTTAGTATTATGACAATGTTTTTTTACGGCTTCTAAAAGATATAACGTGCCAAGTATATTTATTTTGCATGTTTCGATTGGATTAGACCAGCTTAGAGGGACATACCCTTGAGCGGCGAGATGGATAATATTATCCGGCTTGATTTTTTTTATAACCGCGTCTATCTTGTTGCCCGATGACAAATCGCACGGTAGCGTTTCTATTTTGTTTATAATATGGGTGATGTTTTGAATGGAGTTTTTTGGATATATAGTTCCGGATATTTTTGCGTTCTCTTTAATCAATTGCTCGGCGAGGTAACTTCCGACAAAACCATTTAGCCCGGTGATTAGATATTTCATTTTGAGTTACGGTGGTGTGCAATACTAATAAACAGCTATTTTTGAGTCAGCTATTTCTTTTTTTACGCGTTCAATGTCTGAGTCAACCATCATAGCGATAAGCTGTTCAAAACTTACTTTTGGCTGCCATTCTAATTCTTGTTTTGCTTTGCCGGAATCACCACACAGCAAATGTACTTCGGCTGGGCGGTACAGCTTTTTATCTATAACTACATGTTTCTGCCAATCTAGGTTGACGTGAGAAAAAGCTATTTCCGCGAAACTCCGCACCGTGTGTGTTCTGCCGGTAGCTATAACATAATCTTTAGGGCTGTCGGATTGAAGCATTAACCACATAGCCTCAACATAGTCGCCGGAAAAACCCCAATCTCTTTGTGCGTCCAGGTTTCCGAGATGTAACTTGTCGGTTAGACCCAATTTTATTCTTGCGACGCCTTCGGTGATTTTTCTTGTCACAAATTCCTTGCCTCTGCGAGGAGATTCGTGATTGAAGAGAATACCGGACACGGCAAATATGTCGTAACTTTCTCTATAGTTTACGGTGATCCAATGTCCATAGACTTTTGCAACGCCATATGGGCTTCTTGGATGAAAAGGGGTAGTTTCTTTTTGCGGTGTTTCGATTACCTTACCGAACATCTCACTGCTAGACGCTTGATAAAATTTTATTTTTCTATCTACAAGGCGGATTGCCTCTAAGATGCGTGTTACTCCGAGAGCGGTATACTCTCCGGTTAGAAGCGGCTGATCAAACGACGTAGGGACAAACGACTGCGCCGCCAGATTGTAAATTTCCTCCGGTCTAACACCTTGGATAATATTAACAATGGAAAGCTGGTCAAGGAGATCAGCCTGAACAAGATGGATCTTGTGTTTTATATGGTTTATCCTCTCGAAATTTTCCGTGCTGGCTCTGCGGACTACACCGTAGACCTCATAGCCTTTTGATAAAAGAAATTCCGCAAGGTAAGAACCATCTTGTCCGGTTATACCAGTAATAAGGGCCTTTTTCATGGAATTATAACGTCTACAGATTAATAGAATCTCCGCACTTTTCTCTGAGCTTCTATTCTTTTCTGTCTTTTCCGCTCACTGGGTTTCTCATAGTGGCGGTGTTTCTTAAGCTGTTTAAGAATACCTTCCCTGTCTATCTTGCGCTTAAGTCTGCGCAAGGCCTTCTCGATTGACTCGCCTTTTTTTACTTCTACTTGTGGCACGCTATATCACCCCTCTTTCATTGAATTTGAAACAAGGTAGGTTATCATAATTAAAAGTAAAGTCAAGGAAAAGTAACAAAAAATGACGTAAAAAGACGGGTTCTCGATTTTTATATATTTGAGATGTATAGAAAGTAGGCGTCCAATATGCGCTGCTTAGTGTAAGGCATTGTACAACAAGAGTGCGTAATATGGATGCTTCGGTAGTAAACTTTTCGCATAAAATAATTTGTCTGGGTCGCCATTTCGTATTTTGTCGTAGTTGTCTCTCTCCGTGGCTAAGAAAAACTCCAGGCATTATAATCTGTGAAACCAATATAATAATGTCCGCTTTTACCAAAGTAAGAATGTCCTCTTTCAGGCAATTATAATATTTGCTTAAAAATGCATTTAGAATGAAAAAGCGATGCATAAAGGAGCAGATAATATGGCTGAAGGAGGAGAGATCCGGATGAGTGTAAAAGAGGCAAAGCGGGTAGGAGTAATACAGAGGGTAATAGAAAAGAGTATAAAGCAGACAAAAGCCGGGGAAATGCTAGGGGTAAGCGCGAGGCAAATAAGGCGGATAGCGGAGAGATACAAAGTTTTTGGAGAGCGTGGGTTAATACACAGACTAAATAAAAGGTGACAGATTTATTTAATTTAAATCTTTAGAGTTGGTCTGTTGTATTTACTTTTGTCAGCGGCCTTGAGAAGTATACCGATTCGGGCATAGGTGGCTCCCTATAGTTTTATCTGGTTTTTTTCTGGTTTAATTTTTGTTTTTCTTTTTTTGTTTCTTTTTCCTTCCTTTGAGAAATATCTGATTAAGTTTGCCTGAAAGATTCATTTTTTTGTTTTTCCTAACTTTACCCCGTTAGAAGCAGAATAATGGTCGGGAAAAACTGGACCAAAAATCAGGGTTATCTAAGATAGTTTTTTTGGATAAAATAAGCCCTGGAAAGGAGGTCTGGTATGGGGGATATAAGGAAGCAGTTCAGCAAGGAGTTTAAGGCGAGTGTGGCGATGGCGGCATTGAGAGAGGATCGGACAGTGGCGGAAATATGTTCGCAGTACAGCGTACACTCGAGTCAGGTGCATGCGTGGAAGAAAATATTGAAGCAAGGCGCGAGCGAATTATTTGGCAACGGCAGGACATGCAGGGATAGTTCGGCGCTTGAAAAGGCCAATGAGGAATTATTTATAAACATAGGCAAGTTACAGGTTGAGAACGAGTGGCTCAAAAAAAATTACTGAATTAACACCGGAAGAGAAAAAACGGTTCATTGACATAGGCAGTGAAGAACTAAGCGTACGGGATCAATGCCTTGTGCTTGGGATAAATCGGTCAAGTTTATATTACAAGCCTGTCTCCATAAGCGAAGAGACCATACGGATAATGAACATACTTGATGAGCAATACACAAAAACGCCGTTTTATGGTGTTCGCAAAATGGTAGAGACATTAAATCGCGTGGGGCATGAAGTCGGCAAAGAAAAAGTCCAGGCGTTATTGCGTAAAATGGGATTAAACGCGGTATATTCCAAGCCAAGGCTGAGTGTACCTGGCAAAGAGCACAAAATATATCCGTATTTATTGAATGACATAGCGATCATAAGGCCAAATCAAGTATGGAGTGCCGATATAACATATGTGCGTTTACGACGGGGATTTGCGTATCTTATGGCCATAATAGATTGGTACAGTCGTTACGTGATAAGCTGGCGATTAAGTGCCAATCTAACGGCGGATTTTTGCGTAGAAGCGTTAAAAGAGGCATTAGGAAACGGCACGACTGAAATATTTAATACGGATCAGGGAGTGCAGTTTACCAGCGAAGATTTCGTTAGTTGCTTATTGGAACATGCTATACGAATAAGCATGGATGGAAAAGGCCGGGCGTATGATAACATATTTATTGAGCGGTTATGGCGTACGATAAAATACGAAGACATATACCTGAAAGGATATGAAACCATACCTGGCACAAGAGGCGGATTGAAGCAGTACTTTAACTTTTACAACAATGAACGGCTACATCAGGCGTTGGGCTATAAAACGCCTGCAGAAATACATTTTGGACGCGGAAATGTAATATTCCAAAATAATTGATGAAAACCATGTTTAAAAAAGATCGTATGTCATAATGTAAATATAGAGGCCGTTTTTTGCAGATCCTTTAAATGTTCGGTTGGCTTGACGGCAAAGAACCCAAAATTGTTCTTTAACAGTTATCCACAACAATAATTTTAAAAGAAAAAAAGAAGCAAAAAAAGAAAAAGATAAGGATGGTTTTTCTCCTCTCCGTCGACAAATTATACCAAAATACCCCTTCCACCGTCGAGAATAATCTGCGCAAATAGCCACTTTTTTATACACATTTCGCGATGATTCCATAATACTTAGCACGTGCCATCTCATGCATTTCTTTTCACTGCTGTATACCACAGGTTACACTATTAATATTTATCTCCATCGGTTATTTCATAGTTCATTCCATATCATATATTTATATTTTGGCATAGTTTATGCTAACTGTATTTAGTCAGATTTAACTCGGAAATTGTTAAAAGTGGAATTTAATCTATTTTGTGACAGTGCCAGTATTTGTTAGGCGGCTATCGTTGTGTAATTTTACCCGGAGGATAGAGAGTTGAAAAGAAATAAAATTCTTATCAAAGTCATTTCCATTTTCATATCCGTTGCATTTCTATGTCAGGATGCGGCATGGGCAATGCCGCATAAATCATGTCTTGCGAAAGACAGCCTTGCGTCATCGGCAAATGCTGTTGAATTAGTGTCCACAGTGGAAAAAGTAAAAGGCCTGTCACATGAAGCATTCGAAGAAGGTATTAGAACAGGCGCCATAAGATTATCTCAAGAAGAAATCAGCTGGATCACAACAGAAAGGATAGAGCAGATTTGCACCGCAGCCGGAATCGATTTAAGAGGCAAATCATTGGCCGATGCGATAAATGAATTCAAATCCCAAAATCCCACTTCGTCACTCATATCATATCTTGAAGTATTTCTTAATTTTATTGAACCGCAATCCACGATCCACGATCCACGAACTCCTAGCCAAGAACCAAGTCCTTCCGGCAACATCTCTTCCGGCAACTGGACCGAGGAACATCATGGTGAATTAAATAGGCAAGTAAAGGAAGCGATTGAGGATAGGGATCATAATGTGACACAAAATTATGATAAAGAAAAAATCAAGGAAGACATACGTAAGTTGTTGCAAAATTTATTAAATATTGAGTCGCGAGTAAAACAGGCAATCGAAGGAATTCTTTTAGATGCCGGGTATAGTGCCGGATATGATGGATTTATAGAGGAATTGCAGAAACTGTCTGAAAATCCGCGATTAGATTTCTTTTTTGTAAAACCAAGATATGGCGCGGATGTATTTCATTTTATACACAGAGATCCGAGAGGGGTAAATGTATTAAAGGCAGAAGCGCATTTTGGAAACAACGGAGAAAAAGGAGAAGGCAGGCCGCAGAACATATATGTATCAGCGCCTAGGTACAATGCCGCGACGGAAGGGGAAAAGCTGGGTTTAGTATTACATGAAATGACGCACCTAGCATTGGGAAGAAAAGACGGAGACGCGGTGAACAAAGTTGCTGTAGAAATTCAAGGC